>Ga0163153_10003403_pt1 | contig 21331 bp, 21 predicted proteins | sample OliLakLV19MP6IB1_FD_148629 | JGI IMG/M metagenome (GOLD analysis project Ga0163153, IMG submission 148629) | Freshwater microbial mat bacterial communities from Lake Vanda, McMurdo Dry Valleys, Antarctica - Oligotrophic Lake LV.19.MP6.IB-1 | ecosystem: Environmental > Aquatic > Freshwater >...
GTCCTCGTGCGCGTCGCCACGCATCCGGCCAGCCGCGTCGACGAGCTGACGCCGGATCGCTGGAAGCTGCTGTTCGGCCCGCAATCCGCGGCCTGAACGCACTGCGGCGCGCGATCTGCCGACACGCGCGATCTGCCAGCTCCACCCCGACCTCGCCAGCGCGCGCTGCGAAACGCCTCCGGACGCTTACGATCGTTCGCCAAAGTTCGTCGTCCAGAAGCGGTGCGGCCACGGAGGTCCCCAAGCAGGTATTGGGGATCTACAGAGTCCATCGGCAGGCCCCGGCCGTCCCTTTCCCTCTTTCTGAAAGGTGCTCTAAGGTGCGCGAGATTCGCCAATGACGGAGCCAAGCTTCAAGCACTTCGGATGCTGTTCACAGCGCGCTGAGGAGCTCTTTCAACGCAGTGCAGGTGTACGATGCACGGATCGCCCGCCGTCAGGGATCACTTTCAGTCTCAGGGCAAGATGTTCAATGTGCTCACGGCCACGTACGAACGCGACCCAAATGACCAGGAAGCGCGCCAACAGGACGCCTCCCACCGCGCTCGAAAGCCCCACGGCAACGAGCACGATCGTGCCACCGACGTCCATTTGTCGGTTGGCCACTATAGCAGCGCGGCCTTCGATCAAGACGACGAACGCGCCGAAGGTTGCAGCCAACAGCAGTAAGTTGACTGCCATTCCCCGCTTGCGATTCGAAATGAACGACATTGCCACGACTAGGATGGGACAGACGAACAACAGAATAGCGAGTACTTTGTTCTCCGTGTTATTGATCTCTATCGCAGAAGCGCTCAAATACTTGTAGAGGAGTAGCGATACGAGCAATATGCTTACGATCGTTGATGCGAGGCCGAATCTCCGCGCGTTGACATTCTTGAAATACCGAAAGCACCCGCTGGCCAAGAATGCCGAGAAAAACGACATCGACAGCAAAACAGAGTGAACAACCAAGGAGGCAAACTCTTCTGCGGAACGATTTTCGAATGCGCGGGCCTTGGCTAACGCCAATCCGCCAACGCCGGCACATACACAAGAGAGGATCATGATGAAGAGCAGCACGAAGGACTGCAAGCGATTCGCGAGCAACAGATCTTGGAGCAGCTCAACGGTCCCCGTCACCCACCAACGGAGGCGCTTCAGCCACGTTTCCTTCTGAGGTTTACCTTCATCCTTATCGCGCAGCGGCTCTTCGCTCACGTGCAGTGCTCCGTCGACAGCGGGGGCTGCATCGACGATCTTGGAGAACACGGCATCGATGACGAGTTGCTCGGTCCAATAGCTTGTGTGGGAGAAGACGGGAAGCTGCTTGCTGACATAACGCATTGCAGATCCCGCGCGGAATCGGCCGGGGCGCTCCGCATGAAGCAGCTTGAAGGTAAGCCTCAACTCTGAGGCAACGGGATCACTAAGTTCTACGTAGTCATGGATCGTGATTGCGTGACGCGGCTCGGGAAGTGGCGCGCCTATTGGCCGCTCCTTTGCGCCGTCACGGTTGTTGTGCTGCTCGTACAGTGCTTGGAGACCGCGTACTCCGAGCGTTTGCGGATGGCAGAGAACAAAGAGCTCAAGTGGGGATCCAAGAACGTGAAGGGAGGCTATGCGGTCGAAAAGAGCAGGCTCGAGAGTTTCCACGTCCACGCACAGCCGCAGGGCCATAACAGACCCTAATGAATGAGCGATGATGTGAACTCGTGCACCCGCATTCTTTTTCAAGGCTATCAGCCTGTGGAATTCGTCAAAAATCCGCTGCTGGATTCTTATGGGCCGATCTGCCGGCATGCTTCCGCCCGACAACTTCGAGGCGTAAGCGTAACGGTAACGCCCGCGTCGATGCGACTTGCGGGGACTCTCGACACGATGCTCTTCAAGGCCCACATGGGTTTCGTACGTCGCGAAGAAGCCCCTCACAGCCTCCAGCATCTCTTCGCGATCGTCCCGGAACTGAACCAAAGCCATCGAAAGGAGTCGAATGGCAGCCTGCAGGTCTTCAGCGGCCCGCTCGAGGTGCTCCATCGGCAACGGCGGAGCGGGGTTCCCCGTTTCGAACAGGCGCCACTGCCTGCGGTAGGCATCTTCCACTCTGACCGGGAGCCTGCCAAGCCAACAGCTCGTGGATGTCGAAGCAGCAGCGATTCTGTCCTGCGCAATGTCGCCCCAGAACAACTGGTGAAACTCCAATTCGCGGCCGTCGCGCAGCCGGAACCCGCGTGCCCCGGCCATCAAGTTTGCGATTGAAGGCGTTTCCGCCTTAACCAATTGGCAATAGCCTTCGATGACCCGGTGTAGCGAATGATAGCGCTTCACGCCACCGATCCCGCCGATTACGAAGACGAGGATCTTGCCTTCCGCGCCTCGACCGTTCGCAGGCTGTGCTGCTTTGTCTTTGTCGTGGTCTGCTGTCCCCATCATGTGCTGCCCCGTGTCGTGCTCATTTGCCGCTGTCGCTTTCACCGCCGAGGCTCCACGTCTGGAACGGCAAGCTGATCGAGAAGAACCAGTACCCTTTGTCCTCGAACGGGTTGTACCCGTACCCGACCTGCACGTGATTCCGCAACGCCGCGGCGACGACCCCGAATCCGAGCTCCGGCGTGTCGTCCTTGTCGAAATCAAGCGCCGCTACGTTGAGGCCGACGCCCCAGTCAAATAGCGCGTTCCGGAGGCGGCTCGATCGCGACCCCTCCTTGTAGAGTATGCTGTAGGCTGGAGCAGCCTGGAAGTCGGACGACAGCTCGCTTGAGCCATCGGGGTTCGCAAAGATCAGTCCCACGGTAGTCTCCAGGTGGGGCAGCACTCGCTGCAGGTCGAGTTCGCGCGTCGCCACGGTCTGCTCGGCTGGCTTCGCACCGTCTTGCGTGCGTTTCCCCACGGCCATGCGCATCAGTACCTGGTCGCCGGCTTCGCGCAGGCCAGTCCTTCGCAGGTCGAGCTCGGTGCTATTTGGTACCGCCAGGAGATCGAGCTTCAACACGGCGTCGCTGAACTCCTCCACATCCGCCGACGCGCGTGCGACCCCAAGCTCCTGGGCCATGGCTTGCAGCCGACTGTCGATGGCGGTGATGCACTCGCCCGCGACGAGCTCGTCGAACGCGGCCTTTGCGGCTTGCGGCACATCGGCAGCCGCGGCCCTGAAGTCCTTGAACGCGGCGCGCAGCTCGCGCCACTGTGTAACCAGCTCCTCGAAGTCTTCGTGCAGCCCATGCAGGAGGTCCAACCAGCCTTCAGCGGTGAGGCCAGGGAGCTTGACCTGGCCATACTTCTCGCGCAGGCGATTGGCGAGGCGCACGATGTCTTTGGTCTCCCCATTCAGGCGGAGAGCCGCGGCAAGTGCGGGGGCCTGCGAGCTTGCGAAGGTGTCGGTCCGGGTCTGGAACTCCTCGATGCAGGTGCTGAGCAGCTCCTGCACCTGCGCGCGTACTCGCACTGCCCAACGATCGAAGAGCACTTTGGAATCGCCGTTGGGGGCGTTGATCGCTCGCGCCTCCGCCCTTCGCTGCTCAAGCTGTGCGCGCTGGTCCGCGGTCAAGGCGATCTTCCAGCGCTCCACCTCATAGAACTCGCCCTCGGGCACGGTATCGAAGCCAGGCAGGTGAACTGGGCTACGCTCTCCGTCGCGGTCGAGCCAAGCGCCAAGGCGCAGGTAGCCGCCGCTTTGAGCTGCCTGCTGTTCGACTTCGGCGCGACGACCCTGTAGCCAATCGTTGACCAGCTCGAGGACAATTCGATCCTGCTCGGTTTGCGAGGCGTTGGGATCCGCATCGACGACTTCTTCCACGCGTCGATCGAACGCTGTCCGCAGCTCCGGAGACCCTCGCACCACGCTGTCGATCGGGTCCATTTCGGCGCCGAACTTGCCGAATGCTTCACCAAGTGCTCTATTGTCGATGTCCGCCTTGTTCGAGGCATCCCATTGCTTCAGCGCGTCTCGGATGTTCGGCAGCCGGTCGCTCGCCTTCTGCAGTGCCGTTGTGATGTTCTTCAGCTCGGCCAGGGTCACGCGGCTCGGACCGCCTGGGCCGACCGTGTGCCGCAGAGTCTCCGCCATCCCGGGCACGTCGAGCGTCACGGCGAGCTTGCTGTTGATGTCGACGATCCCGAGTCGATCTGGGACCTGAGCCCGGCCTCCGTCCAGATCGTGCTCCTCGAGCTGGATCAGTGATGTGGCGTTTGGCTTTTGCGTTGAGCGGCAGCCACCCGCCAGCGCCGCGGCGAGAACACACACTGCTACGATCACCAAACGAAATGCTCGGACCTCAGGCATCGAGGCTGTCCTCCGCTGCTTTGAAAGCGTCGCGCAATCGGAACATGTCCGGCTTCGGCGCGGCTGGGACAATGTCGCAGACGACATCATTGAACGAAAGCGTACACGCGATTGCGCCTCGCAGCTTGTCGCGCTGAGCCTCGGTTACCTTCAACTCGTTGAGGAGATTCTGCACCAACTCGGGCTTGCGCAGCCATGCGATCCAGCGCGGCTCGACCAGCGAGCCGGTAAGCTTGTCGGCGCGCCTGACTGTCTGCTCCGCCAGTGCATCGTCGCCCAGCACGACCATCAGCACGTGCGCCTCTTCGAAGATCAGGTGCCGCATCAATTTCTGCGCGAGGTCGGCATCGTCTGTGGGAATGATGGTTGTCTTGCGTAGCATCATCTCGAGTGTTCCAGGGGAATGGATGTAGTGGTGCGAATCGACGGAGCGTGGATACGCGGGCGAGTCGCGGGCAGCGTCGATGAGGCGCGGCGAAGTGATGGGACTCCCGTTGCACGCGGACATCACCGTCCGCCCGAGTTAGCCCGTCATGACTGCTTGGATTCCCTCCGTGCGGCGATCTCGTCCAGCGTGTCTACCCACAGTCGTTCGGAGAACCCCGCGGCAAACGACCACACGATCAGTTTGGCGTGATCGATGCCGGCAAGAGGAACGCACTGGTCGGCAAACTGAAGGAACGTCAGTGGCTCCGCGGAGGCGACCGGCATGTACATCTGTGGGAACAATGCCCCCTGCACAAGACCACCCGCGAAGGTGATGTAGAGTAGAGAAGCTCCGATCGCACCGAAGATGGGTGCAAGATACAGCGTCTTCCGGCCGCTTTTCGTGAGCACACGATCGAGCAAGGGATCGGAGAGCTGGGGCAACTGGTGCAGCCGCCTCCAAAGGCTCATGAAGCCACCGACCATGCCGGTGAAGAGAACTACCGGGATCATCGGGACGTTGTTCGTGTCGTAGCGCGGAGGATTCACCCCGGCTTGGCTGATCAGCGCAAGATAGGTGATCGCTGCGACGACGAGCACGCTCAGGGCGCGGGCGATGTTGACGAGGATCTTGCTGCGCGCTTCTTCGTAGGCAGCGCTGCGTGCCCGAAGCCTGTGGATCTCCGACAAGAGACCGGTAGCGTCGTGACGGACCTCGAGCTCGAAGTTCGCGTGCAACGCCGTATCAGGCAGCTTGGACAGGTCCAACGGGCTGTTCCCGAGATAGCGCGCGTATTCGCTCTCGCCGACCAGCAGCCGGTACTCGTCACGAAGGCGGCACGCCTCAAAGCGCAAGCGCCCAATCGGCCATAGCGATACCAGCGTCCACTGCATCTCGCGCAGATCGTCGAGCGACCAACCGCCGTTGCCGTTCTTAAGGCGCTGCGCGAGCTCGTGATCCGCCTTGAGAGAGACAAGCTCGATCGTCCAAAGCCGAAGGCTTCGATCGAGCTCGGGATCCTCTGGCCGGGCCTTCCCGTTCATGCCGGGCCAGAGTCTGGTCAGCCAGCCCAAAGGATTGGAGATCCCAGCCACCACGTTTAGTTCCCCACCGTGGCGCTGTTACGCAGCACTTCGACAGTCGCCGGTCCAATCCCCCGCACCCGAGTAAGCTCGGCGAGCGAGGCGTAGGGACCGAGCATCGCGCGGTCTTCGACGATCGCCCGGGCCTTCGCGGGTCCGATCCCCGGGAGCGCTTCGAGTTCCTGGGCTGGGGCGGTGTTCACGTTAATGAGCGCAATCGTCTGCTGGGGCGCGATCATCTGGAAGCGCCCGTCGACTCCCGCCTCCATCACGACCGTCCCATCCCAGCCGGTGCCGTGGATGGCGTGAGTCAAGTGTCGGGTTTGGAAGATCGAGACGCCGCTCGCGACTTGGACGTCGACTCCCTGCCGGGTCCCGCTGACGCCCGCTTGTAGCGCATCGATGATCCCCGCGCGGGGATGGCCGTAGGCCCAGGCCGTCCACATGGCTTCTCGTTCATTCGGACCCATGCACACGACCGCGCACTCGGGCGTGACGGCCGCGATCAGCTCGTCCGTCGTGCCGTTGTCCGAGCCGTGGTGGCCGACCTGGTAGATGTCCACGTTGAGAAGGTCCGTCCCCTGGTAGCGCGCGACGAGGTCTTGGATCGCTTCGCTTTCGAGGTCACCCGTGACCAGCACCGAGGCCTCCCCGAAGTCGATGCGCACGACGAGCGAGTGGTTGTTCGGGTTCTTGAAGGCGCTAGCGCCCCAACCCGGGTTCGTGCGCACCTGCCCCCACATCACGGTGACCTTTGGATCGATGCCGTCCGCGCAGTCGAGCGGATCGATGACCTCGCTCGTCAGCCCTAGCGCCGGGATGTCGTCGAGCCAGATCGTCTTGAAGCCGACATCTCCTTCGTGGTCTGCCGCATAGCGGTGCAGCATCTTCTGCTGCGCTCCACCGGAGCCGTTCGTCTGGCCGTTCGTGAGGACGTTCTTCGGTGCGAAGCGGTCACGCACGACCCTCACGCCGCGCGTGTGGTCGATGTGGGGGTGCGTGATCACGAGCGACGTGAGTTGACCATCGAGGTCAGGCCGCTCGGCGAAGAACTCCTCCAGGTAGAGGTTCAACTGCTCAGTGCTGTCGAACATCCCGTTGCTCTCGCAGCCGGTGTCAACAAGGACTGCTCCGCAGGGGAACTCGAAGAGCGTCGCTGCACCTTGCCCGACATCAATGAAGTGCACGCGCATCAGAGGCCCCGCGATGGGCGCAGGCGCGGCCATAGCCGCCGCAGCGGATGCTGCGGCGGGAGCGCGGGCCTCGAAAGCCGAGGACGAACTGGGAGCGTGCTCAGGCCGCCAACGTTCGGAGCGACATGCCGACATGAGCACCAAGACAAGCAGAGCAAGACACACTTTCATGCCGAGACCCTCTCTAAGGACACGGGTTCCTCGTGGCGCTTCGCGTCCGGCGGAACGAACCGTGGTCGACCTTGATTGAGCCGCCAGACATGCCTGCCACGCCCATCGTCAGTCGCCTTCCACGTGCGCCGCGGGAAGTACTCCAGGATCCACCACAGTCCCCGCAACGAGCGGTGCGGCTGGCGACTCGATTCGCCGCCAAGGAGTTCTTGCAGAGTCTTCTCGTTGAACCGCAGCCCTTGGGTTTTCGCCTGCAAGACCATCCAGGCGAACGCGGCCTTCGCGAGCCCGCCTTCGGCCTCGGTGTATCCGCCGCCCACGTCGGAGTGGACTCCCGGGAACCACACCTCGAGCAGCCCCTGGCTTCGAGCTCTGAAGCGGTTCTGACGAAATGCAGCTCGGCGTTCGTCGAGCGCGACTGCGTGGCAGATCTGCTCCACGTGCTCGTAGTACGCGGTCCGGGGAAGGGACTTGAAGTTGAAGAACCAACCCCACGAGCTGACCGTGTCCCACACGCCGAGGAATTGGACCGTAGGCTTGCGATTCAAGCGCTTCAGCGCGTTTGCGAGCTCGAAGCGCTTGCCGATTGAGCCCACATCCTGTTCATCGTTGCTGTAGATCTGCCACACGTACGGGAGCAGGTTCTTCGAGCCCTTGGGCATCAGCCCGAACATGTCGAGGATCCCAGCCAAGACGCGCGCGGTGTAGGCGCCGCGGCTGAAGCCGAAGAGGAAGAGCCGATCCCCCTGCTCGTAGGTCTCCATTAGGAATTCGTACGCTTCGAGCACGTTCTGGCGCAGGCTCGTGCCCGTCGCCATGTCGATCGCGCGATCCAGCCGGCGCCGCAGCTTCGTCAAGCCTCCAGGAGAACCCAGCGTTCCAACACCAGGGTCGTAGTAGGCGATCTGATCGGGGTCGCGCTCCACGCTTAGCCACATCCGAATCACGTTCGTGCGGTTTCGCGTGAGACCGTTCGCGGTTCCATCGCAGCACACGACGAGGTTCTTCACCAACGTCAGCTCCGCGCTCCTGGCTTTGACCGGATCGTTCTACGCCAGCGCAAAGGCGTAGTGGTGCGCGTGCGCACCGCCTGGCTGGACGTCGCGCCTCCTCGGGCATCGATTACCCCCGCTCGGAGCACTAGCACCACATCACGCCTGTCCGCCGACGCACGACGCGCAGTACGACCGGCGGTGACATCGCCTAGTCTGGCGAGCTTGATCGACTTAGGCATGGGGAGGTGCCTCGAAACAGTCGCTTAAGTGTGAGCCGGTACGGGTATGCGCCTGGGTGGCTCGGCCTGGGCGCAATCGTGGACTTCGAATCTCGTGGGAATCCGAGTGATTCGACCCGACGGGGGTGAAATCTCCGGAATTTCTAGTTTTCGCTGAGCTGCACATTTCCCGCTTCTGGGACAAGGCTAGAGCCAGGGGTGCGCCGGAGATTACTCGGAGGACACTGCGGATGAAGCCGGTGGATGGGATGCCTCATGGTAGAACGTCAGCGCGAGCCTCGACCGCCGATGTATCTGTCTTAATGGTCGCAGGGTCTTGGCCATACCGGGCTTAGCCCAATGCAGTTTCCTGCTAACGCACTGCGACCACACCACTTCCTGAATTCGGTCCTATCCCTGGCGGGGTTGCCGTGTGCAATAGATTCATGCCGAACAGTAAGGGCAAGCCGGGACGACAAACGCACTGGGACCGTCCGTGGTGGGACCGGCGTCCCGACCCGCGCGCATGGAACGAGGCTGCTCGCGACCGCCACGAGATCGGGCAGCTCGAACCCCTCGGCCGCAACCTGATGCGGGGGTTCGGCCGTGCCGAGCGTTCGCCCTTGCGGCCCATCGGCACGCTCCGTTCTCTCCTCCAACCAGCGCCAAGCCTCCGTCTCACCCCGTCGGGTAGGTACCACGACCCGCTCACCTCCGAGTAGCCTTGATCCAATGCTCCACCCCGTCCTTGTCGCAGCACTGGCCGCCCCGGTGCTCGCCCAAGCCCCCGCCGGGTACTACGCCCCGGTCGATCCCACGACGCCGGCGACTGTTCGCACCACGCTCCGCGGCGCGATCGATGCGGGACATACCCGGATTCGTTGTCCAGGGCCTAGCGAATCCAACCACTTCGCTCTGGATCCACATGTTCGCGCTGAACGCGCGGGCTGCGGGATTTCTAGCGGTCAAGGCGGAGTGGGTAACGCTTGGGCAGAGTCGTGCACCTCCTCGTCGAGAAGCTCTTGGTGCCTGCAGTTAGGGTGCGATGACAGAAGTGGTCAGCAACGCCTCTCGCGAGAAGCTGGCCGCACATTCCATAGGCAGCAATGCCTGCTCTATGTGGCAAAAGCAACCACAATTTCAACACTAGCCATTTCTATGCAGACGATTTACACCGTTTGGTAGACCGCCCATGCAGTTAAATGCAATTTATGATATTGAGTCGGTTCGCGTAGGCGCAACCGCCGTATCTGCCATAGTGTCGGCAGTCGCACTAGTGATGGCCTACAGCGCTCTAAAGCTCGTTGAGCGAAAGGCGACAGTTGAAGCATTCAGCCGCTTTCGGCAACTGCTCATAACGCACGAGAATAGCGCCGCTCTTTTTCTAGATGGGCCCCCGTACGAACAAATGTCCCAGGTGCAACACCTGAGATACACGCTAATAATGCAGGAGCTATTCTTCGCGACGCAGGCCCTCTACTTGCGAACGCTTATGCGAGTGACCCGGCCCGACAACTGGAAAGGCACGAAGAGGGAACTGTCTTCATCGTTGCGCAGCGCAAGGTGTCGGCTGTGGTGGGCTGATAATGCAGCGCTGTTCGATAAAAGCTTCCGCGAAGAAATTGACAGCCTTATCCGCTCTGAAGTCATGGTCAGAGACACAAAGTATTGCGAACATATATCCGCTGCGTCCGCTGCCCCCCGCTGTACCACCAACTGCGTTCACTGCTCTTGCTGCACTTGCTGTAAGCACTGTACCTGCTGCCAGCGCTGCGCTCCCACATTTGTTGTATCCACAAGCTCGAATGAAGCGGCGACAGCAGACTCTTCTGCACACAATGAAGATCTTGAAGGTCGGAATCAGCGGGAGGTCGAAGGGGTATCCTAGACAAAGCGAGAGAGCGGCTACCTCACGGCTGACTGAACTGTAGCGCGGGGCTCTTAAGCCCGTAGAGGATCGTAATGGCATTGATTGTTGCGGGGCGCATAGGACGATCGAGCGTTCCCACCCAGGCGGTACGCCACTGATGGTCGCCCGAGTGCGACGGCGGCAATGCCGCTGCCATGGGGGCACGAAGGGGCCGGCGAGGTCACCCCCACCGGCCCGAGAGAACCGTCCTCGTGCTTCCTGGCGTCTCCACCGCTCGCGAGGGTAGACGCATCACACGGACGAGTCGTTCTGATCGTACTCGACTACTTCGCCGACTTGGCCACGCGCTTCTTCTTCGCGCCGCCAGCCTTCGCGGGCTGGCCGTTGCCCGCGTGATAGTTCATTCCTCGCCGCTGACCCTCGGTCCTCACGCTTCCTGCCGCGATCAGCTTCTTCATCGGCGGTCGCATCGTGCCGACTCGGTCCTGAGTGCGGCCGCGATCTGATCGCCGCGCATGCCGGGATTCGCGTTGACGAGGGAGAGTGGCGAGCCCTGCAAGCGGTCGAGCCGATCGGGGCTCCCACGGTGTCATTGAATAGCTACGCATTCGAACCGATAATTCACGGACGGACCCTTGCCCGGCTTGACTCGAACATAATACGTCATGCCGGCCTGCAGGAGACAGGGCTTCGACATCTTTGAGTCGTTTCCGATGATGTAGCCCGTAGTCGCGATCTCCTTTCCCCCGGAGTCGCATACATGCCCGATGATGTTGGCCTTGGCCCTTTTGGAGAGGTCGTTATAGAGCGTAAGCCGGACCTCCTGACTCTGCCCAGATTGAAGTAACTGAAACCAGTCTTCCTTATCAGATTCGCCAACCATCCCCGAAATCGTGGAGCCGATCGAAATTAGGGTGGCTTCCGATCGCGTGCCGTTCGGTTCAACGTCCGCCTTCGAAGGCGTAGCCGAAATGGCTTGATTTGGCGCGCTAGACGGGCCGATTTCCGGCACGCTCGGCGGTGTACCGTCCCGATTAGTGGGACTAGGGGAAGCCGCCGATCGCGACCCGGATCCTGGCGCTCCGAGGCCCATGATCATGGGGGTAGGAACGCCGATCGGCGGCGGATTCTCCCGTTGCCACTGCATGAGTTGCTCGGCCGTGGGTGTGGTCTCCATGAATGTCCCCAACAACATCATATAGGTCCGCATCTCGGCTGAATTGCGCGGGTCATTGATTGCGCGACATCTCAGATACTCTCGCAGTCTGTAATCGACCGTCGCCTGAGTTAACAAACTCTTCGCTTCAGGACTAGAGGTGATCTGCGCACCGTCCAGCACAACCTTATCCCATTCCGCCTTCGCGACTTCGATATCGAGTCCGACTTGGACAAACGTGTCCGGCGGCGGAACTTTGCAGCCACGTTCATCGATCTCTTCCTCCGGACGCACGGGTACGGGCGCGCACGCACCCAACAGTGCCAACACGACTACGATGCTGTCGAGCTTCATATGGTCTCGGACTAGATACGGGTGTAGTGGCTACGATCCTTGCGAGCGTAGCGACTCCCTCCGTCGCCTGGAAGTGTTTTGATGTCCTCCAGCTCGCGACGGATTCGATGCCGCACACGGCACTTTCTCGGTTTGAAACCGCGGGCCGCGGGCCAGTGTTGACGGTCGAGGCCCGTTCCTCCTCGAGCGACGAGGCGAGCCTAATGCGATGCGGTGGGGAGCTACGTCGCGGTTGTCCTCGCCGCGTTCTGATTCCCACGCTTGGCACCGCGACGATCCGAGATGCCCCGGCTCGGAGGCCGGTCGACCTCTAGCTACGCGGCGACTGCGAGCGTAGCCGCCTCAGCCTTGGCTCCCCCCGCCTTCGCCTTCTTCGCGCCGCGCTTCCCCGCCGTCTGCTTCGTTGCGGGTGCGGTCGTCGACTTGGCCGGTCCTGAGCCGCCGCCCGCCGCGAAGTACTTCGTCCCCCGCCGCTGCCCCTGCGTGCGCACCTTGCCCTGCGCGAGCAACTTCTGCATCGGGAGGCGCATCGTCCCCAGGTCGGTGTTGACGGCGTGAGCAATCTCGATCGCGCCCTGACCGGGGTTCGCCTTGACGTACGCGAGCAACGCGGCGCCCATCTCGTCGAGCGAGCCAGCGTCACGCTTACCGCCCTTCGCTGAAAGTTCGACGAGTCGGTGGACAAGGATCCTCTGCTCGCGCAGCAAGCGATCGCGTGGATCGCGCAGCTTTACGCGATCAAGAGCGCAGCAGAGTAGCAGAAGCTCGGCTTCGACGAGCTGCTCGCGCTTCGTCGTGAGCGTGCACCCGCGATCTTGGCCGGCTTCAAGGAATGGCTCGACGTACGGCAGACGCAGGTGCTGCCGCAGAGCGGACTGGGCAAGGCGATCAGCGACACGCTGGGTCAGTGGGAAGCGCTGAACCGCTTCCTCGAGGACGGTCGTTTGGAGTTGGACAACAACCGCTCGGAGCGCGCGCTGCGCGCCGTGGCGGTGGGCCGCAAGAACTGGATGTTTTTCGGCAACGAGCGCGGCGGGCAGACGGGGGCGGTCTTTTACAGCCTGATCGCGACGTGCAAGGCGCGCGGGATCGAACCGAAGGTCTACATCCACGACGTCATGCTGCGACTGGCCGAGGGCGAGGATCCGAAGACGCTCACGCCGCGCGAGTGGCAAGCGCGCTACGGCGCGGTGGTCGCGGATCGGCGGAGCTACGTGCTCCAGCAACTCGTCGGGAAACTTCACGCGTAGGTCGCGCGGCCGCGGTCAGCGGCTGCACTGCGGAACCCGGTCCAAGCGTCCCGGCTGCGGGCGTGCCGTGACGGTTACCTTCGCTGCACGCTTCACCGTCGCTGCCTTGGGCGGACGGCCGGGGCCGCGACGAGCCGGCCCTCCAAGATTTGCGCCGAGCGCCCCCTCGACCTGCTCCAGCGCCGTGCGGCGGATGATCTGTTCGAGGCGTGTGGCGAAGTCGTCGACGAGGGTGCGGATGTCGTTCTGCATGGCAGTTATTGGACTCTGAAATGCTCCGCGAATCAAACGCCAACTATGGTCAAGGAAACGCCGTCAGCCGCACGAATCATTTATGTGGGTCTGCCTCGAAACTAGGGTTCCTCAGCGCTGATCTCGATGCGCGCCTTGAACGACCCGTTGTTTGATTGGTTCACCGAAGCATGGTCGATCACGAACGTCTTCGCGGCATCTACGTCTTGGAGCGGAAGCGAGCCGGTCCAGCGGATACTCACTCCGTCGGAATGTGCATGGCCAACGTGAGTCTCGCACGATGCCTGCATCCCCGGAATTACGAAGCTCAGCGTGCGCACGTCGCGGGGTACCGAGAGAATCGCGGTCAGGGGCGCAGAGTCACGGACCTGATTTGTTCCAAGATCGTATTCAGTCTTCCAGCCGGTATCGCTCGTCACTTCGAGGCGTGAGAAGTACACGCTTCGCACGGAGCCGCAGCCGCCGTCCGCGCCCGCGTTCCCTACGGAGAACCCGAACCGCAGTCGGTAATGTGTAGGATCCGCAGGACGAGCGATAGGCGGCGATGGCCGTGGCGTAAAGTGCGCTGCGTCGAGTTCCGCCCGCTTCTGCAGGAAGGCCACCCCGTAGATACCGGCCCCGGCCAGAACGAGCACTAATACTAGGCCCCACAGCGACTTCCACAGGGGACGATTCGCCTCCGTTCGGAGCGCCGCATCAAGAGGGTTCTTCGGTCGTTCTTCCGCTGACATGGGATGTTGGTGAAGTTCGGGTCAACGCTCGTGCGAGGATCAATTCCTAACCTTGCGTGACGGTTCCTCACCCAACGCTGATGATCGCACGTAGGCGTCCAAGAGCGTCGAAGCCGAGGTTGCGAGCGCGAGCGGGGTGCGGCACGGCACAGCGGGATGCCGTCCGTAGCGCTCCTGTAGCAAGTAGCGGGGGGGGGCGACGTACCTCGCCCACGAAGGTGGCTGTGTTGGCGCGGGGCATCGGCGCTTTCGCGCCAGCAATCGTTCCCCACGACCAGCAAGTACACACCGGTTGTGGGGCACACATGAGACAGCCGCGGCCGCTACCGGGAGGTTGTCTGGGTGCGCGAAGGGGTCTTTGAGCGAAGTGATTATGGTCCCGCGGGTAGCTCTACGACGCCACCGAAGACGCACTCCAGCTTCTCGTCCACGTAGCTGCGCTGGTAGCTTTCCGCTGGTCGGCGGCTCGCCAGGGTGGGGGCGTTGGCCGCGCGAGGTTCGGTGCCTCGCGTCCGGCACAACTCCCAGGACCTTGACCTCGTTCGCGACGCGTCACGAGCCAACGCGTGACACCGCGTTGGGCAGGGGCGTAGCAGGATGCAGCGCCGTGCCCCTTTCGCCGAGGAACCTTGTGTGGCCGGTATCGCTCTGACGGCCTGTGCCGCGGCAAGGATTGCGACTTCCAATATTTCCGCGGCTCGCCGGCCCATCGCTGGCCGTTTAGCCCCTTTGAGGCTCGGACAGGGGGGAAATAGGCCCCGGGCGCAGGGGAGGCGCTATGACACTTCCGTGTGCCGCCATTGACATCCGACACAGTGATCGCGAGTATTCTTGCGATGCAGCCCATTCCCGGGCTGGCATTCCGCGGCTCGCTTTCGCACTCGCTCGCGGATCATCTCTTACCGCATCGTCGGCGCACAGGCCATGTCGAACTGGACCCAGAATAATCGGGCTCATGAAGCCACCTGGAAGACACTTCGGGTGCTCGGGTTGTTAGGCAAGAAGGTGAGTTTTGACGTTGCCGGACCGACCACAATGCAGGGTCTGCGCATGTGGATCCCGGGTGAAAGCGCCGCGGATCGCGCGGAAAGGGCCGCATTCTACGCCGCACAGATGGACGACGTCTTCACTGAGTGGGCCAGCGCCGTGTATGAGGAAGTGCCGGCTAAGAAGGAGGCAGCGGCGCGCAAGACCGCGCGCCAGGCAATGGCCGACGCTCTTTCGTCGAAGGCCAAGACCATAAGTCAGTTAGGAGTCAGGGTGGACGAACTTTATAAATTCCCGAGCGAAACCACCTAACTCACGGAGCCATCGTGTTCATTACACTTAGCATCACGCTTTCTAGCATTGTTGTGCCGGCACCCCCGGTCGTCGATGTCTCGGACTCGCGCGACATTCCTGCCTTTCCCCTCTTCAAGGGCTTGGAAATTCAGCCCGTCGTGCTGCAGGGGGATGATTCGGACCAAACGTTGGGTCTCAGGTACACGTACACGAAGAGCTTGGCGCGATTTTCCCTCACGGGGTCAGAATCGAAGGACTTCGACTTGGCTTTCGATTCCAGCGGTACGATCGCAGTTGAGCGCGCGCTCAATCCCGAGGACTTGATCGAAGCAAAACTCGCTATTCGGTACACCTTCACCGATACCGGTGTACCAAAGCGCCCGGAGCGCTACGCCCCCGGAGGTGACGACACGCTCGATAGGTTGGCTTTGAAACCAGGCGTGCGTTTGTCCGGCCGCGTTTTTGCGGGTCACGAATCTGACCAGAGCTTTCTCGAGCGGCACACAACATTCGGATTGGGCGGCTTCGCGAAATATCAGATTCCTGAAGATCGTGTTATTTGGTGGAACATTTTCGATTACCCAGCTACCGCGCTGCGGTGGCTCACGGGGTACGATGTGAGGAGCACTGGTCAGACGGGTCCAATGGGGCTCGACGCATTGCCGTCGGTGGGAGTTGACCTCGAACGCATTGCACCGTCGGGCGATGATCCGCGCGCCGATATTGGCGACGGCTCTGACTTCACGCGCGCCAGCCTGCGACTAGCGCTTAGCAGTCCAGTATTCGACATTGGCGGCGGCGATGAGTCCGATGAAGTATCTCTGACCGCTGCATGGCGATATTACGCTGAGTTCGATGCGGACCAGGCGGTTAAGGATGCCGGACTGGATAAGTACAATTTCCTGGTCGTTTCGCTGAAGTCGCGTAGCGGCTTTGTCGTTTCGTATACGAACGGCCAGCTTCCGTTCGACGAGGATGACGGCGAGAGCTTCCAGGTGGGCTGGAGCCACAGTTTCTAGCCCTGCTCGCGTACAGCGAGCGGCGAAATGAACCGCGCCCGTCGGTCAACGATCGACGGGCCTAAGTACGGCGAATGAGGTGAGCGTCACGGTGGGCGTGCGGAAGTGGCGGATTCTCCTCAGTCCAATCGGGTCAACAACTAGTGCAATGCGCATCTCTGCCCTCCGCATCCCGGCGTAACTACGCCACTTACGACCCCATTCACCGGCCTCCGGAGCCACGATCCACAGGTCCAGTCGACTTGGCTTGCGACCGACACATGCAACATCTAGTGCAACGCGATGTGCGCGCCGCCGTAACCCCGCCTCGCGTCTATGCTTATGACCGCCATCCTGCGGCCTCCGAAGCCGCAGGCCAGTGGTTCGAATCCACTCGGGCGTACCACCACTTTTGGCGTGATCGTGAGGTCGCTGTCTTGCTTCATGGTTCCAGGCTAGGCCGGGTGCCGAGACTGGAAAGGTATTGGCAATCCGCCCCCCGGTGCCTGTCGCCCTCTTGCCCACGACGATCTGCCTGTTCAGTCAAAGCTGGCGTTCATCCGAAGTGAACAGTACAGTTTGTTGAACACTAGCCCATGGCACGCCCCAAGGAAAGACCCGCCGCCAAGCAGCCCCAGCGCACAGCGCCTGCGTTCGAGGCTCAGCTCGCGACGCTTTACGCTGCGGGCCTGAAGGCGCGACTCCTCGCGCCAGCACGCAAGCGGGCCGCCGGGGCTCAGGGTCCAGACGCTCGCCTGCGCATCGACGGTCCGCAGGGGCCCAAGGAATGGGCCGTCGAGCACACGGCGCGGCTCGACGAACGGACTTTGGGTCCGTTGATGCAACGTCTGCGCGATCTCGCGACCCGCGATGGACGCGCCCTGCTGTTCACCGACCACGTCACCCCGCGCATCGCGGAGCGGCTGCGCGAGCTGGGGCTCGCGTTCGTCGACGCGGCCGGCAATGCCCACCTCGTCGACGAGGGTCTGTACCTGTTCATCCAAGGTCGCAAGCCCGAACCGCAAGCGCGCGGCACGCGTCGCGCGTTGCACGCCGCGGGGTGGAAGCTCGTCTTCGCGCTGCTGCAGGGCACCCGTGCGGGCACGACGCACCGCGAACTCGCCGAGCGCGCGGGGATCGCACTCGGTGGCGTCGGCCGGATCCTGCGCGAGCTCGAGCTGCGCGGTTGGATCCGAGTTCGGCCGGAAGGCCGGATCGACCTCGTCGAGCGCGCGGCGCTTCTGCGCGCTTGGGACGAAGGCTACTTGCACACTCTGCGTGCGAAGCTCTTCGTGCGCACGTGCAGGGCTAGACCCGGAACGGACCTGGACGCGATCGTCGCCGCCATCGCGAAGGTGGGCTTGGAAGATCAGGTCGAGATCGGCGGTGAACTCGGCGCCACGCTGTGGACGCGCACTTTGCGGCCCGCGAGAGCCGCGCTGCACATTCGCGATGTGGACCCGGCGGATGTGATGCGTCGACTCGAACTCTTGCCGGATCGCAACGGCCCAATCGATCTCTTCGCGGCGTTCGGAGCGCGGACTCCGCGGGCTCCCGAAGACGAGGTCACCAGAGCGCAGACTCCGCGCGCTCCCGAAGACGAGGTCACCAGAGCTGATCCGCTGCTCGTGCATGCCGAACTGCTCGCCCTGCCCGACGATCGCCGAGCAGAAGCCGCCGAGCGCATTCGTGTCGAGTGCATCGAACCGCGCCTCGCATGAAGCGCGGTGGTGAGGACTTGGCGCTCTTGCGCGATCTGCTCGCCGCGCTCGAGGAGCACGGCAACGCGTGCTTCCTGGTCGGCGCAGGCGCACGGATCCTCGCACTGGACGCGCGCTTCGGCATCGCGGGTGCGCGCGCCACGTTCGATTGGGACTTCGTCGTGCGGGTCGAGTCGTGGGCGGAATGGGCCACAGTGCGCGAAGCTCTGTGCCTCGGTGCCTTTCACCCGACCACGGCGCAGCACCGACTCGTTCACGAACACGGCGGACAACTCGACCTCGTGCCCTTCGGTGACCTGGAAACGAACACGGGCGAGATCGTTTGGCCCGACGAGAGTCGTATGTCCGTGCGTGGCTTCGCGGAGGCTGCACGACACTGCGTCGCGATCGAACTCGAAGGCGGGTTGCGCGTGCAGGTCGCAAGTCTGCCGAGTCTCGCGCTCTTGAAGCTGCACGCCTACGCAGAGCGTCGACGGAGAGGCGTCGTGAAGGACATCCAGGACTTCGACTGGATCCTGCGCCACTACGATTTCCCGAGTGAACACGTGCTGCGCATCCACGACGAGCTCGCCGAGGCCTTGATCGCCACCGGTACGGATTACTCCGAGGCGGGCGCGATGCTGCTCGGCAGCGATCTCGCACGCTTCCACACGACCGACGCGATCGAGCCCTTGCGATCGCTGCTCGAGGAACTCGTGGACGCGTATTCGCGGGCCGTCGAAGACATGCTGCTCGCATCCGGCAGAGATGGCGATGAGGACGCGCGCGACGAGGTGCGAAGGCGGACGGTGGCACGCGGTCGTGCGTTCCTGCGCGGCGTGTGGGGAGTGAACACCGAGTCGTGAACGCAGGCGCGGGGCGCGAGTCCAACGTGTGATGCAACGTGGTGTCGGCGCAGTCACAACCTGCGCGTTTGGTTGGGCTTGTGACTTGGAATCGGCGGCCTCCGAAGCCGCAGGCCAGTGGTTCGAATCCCCTCGGGCGTACCACCACTTTTGGTCGCGCGCAGCGAACACACGCACGCTCGCGGGCAGACTCAGCATCGCTCGAGAGCTCTCACCAAGCGCACGAGCCGATCCTCATCGACATCATCGGGCCCGACCACGCGTCGGCCGCCGACCAGCACGATCTCCACTCGACCGCTTTCGGCGGCGCGCTCATCGGGGCCCGGCACGAGCTCGACGAAGCCGGTGCACGTGGCGTCGGAACTCGGACTCGGCCGAAGCGTTTCCTGGCGCCGCTTCCAGGCCCAGAACCCGAGGGTCCCCGCCGGCACTCCGCTCTCCAGCGCCAAGGCCTTCACTGTCTGGCCCTGACGCTCACGCCGTCCGAGCAAGCGCACCATCTCTTCGCGTCGATTCATGCACGCGATCGTCGCGTTCAGGTCCGAGGTGTCCAGGCGGGCGTGCCGGGACAGTTACGAACGGGATGCACGATGCCCGCGGGCCACTCCGCTCGACCGGCCTTTCCCATGTGAAGCGAATTTGCACGAGCGGCCTGAGGAAACCGCCTCCGGGGGCGCCCAGCCGCGCTCCGTCCGACGAGGCACGCCGCTTGCGATTCACCTCTCGGATGCGCATCCGCGCGTCACCGTCCAACTATCACGAGAGGAATCGCTCATGAACGAAGACATCTGGAAAGGGCAGTGGAAGCAGGTCCGCGGCGAGGTGAAGCAGCAATGGGGCAAGCTCACCGACGATGACCTGGACCAAGCCAGTGGCGCGCGCGACAAGCTCGTCGGTCGGATCCAGGAGCGGTACGGCCGGACGCGCGAGGTCGTTCACGACGAGGTCGACACGTGGTTCAAGGGTCGTGACACGAAGCGCTCACAACCCGCCAACCCGTGACCTGAAGTTCGGGCTCGCGAGCGCGGCGGGGAAGGCGATGGCAGGGGTGCACCAAGTGAACATGCCCTCATGATGGAGCTCATGTGGGCGGCAATTACAGGCCCGATGGCCGGATTGGGCCTCTAGGCACTTTCCGAGGCCCGGTTCATGATGTCGGTCGCGCATCACGCGTGTTCTGGCGTGCCGGAAGCAGGATTCCGGAGTTCGCGCGCGAACGACGGGCCGCACGGCAGGCCGACCTCCGGATCCTCTTCGATCGGGCAAACATGCGCTCATTCCGCTCCCTCAGTTTCGTCGTCGCGCTGGCGGCGTTCACCTCGACCTCGGCGGTGCTTGCGAGCGCCGCCGAATCTCTCGTGCACCTGGGTAGTCGCGCGGTAGGCACCGTCACTGTCACGCGCACCGGCAACGTGTACTCGCTGCGGTTCAGCGGTGACGAGGTCATCGACTACCGTGTCGACCTGGACCTGCCGTACGCGGCCGACGGCCGTGTAACGGTCTACGAGGCCTCGAGCGATTGCTCGCCGATGGTCAATACCAGTCCCGGTTACCGCGACGCGGCCAACGTGCAGCGCAGCACGGGTTGGTTGGCGAGCTTCGCGACTCTCACGAGTCAGACGATGACGTCCAATTCGGTCATCCTCGACTTCACCGATGACTTCACGCCGATTGGTGAAGGCATTCGGCATCGTCGCACGACGTTCACTTTGACCGGCAAGATGCTCTCGGTGCGCTTCCAGGACATGGATGGCAGTACCTCTTTCCTGCGCAACTACCTGGGTGTGCTGCAGGGCACGGGCCTGGGCTTCGACTCGCCCCAAATTCTAAAGCTGATGGGTGGCGTCTCGCAGCCGATCGTCAAGTTCGAGGGAGCTGGGAGGACCTACTACACCAGCAACATCCTCGACTTCTTCACTTCGAACGCGGCGGACTACTTCGCGACGCAGACGCCCGTGGTCCCGGCTCCGGGCACGACGTCGCTGGCCTACAACTACAGCACGTGGGGCAACTACAAGCAGCTCACGAACGGCTCGTCGATTGGCGCGGCTGTCGACGACACATTTCAGATCGTCGTCACGAGCAAGGTGCACGAGGCCTTCGTCGTGCCGTCGCAGAAGGCCTCGCCGTATCGCGAACTCTTGACGAATCGGATGGTGCTCCTGCTCCACGGGGTGGTGCAAAGCAACTATCCGCCGTTCTGGGACAAGCTCGATCTCTGGGGCGTCGACAACATCGCGGCCTACGTGTTCCTCGGTTGGTCCGCGGGTGCTGCGGATCCGCCGGCGCCGCATGCCGGGCCTGACTGGTGGCCGGCTGCTGACCCCACAGCCTTCGCTGCGACGCTGCAGGGTGCGCGAACGAAGGGCTTCTTGATCGGGGCTTACAACACCTACGGCACGCTGCCGCCGACGGCGCCCCTCTCGGTGAACGATCCGGCGATGATTGCACGTGACGCGACGGGCGCAGCGAAGGTCGACTATCTCTTCGGCCTGCCGATGCTCGCGTCGACGGCGTGCGGCATCC
>Ga0163153_10003404_pt1 | contig 21321 bp, 14 predicted proteins | sample OliLakLV19MP6IB1_FD_148629 | JGI IMG/M metagenome (GOLD analysis project Ga0163153, IMG submission 148629) | Freshwater microbial mat bacterial communities from Lake Vanda, McMurdo Dry Valleys, Antarctica - Oligotrophic Lake LV.19.MP6.IB-1 | ecosystem: Environmental > Aquatic > Freshwater >...
CAATTATTCCACCGAGACTTGGGTCAACTTCAAGGTCTGGGGCGGCATCGGCCTCTTCCTGTTCTTTGCGCTGGCCCAGGGCCTGTTCCTGTCCAGGCACATCGTCGAGCCGCAGAAGCCATGACGATTGCCGCCGCAACGCTGCGCGACCGCCTGGCACCGCTGGCGGCGTCGGTTTTCGAACTGGCCGACGACAGCGCGGAGCATGCCGGTCATGCCGGTGCCGCCGGCGGCGGCGGGCACTATTCGCTGTTGATCGTGTCCGAGCACTTCATCGGTCTGTCCCGTCTGGCCCGGCATCGCGCCGTGCTGGACCGGGTCGGCGACCTGATCCCCCATCCGGTGCACGCGCTGGCAATCCGCGCGTATACCCCGGACGAATTCCCTTCCTGACGAAAGGATGTACGCAATGACCAGAACTAAAATGGCAGTTCCCCTCCTTGCCGCGCTGTTCATCACGGCGGGCATCGCCCACGCCCAGCCGGCCGCCCCCAGGGCTGCCGCCCCGGCCACTGCACCCGCAGCCGCGGGCAAGGCGCTGTTTCCGCAGTCACAGTTCGACTGGATGCTGAAGGAACGCACCCAGCAGGGCCAGCCGGACAGCCCGGAACTCCGCGCCGCGATCCGCGACGAACTCAATACGCGCGAGCTCCTGATGCGCGAGGCGAAGAAAGCCAACCTCGATAAAAACACCGAGGTCAAGAACCAGATGGATCTCGCCGGCCAGACAGTGCTGGTGCGCGCGTACGTCACGGATTGGATCAAAAAGAACCCGATCTCGGACGCCGACCTCAAGAAGGAATACGACCAGATCAAGCTGCAGATGGGCGACAAGGAATACAAGGTCAAGCACATCCTGGTCGAGAAGGAAGATGAAGCCAAGGACGTGATCGCCCAGTTGCAGAAGGGTGGCAAGTTCGACGAGCTGGCCAAGGCACGCTCGAAGGATCCGGGCTCCAAGGACCGCGGCGGCGACCTCGACTGGAACGCGCCGGGTGGCTTCGTCAAGCCGTTCGCCGACGCGATGGCCGCGACGCCCAAGGGCAAGTTCTCGCCCACGCCGGTGCAGACGCAATTCGGCTACCACGTGATTCTGGTCGAGGACGTCCGCGAAGCCAAGGTGCCTCCGTACGAGGAAGTGAAGCCCCAGCTGCAGCAACGGATGCAGGCCGCCCACCTTGACAAGTACTTCAAGGAACTGCGCAGCAAGAGCGGCGTGTAAGCACCAGCGACGCTGCAGGCACCATCGCAAAGGGCAGGCCGAACGGCCTGCCCTTTTGTATTCGGGGTGTGGGCTGCGCTGTTCGAATCACCGCCCAACGCAGTGGCCGCGACCGGTCGACTGCGATACCATCCCGAAACGACGGGCCCTTTAGACCCGCCATGGTCCTAGGAGGCATCAATGGTTGCAATGCAGAAGGTCTGCGCGCTCGCCGTCCTTTCGGGCGCGCTGCTGGCTACGGCAGCGTCTGCCGAACAGGTGACATTCATGACCGGGCCCCAGGGCGGTTCTTGGGTTCCCCTGGGGGGCGCGCTGAAGGGCATCTGGGAGAAAGCCGTCCCCGGGTTGGAAATTCAGCAGCAACCGGGCGCAGGCATTTCGAACATTCGCGGAGTCGACGCGGGCAAGGCCCAGATCGGTTTCGGTAATTCGTCGTCGACGGTGGATGGCATTGCCGGGCGCCCGCCGTATCCAGCCAAAGTCACGAACGTCTGCCAGGTAGCCAACCTGTACCCGCAGTACTTCCAAGTGGTGGCGCTCGCCGATGCAAAGGTCAATTCCTACGCCGATCTCAAGGGCAAGACGGTTGCGGTCCAGCCCAAGGGCAACACGGCCGAACTGCTGACTGCGGAGGTATTGAAGGTCAATGGCCTGTCGTATGACGCGCTGAGCAAAGTCAACTTCCAGGCGAGCTACAACGACGCAGTGGCGCTGATGAAGGACGGCCATGTGCAGGTGATGACACTTGGCACAACCGCCCCGGCCTCGGCCGTCATGGATCTGGCCAGCGCGCGCGATGTCATGCTGGTTCCCGTCGATGACAAGACCATGGCGGCGATGAAGGCCGCCAACCCGGGCTACAACCGGCTGATGATCAAGGCGGGCACCTATCCCAAGCAGACGGCGGATGTCCCGGTCATCGCGTATTCGGCGCACGTTGTCGTCGCTTGCAACTTGCCCGAGGAGACGGTGTACTTGATGACCAAGTCGCTGGCGGCGAACGTGTCCACACTGGCCTCGATCGTCAAGCCGATGACCGGACTCACGCCGAAAGACATGGCCATCGATATCGGCGTACCCCTGCACAAGGGTGCGGCAAAGTACTACAAGGAAGTCGGCGCGATCTAACGCGCCGATCCGAGCGGAAGCGGCTACGGCTAGAGCCTGATGGGGGCGGTGGTATCGCCCCCTTCGTCCATTGCTTAATCGTCGCGACATGGACGAGCAGCCTGCGGTCTTGCCGGTGCGTACTGCGCTGCGCTGGATCGTATTCGGCATCGCGATCGCGATGTCGCTCTATCACATGTACGTGGCAGCATTCGGGCCGCCGCAGGCAATGATCTTTCGCGGCATCCACCTGCTCTTCGCGCTGACGCTCGTCTACCTGGTCTACCCGTTTCGCGGCGGCGGCCGCTGGCGCGTTTTCGATGCTTTGTTCATCGTCGGCGCGTGGGGCTTCGTCCTGCACATCCTGCTCGACTACTCGGCGTTCGAGAATCGCATCATCTACATAGACGACCTGACCGCGTGGGACAAGTTCTTCGCGGTAGTCGCCATCGTGCTGGTGCTCGACGGAACCCGGCGGGTGATCGGGTGGGCGTTGCCTCTTACCGCCATGTGCTTTCTCGCCTACGCTCTCTTCCTCACGAAGGTGGCGCCGCAGGTGTTGCTGGAGCAGGTCTACCTGTCTACCGAAGGCATCTTCGGCTCCACGCTGGGCGTGTCGGCTAGCTACGTGATGTTGTTCGTCCTGTTCGGTGCGTTCATGGAGAAGAGTGGCACTGGCCAGCTCTTCATGGATTTCGCGCTCTCCCTTACCGGCCACACCGCCGGAGGTCCCGGCAAGGTTGCGGTGGTGAGTTCGAGCCTCTTCGGTACCGTGTCGGGCAGCGCGGTGGCCAACGTAATGGTCGACGGACCGATCACCATTCCACTGATGAAACGCACGGGCTTTAGCCCGCCGTTCGCCGCGGCGATCGAGGCGGTTGCGTCGACGGGCGGGCAGATCATGCCGCCCGTGATGGGCGCCGCGGCGTTTGTGATGGCGGAGTTTCTAGCCGTTTCGTACCTGCAGGTCACGCTCTGGGCGCTGATCCCGGCGATTCTGTTCTACGTCGCAGTCTTCTTCGCCGTCCACTTCGAAGCCAAGCGCAGTGGTCTCGTCGGCATTGCCAGGTCCGAACTGCCGCGACTTGGGCACGTGCTGCGGGAACGGGGACACCTGTTCATCCCGATTCTCGTCGTGCTATTCGGCCTGCTACTGGGCTATTCGGCGCCACTGTGCGCACTCGCCGGCGCGTTGTCGTGCCTGCCAGTAGCACTGTTGCGCAAGTCGACGCGCGCCGGAATTGGCTGGCACTCGGTTGTTGGGGCGCTGGAGGAGGGCGCGCGCAATACGCTGGCGGTCGCGATGGCATGTGCGTGCGCGGGCATCGTGATCGGCAGCGTGACGATTACCGGGCTTGGCATCGTGTTCACCCAGTTCGTCATTTTGTTGGCACAGGACCAGCTTCTCCTCGCGCTCGTGCTCACGGCGTTGGCCGGCATCATCCTCGGCATGGGCATGCCGACGACCCCCGCGTACATCGTGATGGTTTCGCTGCTGGTGCCGGCGATCATCAAGCTGGGGGCTGTGACGCCCGCGGCGCACATGTTCGCGTTCTACTTCGCGATCCTCTCGGCAATCACGCCGCCGGTCGCGCTTGCCGTGTTCGCGGCCGCGGGTCTCGCCAAGGCCGACCTGTGGCAATCGGGTTTCGCGGCGATGCGCGTTGCGGCGCCGGTCTACATCGTGCCGTTCATGTTCATCTACGAGCCGGCGCTGCTGATGATCGGGGATTGGCCGACCATTGCGACGTCGTTCATCACGGCAGCCATCGGAGTTATCGCCCTGGCCGCAGGATTGTTCGGTTACCTCGTCATGCCCTGCCGAATTTGGGAGCGGGTGCTGCTCGTCGTGGCCTCGTTGCTGCTGATCAAGCCCGGCCTCGAAACGGACGTGGTCGGCGGCGCCCTCTTGGCGGTGGTGCTGACGACCCAAATTCTCGTGCGTCGCCGCGCCATCGCCGCGCCGCTCTGACTGTGCTTGGACGCCTGCGCGGCGGGCAGCAGCAGCTCGCGGCATCGCCCACAGCGGCGGACAGAGGTGGCCCCGGTTGTTAGGACAGGTTTTGGGGTTGGTTAAGTGCAGTCCCTGCGGTTTTGGATCATCCCCGGTCGCGCGGAATGGGTTCCACGATTCAACATCATGCGGCGAGTTTCGTCGCCAGCTTTTCGAAGTATGCCGTGTCCGGGGTCGCGCCGCCCAGCGACGAATGAGGGCGGCGGGAATTGTAGAAAGTGAAGTAGCTCGCCAGCTGCCGCGGGCGCCCGAACGCCGTCGGGGCCGACACCCCTTTCCGAAGAGGAGGCGGCGCTGCGCGCCCGGGTCCAGGACGCCCTCTTGCAGACCCGCCAGAGCCAACCGCCGATCAACGTGCCGTCCGAGCTCGTCGACCCCCACTCGCTCGTGCGGGCTGCAGAAGCGCGGTTGCGGCAGCGCGATGGCTGGGATCACCCCGCGCGCGTGCACAGCGCACCGAAAGAAGTGCTTGACCTCCAGGTCACGAGGAACAGCCTCGATCGCGCCCTGCGGCTGATGGACACGCTGCTCAAGGCGCTGGAGCCCAGCGGCTTTACGGCACGGAACGCAGTCGCATCTATCGACGTCTATCGAGGACGATCGGCGATCCGACACGGATCACTTTTCGAGATTTATCGAGATCTATCGGTTCCAGCGATGCTGCTTGGCAGCGTCAACATTGTCACCGCTCGGTACTCTTGAGCCGCAACGCGTCTGAAATTGCCGAGAACGCATCTGCAAGCCGATCGGCAGCTTCCGGCGATGGCAGAGGCACCTTGAGGTGACGCGCACCAGTGGCAGGGTCGTGCTCCACCCACGGATGGCCCGCCGCCCCCACATCCGACGTTTTCAGCGCCGATATCAACTCTGCACCAAACTGTAACAATCCGGACCAAGGATCCGGTCTCGCCTCCTGCGGCGTATTTCTGGTGGCGGAGACATCTGATCCAGTCCCGGCCGCATCACCAGTGGTCCCGGCTGATGTCACCTTTCCCTGCGGTTCATCGGGTGCAGCAGCGACACTGCCCGCCTCTTCCGCCGGAGGCATTGCCTCGCCTTCACCCATGCGGCCAGTGACATTTTCAACGTCCTTCATGAACCGGCTGAGACGGGAGCCTCCGAGCAAAATCTCGCCCGAGCCACCATCGAGGATTCCCGCAGACAAAGAACGCTTGAACGCCAGCACCGACAACATGCCTTCCTCGATCGTCCCCTTGGAGATGTAATTGACAACTTGCACCGGGTTGCGCTGTCCCATGCGGTGGATGCGCGCGATGCGCTGTTCGAGCACCGCTGGATTCCACGGCAGATCCATGTTCACCAGTGTCGACGCGTGTTGCAGGTTCAGGCCGGTGCTGCCTGCATCTGTCGACAGGAACACACGGCAGTGGGGATCATCTTGAAAGCGCTGAATCAGCGCCGAGCGCTTTTCCGATGGCACGCCGCCGTGGAAACTGACATAACCGATGCCGCGCGCTTCAAGGCGCTGAATGACGATTTCATGCGTGCGCGTCCACTGGCTGAACACCACCGCCTTCGCTTCCGGCTCGTCGAACAGCCCCTCGAGCAGCGCCGCAAGTTCATCTGCCTTTACTCCATGGTCGGTTTCGTGGTCAAGCAGATAGGTGCTGTTGCATGACATGCGCATGTTCTGCAAGGCACAAGTCAGTCGTCGTTGGTCCCGGTCCGAGAGGAATTTCGTCTTGCGCCATCGATGTACGATTTTCGCGACGATGTCCGCGTTCTCATCGTGGTAGGTCATCTGCAATTCGGTCATCGGTACCAGCAGGTTCTGATCGGTGCGACTCGGAAGTTGAAGCAGAACCTCGGCCTTGCGGCGTCGAATCATGATCGGGGCCAGTGTCTGTCCGATCTTCTCGAGTTTCGTGTAGCCCGTGACGCGCCCGGCCTCGTCCTTGACCTGATGTTCATGCAGCAGCTTCCAGGTTGGTCCAAGGCGATGCTGGTCGATGAACTGTACGATCGAGATAAGTTCTTCCAGCTTGTTTTCCAGTGGTGTGCCGGTCAGCACAATCGCATATGGGCAGTCGATGCGCTTGAGTGCCCTTGCCGCGATGGTGTTCCAATTCTTAACGCGCTGTGCTTCATCAACAATCACAAGCTCCGGCGCCCAAGCGGAGATCAGGTCGAGATCGGCCTTCAGCTTCTCGTAGTTGGTGATCTTGCAGAAGTCGTCTTCCGGGTATTCCTTCTGACGCTGCGCGCGGCCGCCGGCGAGAACTCGGGCAGCACGGCCGGAAAAGCGCGCAATCTCGTTCTGCCACTGATACTTAAGCGAGGTCGGGCAGATTACGAGCACCTTTGAGACCCCGAAATACCGCGCCAGAATTTCCGCCGAAGCAATCGCCTGGGCGGTCTTGCCGAGGCCCATTTCGTCCCCGATCAGAGCACGACCGGCCCGCACGGCAAACAAGGCACCTTCGACCTGATACGGATACAGCGGCACTTTAAGTAGTTTTTGCAGCAAGGGATCAGCCATACCGCGTGGAAAAATGTCGTCCAGCACCTTGGCGCGCGAAGCCGCATCGCGGCGGCCGGCAACGAAATCGAGCGCATCGTCATAGGCGCGTAGTTCGTGGCCGGTTTTCGCCGCTTCGGTGAGGAATCGCCCCAGTGCGTCGAAACGCACCTCCGGCATGCACATATCGGACGACTTGTCGAATAGCAGATTAGCCGCCTTCGCGACCGCCGCCGGGCAATCCGTCCCTGCTCGGAAGTGGATCGCTCGCACCCCGTTGTTGCGCAAATACAGTTCTGAAAAAGCCGGCTGGTAGCCTCGTGCAAACGCCGCTTTGGCGCCGCGTTTCCTTGCCAATCGGGCCAGCGTGAATTCGATATGTTTACAGGTACCCAGTTCGTTGGTCGCGTAGTCGGGGCAGGCGCAGAAGTTATCGCCCGGCCGCAGGCCCCGGATTGCCACATAATAGCGGGACTTCGATTCAGGATTGCTGACACGGAATTCGGAGAAGAACGGTTCCGCTCCGAGATTTTCCAGTCCGAACACTTGCTCGCGTCCGAATTGTCGGCGCAAGGCGCGCTGCCATTCGACTGGTGAAATGTCTGTCGGGGCATTCGTGCGGGAAAGCTTGGGTTCCCGATTGCGATTGACGGATCTATTCTCATTTCTCACTGGAAACACCTCGCATCACCTGACAATTTTTGTGCGGCATCGCTGACATCCTCTTCTACCCTCAGAGGATCGCATAGTCTCTTTGAGTGCGCTTCGCCGATTCGCTTTCATGGCGATCAGTTTTCAAGCATATCCCCCTCAAATCCCTCGGACTCAGCGACGAGATCGGTGGTGTGTGATTCCGTGATCCGATACCCCATAGCCTTGTATCCACGCTGGCGCTTGTCCCACATCCGCAGTAGCGCCGGGTGACCCGTGTCGACAAAATCGATAATCCGCACGTCGGTCTTGGTCGCATGCTCACGGTGCAGTCGGCCGGCGTACTGCTGCAACGTGCCCTTCCACGACACGGGCATTGCTAACACAAGCGTGTCGAGCGCGGGATGGTCGAATCCCTCCCCGACCAGCTTGCCGGTTGCCAGCAGGACGCGCGGAGCATCAGGCGGCAGAGCATCGAATTCCGTGATAAGCGCGGCGCGCTGTTTCCTGGGCATCCGCCCGTGCAGGACGAACATCGATGGAATCTTGCCGGCCAAGCCCGCTTGAATGGCACCGAGATGCTCGGTACGCTCGGTAAGTACCAGAATTTTGCGGCCTTGGTTGTAGGCGATCTGTACTTCTGCCGCTATAACCAGCGTTCGGGCCTGGTCGTTGGCGAGGTATCGAAACACGTCCTGAATCCCAGCCTCGGACGGAAGATCAATGCGCGAGTAGAGCGAACGCGCCACCACTTCGAGATCGCGGGGAGCGCTGGCCGGCTTGGCCGCCGTATGACGAATCGGCCCGCACTGCATGAAAATGATCGGCTGTTGCCCGTCGCGGCGAAACGGGGTGGCGGTCAAGCCCAGGACGTATTTCGCCTTGGTCCGCTTTAGGATGGCGTCGAACGACACTGCGCCGACGTGGTGGCATTCATCGACGATGACGTGACCGTAGGTCTCGACCAGCGGGTTCACTTCGCCCTGCCGTGAGAGCGATTGCATCACAGCGATGTCGATCTTGCCAGTGGCCTTCGCTTTGCCTCCGCCAATACTGCCGATCCCCCCCTTGCCGACGCCCAGGAAAAACTGCAGGCGCTCCTGCCATTGCTTCAGCAATTCTGTGCGATGCACCAGCACCAGGGTGTTCACACCCCGCCTCGCGATCATTGCTGCGGCCGTGACGGTCTTTCCGAAGGCAGTGGGCGCGCAAAATACGCCAGCATCATGGTGCAGCATTGCGGCGACGGCAGCCTGCTGATCGACGCGCAGGTTGCCGATGAAGGTTAAATCTAGCGGTTCGCCGCAGTACCGCGCATCACGCAGATCGCAGTGGATGCCATTGTCGCTCAGCAGTTCCTGCACGGCGTCGAGACACCCACGTGGCAGCGCAATGTGCTGCGGATAGTTTTCGGCGCAACCGATTACACGTGGCTTGTCCCACACTGACATCCGCATTGCCTGTGCCCTATAGAACTCTGGGTTCTGGAACGCGGCGAGACGGATTAAGCGGTTGGCTAGCGACTGTGGAAGCTGTGCTTTCTCAAAGTAGACGAGATTGCCCAAGATTACGGTGAGGGACTCCGGCATAGTCCCCGAAAGCTTCCTCGTCGATGGTGCCGAACGCTTCCACGGCGTCGCCAAGTCCTCTTCGTCGATGAAAGTGACATCCAGCGGATGCATCTTGCCCGTGGCGCGCAGGATAGTTGGCTCGATGTCGTGCGGCGTCATCAGTTGCACAGATGCCAGGAAGTCCCACTGATCGGGATACGGGCGCAGGTCGGCGTCGACAAACACGCTGCCGCCTTTTTCGCGGGGCTTCTTCTGCAGCGGCAAGGCGATCAGGTTGCCGAAGCCTCCCTTGGGCACCGTATCCTGATTGGGGAACAGTCGATCATACGACTCCAACTTCAATTGCCTGGTACGTGAGCAGGTATGGCTGATGATGGCCGTGCCCAAGCGACGCGCATCGCGAGCCGACACCCTGCCAGCGAAAAACACCCACGCATGCGCCCCTTTACCTGAGCGGGAAATTTCGAGTGCAACGGGGACGCCGAGTTCGCTGCATGACTGCACGAAGGCGCATGCATCCTCTCTCCACTCGGCCTCGTCGAAATCGATGGCGAGGAAGTAACACGTGTCATCCGCCAGAAGCGGGTAGACGCCGATCGTGGATTCGCCAGACAGATGGTCGTAGACGACCGCGTCCGACAGCGGGATCAGCGATCGGTTGCTGCAATCCCCGCACTTGATGCGCGGCTTCTCGCAGACGCCGGCGCGCCACTCGTTGGCGCATGCAGGTGAGTAACCCGACTTGGCCGTGGTTTTGCTTTCCCAGCGGATCGGATAAACATCCGTGCGACCCCGGAACAACCGGCGAAATAGCGCCACCTTTTCGCCCGTGGATAATCGTGAGGGCTCCGGCATTGAAGACGCCGGTACGTGCTCGGTCACCACGCGCCATTGAATGCCGTTCGCTTCCAGCAGCGCGACCAAGCGGGCGTTTTCGGCCTTTAGTTCCGCCGATGGATTGTGTTCAGTCATGGGCACCGTACTCGATAGTCAAGTTCTCCGTGCAGGCACACACGCCGCAACTGATCCCGTGACGTCAGCAGTCCCGCAAATTTCTTCACGCGCAATTCTTCGAGCGCTGGGTCCGTGAGCTTCCATCCCGCTCCTCCGATCCTCGCGATCAACTCGATCCATACCCGCTCAAAGGCATGGATCGCATCCGCTTCTCCGAATCGAACGCCGACCGGCAACAACGGATTGACGTCCTCGGTCAGGCTCCGCGTGAGTTTTTCCAGCATGCGTTGCTCGGCGCTCGTACGCTTGATCGGCTTGCCTTCCAGTACCAGGTAGGGGTCAAAAGCAGTTACTGCCGCCGCCTCCTCGGTAAGACGGCCCATCGCTTGATCTCTACGCGGTTGCAAGGATCCGAAAATCTGTCGCCTTGACCACCGGTCGCAGGTGCGTCTTCTCCCGCTTTAAGTCGACCAGTCCATACCGGGACATCGTCTTGAGTGTTCTGGAAAGATTGCTTGGCTGACGCCCGGTCATCTTGGCAAGCATCGCGACCGAATCGGGGTTCGATTCACGAATGACCTTGAGCAAGGCGCGGTTCTGGTCGCTGAGAACTTCCGCGACAGACTTCATGGAAGTGAACCAGATCTTGGGCTCGCCGGACTTGGGCTTGTACTCGCCCTTGGCGATCGCAATCATCCGTGCCCGGATCTGCTGCTGTGGCATCACACCGATGACGATAGCTTTCATTTTCCAGCCTCTCTGATAACCCGATCAACTTCAGCGAAAAAGTCTTCCAGCAAACGCTGCGGAGACTCGAACAAATATGGCACTCCCGTATCGCTGGAGGTACGGTGCCGGTGGTCGTAGGGCAAGCGGGTCCTGCAAATTTGAACTTTTTCGGCAGCTTCACCGCATGCGCATTGTCGTAGCCGAGCACCCTCGTACCGTATCTATCATGAAGGGTCAGGCTGTACCGGATCCCCTGGGGAATGTCCTCTGACGCCTGCACCGCCCTCACCTCGACTTTGATCCAGAAGCCATCCTCCTGCTCCAGGACGTTGCCATCCAGTTCAAGAAGGGTCTCAAGACTACCGCCGCGATGAAAGATCATTGGAAGCAGTATATCAGCAGCTGATATGCTGTGTATCGCCCCTTCGCCACTACGTCGTGGAGAACTTTGCCGGCATCCAGGTCGTCAACCCCCTTCGCGAGGGTAAAACGATGACCGAGGCAGCACGCTCAAGCCGACCAAGACTTGCCGAACGCCAATCAGAGCACGAGGGCGCTTTTACCGTCACGTGAAAATCGCGGCTACAAACCGCTTGACGCGTTGATTCAACAATCCTTCTGGCTGATTTTCTTACCGTCAGGCGCTCCCACCTGATGACGGTAAATTTTCTGGAGCTGCACCGCGCCGAGTTTTTACCGTCAGATTTGCCGTCAAATCCGCATGGATGGTCTCGGATGACTCAGGCCGAGAAAAGCCCAGACGTACTCTAAAGTTCAAAGGCTTGAACTCGAATACTCATGCTGTTTACTATGTATACACAATAGTTGACAGCATGCTGTAATTCATTGATATCACAACATAAAATCTGATGCTATTCAAGCCAGTCACTCCCACTCGATCGTCGCCGGCGGCTTGCTCGAAATATCGTAGACCACGCGGTTGAAGCCGCGCACTTCGTTGGTGATCCGGTTCGACACGCGCGCCAGCAAGTCGTGCGGCAGGTGCGCCCAATGCGCGGTCATGAAATCGGTGGTCTGCACGGCGCGCAACGCCACGGCGTTCTCGTAGGTACGCCCGTCGCCCATCACGCCCACGGTGCGCACCGGCAGGAACACGGCAAAGGCCTGCGCCGTCTCTTCGTACCACGTGCGGCCGTTGTCCGCCGGCGTGTTGCGCAGTTCCTCGATGAAGATCGCATCGGCGCGACGCAACAGGTCGGCACGTTCGCGCGTGATGTCGCCCAGGATGCGCACGCCAAGGCCCGGTCCCGGGAACGGATGGCGGAACACCATGTCGCGCGGCAGGCCAAGCTCGTGACCCAGCTCGCGCACCTCATCCTTGAACAATTCGCGCAGCGGCTCCAGCAACTTGAGATGCAGCGTCTCGGGCAGGCCGCCGACATTGTGATGCGACTTGATCGTGTGCGCCTTGCCGGTCTTCGCCCCTGCCGATTCGATCACGTCCGGATAGATCGTGCCCTGCGCCAGCCACTTCACTTTCACGAGCCTGGCGGATTCGCGCTGGAAGACATCGACAAACAGGCGCCCGATGATCTTGCGCTTGGTCTCCGGATCACTGACACCGGCCAGCGCGGCTAGAAACTCCTCGCTGGCGTCGACATGGATCACCCGCACGCCAAGATTCTGCGCGAACGTCTGCATCACGTCGCGCGCCTCGTTCAGGCGCAGCAGCCCGTGGTCGACGAAGACGCAGGTCAGGCGATCGCCGATCGCACGGTGGATCAGCGCGGCGGCCACCGACGAATCGACGCCGCCGGACAGCCCCAGCAGCACGTCATCGTCGCCCACCTGCGCACGAATCGAGGTGACGGCCTCGCCCGCGTAGTCGTGCATGTTCCAATCGTTGCCGAAGCCGCAGATGTCGTGCGCGAAGCGCGACAACAATGCCGCGCCCTGCTTCGTGTGCGTCACCTCGGGGTGGAACTGCACGCCATAGAATTGGCGCGTCTCATCCGCCATCGCGGCAATCGCGCACGCCGGGGACGAGCCCGTGAGCTTGAATCCGGGCGGGAGTAGCGTGACCTTGTCGCCGTGGCTCATCCAGACGTCGAGCAATCCGTGCCCTTCGTCGTTGCTGCGATCCTGGATGTCGCGGAAGAACGCGGAGTGGCCGCGGGCGCGCACCTCGGCGTAGCCAAACTCGCGGACGTGCCCGAGCTCCACCGCGCCGCCCAATTGCGCGGCCATCGCCTGCATGCCGTAGCAAATGCCGAGCACCGGGACTTTTTGAGCCCACACGGCGTCAGGGACGCGCGGGGTATCGCCATCAATGACGCTGTTGGGGCCGCCCGAGATGACGATGCCCTTCGGCGCATAGGCGCGGATGAACTCGTCGCTGACATCCCACGGATGCACTTCGCAAAACACGTGGGTTTCGCGCAGCCGGCGCGCGATCAACTGCGTCCATTGCGAGCCGAAGTCGAGAATCAGCAGCCGGGAATGATTGGCCGCGGCCATCACTGCACCCGGTAGTTGGGGGCCTCTTTCACGATCTGCACATCGTGGACATGCGACTCGCGGATGCCTGCAGACGTGATCTCGACAAATTCAGCGCGCGTGGACAGTTCCTCCACCGTGGGACAACCGCAATAGCCCATCGCGGCGCGCAAGCCCCCCATCAACTGGTGAATGACGGAGGCCAGCACGCCCTTGTACGGCACGCGGCCCTCGATGCCTTCCGGCACCAGCTTCTCGGCCGCGCCCTCGCCTTCGGCGTCCTGGAAATAGCGATCGGAACTGCCCTCCTGCATGGCGCCGAGCGAGCCCATGCCGCGATAGCTCTTGTACGAGCGGCCCTGGTACAACTCGATTTCGCCCGGGGCTTCTTCCGTGCCGGCCAAGAGACTGCCCAGCATCACGCACGACGCGCCGGCCGCGATGGCTTTCGCGATGTCACCCGAGTAGCGGATGCCGCCATCGGCAATCACGGGCACGCCGGACTTGGCGAGGCCCTCGATCGCGAACTGGATGGCGGAAATCTGCGGCACTCCGACGCCGGCGACGATGCGCGTCGTGCAGATGGAGCCCGGGCCGATACCGACCTTGACCGCATCCACGCCACTGTCGGCCAACGCCTTGGCCCCCGCCGCCGTCGCGACGTTGCCACCGATGACTTGCACATCGGGATAGCGCCGCTTCACCCACTGCACGCGCTCGAGCACGCCCTGCGAATGTCCGTGCGAGGTGTCGACGACGATCACGTCGACACCGGCAGCAACCAGCGCATCAACTCGCTCTTCTGTATCGGCACCGGTGCCCACCGCCGCGCCGGCACGCAGGCGACCGAGTTCGTCCTTGCACGCCAGCGGATGTTCCGTCGATTTGAGGATGTCCTTCACGGTGATGAGTCCACGCAACTCCATTGCGCTGTTCACCACCAGCACGCGCTCGAGGCGATGGCGATGCATCAGCGCCTTGGCGACTTCCAGCTCGGTGCCTTCGGGCACCGTCACGAGCCGATCGCCCTGCGTCATGATGTTCGACACCGGCTGGTCGAGATTGGTCTCGAAGCGGGTGTCGCGGTTCGTCACGATGCCAATCACGCGCTTGCCATCCACCACCGGCAAGCCCGAGATGCGATGGCGCTTCGTGAGGGCCAGCACCTCGCGCACCGTCATCGTGGGCGTCACGGTGATGGGATCCTTCACCACGCCGCTTTCGAAGCGCTTGACCTTGGCCACTTCGGCGGCCTGGCGCGCCGGCGACATGTTCTTGTGGATCACCCCCAGCCCGCCTTCCTGCGCGATGGCAATCGCCAGGCGTGCATCCGTGACGGTATCCATCGCCGCTGCAATGAGCGGGATGTTGAGGCCGATGGCGGGGGTGAGGCGGGTTTTGAGCGAAACGTCGCGGGGAACGACGGCAGAGTGCGCGGGGACCAGCAGTACGTCGTCGAAGGTCAGCGCTTTGCGGACAACACGCATTGAACTTTCTCCTATGCGCAAATATCGATTATACCCGCGCCCCCCCTTCTCCGCCCCTCGCCTCCGCCAGCCGCAGGATTGACCGCAGGCACCGGCTGGAGTACCTTGCCAATGTCATAATTCCACGGGGAGAACCTTTGGCCTCGATCCGGTCGTCTTCCACCTTGAAACAGCCCACCTCCGGCGCCCGCGCGCTTCCCGCGCTGCTGGCCGCATGCCTGCTGGTCGCCGCCGGCGCAGCGGCAGCCACCACGTACAAATGGACTGACGCCAACGGCCGTGTCGTCTACTCCGACCAGCCACCGCCGACCAACGTCAAGTCCGAAACCGTGCAGGCGCCCCCGCCACGGGCCAACCCTGCGGCGGCGAAGGACCTGACGAAGCAGGAAGGTGAGTTCAAGAAGCGGCAGATGGACGCTGCCGAGAACGCCAAGAAGTCCGAGACGCTGCGCGCCGAGAACGTCAAGCGCAACGAGATGTGCACGCGCGCGCAAGGCCAGATCCGCACGCTTTCGGCGGAGCAGGTGCAGTTGGTCCGCCAGAACGCAAAGGGCGAGGACGTCTACGTCGACAACACCACGCGACGCAAGGAGCGCGGCGAGCTCGAGGTATGGGTCAAGGCCAATTGCCTCGCCAGCTGACCGACACCTGAACCCGTCCGCCGCAACAGGCCGACAGGCCAAGCAAAACGGCGACCCTGCGGTCGCCGTTTTGCTTGGCGCATGGCAGCGCGCAGAATGCGTTTGCTACTTCTTGTCGAGATTCACCTGGTTGATTTTCACGTCGGCGCGCGCCCGGAGGCTTTGCAGGTAGGCCTGGAACATCTCGCGGCCAAGCTGCTCGGATAACCGCGCCGAAGCCTGGTCGAGCCGCGCCTTGTCGTTGGGGGACGGCGTGAACACGTTCAGCACTTTCACGATCGAGAAGCCGCCCTTTTCGTTGATGGCGCCAGTGAAAGCCGGCAGCTTGTCCGGGTTGGCTTCGAATATGCTGCCCAGCGCCGCCGGTGACAACCCGGGCTGCGGCTGGCCCCGATTGATCGTGACCGGCTTGCCGAACGTGATGCCGACATCCTTGTCGCTCTGGCCGGCCTGCAACAATTTGAGTTTGTCCTGACCCGCCGCCTGCGCGAGGTCGGTGGCGGCCTTGCGGACCAGCTGCTGGCGAATTTCATCCTTGACGTCGTCGAACGGGCGCGCCGCACCGGGCTTGTACTCGAGGATGCGGCCGGCCAGCAGCACGCCCGGTGCCACTTCGATGGCCTCGGTATTGCGCTTGCTCTGCAACGACTCGGGCGAGAACAGCGCCTGCACGAACTTGGCATTGCCCATACCCAATACCTGCGCCTGCGTGCGCGTGACCAACGGGGAAGTCTCGATCTTCAACTCCAGCGCCTTGGCCACGCCGTCGAGGCTGTCGGCCTGCTCGTAGACCAGGTTCTGGAACTGATCGGCGGATGTGGCGAACTTGGCCGCGCTGCGCTGCTTGCGCAGGTCCGCTTCGATCTGCACCTTGACGTCGTCGAAGCTCAACGTACGCGACGGGCGCACGCCGTTGACCTTGATGATGTGCCAGCCGAAGTCCGACTGCACCGGCGCCAGCAGGTCGCCGGCCTTGGCGGCAAACACCGCATCCTCGAACGGCTTGACCATCGAGCCGCGCGCGAACTGGCCGAGGTCGCCACCTTGCGCGGCCGAGCCCTGGTCCTTCGAAAACTCCTTGGCCAATTCGGCGAATTGCGCCGGCGCGGCCTTGGCCTTGGCGAACACGTCGTCGGCCAGCTTCCTGGCCGCGGCCTTGTCGTCCGCGCTGGCATCCGGCTTCACCGGAATGAGGATGTGCGCCGCCGAGCGTTCTTCATCCGCCGTGTATTGCTTGGCATTTGCCTCGTACTGCTTGCGCACGTCCCCCGCGTCGACCACCACGAGAGTGGACAGCGCCTCCTGCGTCAGCAGCACGTATTCAATGCGTGCCTGTTCGGGCGTCTGAAACGATGCGGTGTTCTTGTCATAGAACGCGCGGACGTCGGCGTCGGTGACTTTGACGTCCTTCAGGAACGGCGCCGGATCGATCAGCGCCACGGCCACTTCACGCTGCTGCTCGAGCAGGCCGAGGTAGCGTTCAACCGAGGTACGCGCCACGATGCTGGCCGCCACGATGGGCTCCTGCACCGCGCTGCGCAGCAGGTCTTCGCGCAGGCGCTGCTCGAACATCAGCGGCGTCATGTTCTGCGTGGACAACACTTGACGATAGCGATCCGGCGAGAACGCACCCGCGTCCTGGAATGCCGGCAGCGCCGCGATGAACTGCTGCAACTGCACGTCGCTCACGCGGAATTTCTCCGCCAGCGCCTTGTCGGTGATCAGCCGCTGGTTGATCAGCTGGTCGAGCAATGCGAACCGGACTTCCGGCGACTCGAACATCGCGGGGTCGAAGTTGCGGCCAAGCTGCTGGCGCATCTGGTCCGACTGCTCGCGCATCGACTCGGCGAACTCGGCCTGCGTGATCTTGTTGCCCGACACCGTCGCGACATCCGCACCGAGGTCCCCGCGCTGGAAGTAGTAATCGACGCCGAAGAAGAGGAATGGAACCATCAGCAGGAACAGAATGCCCTGCGCGATGCGCTTGTGCTTGGTGACGAGATCAAACATGAGCAACCTTCTACGATCAAAAAGGGCGCACTCGCGTTCGCCTTTTTCGTTTGCATCAACCGCATTGTTGGCGGAGTGGACGGGACTCGAACCCGCGACCCCCGGCGTGACAGGCCGGTATTCTAACCAACTGAACTACCACTCCTCGTGAAGCGAGAACCAGGTACGCCTGGCTTGCGGGCACACCGCGGGCAACTGGTGGGTGCTGAGAGGCTCGAACTCCCGACATTCGCCTTGTAAGGGCGACGCTCTACCAACTGAGCTAAGCACCCCTAGGGCTCAAGGCCCCGGTACTGCGGGCCACCCCGCTTGCCGCCCCGGCCGATGCATCAAAACCGCCATTCCGCACCGGCAAGCGAAGAGCGCTAGTTTAACGCATCTTTCAACGCCTTTCCAGCCCGGAACTTGGGCACCTTGGCGGCGCGGATCTTGATGGCGGCGCCGGTGCGCGGATTGCGTCCCGCGCGCGCGGTGCGCTTGCCCACGTAGAACGAGCCGAAGCCGACCAGCGTGACCATCGTGCCCTTTTTCAATGAACCCCGGATCGCGTCCACGGTCGCATCGAGTGCGCGCCCCGCTGCCGCCTTCGAAATATCGGCGTGCTTGGCAATCGCATCGATCAATTCGGATTTGTTCACAACGTCCCCTCTTGGCTGAATGTCGTTCTGGAGGTCGATCAGGGATCGAGATATTGTTGGCGCGCCGAGCGGTGTGCCGGAAGAATCGTTATAGCGCCCGCGATTTCGCCGTGTCAAGAAAAAATCGGGTGTCTCATGGGCAACACCGGCAATCACACGCTGCGATGTTTCGCGTTACATGCGAGGAAGTGGTCGCACGTGATTGAAGCGATGTGATTGATGCTGTGCAGCGCCCGCTTACGGTGCGCCGACGCGAAAGCAACAAAAGAAAACGCAGGCAGTTTCCGTGCCCGCGTTTTCGATGATTCGTGGCGTTGCGATCATGGCAAGGCCGTGTTGCGCACGGCCTTGCCACTGCGCGTCAATGCTTCAGGACGATCGCCTTGTCATCCGCACCGGGTACCGGCGGCGCCGGTGGAACGTCGGTCTTCTCCTTGTCTTCGACGAGCGGCACCGGATGCCGTTCGAGCGCGGCTTCAAGCACCTGCTCGATCCAGCGAACCGGAATGATGTCGAGCCGGTTCTTGATCTCGTCCGGAATTTCCGTCAGGTCCTTCACGTTTTCTTCCGGGATCAGCACCGTCTTGATGCCGCCACGACCTGCGGCCAGCAGCTTTTCCTTCAGTCCGCCGATGGCCAGCACTTCGCCGCGCAGCGTGATCTCGCCGGTCATCGCGACGTCGCACCGCACCGGGATGCCGGTCAGGATCGACACGATGGCCGTGACGATCGCGCCACCCGCAGACGGTCCGTCCTTGGGCGTGGCGCCTTCGGGTAGATGGATGTGCAGGTCGGTCTTCGTGTAGAAGTCCGACGCAATCCCCAGCTGCTTCGAGCGATGCCGGACCACGGACAACGCGGCCGCAATCGACTCGTTCATCACTTCGCCGAGTTTGCCCGTGCTGGTGGTCTTGCCCTTGCCGGGCAATGCCACGGCTTCGATGGTCAGCAAATCGCCGCCCACTTCGGTCCACGCAAGGCCGGTGACCTGGCCCACCTGGTTCTGCTTCTCGGCAATGCCATACGTGAAGCGGCGCACGCCGAGGTACTTGTCGAGGTTCTTCGAATTGATCTCGACCGGACCCTTGGCCTTGCGGCCCTTGCCTTCGGATTCCATCAGCAGCAACGCCTTGACCACCTTGCGGCAGATCTTGGAAATGTCGCGCTCGAGGCTGCGCACGCCGGCTTCGCGCGTGTAGTAACGCACGATGTCGCGCAGCGCACTTTCGGCCACGCGCAGCTCATCGGGCTTGATGCCGTTGGCCTTCATCTGCTTGGGCGTCAGGTACTGCTTGGCGATCGCGATCTTTTCGTCTTCGGTGTAGCCCGAAAGCCGAATGACCTCCATCCGGTCGAGCAGCGGCGCCGGGATGTTCATCGAGTTGGCCGTCGCCACGAACATCACGTCGGACAGGTCGTACTCGACCTCGATGTAGTGATCGACAAACGTGTCGTTCTGCTCCGGATCGAGTACCTCGAGCAATGCGGACGACGGGTCCCCGCGGAAGTCCTGCCCCATCTTGTCGACTTCGTCGAGCAGGAACAGCGGATTGCGCACGCCCACCTTGGTCATGTTCTGCAGGATCTTGCCGGGCATCGAGCCGATATACGTGCGGCGATGGCCGCGGATCTCGGCTTCGTCGCGCACGCCACCGAGGCTCATCCGGACGAACTTGCGGCCGGTGGCCTTGGCTACCGACTGGCCGAGCGACGTCTTGCCCACGCCGGGGGGACCGACGAGGCACAGAATGGGCGCCTTCAGCTTGTCGACGCGCTGCTGCACCGCCAGATACTCGACGATGCGCTCCTTGACCTTCTCGAGGCCGTAGTGATCGGCGTCGAGGATCTTGACCGCGGCCGCCAGGTCCTTGCTGATCTTGCTCTTCTTGCGCCACGGCAACTGCGTGAGCGTGTCGATGAACGTGCGCACGACGGTGGCCTCGGCCGACATCGGCGACATCATCTTCAGCTTCTTGAGCTCCGTCATCGCCTTGGCCTCGGCCTCCTTCGACATGCGGGCCGCCTTGATCTTCTTTTCCATTTCCTCGAGGTCGGCGTTCTCGTCGCCCTCGCCCAGTTCCTTCTGGATGGCCTTGACCTGTTCGTTCAAGTAGTACTCGCGCTGGCTCTTCTCCATCTGGCGCTTGACGCGGCCACGGATGCGCTTTTCAACCTGCAGGATGTCCACCTCGCCTTCGAGCACGCCGAGCAGGTGCTCGAGGCGCTTGCCGACCTCGCCCATCTCGAGGATCTGCTGCTTCTGCTCGAGCTTCAGCGGCAGGTGGGCGGCGATGGCATCGGCCAGGCGACCGCCATCGTCGATGCCGGACATGGACGTCAGGATTTCCGGCGGGATCTTCTTGTTCAGCTTGACGAATTGGTCGAACTGCGCGAGCAGCGCCCGGCGCATGGCTTCGACCTCATTGGCGCTGCCGGTATCGGGCGCCAGCGGCACGGCTTCGGCGACGAGATAGTCACCGCGATCCTCGACGCTGGCGATGCGCGCGCGTTGCGTGCCCTCGACCAGCACCTTCACGGTGCCGTCGGGCAGCTTCAGCATCTGCAGCACCGTGGCGATGCTGCCGATCTCGTAGAGATCGCTGCCGGCGGGGTCGTCCTTGGCGGCCTGGCGCTGGGCAGCGAGCAGGATGTGCTTGCCGGTGTCCATCGCGACGTCCAGGGCCTTGATGGACTTGGGACGGCCGACGAACAGCGGGATCACCATGTGCGGAAACACGACGACGTCACGCAACGGCAGCAGCGGCAGCGCGGACAGGTCGGCGGGGAGACTGGGCGTGGATGACATGGTGGCTTTCGATGTGGAAGTACTGACAGGAAAATGGGGGCCCGAGGGCGGCGTGTCAAGCCGTCCTTCGGACTAGTCCATCAAATGTCTTTTAAAACCGGGGGTTATGACTGTGACGCCGCCATCTTGGGCGGGTCGGCGAACATCAGCAGCGGCTTGCCGTCATTGGCGATCGTGGACTCGTCGACGACCACCCGGGACAGGTTGGTCAGTGACGGCAGATCGTACATGACATCGAGCAGCACCTGCTCCAAGATGGACCGCAGGCCCCGGGCCCCGGTCTTGCGGGCCAGTGCCTTGCGCGCAATGGCCCGCAGCGCGGCCTCGCGGATTTCAAGTTCCACGCCTTCCATGCGGAACATCTTCTGGTACTGCTTCAGCAGCGCGTTTTTCGGCTCCACCAGGATCTGGATCAGGGCGGCTTCGTCGAGTTCGTCGAGCGTGGCCGCGACGGGCAGCCGGCCCACGAATTCCGGGATCAAGCCGAACTTGATCAGGTCCTCGGGCTCGGTGTTGCGCAGCAGCAACGTGACGTTCTTGCGGTCTTCCGGGCTG
>Ga0163153_10003406_pt1 | contig 21316 bp, 18 predicted proteins | sample OliLakLV19MP6IB1_FD_148629 | JGI IMG/M metagenome (GOLD analysis project Ga0163153, IMG submission 148629) | Freshwater microbial mat bacterial communities from Lake Vanda, McMurdo Dry Valleys, Antarctica - Oligotrophic Lake LV.19.MP6.IB-1 | ecosystem: Environmental > Aquatic > Freshwater >...
CTTTAAATTAAAATAAAAATGAAAACAATTTTAAATATAATTAAGAATTTTGCCTTATTTTTTTTAATAACACTTTCGTCGGAACAAATTTTATCTCAGTCTTATAGTCTTGACGAACCTGTGCTTGTTCCTGTATTTGTAGGAAGTGCGCCGGATATTACACAAAGAAATTATTTCTGGGATATTAGCGAAGTGAACAATACTAACAGCAGGTTAGATATTGCTGTCGGATTAAATCAGATACTAAATTCCACGGTCTACAATTACATAAATGGAAATTGGTATAAAAATCAATACGATGATAATTTCAATAGCGAAAACACAAGCACCAGATATGTCTATCAAAGTGGTTATCAAATAAATATTTCTAATATTACAGGTATGGTATTTTCGAGAATCAATACATCATCAGGGAAGAAAGATTTAATTGTATCACGTGGAGATAGCATATTTGTTTTTCGTAGCACCAGTGGTTCAATAAATACATCTTATGATCAAAGATTTTATTTTGGTTGTGCTATTCAATCCTCTGGTAGGTTCTCCACTGATAATGCTGAAGATATTGCTGTCTTAAGGAATGATAGTATCTTTATTTTCAAAGGCAAAGGAACAGAAAGTTTGTTAGATTCAACTAACTTTTTCAAAATGGGAGGTGCAAGCGGCAGCAATGTTAAGATTGTATTAGCGCAGATGTCGAGCCGGGTTGAGCCCTATGCTACTATTGATGGAACTACTTCCGACCGTGACGATATTGTTATGCGTCAGGGAAATTCAATTTTCATATACAAAAATAATAATAGTAATGGAATTGCTTCATCAACATTTATAGGCAATCTGACATCTTCAACCGATTTTGCCATCGGTGATATGAATAATGACGGGTATAACGATATTCTCACCTGTTCCATAACTCAGGGAATGAAAATATTTTTAAACAATGGAACAATCATTGATACAAATGCTGATTATACAAATTCGAATGAAGATCAGGCGCAAAGCATTACTTTCGCTGACTTTAATAAAGATGGATGGAATGATATGGTTGTGAATACTTTTGACAGTCTGAATATATTTATTAATAATCACGGTAGTGGTCTGTTTTCGCAGACAAGAACATATTCAATCCCAGTAGGAGATGGAAGTTCATTAGAAGAACTATGGACTCCAAGGATGACAGTAGTGGATTTACAAAACAAAGGAGGATTAAGTGTTGTTCAATCGGGATTCCCGGCTATTACCTTTGACGAACCTCCTTACTTCACAGAAGTTATGTATAGATATAACCCCGCCACCATTGATGCGAATCCTGCCCCCGCAATTGTCTTTAAATCAGTTGCATATGTTAATAGTGTATTACATCCAAAGATCACTATGTTCAGCAGAGGTGATAGAGACTTTAATAAATTTAAAATTTATACCAAAGTTCCGGCATCATTCAGTACATACACACTGCTGGACAGTAATTTTACAGGAAATGTATTCATTGACACAACAAGAGTAATTATTGAAAATGAAACAACGGGTTCACCTAATCTGTTTTATTATGTTAAATGTGTTGATAATTCCTATAAGACGTCAATAAATTCAGACACCATTGGTTTCTCGGATGAAGAGTGTCCGGACTGTTCCGGCGGTGAGTCGCCTGTCTTTATCAGTAATAATGCTCCCGAAGATTTCAAAATCTCAAATCATCCAAACCCTTTCAATCCGTCAACACTAATCAGTTATAGTCTGCCGATTGATGCTAATGTAAAGATCACTGTGTTCAATACATTAGGTCAGATTGTAAAAGAACTGACAAATGAATTCAGGACTGCCGGAAATTATTCTGTGAGCTTTGACGGAAGTAACTTAGCAAGCGGGATATATTACTACCGGCTTGAAGTGGGAAGTTTTATAGCAACGAAGAAGATGCTGCTTTTGAAATAAATAAATTGTATTCAGACTTAAAGAAAAAAGCCCCTGAATAAACCCCCCGGCTTTTTTTTATTGATTCTTCTCTGAGATCGCTTCTTATCTCTCCGCACAAACTTTCAACTATACAAACTTTACAAACTTTACAAACTTTACAAACTTTCAACTTTTTACAATACTTCCTTTTTATATAAACTCACATTTACTAAATTTGCCTACAAAAAACCTCACAAAGCTTGTTCAAAAAAATACTAATCGCCAACAGAGGCGAGATCGCAGTAAGGATAATTAACGCTGCAAAGGAAATGAATATCAGGACAGTTGCTGTATACTCGGATTTTGACCGGTATTCACTTTTCACAAAACTAGCTGATGAGGCGATTCACATCGGAGAATCTCCCGCTTCAAAAAGCTATCTGTTGGCTGATAAAATAATCGAGGCCGCGAAGGCAACGGGTGCCGAAGCAATTCATCCCGGATACGGGTTTCTTTCCGAAAGAAGCTTCTTTGCGAAGATGTGCGCGGATAATAATATTAAATTTATCGGACCCGATCATAACGCCATTGAATTACTGGGGAGCAAGACGGATGCAAAAATTCTCGCAATAAAAAACAAAGTACCTGTTGTGCCCGGTGCTGAAAAGCCCCTCACAGATTTAAGGAAAATTAAATCAATTGCTAAAGACATCGGCTATCCCGTTCTGATAAAGGCTTCGGCAGGCGGCGGCGGGAAAGGCATGCGTGTCGTGAATGAGGAACAGGATCTTGAACGTTCCCTCACTGCCGCGCAAAACGAAGCGAGATCTTCCTTTGGCGATGACAGTGTCTTTATAGAAAAATATATTGAATCACCAAGGCATATTGAATTTCAAATGCTTGCTGATGAGCACGGCAACGTGATCCATCTCGGTGAACGTGAATGCTCAATGCAGCGCCGTCACCAGAAGATAATTGAAGAGACACCGTCGGTGCTGATGAGCGATGAGCTGCGGAATGAAATGGGCGAATGCGCGAAACGACTTTTGAAGGCAGCGAAATATTCAAATGCCGGAACAGTTGAGTTCATCGTTGATAAAAATAATAAGTATTTTTTCCTTGAAGTTAACACACGGCTTCAGGTGGAACATCCGGTAACTGAATTAAGAACCGGCATTGATCTTGTCAAAGAGCAATTCAGGATTGCTTCGGGTGAAAAGCTTTCATTGACACAGGATGATGTCACGTTCAGCGGACACGCGATCGAATGCAGGATCTGCGCTGAAGACGCAGAGAATAATTTTATGCCGTCAACCGGTAAGATCACTTATATGAACAAGCCTTCGGGTAACGGTATAAGGGAAGATACAGGCATTGAAGAAGGAGATGAAATTTCAATTTATTACGATCCGATGATCTCAAAATTAATTGCATACGGCACGGACAGGGAAGATGCTTCCGGAAAGATGAAACGGGCATTAAGAGAATACAAGATCAAAGGTATCAGGACTAACATATCCTTTCTGCTGTCTCTGCTTGAATGCAAAGAGTTTGAAGAAGGGAATTACAATACGCAGTTCATCGAAAAGGATTTTCTGAAAAGAGAAGTTGTGAACACTGAGCCCGACGCTGAATCTTCAGCTGCGATCGCACTGGCTGCAATTTTATACAGGGAAAATAAAAACCCGAAGCCGAAAATTACCGTAAGCAATGGAGATCACGCCGGCAAATGGAAAAATAAAAGAGTGGAGAATTACCGTTGAAAAAATATTATACTAAAATTGATCAATCGAAAACTTTCGAGACTGAAATTACAGGTCCGGGTAAATTCATTGCTGACGGAAAAGAGTATGAGTTTGAGCATAAGCCGGTAAGCAGTAATGTTTTTATTTTAAGGATTAACAATAAAAATTATTTTGTAGATATTACCGATACAGATATAGCGGGAGTGTATGAAGTCGGCATTGACGGAATAAGCTATAAGGTCGAAAGTAGAAGTGAGCTGGATCTTATGATCGAAAAACTGAATGGAAACAAAAGTGAAGGCAAGCTGAAGAAGGAAATTCACTCGCCGATGCCCGGAATAATAGTGAAACTCAATGTCACAGAAGGACAAACGATAAATAAAGGTGAAGTATTGCTTGTGCTTGAAGCGATGAAAATGGAAAACGAGATCAAGGCAGTAAAGGATTGTATAATAAAGAAAATCAATGTCAGTGAAAGAAGCTCAGTTGAGAAAAATGAGCTGCTGCTTACTCTTGAATAAAACACTGTATAATTAAAACCAAACAAAATTGTTTTTAGCATTTGCATCTTTGCTGGCGGCGGTAGTGCCGATGTTCATTTATCTTATCATCATCTGGTTTCTCGACAGGTATGAAAGAGAGCCATTCTGGTTTGTGCTGCTTAATTTTTTCTGGGGAGCGACAGGAGCGATCTTCCTGGGCATCATCGGAAGTCTCATCTTTCAGATACCGCTCAATGAAGTAATAAGTTCAGTCGCTGATGAAAATTCCATCGAGCTTGTTAATCTTTCGGGAGCAGTAATAACAGCACCGTTAGTTGAAGAGTTTACAAAGGGAATGTTCCTTTTACTGATGTCGTTAAGCAAAAGGTTTGACGGAGGAGTGGACGGAGCGGTTCTCGGAGGAGCGATCGGACTGGGTTTTGGTATGACCGAAAATTTTATGTACTTCCTTTCATACGGTACAACCCCGGGTGCATGGCTGATGCTCGTCATTATCCGTACCCTTTTCTCCGCGGTAATGCATTGTCTATCCACCGCAACGTTCGGAGCATTTCTGGGTTATGCAAAATTCAAGCCTTTTATATTTAAGATCATTCTTGTGCCTGTCGGATTTTTCATGGCGGTGTTTTTGCATTTCGCCTGGAACTTCTCGGTTAGCTTTGAAGACACAACTATCTTCGGATTTTTATTCTTAATAATTTATTTATTCGTAACGTTTTCAATCTTCCAGATCTCGATATATTTTGAAGGCAAAACAATATTTAAGGAACTGCAGGACGAAGCAAATCTTGGATTAATTCCGCATGATCATCTGAATCATCTTCCTTATATATCGAGGAGGTTCCGGTACGGCTGGTGTCCTGTTGGCGTTGATCAGAAAAATTATGTAAAGACAGCAACTACGCTTGCTCTTAGAAAGAACCAGGTAAAAAATACCAAAGGAAATATTCAGCAAAGCTATCTCAGGGATATTGAGAACTTACGTTACCAGATACAGATGATGTATTACAATGCAAACCTGAAGTATCATGGAATAGCATCTGACAAGAAAGTATAAAATATGTTTGCAAAGAAGGGCATGCGGTAAGGTTGTTCTGATAAATCCGTGCATACGGATTTTTTAAATTTGAAGTAAATATATCATGTGATTGTTAAGGATCTTTGAAAATATAAAACAAAATCAGTTTGCAAAAAACGTTTCCGTATTAGCATCGGGGACGATCATCGTTCAGGGAATTTCCATTCTGTTATCACCTGTTCTCTCACGGCTCTACACTCCTGAAGATTACGGATTACTTGCTGTTTTCATTTCCTGTATAAGCGTTCTGATCGTGATCGGAAGCTTTCGTTATGAGCTCGCCATACTGATTCCAAAAGAATCCGCGGAAGCAAATGCTCTTTTGATATTATCCATCGGGATCAATATTATTTTCGCTGCTGTCATATTTGTGCTGACTTTAATTTTCAACAGCTCACTCTCCGTGCTTCTCGGAAATGAAAAGATCAGCTTCTGGCTTTACTTCATAGCACCGGTTTTTCTTGCGTCTGGTATCTCGCAATCTCTTACAAGCTGGTACAACAGGAATAAGAATTATAAATTAATTTCCGGGGTCCGTATTTATCAGTCATCGATAAACTCCGTGTTCTCACTTGGGCTCGGATTTTTGAAATTCAATTCCGTTGGACTGATCGTAAGCCAGATAGTTTCGCAGATATTATCTTCAATGTATATAATCAAAAGGTCAGCACTCAGTCTCAGACAATTTTCGTTCAGCATTCCTGAATTGAAAAAAACCGCGAAAAAGCATATTGAATTTCCGGCATATAGTCTGCCGAGCGCGCTGCTTGATGTGTTTTCGATCAACTCCGTGATCTTTCTTCTTAATTATTTTTTCACAGAGTCAGTTACCGGTGCATATTCTTTCTCGCTGAGGATCTTAACATTGCCGACAGTGGTCATCGGAGCCGCAATAGGTCAGGTCTTTTATCAGAAGATCTCGGAAGCTTACAGTAATAATGAAAAGATCACAACGTCAATTTTTAAGACATGGAAAGTTTTATTCATAATAGGAATTGTTCCGGCGATCACAATATTTTTTTTCGGTGAGCAGTTATTTGATTTTATCTTTGGAAGCAAATGGGCTGTCGCGGGAGAAGTGAGCAGCTATTTGTGCATACTTACGTTAGTAAATTTTGTCAGCTCGCCTACAAGCAGCGCGATGATCGTTCTGAAAAAGCAGAAGATTGTATTGATTGTGAATGTAATCACTTTCATTTACCGCCCGCTGGCAATTATGTATGGATATTATACAGATAATTTTTTAAACGGGATCATACTCTACGTGGTACTCGAAATTATACAAGTCGTGCTTTACAATGTTGTGTTGATCCGTAGTTCAATAAAAGCTGACTCAAATCAAATTGCTAATAACCAAAAATTGATATGAATATTTTTGTTATTCCGTCCTGGTTTCCCGATGAATCGGATTACATAAAAGGTATTTTTATCAGGGAACAACTGGAAGCACTTTCTGAAATCAATAAGCAGTACAGGTTTTTTGTCAGCGTAAGTAAAAATTTTAATCTGCCTTTAAAAAAACCACGTAAAGGTATAAAATCTATAATTCAGTATTTTAATGACGACAAATTTTTTATTTGTAATTTAAATTCCAATCTTACAATTTTTGAAAATGCAGTTTTATCTTGGAGTGACAAACAAGTACGGGCTTGGAATCTCGACCGGGAATTTTGATCCTGTAGACATTGCAAAAGAGATAAATAAACTTTCGGGCGCAGGGATACAGGAATTCAAATCGAATACAGATAAACATGCATGGGAATTATCCTCTGAGAAAAATAAAATTTTATTCAATGGCATGGTTGATAAATTATTGCAAAATTAAAAAAACTTTTTTATGTGCGGAATATCCGGAATTTACAGCCGGCAGAGTAATATTGATAAGGCAATAATAAAGAGCATGAATGACTGCATTGCTCACCGCGGTCCGGATGATGAAGGATTTCTTGCGTATTCGACTGAAACAAAGAAAGCATACGAACTTAATTCAAACGCATTCAGTGATTTCAGGGAAAACGCAAATCTGTTTCTGGGACACAGGCGGCTTTCAATTATTGACACTTCAAATGCTGGACACGAGCCGTTTGTTGATCCGACGTCGAAGTACTTTATGATATTCAACGGAGAAATTTATAATTACATTGAGCTTCGTGAAGACCTGATAAAGAAAGGTTACAAGTTTCATTCAAAGACAGATACTGAAGTTCTTCTGTATCTCTACATTGAGTACAAAGAAAAATGTCTCGGCTATTTAAACGGTATGTGGTCATTCGTGATCCTTGATACGGAAAGAAATATTCTGTTCGGTTCACGCGACCGTTTTGGCGTCAAGCCGTTCTATTATTTTCTTGATAATAATTATTTTTTGTTCGCTTCAGAGATAAAGGCGCTGCTAAAGGCGCCGCAGATCAACCGTTCGATTAACGCGAAAGCCGCTTTTGACTTTCTAGCCGGCGGAAGAATGCTTGAGCCCGACATAACCATGTTCGAAAAGATTTTTGAACTTGAGTCGTCACACTATTTTACTGTCGATCTTAATAATAATTTTTTTGAAAAGAAGAGATATTACGAACTTACTTATACTGATAAATTCGAAAAGTTTGATGAGACACGATCAAAGCATTATATAGAGGAGATCAGAGAGAAAATTATAAACGCGATAAGACTTCGCCTGAGATCGGATGTTGCCATCGGGTCTTGTCTGAGCGGCGGCATAGACAGCTCGTCGATCGTATGCGTTATAAATTACCTGATGAAAGACCAAAAGATAGAGCAGGTTGGTGATCTGCAGAAAGTGTTCACGGCATCTTTTCCCGGTACATTGATCGATGAAACCAACTGGGCTGAGCTTGTAGTAAAGGAAACAAGTACTGACTGGCACAGGACATATCCGGATTCAAAATCATTGCTTGGTGATCTTGAAAAATTAGTTTACGTTCAGGATGTTCCTTTCGGATCAACTTCGATCTATTCGCAGTACCGTGTGATGAAGCTCGCGTCCGAAAACAAGGTCAAGGTGCTGCTTGACGGTCAGGGAGGCGACGAATTATTTACAGGTTATACTTATTTTATCAGATCATTTTATAATGAGCTGATCAAGCATAGGGACTTCAGCTCGGTGATGAATGAATATAAGAGTACGACAAACTCTCCATTTGATAAGAAAGCGATCAACAAGATGTTCGGTAAAAGCTTTGCTAATTTATTCCTGCCGTCGGCGGTCAAGAAAAAACTTATCAACTTTATCGAACCGGAAAATCTTCTGATCGAAAAAAATTTTTATGACAATAATTTCGAACGTCTGAAAGAAGGCAAACTTCGTGAATTTACAAATCTGAATTCTTCGCTGCATAATCAATTTACAATTTCAAGTCTGCGTGAGCTGCTTAAGTATGAGGACAGAAACTCCATGAATTTTTCGATTGAAGCACGGACACCTTTTGCGGATGACATAAACCTTATAGAGTATGTGTTCAATATTCCGGGCTCGTATAAAATGCGCAACGGATGGACAAAGTATCTGATGCGAGAATCGATGAAAGGAATTGTTCCGGAAAAAATATTAACAAGAACAGATAAGGTAGGATTTGCTACGCCGGAATATTACTGGCTTAATGATATTAAAGATAATCTGAAGGAATATTTTACAAAAGATCTTAATGAATATATAAAGATCGATAAAATTGTAGGGGACTGGGATTCAATATTTGCCGGACAGAAGAAGACCGGTATAACGAATTTATGGCGATTTATAAATTTTGCTATGTGGAAAAAAGTTTATAATGTCTGATTGGAGGGACTGGGTTGTCTCGTTTCATTTCCGTGATAATTATCATAGGATGTTTTTTATAATAAATAATACTGGTAAATTATTAGCCAATGACTTTCTGGTAACAATTTAGATCACGGAATCAAATTTTTCAAATGATGTTATGAGACAGATAAAAATCGCATGAGTGCAAACATAAACAAAATTTTTGAATATTTTGGATTAAAGGATTTACGTTTAAATACTGTTCACATTACACAGCTCTCATGGATGATATGGGGACAGTTCATTTCATTAGTATTGGGTTTTGTATCAATAAAACTAACGACAGCAATAGGAGCTTCAGAGTATGGTAACTATATATTGGTTGTGAGCATTGGTGGATTGTTATCTCTTTCATTTTTCGGTCCGTTTGAGCAGGGCTTTATCCGGTTCTATTTTGAATTTACAAAATCGGAGGAGGAAAGATCCACCTACATAAAATTTGTAGCAAAGATTTTAAAACTCTCATTTGCTTTCTTGCTTTTTGGAGCCATCATAACAGTATTTATCGGAATAAATTTTTTCAACATTAACATATTATTTTTAGTGAGTGCTTCTTTTTTAATAATCTTTTCAGTTCTGTCAAATCCGTTGAACGGTTTACTGAACGCGATGAAATTAAGAAAAGAAATTGCAGTCATTCAGATATTGGAAAAAATTTGCATTATAATTTTTCTTTTGCTGATTGGATTACTCGCACAAATGGATGCAGCATTAGTAATGCTTTCTATTGCTTGTGCAACGGGATTTTTTTTTGCCGTTCGTTTAAAAACCTTTTTAAAACAAGCGGCTGCCTTCCCTACGGCTGCTGCTTATTCAACGATCAAAAAAACGACATTACCTAGAATTATTACTTTTTGTATTCCGTTTGTTGCGTGGGGATGGTTGGCGTGGCTCCAACTGAACGGAGAACGTTGGGTCATTAATTCGTTTCTGCCCAAAGAAGATGTCGGAAAATACGGACTCTCATTAAGCTTGATAAATAATTCGATTGTACTTGCATACGGTGTTTTCATTCAATTTATTACTCCATCAATCTATGAAAAATTTTCAGGGAACAATGAAAGTGATGATAGGAAAGGTCATTCTTTGATCACTATATCTTCGGCTATTACGTTATCAATGTTTGTTGTGTTTGGAATTTTTATATTTTTTTTCGGAGAGAACCTGATTCATTTGTTAAGCTCGGAAGAATATGTAGTTGATTCGTCCATTTTGTTATTGATAACTACAGGACTAGGATTCTTTTATATTGGTCAGACATTTGCAATACATGGAATGGCGCTACAAAAACCCAGTATATATTTAATTCCAAAAATACTTTCTGCTCTCATTTCGATCGTTGGTTATATATATTTTTGCAAATTGTATGGAATCTTGGGAATTGCGATTGCTATTTGCATTTCCGGCTTTGTTTACATGATCAGCGTTAATTTTGCGAACAGAAAATTACTTCATTCCAGATGACAATTAAAAGTTTGATAAGTCGGTTCATTGTCAATTCATATAGAAATGGAAATTTACTATTTTCGCTTCGGAAGTTTCCTCACTTTTATTCACAGTTTAAAAAATACAAATCCCAATCCGGGGAAAATGTTGATCTTAAGTTTATCAATCCACAGTTGACTGATGCGACGAGAGAAACGCCGTTTGATTCACATTATTTTTATCAAAGCGCATGGTGTGCCAGAAAAATCGCGCAGCAAAAACCATTAAGACATAAAGACATAGCATCACAAATAAATCTTATCGGACCGCTGTCAGCATTTGTCGAAACTGAATTCATTGATTATCGTCCTTTCAATGCAAATTTAAAAAATCTTGAATTGCGAAAAGGAACAATTTTAAATCTACCCTATGATGATAAATCTGTCGAAAGTTTATCCTGTCTTCATGTAATTGAACATATAGGACTTGGACGTTATGGTGACGAGATTGATTCGAAAGGAAGCATAAAAGCTTGTAAAGAATTGCAACGTGTTATAGCTGTCAACGGTAACCTCTATCTGTCGACTCCACTTGGTAAAGAAAGGGTTGAGTTCAATGCTCATCGAGTTCATTCATCTGAAACCATTTTAAGATTATTCGATGAGCTAACATTAGTGGATTTTTCTTCCGTCAACGATAAAGGAAATTTTAAAGAGAAATCAGATCCGTCGGATTGTGACAACTTTCAATATGGATTAGGAATGTTTCATTTTCGAAGGTTATAAAAAATGAAGATATTATTTGCAGCGATGAAATACGATTATGGAATCCCCGAGCGCGGATTTAGTTTTGAACATTATAATTTTTATGATACGTTATCGAAAATGGGTTATGAAATAGATTATTTCGACTTTATGTCTTTATATCAGCAATTCGGTTCTCAAAAAATGACAAAAATGCTTCGCGGCAAAGTTGACGAATGGAAACCCGATCTATTGTTTACTTTTTTATATACAGACCAATTTGATACGGAAGAATTAAAAAAAATTAAAACGGAAACTTCAACGGTGACTTTTAATTGGTTTGCTGATGATCACTGGAGATTTGATTCTTTTTCCAAATATCTCGCGCCTTGCTTTAGCTTTGTATCAACAACAGATAAATTCTGCTTGCCCAAATATAAGGAGATAAATTATAAAAATGTACTATTGACACAATGGGGCGTAAATCATTTTTTATACAGGAAGAGATCATTACCTTTGAAATATGATGTTTCATTTATTGGTCAGGCACATGGAGACAGATTGAAGATTATTGGACAATTGAAAAAGAAAGGTATACATGTAGTTACAAAGGGAACGGCGTGGGATGTACGGTTTGGTCATCGTGTTGCAAAAAAACTTCATTTTATTACCGGTGAAAAATATAATTCCATAGTTAATCGATCGCGAATTTCACAGGAAGAAATGATAGATTTGTTTCAACAGAGCGCGATAAATTTAAATTTTACGGATTCATCGCATACTTCATTTCAAAATCAGATAAAGGGGCGTAATTTTGAAATTCCCGGTTGCGGCGGATTTCAGCTAAGTCAATATGTTGAAGGGCTCGATGAATTCTTTATTCCTGATAAGGAAATTGTCTTATTTAAATCATTAGATGAATTGATTGAAAAAATAGTATATTATCTTTTAAATGAACACGATCGCTCCTCAATCGCCGAAGCTGGTTATCAAAAAGTGATCCGTGATCACACATACGAACGACGTTTTAATGAACTTTTTTACGCCATGGGTTTACTATAATGGAGCCACTAATTTCTGTTATTGTTCCGGCATACAACCGACGGCATTTCATACTCGAAACGCTCGAAAGTGTTTATCATCAAACACATAAAAGCATAGAATTAATTATTGTTGACGACGGATCGTCTGATGGAACCGTAAGTATTGTCCGGAGCTGGTTGGAGCAAAAGCGAATTCGCTTTTCAAATGTGGTCTTTGAAGTATTTGAAGTAAACAAGGGAAAGTCTGCTGCCGTAAACTTTGGCTTCAAAGTTTTCAAAGGAGATTATTTGATGATTCTGGATTCTGATGATGTGCTTATTGAAGATGCCTTAAAGAAAGAAGTTGAATTCTTTACACGGCATGCGGATGTTGATGCGATTTGCGCCGGCGCATATTGTATAGGTCCTTCGGGAAAAATTAATCGTCCGTTTCATCCGTTTAAGGAGATCGATATGTTCATGGATATTAATGAATATTATGGAGATTTGCTTCTGAAAGGAAATGCCATAGTTTCATCAACAGTATTGATAAAAAGAAATGTTGTTCATTCAGTCGGCGGATTACGGCATGAGTTGCGCTATACTCATGATTGGAACTACTGGATACGTGTTGCCCGGAAATTTCGTTTTGGGTATGTTAATATTCCTGTCCTTTATTATCGAACGGAACACATCGGGGCATCGAGCAGCAACTACATAGGAACATTTCTTGAGATAGTACAGCTGTTAGCCCAACAAAAGCATTTGTATCAGCACAAAAAAATTCTTTTTGCATATTTTGGGTATATAAAATATTATCTGTGGCTTTCAAAAAATCACGGAGAATACTATCAGATGTTAAAAATTGGTTTGGCAGGAGTTGTAAATTCATTTCGATTTATTTTTTGAATTTAATGGAAAATAAAAAGCTGGTGTCTGTAATTATACCGTGTTATAACAGTGTGCTTTTTCTCAGACAGGCGTTGGAAAGTGTACTTTGGCAGACTTACACAGAATGGGAATGTATTTTAGTGGATGACGGCTCGACCGATGACTCCGCGGATATATTTAAAGAATATATGAAAATGGATACACGGTATGTTTATCATTACCAAGAAAATGGAGGACTTGCAACTGCAAGAAATGCAGGTATTGATCTTGCTAAAGGAGATTATATCCAGTTCTTAGATGCGGATGATGTTTTGCTTCAGCGTCGCCTTGAAAAATGTGTTGCCGTTTTTCAAACAAATCCGGATTTTAAAGTTTTATATTCCGAGTACATGCTCTTCTCAAAGACGATGGGATTTTATAAAGTTTTGCCTTCAAAGATCGCTATCCAGGATCAGCTATACGCCCTGCTGTTTGAGTTCAATAAATCATTTGTAATTCCTATCCACTCATTTTTTTTCAGAGCAGAAGTTGTAAAGAAAAATAAATTTGATGAATCATTATTGTCCTTTGCCGAAGACAATGAGTTCAGAATTCGGCTTGCTCTTAATGGTTTTCATTTTGATCACATGTATGAAGTGCTTCTTATATACCGGTTGAACGAAAACCAGATCATATCAAACGAAGAGGATAAAATATATGAGAACATGCTGCGTAATTTAACTTATTTTGAAAATAATCCAAAAACTCAAAATTATAAGAAACAGTTTATAGAGCAGCGTGTCTATTTGACACAGCGAACAGCTATTGCTTTTTTTATGAAAAAACAATTTCGAAAAGGTTTTAAGATTTTTTATCCGGTTTTGTCAAAGTCCTCGTTTCGTGATATACTAAAAGTGATAACCTGGGCGTCATTGATGATATTTATTAGTAAAAACACGTTTCAAGATTTGCGTTCCTGGTTTTTCCGAACTGCAAACTTAAAAACAGGTGGGTGGAAAACACTTGAACATTGGGATGCTCCTCAATCAGTAAAAAATTTAATGAATGTTTCCTGAAGGTCATCTATGCTCCAAGTTAGAACAAGGAAAATCTCAACAAAAATATTCCTGAACAATAGATCTGACAACGATGAAGATTGACATTTCTATAATAATAGTTACATGGAATTGTAAACAGTATGTATTACAATGTCTGGAATCAATTTATTCGAATGATCAGGAAATCAGCTTTGAAGTAATCGTTATAGACAATAACTCGGCAGATGCAACGGTTGATGAAATACAGAAAAGATTTCCATCGGTAAAAGTGATTGCGAATTTCCGTAACATTGGTTTTGCAGGTGCTAATAACCAGGGAATAGCTGCTTCGTCTGCTGGTTTTACCTTACTGCTTAATCCGGATACGATCGTGCATAAGCATGCTTTGAAAAATATGCTTGTATTTATTAAAAGTAACGAGACCATTGGCGCGATAGGTCCGAAAATTTTAAACAACAACGGAACAGTTCAATACGCCGGAATTCAATTCCCGGATAACTGGAATATTTTTTGTGAAGCATTGTTTCTGGACAGAATATTTCCTCATTCGCGTATATTCGGAAAGCACAAATCACTTTACGAAGATTTCTCGAAACCATTTCCTGTGAATTATGCTCAGGGATCAGCGCTATTATTGAGACGGTCTGCACTGGATGCAGCAGGATTTTTGGACGAGAGGTTTTTTATGTATTTTGAAGAAACGGATTTATGTCTTCGAATAAAGAAGAAAGGATATACTATATACTTTTATCCCGGCGCAACGATTACACACTTTGGAGGCGGCGAAACAGGACATTATACAGAACGCCGTCTTTTACATTATCACGAAAGCCTGATTAAATTTTACAAAAAACATTTTTTGCCAGGAAGTTTGGTTCTGCTTCGATTTATAATTACAATCCGGTCAGCAATAAGAATCATTGTATGGAGTTGTATGCTGATTCCAAAATTTGCACAACGAAAAAAAATCTATTCGATTCTAACCGGATACTTTAAGTCATTTAAAATTGTACTTCATGAATAAGTTTTTCTCAATTGTGATCACTACATTCAACAGAAAAGAATTACTATTGAAATGTCTTGAATCCGTGAGCGCGCAGGATTTCCCTAAAGATAATTATGATGTTTGTATTGTAAATGATGGTTCAACTGATGGAACGGAAAAAATACTTGAAAAGAAATCATTTCCTTTTTCCGTGTTGATGATTACCGTACCAAATGGGGGTCCATCAACAGCGCGAAACATTGGCGCATCAAATGCTGAGGGGAAATTCATTGTTTTTCTCGAAGATGATGTCATTGCTCATTCAGATTGGTTGAAGAATGCCTACCGGTATCTTAAAAATGATGACATTGACATTCTAGATGGAAGAACTATTTATCAAACTACAAAAAAAGACGTGCAGTTGTTTGATGAGGAAGGATACATTTCATTTATTCCGTGCAACCTTTTTATAGGGCAGACATTATTTAAAGAAAACGGGGGATATGATACTGAATTTAATATACCGGAGGAAAATTTGTATTTTCGTGAAGATACTGAATTGAGCTTTAGAATTATGAACAGCAGCATCCGGATTCGTAAAGCTAAAGACGTAGTTGTAGAGCATCCCGAACAATTTTTAACAATTAAGGATTCTTTCCGGCATGCATTACGCTACCAGTTTGATCCTTTATTGTATAAAAAGCATCCTGAAAAATTCCGAAAGTTTGTTGATGTAAAAAAAATTTTTGGCATTAAGCTCCATAGACCGCATCATTATCTGTATTTGGTTTATGTTGTTTCATGCCTTATTTTTCTTGTTACAATTCTGTCGGGCTTTACTTTAATGACAAAGATTTTACTGATGCTAATTATCGCTATCGCCTTTATTACCCGATTTAAATATCAACGATTCCGTGCGTTCAGGATGTATGTTCTTTCCGAAACATTAGGATTTTTTTTACTTCCATTTGTATATTTTTATGCGTTGATCAAAGGAAGCATTCGTTATCGTTCATACGGAGCATTACTGTGACGTGCTGGCAATTAATCTAACTTTCAAAATCACATTTAGTAAATTCTATCAAACTGGATAGCTGTTTTCGAAAATTTTTAATGTGAATGATGCAGGAAACCGCTCATTGTATTTTATAAAGTAATATTCTAAAAACTTTTTTTATAAAATTTAATCCATAGTAAATGAATGAAGTAAAGCCAGAAGATCAGCAATTACCCGATCATTTACCCGGAGTACCCGAACCGATGAAGAGCTCTCAAAGACCGAGGCAATGGCGGAGGTTTTTACATCTCCTGAGACAGATTTGAGACTATAGCGGCGACTCCTAAGAAAAATTACTGGCTGCTTCTTGTCCTGATTTAAGTAGGATGATCAGGTCTTCATTTATTTACCTGTAGTGCATATCTTGACAAAAAATTTCTTGAAATCTCAGTAAGACTAGTGGAAATAAATTTCATTGCAGGTCTGCATATACTCGATCAGAGCGAAAGATCGCAGGCATTCACGGACAGTCTCAAGGTGATACAATATACATACTGCCGGCTTCCCATAATTGTGCCCGAGAGTATAAAAAGTTCAAGAGAAAACTTTATTTATTATAAGGCGGGCGATGCATTGTCAATACTTAACGCAATCGAAGCTGTTAAAAAGTTCGACAGAAATAAAATTGACACCGGTAATATAAAATCATGGGATGAAGTAACAGAAAATCTTATCAATGAATAAATCCACGCAAACAAATATCGGAATACTCGGAGGCTCATTCAATCCTCCGCATATCGCGCATTCGATAGTAGCGCAGAGTGTTCGTGAGCAGATGAAATTCGATAAAATTATTTTCATTCCAACAGGCAATCATCCGTTGAAAAAATCGATTGATTCCGGTCTCCGTTTGGAAATGGCTAAGCTTGCATTCGGTGAGAATGTAAATTTTGAAGTAAGCGATATTGAAGTTAAAAATAAAAGCGGACTTTCATTCACAGTCAACACCCTGAAAACACTGAACGAGATGTACGAAAAAAATAATGTTAAACTAAATCTGATCATCGGAGCGGACAATTTGATTGAACTTCCAAAGTGGAAAGATCCGGAGAAATTATTTGAGCTATGCAACGTGATCGTGATCAACCGTCCTGAATATTCACCGGAAGATTCAAAAGCTGAATTTTACAGTAAAGTGAAATTTGTCAGAGTGCCGCATCTCGAGATATCATCTACGATGATAAGAAAACTTATATCGGAAAAAAGATCTATCGGCTACCTTGTAGCCCCTCCGGTTGAAAAATTCATATATAAAAATAATTTGTATGAATAATAAAACTGCTAAACTGAATATATCCTTTGTTGGTGATCAGTTTACCAAACCGTCACCTCATTTTATCAACAAACATTTTTTAGAATCTAGAAGAATACCATTGCTATACAAAGAGTAAAAATAAATTCCGCTTGGATAAGCTGAAGCATCGAATAAAACTTTGTATTCACCTGGTGATTGTTGCTGGTCAATTAATGAAGTGATCTCTCTGCCGGCGATATCAAATAGCTTTAACTGAATGAGTCCGCTTTTTTGTATTTTGTAACTGATTGTTGTTGAAGGGTTAAATGGATTGGGATAATTTTGACCCAACTCAAAATTTTCAGGAACACTTGAATTTGTATTTGTAATAAAAGTCATTCCCCCGTTTGTGGTTTTGAGCAATGTTCCATAATCTCCTGCCGCATAACCGGTATTCTCATCAACGAAGAATACCGAATACAGATAATTTGTAGTAAGCCGTGGCAGACGTATCCAGTTTACGCCGCCATTTGTGGTTTTTACCATGTAACCTTTACCGCCTACTGCGTAACTCAAAGAATTATTCAATGAGTGTATTGAATACAATGCTGCATCTGTACCTGCACTTGATAACCTAAACCAGTTATTACCTCCATTGGTTGTTTTATAGGATTCACTAATTGCTGCCGAAGCAATACCGTTTAAAGAGTCCGAAAAAAACAGATCTAATCCTAAACCAGCAGGGCCAATAGTTTGTACAAACCAGTTGTCACCACCGTTTGTCGTTCGGTATATGGCTGAGTTCGAGCATCCTATTCCTGTCAAATCATTTACAAACCAGACTGACTCTATAGTATTATCATCACCGTTTATCTGAATTGTTTGCCAGTTCATTCCGCCGTTGGTAGTTTTTAAAATTCTGCCACTGTCGGCTGCTGCATGTCCGGTATCGGAATTAATGAAAAATACTTCACTTATCTTTGAGTAGATTCCGTTTATTCCTGTTGTCAACCTAATCCAGCTATCCCCTGCATTTGTTGTCTTCAATATCATTCCCGTATCACCTGTTACATAACCCGTGTTTAGATCCGTAAAATTTACCGAATAAAGTGTATAGTTTGTACCGCTGCTGAGATCTGTCCAGTTCTGTCCGGCGTTTGTTGTCTTGATTATTTTTCCGTGATCGCCGACTGAATAGCCCGTATTTGCATCGGTAAAGAAATTACCTTTGAGAAAAGTCTGAAACCCGTTCTTTATCTGCCAGCTTAGTCCCGTATTTGTTGTTCTTAATATCTTTCCTCCCGAGCCGACTATCATTGCGGTTGTATCATTGTTGAATGAGATCTCTTTAAACAAATTTCCAAGTTCACCGCCATACTCATAATATGTTGTGTCCAGTATCCAGTTAATTCCGCCATTCGTAGATTTTGCTATTGTTCCATCATCTGTCACAGCAAGTCCCGTCGTTGCATTGGGAAAGGAAATACATCTGCCTATATCCAGATGCAACAATCCGATCTGATACGCCAGCCAATTGTTGCCGCCATTGGTTGACTTATAAACATAGTCTCCGTCCTGATATGCGTATGCATTAACTGAATCTATATAATCAATAGAATTTATGAAGTCAAACGGTCCTGTGAACAATGTCTGATACCAGTTCAAGCCGCCATTAGTCGTCTTCATAATTATACTTCCGCCTCCGGCTAAGCCGTTGAGTGAATCCAAAAAGTCTATACAGTTCAAACCGTTAGTTGTTCCTGCACTAAGTTGTGTCCAGTTTTCACCTGCATTGGTTGTTTTAAATATGTAAGCTGCACTGGCAAAACCCAGTCCTCCTGCAATGTATCCGATTCTTTCATTTACAAAATCGATTCCACGCAAATCTCCGGTACTTAAGATAAGCCGGTTTGGTGTCCATGATAATCCCCCATTTGTGGTTCTGACTGCATTACAAAGGTCACCAACTGCAACTCCTGTATTCATATCGGCAAAATCTATCGAATAAAGAAGCTCACTCATATTCGAATTAAGAATTGAATAATTCTCTCCTCCGTTTGTTGTTTTCATTATTGACCCGAGAACTCCCGTGATGTAGCCGGTTTGATTATTCAGAAATTTTATTCCCTGAAGCTCGTTCCCGGTCGGAACAGGTGACTGCCAGTACCATTGTGAGTGAAGTGGCTGGGTAAGAAAAATAATCGAAACAAGAAAAACACTAAATGCATGAGGTGTCTTAGTTTTCATTTTATCAACAAACATTTTTTAGAATCTAGAAGGATATCATTGCTATACAAAGAGTAAAAATAGATTCCGCTGGGATAAGCTGAAGCATCGAACAAAACTTTGTATTCTCCGGATGATTGTTGCTGATCAACTAATGAATGGATTTCTCTGCCTGTAACGTCATATAGTTTTAGTTCAATTAGTCCGCTTTTTTGTATTTTGTAACTGATTGTTGTTGAAGGGTTAAATGGATTTGGATAGTTCTGGTTTAATTTAAATTCATTCGGTGTAAACGAATTATCTTTAGTAATAAAAGTCATTCCTCCGTTTGTGGTTTTGAGTAATGTTCCAAATTCTCCTGAAATATATCCGGTAGAAGGATCTATGAAGTAAACAGAGTTTAAATAGTTAGTTGTTATACGAGGCAATCGCGTCCAGTTTACTCCGCCATTTGTGGATTTTATAATATATCCGTTTCCACCACATGCGTAACTTAAAGTATTGTTGAGTGAATAAACTGAAAACAAAGGAGCATCTACACCTGTATTTAACATCCTGAACCAATTTGCACCTCCGTTAGTAGTCTTATAGGATTCATTTACTGCAGCGATACTTATACCGTTTAGAGAGTCGGAAAAAAAAAGATCAATTCCTAAAGCATTTATCCCTGTGTTTTGTTTAATCCAATTATCTCCGCCGTTTGTAGATCTGAAAATGGCACCGTCTGAACTCGCAATTCCGATTGTTGAATTCAGCAACCAGACACCTTCAATAAAATCACCTCCACCCATAATCTTTATATTCCAATTGTCTCCTGCATTTGTTGTCTTTATGACCTTACCACTATCAGCTCCAAGTATTCCGGTATTTGCATTCAAGAAATGAATATCATTTATATTAGTATACCGTCCACTTAGTCCGCTGCTTTGAGCAAGCCAGTTATTCCCCGCATTTGTGGTCTTTAGGATTACGGCTGTGTCGCCCACAACATAACCTGTATCACTGCTTGTAAAATAAACTGAATTAAGTTTTTGTATCGTGCCGCTTTGCTGCAAACTCCAGTCATCTCCTGCATTTGTTGTCTTGAGTATCTTTCCGCTGTCACCAACAGTGTAACCTGTGTTTGCATCCGTAAAGTAATTTGCGTTCAGTCCTTTCTTAAATCCATTCTGTATCTCCCAGCTCTGTGCGCCGTTTGTGGTTCGGAGTATCTTTCCTCCTGAACCGGCAATTAAGGCGTTGTTGTTATCTATGAAGTCAAGTCCCCAGAAGAGTCCAATGCCGGGTCCGTCATACTTTGTATAAGTAAGGTCAAGTGTCCAGTTAACACCGCCATTGGTTGTCTTTCCTATTCTTCCAAAGTCCGATATAGCAAGTCCCGTGTTTGCGTCAGCAAATCTGATATATCTGCCGAGGTCAAATCCCTGAACCGGTGGAAGGAACAGTGGATAAAAGACCCAGTTGTTACCACCGTTAGTAGACTTATACATGTTATCTCCGTCCTGGAATGCGACTACATTTACAGGATCGATATACTGAACCGAGTTTATGAAGTCCGTTCCGCCGGAGAAAAGTGTTCTGTACCAGCTTGTTCCTCCATCGGTGGTCTTAATAATCATACTTGCTCCGCCGATAACTCCGTTTAGTGAATCAAGAAAAGATACGC
>Ga0163153_10003407_pt1 | contig 21297 bp, 19 predicted proteins | sample OliLakLV19MP6IB1_FD_148629 | JGI IMG/M metagenome (GOLD analysis project Ga0163153, IMG submission 148629) | Freshwater microbial mat bacterial communities from Lake Vanda, McMurdo Dry Valleys, Antarctica - Oligotrophic Lake LV.19.MP6.IB-1 | ecosystem: Environmental > Aquatic > Freshwater >...
GGCTCTACGGCGCGCAGGGCTCGGCTGGGACGACATGGCCGTGATCGAGATCAACGAGGCATTCGCGTCTGTCGTGCTGCAGACGCTCGCGGACACCGGCCTGCACGAGCGTTTCGTCGCGGGCGACGTCAATCCGAACGGCGGCGGCATCTCGCTCGGCCATCCGCTCGGTGCCACGGGCGCCAGGATCACGGCGACGCTGCTCGCCGAGCTCGACCGCCGTGAAGCGCGGTACGGCCTCGCCTGCATGTGCATCGGGCAGGGTCAGGCGATCGCAGCGATCGTCGAACGCCTCTGAGCCTAATGGCTGTGGCTCCACCATCTCGCGCCGGTGTCGCATCTCGTCCGGCCCGCCCGGGCGCGTCGGGGTGCCGTCGTTTTGGGCGGATTGTCACAAACCTCTCATGCCGATCGTGCGGCACGCCGATACGCATACCGTGAGTACGTCGACCGCCACCGCGCGCTCGGAGTTCGGCCCTCGTTTTCGCGGCGCGATGCGCGTGTGGCAGGTCGCTGCGGTCGCGGGGCTCGTGGTCTTCGCCCTGCACGCGGGGCTCGGGATCGGTGGCCCCGGCGCGGACACGCTCGTCAATACGTGGTTGTACTTCGCGATCGAGACGCTTGCGGTCATTGCCGTCGCCGCGCGCGCCGTGCTCGTGCCGGACGAGCGCGTTGCGTGGGCGTGGCTTGCTGCAGGGCTGGCCGCCTACACGCTGGGCGACCTCGCCTGGACATTCTCCTCCTACGAGTCGACACCGACGATCGCCGACCCGCTCTACCTCTTCTTCTATCCGGCGGCGTACATCGCGCTCCTTCTGCTCGTCCGCGCTCGCGTGTCCCGCTTCAACAGGAGCGTCTGGCTCGACGGTGTCAGCGTGGCGCTGGCCGTCGGTGCGGTTGGAGCAGCGTTCTTCCTGGAGTTGGCCCTCGACTTCAGTGAGGGACGCTTTCTCGCGGTCGCCACGAATCTGGCGTACCCACTCGCCGACGTTGTGCTCCTCGCTCTCGTCATCGGGGTCTTCTGGCTCGTCGGCCGCAAGGCCGGGCGCGAGTGGGTTGTGATCGGCGCTGCATTCGTCGCGACGACGGTCGCTGACGCCGCCTACCTTTGGACGACCACCACCGGGACATACGTGGAGGGGTCGCTCCTCGACATCCTCTGGCCGCTGATGAGCGTGCTCCTTGCCGTCGCCGCCTGGGTGCAGCCGGGGCGGGCGCGACGGATCACGCTGGAAGGGCGGCCGCTCCTCGCGACGCCTGTCGTCTGCACGATCCTGGCGCTCACCGTCTTCGTCGTCGATCACTTCTGGCACCTCAACACCGTTGCTCTCGTGTTCGCGACAGCTGCAATCGGCGTGGTGCTGGTCAGGACAGTGTCGACGCTGCGGGAGAACTCCGCGATCACGAGGGAGATCGAACTGCTCTCGGTCACCGATCCACTCACCCATCTCTGGAATCGCCGCCGACTCGTCGAGGATCTCCGGCAGGCGCTCGAGGGTGGCGCAGCGCATCCGCACGTCCTCATCGTCTACGACCTCAACGGCTTCAAGCGGTTCAACGATCTCTTCGGGCATCCAGCGGGCGATGCTCTTCTCGAGCGTCTCGCAGCCAAACTTGCTGCGACCGTCAGCCCCTCAGGGACGTGCTATCGACTCGGTGGAGACGAGTTCTGCGTTCTCACCCCGATGCAGGAGGGCTCGTTCGACGCGTTTCTCGACGCGACGGCGGCCGCGCTCAGCGAGGTGGGAGAGGGATTCCACGTCACAACGTCGTTCGGGTGCGTCTTCGTGCCCGAAGAAGCGACCGATCCGGGAGCGGCAATGCAGATCGCCGACCAGCGCCTCTACGCCCGCAAGCACCACAGCCTGATCGAGCGGGGCCAGCCGCACGGTGTGCTTCTGCAGGCGCTCTACGAGAGAGAGCCCGATCTTCGCGATCACGTCAACCGTGTCGCGGCCATCAGCCTCCACTTCGGGCGTTCGCTCTCGCTGGACGAAGACACCCTGCGCGAGATCGAGCTCGTGGCACAGCTCCACGACATCGGAAAGCTCGCGATTCCCGACTCCATCCTCGAAAAGCAACACCCGCTCTCGCCGGAGGAGGTGGAGTTCATCAAGCGACACACGATCATCGGCGAGCGCATTCTCAGCGCCGCACCGGCACTCAGCTCCGTCGGCGTGACCGTGCGGGCAACGCACGAGGCGTTCGACGGCAGCGGGTACCCGGACGGCCTCTCCGGCGATGACATTCCGTTCGTCGCGCGGCTCGTAGCCGTCTGCGACACGTACTCTGCGATCACTTCGGATCGTGTCTACCAGGCGCGTCGCAACCATGGCGAGGCGCTCCGCGAGCTCCGTGCGGTGGCCGGCGCGCAGCTCGACCCCGATCTGGTCGAGTCCTTCTGCACCACTTTGGCCGTCCTGGACGAGAGCGAGCTCGCCGCTCCCGCAGACCACGCTCGTTTCGTCTGACCTACGGTACGACCAGCTCCGTCTCCACTTCTGCGCTGACCGCGAGGGCGATCTCCATGAACGCTCTCGCGGCCGGGGATCGCACGCGATCGCGGTGCCAGACGACTGAGATGACGCGATCGGGAATGGGCGGTTCGATCGCCACGGCCCTGACGCGATCGTCGCCCGGGATGACTGCCAGAAGCGGGACGAGGGCGACCCCGAACTCCGCTGCGACGAGGCCCTGGAGCGTGCCGTTGTCGTCGGAGCGAAAGGCATACTCCACGGCGTGGCCTGCCTCGCGCAGGACCCTCTCGGCCTCGAGCCCGCTTGGGCACGATCCCGAGCCGATCAGTGTCAGTCCGTCGAGTTCGGACAGCGAGCACGACGCATACTCCGCCATCGCGTGCCCGGCGGGGAGGAGGAAGACGTAGGGGTCGCGCATCAACTCGAGGGCTTCGAAGGGCCCATCGGGCAATGGTGCTGAGCAAAAGGCAAGGTCGAGCCTGCCGCTCTCGACGTCCGCGTAGAGCTCGGGATCCGTCCTCGGCTCCGACAGGCCAATTTCGATCTTCGGCCATAATGCGCGGAAGCGCCGCATCACTTCGGGGAGAACGCGCGAACCGATGCTCTGGTATGTCCCGACGCGAAGCGATCCGGTCTCGCCTGCGCGCAACGCGAGCATGTCGGCGCGGGCGGCTGCGAGGCGATTGACGACGGCCTCCGCGTGACGGAGGAGCAGTGTTCCGGCCTCGGTCATCGAGATCGCACGCGGTCCGCCCGGACGCTCGACGAGCCTCTCTCCCACGATGCGCTCGAGGGCCGCTATCTGCTGGCTGATCGCCGACTGCGTGTAGCCGAGCTCCTCGGCGGCGCCACCGAACGAGCCGACGCGTGCGACCGCCTCGAGCGCCGCGAGGTGCCGCACCTCGACGCCGAACCAGTTGTCGTGGAGGGGAGTATCAGATCGAGTAATAGAAGTCATGAAAACATCGACTTGTGCTGATAGTACCTGCTGAGCCATAGTGTGACCATGGAAATCGCACTGCTCGTCTTCATCATTCTCGTCGCTCTAGGATCCGTCTTCGCAGGCAAGGATTCCCGGATCGACGAGTCGGCTCGCGGGCGCAGGTACCTCGGGTGACCGAGCATCTTCCGGCAGCCCTCGCACGCCAGGTCGCGGGTCGGAGCGAGATCGCCATTCGCTCCGCCCGGCCCGGCGATGCGGCCGCAATCCTGCGGCTCGCACATCTCGTCGACCGCACCGTTCCGGCCGATCCCGTTCTCGTGGCGGAAAGTGACGGGGCAATCGTCGCTGCGCTTTCGACCTCGAGCGACGAGACGGTCACCGATCCGTTCCGCGCCACGGGTGACCTGGTTGCACTTCTGCGGCTGCGCGCGGCACAGTTGCACGCTCTCGCCGCCTGAATCGTCGATCATCTACGATCGTCCGGTGACGGAGATCCGGACGATCGGTGTCGTCGGCCTCGGCGCGATGGGTGCAGGGATAGCGCAGCTCGCCGTCGAGGCGGGCTACCAGACGGTCGGGCGAGAGGTGACGCCCGAGCTCGGTGCCGCTGCGGCCGCGAGGATCGGCCACTTTCTCGACCGCAAGGTCGACAAGGGCCTGCTCTCGGCAGATCAGCGGGATGTCGCAATCGGGCGGCTCGAGACCACTGTCGACCTCGAGTCATTCGCACAATGCGATCTCGTGATCGAGGCGATCGTCGAGGAGCTCGAGCCCAAGCGCGCCCTCTTTGCAGACCTCGACCGGATCTGCCGCCCCGACACGATCCTCGCTACCAACACCTCGGCGCTCTCCGTGACCGCGATCGCCGCCGCGACGACGCGGCCCGAGCGCGTCGTGGGGATGCACTTCTTCAACCCGGCTCCCCTGATGCCCCTCGTCGAGATCGTCCAGGCGGAGCTCACCTCCGACGCCGCCGTGGTGGTCGCCGTCGAGGTGGGAACGCGACTCGGCAAGGAGGTCGTGACGTGTCACGACACTCCCGGGTTTATCGTCAACCGTGTGTTGATCCCGCTCCTGAACGACTGCGTCCGCGTGCTCGACGAGGCGCGGATCACGCCCGACGAGCTCGACCTCGCCATGAAGAACGGCGCCGGATGGCCGATGGGGCCGTGTGCGCTCGTCGACCTCGTCGGCATCGACGTCCATGTCCACGCCGCCGAGGCCCTCTATGCGCTCTCGCGCGACCCGCGGATGGCGCCGCCTTCGCGCATCGTGACGATGAAGAACGCCGGACTCCTCGGTCGCAAGAGCGGCCGGGGCTTCTACACCTACGAGGGCTGAAGTCCGGGGGCTGCCCGCTCGGGAGGCAAACGCTTCGCGAGCACGCGCAGCACCGGTGGCACGAGGAGCGTGGTGAGGATGGACATGCCCACGACGATGGCGAAGACCCGGGGGCCGATCACCCCGCTCGCTTCCCCGATGCCGGCGACGATGATGCCGACCTCGCCACGCGGCACCATGCCGACGCCGACGAAAGCCGCCTCCGCCTTGCCGAGGCTCCGGGCGCCGAGCCACGCGCCGACGAACTTGGTGGCGGCTGCGAGAGCGGTGACACCCACGAGCAGGAGGATCGTCCCGGGCTGCGCCAGCGCCCCGAGGTCGAGCTGCATGCCGATCACCACGAAGAAGAACGGCGGGAAGAACGCATAAAGCGGGGCGACTTCTTCCTCGACCGGATGCTGCTCCTTCGTCTCGGCGACCATCATGCCGGCGAGGAAGGCCCCGATGATCGCCGCGAGGCCAATCTCCGCCGCGAGAGCGGCGAGCCCGAGGCAGAGAATCACCGCGGGCAGGAGTGGCGATTCGGAGAACTTCGGAGCCGCAAGCGTTCCCGGCCACCTGCGCATCACAGCAGTGCCACCGAGCGCAAAGAACGCGACGAATGACAGCGCAAGGACGACGACCACGAGAAGCCCGACAACGTTCGTGCCACCGGCGGCGAGACCGACCGCAACGGCAAGGATGAGCATTGCCAGGATGTCGTCGACGATCGCGGCGCCGATGATGGTTCGCCCCGCGCGCGAGGTGAGCGCGCCCAGCTCGATCAGGACGGCAGACGTGATGCCGACACTCGTCGCAACGAGGGCGGCGCCGAGGAACGTGCTCGTGCTCGTGCTCTCACCGAGTGCGACGCCGAGACCGAAGCCGCCGGCGAACGGAAGCACGACCCCGAGCACGCCCGTCCGGACCGCACTCGAGCCGACCTCTCGAAGGTCGGTGATACGTGTCTCGAGCCCAACCCAGAAGAGGAGGAAGACGACCCCCAGTTCGGCGAAGACCTCGAGCACCTCCGTCACACCGACGAGGCCGAACACCGCCGGGCCGACGATGACGCCGGCGAGGATCTCGCCGATGATCGTCGGCTGCCTGATCCGCTTGAAGATCTCGTCTCCGATCTTCGCTGCCAGGAGCACGATGAAGAGATCGACGAGTGCCTCCGCAACGAGACCACCGGCTGCAAGCGGGAACGCGCTCACAGCTGAAAGAGGAGGAGGTAGCCGGTTGCGATCACGAGCGAGAGCAAGGTCACGGGTAGCCCGACCGCGAGGAAGCGCCCGAACGAAACCGGATGACCGGCCCGCTTGAGGAGCCCTGTTCCGGCAACGTTGGCAGCGGCCGCGATCAGCGTCGAGTTGCCCCCGAAGCAGGCGCCGAGCGAGAGCGACCACCAGAGCGTGTCGTCGAAGCTGTCACCCTGGATCTCGTCGACTACCGGGATCATCGCGGCCGTGAACGGGATGTTGTCGACAAACGCCGACCCGGTCGCTGCGCCCCAGAGGATAACGAGGCTCTCCGCTGTCCGGGATCCGCCGGTGAGATCGCCGATCTGCTCGGCGACGCGCGCAATCGAACCCTGCTCCTCCAGCGCGCCAATGATGACGAAGAGCGCCAGAAAGAAGAACAGCGTCGCCCATTCCACGGAGTGGAGAGCTTCCTCGATCTCGATGTCGGTGACGAGCAGCATTGCCGTGGCACCGACGAGGGCGACAACGACCGGTTCGAGGTGGAGAGCCGTGTGCAGGAAGAACGCCAGAACCGTCCCGAGCAGCACGGCAAAGACGAGCATCCGCCGGCGCGGGTCGCCGCGGAGCTCGGCGGACGGGTCAAGGTCGTCGAGGCGCGCGGCCCGCGCCGGATCGACGCGCAGGCTGTTGCGAAAGAGCAACGCGAGGAGGCTCGTAACCACGACGAGGGTGAAGATCGCGACTGGGGCGAGGTTGACGATGAAGTCGAGGAAGGAGAGCTCCTCGACGTGGCCCGCGATCAGGATATTGGGTGGGTCTCCGATCAGCGTCGCGGTTCCGCCGACATTCGAGGCAATCACCTGGGTCAGCACGAGTGGAATCGGAGACACGTCGAGCCGGTCGGCCACCGTGAGGGCGACAGGGACGACAAGGAGGATCGCGGTGAGGTTGTCGAGGAGCGCCGACAGGCCGCCGGTGAGAGCGGCGAGGAGGAAGAGAAGCACGACCGGTCGGCCCCGCGAAGCCCGCACGACGTGGAGTCCAAGCCAGTCGAAGAGACCTGTCGGCTGCGCCAGGCCGACGACAATCATCATTCCCGCCAGCAGGCCGAGCGTGGGCCAATCGACAGCCTCGACGGCTCCGTCGGCGTCGATCGCACCGGCTACGACGACGACCGAGGCAGCCGCAAGGGCGATCTTCGTCTTGTCGCCCCAGTCGAGAGCGATCATGGCAAGCGCCACCAGAAAGATGAATGCGACGAAGAGTTCCATCGGAAAGAAGCTACTTGATGTGATTCACCGTGCTTCGAAGACCCTGCGCAGCGCCGGCTCGTTCTCCGGCTCGCAGTAGACGTCGACGCGGTCTCCTGATACGAGTGTGACGTTGTTAGCGACCTGGACGCGTCCGCCGTCTCGGAGAATGCCACCGACCCACGCACGCTCGGAGAGCGGCAGTCCGTCGATGCGCCGCCCGTCTGCGAACGAGCGTGCGGCGACGATGAACTGCCGCACCTCGGCCGACTCATACGAGACCGTTCGGAATGGGATCCCGAGGCGCGTTGCCATCGTCGGCATCAGGCTGCCTTGCAGCACGATGGACAGGAGCACCACGACATAAACGACGCCGTACAGGTACTCCGGATCGTCGACAGCGGCGATCACGGCCAGGGCGGCGAGGAGGATCGGCACCGCACCCTTGAGCCCACCGAGCATGATGAAGATGCGCTCGCCTGCGCGAAGCCGCGCGAGCAGAAGCAGCGGGCCGACTGCGAGAGGTCGGATGACGACCGTGAGGAGCGCAAAGATGATCGCTCCGTCGAGCCATAGATGGCTGTCCCGGAGTAGGTCGAGGTCGATCGAGAGTCCGAGCGCGATAAACGCCGCAATCTCGGCAAGGCTGGCGAGGCCGACCGAGAATCGCTCGGTCTCACCCTTGCGCGGCATCGCTGCATCTCCTAGCAGGATGCCCGCGATGAAGACGGCGATGAACCCTGAACCGTGGATGAGAGCTGAAGCCCCGAAAACGAGGCCTGCACCCGCGAGTACTCGAAGTGGGTAAAGCGATGGCTCCGGCAGCGTCAGCCTTCGGAAGATCGGCAGCAGCACAGCCGCTCCCGCTACGCCGACCGCTACGCCGACCAGCATCTCGATCGCGAACTCCTCGATCACGACCGAGAACGACGCACCATCCACCGTCGCGAACTCGATCATCCCGATCATAAGCGCGATCCCGACCGGGTCATTGGCACCGGACTCGCCTTCGAGGATCGTGCCCGAGCGGCCCCGGATCTCGCGGTTGCCGAACACCGAGAACGTCACCGCTGGATCCGTCGGGGCGAGTGCCGCGCCAACAAGACCGGCGAGCGTCCAGTCGAGGCCGAGGAGCCAGTGGCATGCCGCTGCGAGCATCGCCGCCGTCGCGAAGGTTCCGATCACCCCCGTCGAGAGGATGGGACGGGCAGATGCCCGAAACGTTCGCAGGCCGATGTGAAGGCCACCATTGAAGAGGATCACGATCAGCGCCACCGTGACGATGCGCTCGACTTCGAGGATCGAGAGCGTGTTGCCGAGCGACGGAAAGACTTCCGTTGCGATCGGGGGCAGCACGAGGAAGATGGCGGCGGCGGGCAGGGCGAAGCGTGCCGCGACGGACCGCAGCGAGATCGCAAGGAACAGGGCGAGGGCGACGATGAAAACGATCGCTGCGAAGTCGGTGGTCTCGGTCATCTCGGCAGCCTACGGCGCGATGACACAGCATGCTCCGACCGCCGCTTACAGATTCCTTACCGGCGACTCATCGCGGGATCACCCGGGGTGCCGATACTCTCGAACAGATGCGTCTCCTGGCTCTGATTCTGCTCGTCCTCGCTCTGTCGGTCGGCATGGCGACGGCTGCCACACGGACGCCCGGTGGCTCGCTCGAGATCAAGGAGGGACGCGGCTCGTTCCAGATCACCGGTAAGGGCGTGATCGTGGGTCGCGTCGACAAGGGCACCCTGAAGATCGTCGACCTGACGCCAGTCGACCAGTGGAGCCCGTGGGTGAACGGCGTTCCGCGCGGCAAGAACTTCTGGATCAAGGGCCGCAACATCACATTCCGCATCTCGTCGGGGCGCTACAGGATCGTTGCGAGTGGCGACGGTGTCTCGATCTCGGCGCGAGGTACGGGCACGGCGGTCATGGACGGCGATCCCGACGCAGTCGGTGACACGGGCCAGTTCCGCGTTGGCGATTCACAGCTCGATCCGGTGCCTGACGAGACAACGAAGTCGCCGTTTGGGACCGGTGACCTGACTGCGTCGTCGGCTCGATCAGTCAAGATCCAGTAATGACCACCCAGAAGACGATCCTCGTCGTCGAAGACGAGACCGCGATCGCGTCGTTCGTCACGCTCTATCTCAAGAACGCCGGCTACCTCGTCAAGGCGGTCGGGACCGGTAGCGCGGCACTCAACGCGATCGCCGCCGAGATCCCCGCACTGATCATTCTCGACCTCAACCTCCCGGACATGGACGGGATCGAGATCTGTCGTCGTGTGCGCAAGGGGTCCGACGTTCCGATCCTGATGTTGACTGCGCGGGACGAGGATGTCGACAAGATCATCGGGCTCGAAGTCGGGGCCGACGATTACCTGACGAAGCCTTTCAATCCGCGCGAGCTCGTTGCGCGGGTCAAGAGCGTGCTCCGCCGCTCATCCTCGGACCGGCGCCGCGACGAGGGCGACGAGATCACGCACGGTGATCTCACGATCAACGCTGGGCGGCGTGAGGTGATGGTGGGCGATCGCGAGATCCAGCTCGCACCGAAGGAGTTCGAGCTCCTGTGGGAGCTGCTCGACCACCGCGGTCTCGTGTTGACCCGCGATCAGCTTCTCGAGCGGGTCTGGGGCTACACCTTCGCCGGTGACACGCGAACGGTGGATGTCCACGTGCGCCAGATCCGGCGCAAGCTCGAGGACGCATCGCCGATCGTCACGGTATGGGGTGTGGGCTACAAGGTCGCCCAGGATCGCACCCCGGCGCCTTCGGCATAGCGCTCCGACATGACCCTCGGGATCGGGCGCCGAGCGGATCTCCGTTCTACACTCCCATGGTGATGGGCTCGCTGCGTTTCCGCCTGCCGGCCCTGTTCCTGCTCGGGATCGTGCTCACCGCCGTCTTCGCGGCGTTGATCTCGCTGCGCCTGTTTCAGAACTACACGCGTGACCAATCGGTGCAGGAGCTCAAACGCGAGGCCGCCGGTCTGTCCCGGCTCTACGCCGACGCGGCGCTCCGGGCGGTGGACGAGGGGTCGGGCTCGATCGACTTTGCAGCTGCCAAGCTCGAGCTTGCGACGGGCGACCGCATCTACTACATCGGCTCGTCGCTCTTTCCCGGGCAGGACACCGGGCTGACCCGACTTGCCGAGGCGTTGGTACCACCTTCGGTTCGTGATCTCGAAGGGCCAGTGAGCTTCGAGTTCACACCGCCGGGCAGCAAGCGGTCCTACCTTGCAGCTTCGGCCCCCGTGCGGCTCGAGCCGGAGAGCGAGGCGCTCGGGGCGATCGTGGTCGCCAAGCCGAGAACGGAGCTGCGCGACCAGTGGCTTCCGCTCGTCGTTCGTCTCGCCGTCGCGTTGGCCGTCGGTTCGCTCCTCGCCGGGCTGCTTGCGTGGTGGCTCTCACGCAAGATCACGGGGCCGGTGCTCGCTCTGTCGACCGCGGCGGATGAGATCGCGGCGGGAAACTACGGCGTCAGAGTCCCGGCAGGCCAGGGTGGTGACGAAATCAGCCAGCTTTCCCGCCGGTTCAACGAGATGGCCGGACGTCTCGGTGCAACGGAGGAGCGCGAGCGGCAGTTCCTGATGTCGGTCTCGCACGAGCTGCGCACGCCACTCACGGCCATCAAGGGTCACGTGGATGCAATCCGGGACGGGCTGTTCGACGATCGTGAGGCCGAGCGTGCTTCCCTCGACGTCGTCGCGGCCGAGACCATTCGCCTGGAGCGGCTCGTCGGCGACGTGCTCGATCTCGCAAAGCTGAACGCTCACCGCTTCACGGTGCACGCGGAAGAGGTCGATATCGGCGCGCTCGTTGCACAGGCGCACGCGAGTTTCGGCGAGGAGGCGAGGCGACGCGGGCTGACCTTCCGGCTCGACGAGGATCCAGAGGCCCCGGTGATCGTCACCGACGGCGATCGCGTCCTCCAGGTCCTCACCAACCTCCTCGCGAACGCATTCCGCTGGACGCCTGACGGCGGGACGATCTCGATCGGATCGTCGACCCGCGACGGCATGATCCGCATCGAGGTTCGCGACACCGGGCTGGGAATCCGGCCCGACGAGCGTGAGCGCATCTTCGTGCCCTTCATCTCGCGCGACAACCACGGCACCGGCCTCGGCCTGCCGATCGGCCGGGAGCTCGCGGTCGCGCTCGGAGGTCGGCTCGAGCTCGAGTCGACGGTAGGAGAGGGAAGCCGCTTCAGGCTCGTGCTCCCCGAGCGCCCGGCGTGATCCCGCGAGGAGAGACCTCTCGCGGGCAGGAACGACCCCCAGTAACCCGGCGCTCACCGGGCCGTGCGGCGTTCGTTGCATTGAGGCCACGCCAGTGGGTGAAGAACCTCCTGCTGTTCGCGGGGATCATCTTCGCTGCGGAGGTGGGCGACCCGTTGAAGTGGTTGCAGGCGTCCGTCGCGTTCGTCGCCTACTGCGTCGCGTCGAGCGCCGCATATCTCGTCAACGATCTCCGTGACGTGGCCGCCGACCGGGCGCACCCCGTCAAACGCGACCGGCCGATCGCGCGCGGCGAGGTCAACCCACGCACGGCCGGCGCGCTTGCCGGCGTGCTGCTCCTTGTCGGACTCGGCCTTGCCGCGTGGCTCGGTGGTGCATCCGTGCTCTGTCTGCTGGGCTTCGCGGCCCTCCAGAGCGCTTACTCACTGGGGCTGAAGAACGTCATCGTCGTTGACGTTCTCGTGATCGCTGCGCTCTTCGTGATCCGGGCCGCAGCCGGTGCGATCGCCGTCGACGTCAGAATCTCACCCTGGCTCCTCGTGTGTACCGGCCTCCTGGCGCTCTTTCTCGCCCTCGGCAAGCGCCGGGCGGAGCTTCTGCTCGTCGAGGCGGATCGCAGCCCCGGCCGACGCGTCCTTGCGGGGTATTCGCCAGGCTTCCTCGATCGCGCACTCGTGGTGGTCTCCGGTGCCACGGTCGTCGTCTACCTGCTGTACTGCCTCACTGCCCGCGACTCGTACGGGCTCGTCATCACCGCGCCGTTCGTCGTCTTCGGCCTCGGCCGCTACCTCCACCTGGTCCGTGAAGGAGCGAGCGGTGAGGAGCCCGAGAACATCCTCCTCGGTGACACGCCGATCCTGATCACCGTTGTCGCCTGGTCGGTGCTGTGCGCTGCGATCCTGCTCCGGACGTGACAGTGCGGCCGGGCTTCGAGGCCGGCCGCACTGCGGTCGTCGGAATCGCTAGGAAGCGGCTGCGCGGTGACCGTGGATCGAGACGATTTCGGCCGAGTCGCCCCGCTCGAAACGTTCGAGGCGCCGGTCGACACCCTGCCAGCCCGACGAGATGAGATCGACGAGGAGCGTCAGGTCGTCGAGGCGGGCGTTCCGCTCGGCGATCAGCTCCTGCTCGAGTCGCTCGAGGCGACCGATCGCGTTGTTGAGCAAGCCCTTGATCTCGGCCAGGTTTCGCGCCACGGGGAGCACCTCGCGACGAAGTCCTTCCTGAACCGCCTCACCCACCCGGTCGGGAAGGGCGGCCTCGAACGTGAGCGCCGCAGCGCCGAGCGCCTCGACCTCCTCGCGTGAGCGGCGCAGTGCCGCCTCGAACCGGCCTTCCTCGTTTCGGCCCTCGCGTGCTGCCGCGATCCGTTGCTTTGCCCGTTCCAGTGCCTGTTCATCCATGAGCGCAAGGCTACTCTGGCCATCGGATGAGATCCTCCGAGCTCGACTACGACCTGCCGCCCGAGCTGATCGCCCAGCGGCCGGCAGACCGCCGCGACGGCTCACGGCTTCTCGTCTACGACCGTGCAACGGGAGCAGTGCGCCACCGTCTGTTCACGGATCTCCCGGGTGAGGTGGGGGAGACGCTCGTCGTGATCAATGACACGAAGGTCGTGCCCGCCCGCCTCCATCTCCAGCGAGAGAGCGGCGGGCAGGCAGAGGTGCTGCTCCTCGAGCCGCTCGGAGACGGCGTCTGGGAGGCGCTCGCCCGCCCGTCGCGCCGGCTGCGAGCGGGGGAACGGCTCGGCCCGGTCGAGCTGCTCAAGTCGCTCGGCGATGGACGCTGGCGCGTGCGGCTCGACGGCGAGCCCGAGGGCGAGCCGCCGTTGCCGCCGTACATCCACGAGCCACTTGCCGACGCAGCTCGCTATCAGACCGTCTACGCCGCCGACCCCGGCTCGGCCGCGGCGCCCACCGCCGGCCTGCACTTCACGCCGGAGCTCCTCGGAGAGCTCGACGTCGAACGGGTCACGCTCCATGTCGGGCTCGACACGTTCCGACCCCTCGCGGTCGATGAGCTTCGTGATCATGAGCTGCACGGGGAGCGGTACCGGGTCCTGCCTGACGCCTGGGCGAGGATCGAGGGGGCCGAGCGGGTGCTCGCGGTTGGCACGACGACCGTGCGCGTGCTCGAGACGATCGCCCGAGACGGCGAGCTCGAGGGACGAACATCGCTCTTCATCCTGCCCGGCTTCGACTTTCTCCGCGTCGACGCGCTCCTGACGAACTTCCATCTGCCCCGCTCGACGCTCCTCGCCCTCGTGATGGCCTTTTCGGGCGTCGACGCCGTGCGCGATCTCTACCGACTCGCGATCGAGGAGGAGTACCGGTTCTACTCCTTCGGTGACGCGATGCTGATTCTGTGACTCGAGCGACCACTATCCTCGCCGGCGTGACCTGCTTCACCCTCGAGGCGACGGACGGCGCGGCCCGTGTCGGAACCGTTCACACGGCCCACGGCGACATTCCGACGCCCGCCTTCATGCCGGTCGGGACGAAAGCGACCGTGAAGACGCTTCATCCGCAGGAGGTGCGCGAGACCGGCGCAGCCGTGATCCTCGCGAACACCTACCACCTTCATTTCCGGCCCGGCGAGGAGCTGATCGAGGAGCTCGGCGGGCTCCACCGGTTCTCGGGCTGGGACGGGCCGATCCTGACCGACTCGGGAGGGTTCCAGGTCTTCTCGCTCCGTGACACCCTCCTCGAGGTCGACGACGGTGGCGTGACGTTCCGCTCGGTCTACGACGGCGTTGCCGACCGCTTCACGCCCGCCGGGGTCGCCGAGATCCAGCGGCGGCTCGGGAGCGACATCGCAATGTGCCTGGACATCTGCCCGCCGGCCGGTGCGACACGCGAGGAGCACGAAGATGCGGTGAGGCGCACGACGCTCTGGGCAGGGCAACAGGTCGATGCTCCGCGCGCCCCGGGTCAGCTGCGGTTCGGGATCGCCCAGGGCGGCACGGATCCCGAGCTCCGGCGCCGATCGATCGAGGAGATCGTGGCGCTCGGGTTCGACGGAAACGCACTCGGAGGGCTTGCCGTCGGCGAGAGTCGCGCCGAGATGCTCGAGACGGTCGGGTGGTCGGCACCGCTCCTCCCGCCCGATCGGCCGCGGTACTTCATGGGCCTCGGTGATGTCGAAGGGATCATCGGGGTGATCGCGGCCGGCATCGACATGTTCGATTGCGTCCTTCCGACGCGGAACGCGAGGACCGGAACCGCGATGACGATGACGGGGCGCATGAACCTGCGAAATGCCCGCTTCGCGCGCGATCCACGGCCCATCGAAGAGGAGTGTGGCTGCCCCGCGTGCGTCGGGTTCTCCCGTGCCTTCCTACGCCATCTCGTCAATCAGAACGAGATCCTCGGGCTCCGGCTCCTTTCTCTGCATAATCTATGGCTCGTGCAACGACTTACCGCGGGCGCGCGGGATGCAATTCGCCGCGGAGTCTTCGACGACTTCCGGATGGAGACGCTCTCCCGACTCGCCGGCGGCCAACAGGAGGATTCGTGTCAGGACTGCTGATCATCGTTCTGCTCTTCGGAGCCATGTACTTCCTCATGATCCGCCCACAACGCGCCAAGGCGCAGGCGCAGCAGCGGCTGCTCAGCACGGTCGACGTGGGGGACGAGGTGCTCACGGTCGGCGGTATCTACGGCATCGTCCAGGAGCTCGAGCCGGACGAGGACGGGGGGGACCTCGTCGTCGAGATCGCGGACGGCATCCACGTTCGGATTGCGCGAAAGGCGCTCGCCACCGTCGTGAAGCCCGACGACGACGACGATGACGACGATGGTGACGCCGATGACGCCGATGAGGTCGACGACAACGGCGCGTCAGACGGCAACGGCGAGTCGGACGACGACGACGTCGTCGACGGCGAGGCCGAAATCGTCGAAGACGCAGCCGGATTGCCCCCGGGAGGGGTAGTGGAGGTTAACGGCGAACAAGATTCTGTAAATCCGGGTGCTCCCGAGGGAACGGCGCCACCCGAGCGCAGCTAGCCTTCCCGCCGCACACATGACCCACCGTAGAGCCATCGTTGTCGTTGCCATGGTCGTCGCCGCGCTTGTCGGCGTCGGCCTGATGATCGTTCCTTCGTCCCCATTCCACCAGACGCCGACGCTCGGTCTCGATCTCCAGGGTGGTCTCGAGATCACGAAGCAGGCGGTGCCGCCGAAGGGTCGCGAGCTCACGAAGGAAGATCTCGATCGGTCGGTGACGATCATGCGCGATCGCGTCGACCGCCTCGGCGTCTCCGAGCCGGAGATCAGGACGCAGGGCGACGACCAGATCACGATTCAGCTCCCGGGCGTCAAGGATCCCGAGGCGGCCGCGAAGATCATCGGCAAGACGGCCCAGCTCGAGCTCTACGATCTCGAGACGAGCCTCGTCTCTCCGTCGGTCGACATCAACGGCAACCCGCAGCCTCGCGACTCGGTCTACGCGTTGCTCGCAGGTCAGCAGTCTCTCGTCGACGGCGATTCCGATCAATGGTGGCTGTTCAACGAGAAGAGGAAACTCGTTGCCGGGCCGGTCTCGACGAAGGAGAAGGCGCTGAGCAAGGTCGACGGGAAGGTGCCCGAGCGCTACAAGCTCCTCGGAACCCCGAAAGACACCGTGGTCATCTCCTGCGGTGTTCAGGCCGCAGTCTGCCCCGGCGTGCCCAGTACGCCCACCGGAACCTCCTACTACCTCTTCAGGTACACGCCGCCGACCGTGCCGCAGATGACGGGTGCTGATCTGAAGCTCTCCGGAACCCGCCAGGACTTCGACACGCAGACGAACCAGCCGATCGTCTCGCTCGAGTTCACGAACAAGGGCAGCGACCGGTTCCAGGAGATCACGAGGAACGAGTATCTACGGGGGAAGCTCCGGAATGCACCACAGCACTTCGCGATCGTGCTCGACCGCGAGATCAGGTCGTGGCCGCAGATCGACTACACCGACAGCTCGCTCTCCGGCGGGATTTCCGGCAACGCGCAGATCTCCGGGATCGGTGACATCCAGGAGGCGAAGGATCTCGCGCTCGTGCTCCAGACCGGCGCCCTCCCCGTCAACTTCGTCACGCTCGACCAGACGGCCATCTCCGCCACGCTCGGGCAGGACTCGCTCGACGAGGCGAAGACCGCCGCACTCGTCGGACTCCTTCTCGTTGCGCTGTTCCTGCTCGTCTTCTACCGGTTCCTCGGTCTCGTCGCCGTCCTCGGACTCGGCATCTACGCTGCGTTCCTCTACGCCGCGATCCTCGCCTTCAACGTGACCCTGACGCTCCCCGGCTTCGCCGGCCTCGTGCTGACGCTCGGCGTCGCCGCCGACGCGAACGTCGTCATCTTCGAACGCATCAAGGAAGAGGCACGGGGCGGTCGCAGCATCAAGGCGGCGATCCAGACCGGCTACACGAAGGGCTTCGCGACGATCGTCGATGCAAACGTCGTCACGGCGATCACGGCGCTCGTGCTGTTCGCCGTCGCCACGTCGTCCGTTCGCGGATTCGCCCTGATGCTCCTGATCGGTACCGCGATCTCGATGCTCACCGCGGTGCTCGCGACGCGCGCCTTCCTGTCGCTAATCGCCGACTCGCGCTTCCTCAACAACCCCAAGGTAATCGGCACCACGGGTGGAGGGATTCCATCCTGGCTGAAGATCGATTTCATCGGCAAGCGTCGAGTCTGGGTCGGGATCTCGGCCACCGTGCTCACGATCTCGGTGCTCTCGATTGCGATCCTGCAGCTCAACCTGGGCATCGACTTCAAGGGTGGCACGCAGATCGGCTTCACGACGCCGACCCCGACGTCGCTCACCCAGGTGCGCCTCCAGGCCGCCAAGGTCGGTCAGGCGAACGCTGTGATCCAGGGTCGCGGCCCGTCCACGAACGATCAGTACAAGAGCTTCCAGATCCGCACCGAGACCCTGACGACCGAGGAATCGGCCGAGCTCACCGCGAACCTGAAGAAGACCGTGGCTGCGGACGCGTTCGGGATCAAGAACGTGTCGGCGAGCTTTGGACAGCAGATCGCGAAGAGCGCCATCCTCGCGATCATCGTCTCGCTGCTCCTGATCGTCGGCTACATCTCGCTGCGGTTCCAGTGGCAGTTCGCCGTGCCCGCGATCGTCGCGCTCGTGCACGACATCCTGATCACGATCGGGATCTACGCGCTCCTTGGCCGGGAGGTGACGACCGCCACGGTCGCCGCCCTGCTCACCGTGCTCGGGTACTCGATCTACGACACGATCATCATCTTCGACCGGATCAGGGAGAACATCCCGCTGATGAAGCGCGGTTCGTTCCGTCAGATCACGAACGTCTCGCTCTGGGAGACCATCCCCCGGTCGCTCGCTACGACCTTCATCACCCTGCTGCCGATCGTGGCGCTCCTGATCTTCGGCGGTGCGACGCTCAACGACTTCGCCTTCGCGCTCTTCATCGGAATCGCGTCGGGTGCCTACTCCTCGATTTTCGTTGCCGCTCCGCTGCTCGACTGGATCAAGGAGCGCGAGCCCGAGTACGCGCGGCGCAAGCATGAGGAGACGGGGGAGCTTCAGTCGGTCGGTGGAACCGTGCTCCTCGACGCGTCGTCGGCGACGCTCGTCACCGAGGCCGACGAGCTGCTGGCGCCCGAGCCCGCCCCTGCGCCGGACGTTCCGGCGAAGCCGGTCGACTCGTCGGCCCGCGATCGTCGACGTGCGCGCCGCTCGAACCGCCCGCACGGCCGCGCCCGCTAGAGAGCGCCCGGGCAGTACAATCGGGAGCATGGACGAGACCGGCACCGCCGCTCCCCACTCCCTCGAGCAGCTCGCTCTTGCGGCGCTCGGCTGGGCGTCCCTGACTGTCGAGGCCTCCGATGCGCTCGCCGACGATCTCGCGCGCCGGGTCGGGATCGAACGGGAGGAGATGCGAAGCGCCGTCCGCGACACCGTTGCAAGCTGGCGTGCGGAGGCCGAGAAGCTCGGTTCGCTCCCGTCAGGCGCAGCCGACAAGGCGTTCGAGCGGCTCGGTGTCGTGCGCCGCGACGAGGCGGACGACCTCGCGCTTCGCGTCGCGCAGCTCGAGCACCGCGTGCGGTTGCTCGAGAGGCCCGCCACCTAGCGGCGCGCCCGAGCGACACTGTGACGATGGAGACCGCGTGACGATGGAGACCGCGCGCCCCCAGCGGAGGATCGGCCGCCTGTCGGAGATCGGCCGCGTCGCGACGCGTCACGGCTTCGGCTACCTCCTCGATCGCCGCCGGCATAACGACGACACGCAGCTCGCCGACCGCGGCCGCCGGCTGCGGGAGATGCTCGACGAGCTCGGCCCGACCTTCGTCAAGTTCGGCCAGTTGCTCTCGACGCGCCCGGACGTGATGCCGCCCGACGTGATCGTCGAGCTGAGGAGGCTCCAGGACGACGTGACGCCGATCGCGTTCTCCGAGGTCCGCCGGGTCGTCGAGGAGGAGCTCGGCCTGACGATCGAGCAGGCGTTCCTCTCATTCGACGAGAAGCCGCTCGCGGCGGCATCGATCGGTCAGGTGCACAGAGCCACGTTGCCGACCGGCGACGAGGTCGTCGTCAAGGTGCAGCGTCCCGAGGCACCGCGCCAGGTGGAATCGGATCTCCAGCTGATGCGATCGGCGGCGAAGGTCATCCGCGAGCGCGTCCACGCTCTCGACTTCGTCGACGCGGAAGCTCTCGTCGACGAGTTCGCGCGCGCGATCCGCCAGGAGCTCGACTACAACCGCGAGGCACGAAACGCCGAGACGTTCCGGCGCAACTTCGGTGACTCCACCGAGGTTGTGGTGCCGAGGGTGATCTGGCGCTACTCGTCCGCGCGCGTGCTCACCCTCGAGTTTCTCGAGGGTGAGCAGTTCGCCGATCTCGATCTCGAGTCACGTTCGATGGAGGAGCGGCGCGAGCTCGCCTACCGGATGACCGACACGTGGATGACGATGATCTTTCGCCACGGGTTCTTCCACGGCGATCCGCACCCGGCGAACATCCTCCTCCTCGACGATGGGCGGATCGGGCTCGTCGACTTCGGGCTCGCCGGCCGGCTAACCGACGAGGACATGACGAACCTGACGCGTCTCTTCATCGACGCCGCGACCGAGAACGTCGACGCGTTACCGCGGCGGCTTGCCGAACTCGGACTGCGCTACCCGAAGGAGCGCGAGCCGGAGCTCAAGGAGGCGATCGAAGAGCTCTTCTACCGCTACTACGGCTCGAGCGTCTCCGACATCGACCCTCTCGAGGTGATCCGGGAGGGCCTCGACCTCATCTACTCGCTCAACCTGCGCCTGCCGAGCCGCTTCGTGACCCTGGACAAGGCGATCGCAACGCTCGGCGCGGTCGGCGTCGAGCTGTATCCGGACTTCAACGTCTTCGAGGTCGCGAAGCCGTACGCGCGTCAGCTCATCGCCGAGCGGTTCTCACCGCGCCGGATGTCGCTGCGCGCACAGTCAGAGATACGCGAGCTCGCAGGCGTCGCGCGCGAGCTGCCCTATCAGGTGCGGGACGTGATGGAGCAGACGCGCCAGGGGAACCTCGAGATCCAGATCAGAAACCCCGGATTCGACGATCTCACCTATCACATCGACCATGCCGTCAACCGGATCGCCGTCGCTCTGATCGTGCTCGGCGGGCTCGTCGGATCGTCCATCGTCGGCGCCCTCTCCAACGGTGGCCCGCTGGGCGTGATCGCGTTCATCGGGTTCGTGGCCTCCGGCGCCTTCGCGGTGTGGCTCGTCTGGGGCATCGTCCGGTCGGGACGGCTGTAGGGGAGGACGTTCCGGCGTCGGGCCGAAGCCCGACGAGATGCAACGCCCGCGCAAAACGGTGGATCCAGGCTCAGTCGCCCGTGCCGGCGCAACAGTTCGAGCACCGGCTCGTGCGGGAGAGCGCGCACGACTCGCCCCTTTCGGCCCGTCGTATCCGTTGCGGCCCAGAGCGCGTTGAGAACCGATTCCTCCGTTGCCTCGACGACGGCCGAGAAGAGGGCGTCGAGATGGCCGTCGGGCACCGATGGCCGAGCCAGGCGGAGCGGCGGGGACTCGTCTCGCTCGCTCGCGGCCGTTGAGAAGGCGACGAAGATCTCGCCGCCGGCGACGTCGGTGATCGCGTTCGCGGCACCGGGCTCGAGGTGGCCGATCCGCAGGCCGTGCTGTCGGAGCGTCTTCGCGTCCATGGCGACGAGACTATAGGGTCGCCGCCATGGCCCTCTCGATCCCCGTCGTCTGGTCGGACGACCACCGTCTGCACGAGCCGGACGCGGAGATCTGGGTCGGCGTGAGGACGCCGGCGGCGGAGATTGCGCCACGGGCCGAGGCGATCCGCGCGGCCCTCGCGGCGGCTGGTGCGGAGATCGTCCCGGCCGTCCGGCATGACGATGCTCCGATCGAGGCAGTGCACGACCCGGCGCTCCTCGCGTTCCTTGCCTCGGCCTGGAACGACTGGGAGGCAGCAGGGCTTCCCGAGGACCCGGGGCAGGATCGCGTCGTCCCCTACATCTTCCCTCACCCCGGTCTGATCGGCTCTCTCGAGCCCCTCGTGCCAGCGGCAACCTGGGCCCGGCCCGGAGCCTTCTGTTTCGACACGATGACCCTGATCGGGCCTGGAACCTGGGAGGCCGCGCGGGGAGCGGCCGATGTGGCGCTCACGGCTGCCGGCCTCGTCTCGGGCGGCCGGCGGGCCGCCTACGCGTGCTGCCGTCCGCCCGGGCATCATGTCACGCGCTCCGCCTACGGCGGCTCCTGCTATCTGAACAACGCCGCGATCGCGGCAGAGCGGCTCCGGGCGCTCGGCGCCGCGCGTGTCGGCATCGTGGACATCGACGCGCATCACGGAAACGGCGCCCAGTCGATCTTCTGGGAGCGGAACGATGT
>Ga0163153_10003409_pt1 | contig 21291 bp, 15 predicted proteins | sample OliLakLV19MP6IB1_FD_148629 | JGI IMG/M metagenome (GOLD analysis project Ga0163153, IMG submission 148629) | Freshwater microbial mat bacterial communities from Lake Vanda, McMurdo Dry Valleys, Antarctica - Oligotrophic Lake LV.19.MP6.IB-1 | ecosystem: Environmental > Aquatic > Freshwater >...
CAGTGAACGCTCGGACCATGTCCGACATCGGCCCGAGCTGCGCCCAGGCGCTCGTGTCGAGCACCATCAACGCGTCATAGCCGTCGACGTCGGCGGCCGTGGCGTTGACGCCGATCGTCTTGATCCGATTCGTGGGATCCAGGAACTCCAGGTTGCGCGGCGTGGAGTGGCCGTTGAGGATTTGCACCTGCTTGCCAAGCTTTTCAAGCACGCCGGCCATGCCGAGTTCGCTCCCGAGCGCGTCGGCGTCGGGACGGATGTGGCTTACCAGGATGAAACGCTGGTGCGCGCGGACAACTTCGACAAAACGCGGCCAATCAATGGTCATGAGCGAACTTCTTGATCAAACTGAATGAGCGTGGGGCGACGCGAGTTGTGGCACGGTCCTATATGTTGTGTCACGGTCTCCCGACCGTGACACTGGCCAGACCGAAGGTCTCCATTCATGGCGAGCCGCATCGTGTCACGGTCGGGAGACCGTGCCACAACAAACTGCCGCGATCCGGTCGGCGTCGGCGACATCCTCGGCAAGCTGCGCTGTCAGGGCCGATACGTCGGCGAACGGGCGAATGTCCCGCAGCCGGGCCAAAAAGTCAACCTCCAAGGTCTGGCCGTAAAGCGAGCCAGAGTAATTCAGCAAGTGTACCTCGATCTTCGCGGCTTGCTCCCCAAATGTGGGATTCGGGCCGACGTTAATTGCTGCCCCCACGCGTCGCCCATCGCGCTCGGCCCGGCCGGCGTAGACTCCTTGAGCCGGCAACAGCGTATCGACGCCCGCCAGATTCGCCGTGGGAAAGCCGATCTTGGCCCCGCGTCCGGCGCCGTGTGTTACGAGTCCGCGAATACGGTACGGCGCGGTAAGTAGTCGGCCGGCCTCGGCGACGTCGCCAGCGGCCACGAGTCGACGCACGCGGGAACTTGAGACGATCTCGTCGCCATCCCAAATCGGCTCGACCACTTCCAGTTTCACGGCCGCCTTGCGGCTCAAGTCGCGGAGTAACTCGATCGTCCCGCGGCGTCCCCGACCAAAGGCGAAATTCGGCCCCTCGACGAGGGCTTTGGCCTGGAGCTTTTGCAACACGATGCGATCGAAGAACTCCTCGGCTTCCAGCGCCAGCAACGCCTCGTCCGTGGGAAAGGCAATCATCCCGTCGACACCCAACGCGGCCAGCAACTCGGCCTTGCGGTCAATCCAAGTCAACGGTTGCGGCGCGGCCTCCGGCCGGAGGACCATCGCTGGATGCGGGTCAAACGTGAACACCACGGCCGGTCCGCCTACCTCGCGGGCATTGGCTAAGAGCCGCTCGACAATTCGCGCATGCCCCCGATGGACGCCATCGAAATTGCCGATAGCCACGGCCCCGCCCCGGCAATCCGGCGGCAGGTTGTCGAGGGAACGAAGTAGCTGCATCGATGCAGTATGAACGATCGAAGCAAAATGATGAACGCCCCAAGCCCAGGGATGGCCGACATCGTTTCTCTGTGGCTACTAGACTACGCCGGCCTTCCCTGGGGGCAGCGGAGAAATGCATCGCTGATGCGTGAGCCCGAGCGCAACCCCAGGGCAGGCCTTCGATGTCGAAATTGTCGCCGGCGATTCCGAGGGCCTGCCCTGGGCTTAATTCGCGACGCGCGACTTGCGTTTCGACATTCGTCATTCGCCCCGATACACCTTCTGATACAGCGTGTTCCGATTCGAAGTCATCGGCCCTGGTCCCGTATCGTCGCGGAGGGCCGCGTACATCATTTGGAACTTGGCGTCGATATCGTCGGCGTAGTGGACGAGTAGGGCCTCGGGCGTCATCGGTTGTTTCGGCGCGCCCCATTCCGGCAAGCGCTGGTGGGAGATGACGATGTGCTCCAGGCGGAGCAGCGTATCGCCCGGCAACTTGCGCCCGGTGGCGGCTTCGAGGACAATATCGCGTCCTTGCAACATGTGGCCGATCAGGTTGCCAGAAGCGGTGTACTCCGCGCCCGTGGAGTGCCAGGCGATCTCGCGCAGTTTGCCGATGTCGTGCAAGATCGCCCCGGCCACGACGAGGTCCTTGCTGAGCGGCGGTTTCAAGTCGGGGTACATCGACTGATAGCGCCCAGCGAGCCAGAGCGCGTTATGAGTTACGCCAAGCACATGCTCCAGCCAGCCGCCGACAAAGGCATGGTGATTTCGCGTGGCCGCCGGCAGTTTCAGCAACTCCGCTTGGTTGCCGTCGAGCAGATCGAGCACCAGTTGGCGCAGCTCCGGCTCTTCGATGTGTTCCGCCGCGATGCCGCGCAGCTCGTCGAACATCGGGCCGGGCGCGTGACGCGATTGCGGCAGGAAGGCCAGCGGGTCGAACCCTTCGGCGGCATCCGACTCGGTCACTGGCCGAATCTTGCGGATTTCCAATTGCGGGCCGTAGGTCGTCTCGCGATAGAGCGCTCGCAACTTATAGCAATCGCCGGCGTTCCACTGCTCCTTGCACTCGGCCGCCAACGGGGAGTCGGCCCAGATCGGAAACGACACCTGACGCAGCGCATCGCGGAAGGTGACTTTGAAATACGGCTTCTGATCCCGCGTGGTGAGTTCTTCCTTGGCGGCGAGCAGGGCGAAAAAGTCGGCCTCTTGCCCGGGCGATAGTTCGCTGAGCGAGGCGAGAAAGGTCTTCTGGGACATCGCGTTAAATCCCGTGAATGCGGCTAACCTACGACGGTAAACTCCCCGATTATAGCCCCGCGCCGCGCGCCACCCATAGCCAGCGGGAAGCGGTTTTTGCACAATGGCGGGCGTGTTTCCGGTTTTTTACCACGGAGAGCACGGGGAGACTTCATTTCGATTTGAACCGCTGAGGTGCTGAGACGCGGAGGGGGAGGACGAGGAACAGGTTGTGGCACGGTCTCCCGATCGTGCCACCAGTCCGACCGAAGGTCTCCCATTCCGGACATTGCGCTCGCCGTGGCACGGTCGGGAGACCGTGCCACAACAGCAAAACATACTGAAAACTGAACACTGAAAACTTCAAACTACAGAAAGTATCCCATGAGTTCCACGATTGTCGATATTCGCGGCCGCCAGATTATGGATAGTCGTGGCAACCCGACCGTTGAGGTCGATGTCCGGCTGGCCGACGGTTCGTTTGGTCGCGCGGCGGTCCCCAGCGGCGCCAGCACGGGCATCCATGAAGCCTGGGAACTGCGTGACGGCGACAAGAGCCAGTTTCTTGGCAAGGGCGTGACCAAGGCCGTCGCCAACATCAACGAGAAGCTGGGCGAAGAATTGATCGGCATGGACGCGCTGGAGCAGGTCGTCCTTGATCGCGCGATGATCGAGCTGGACGGGACGGAGAATAAGAAGAACATCGGCGCGAACGCCATCCTGGGCGTCTCGCTGGCCGTGGCGCATGCCGCGGCGGCGTATTGCCAATTGCCGCTGTTCCGGTACCTCGGCGGGGCGGGCGCGAAATTGCTGCCGGCGCCGATGATGAACATCATCAACGGCGGCGCCCACGCCGACAACGCCGTCGACGTGCAAGAATTCATGGTCATGCCCTTGGGCTTCGACTCGTTCAGCGACGCCCTGCGTTGCGGCGCGGAAATCTTCCACAACCTGAAGAAGGTGCTGCAGAAAAAAGGCCTGCAAACGGCCGTGGGCGATGAAGGCGGCTTCGCGCCGGACTTCAAGAGCAACGTCGCGGCGCTCGACGCGATCGTGGAAGCCGTCGACGCGGCCGGCTACCAACTTGGTTCGCAAGTGAAGATCGCCCTCGACGCCGCGGCGACCGAGTTCTACGACGCCAAGACGAAGAAATACAAGATCGACGGCAAGGAAATCGACAGCGCCGGCATGGTCGAAGTGCTGGCCTCGTGGTCCGAAAAGTACCCGATCTGCTCGATCGAGGACGGTTGCAGCGAGGACGATTGGGAAGGCTGGAAGATGCTCTCCAAGCGCCTCGGCTCGAAGGTGCAGTTGGTCGGCGACGACTTATTCGTCACCAACACCAAGCGGCTGCAGCGCGGCATCGACGAAGGGATCGCCAACAGCATTCTGATTAAGGTCAATCAGATCGGCACGCTGACCGAGACGATCGAGGCAATTCAACTTGCCCATCGCAACGGCTACACCAGCATTTCCAGCCACCGCAGCGGCGAAACCGAAGACGCCACGATCGCCGACCTGGCCGTGGCTCTCTCAACCGGCCAGATCAAGACCGGCTCCATGTCCCGCACGGACCGGCTGGCCAAGTACAACCAACTGTTGCGCATCGAGGAAACCCTCGGCGCGACGGCGGAATACGCCGGCAAGCTGTTCAAGTGGAGTTGATCCCGGCACGATGAATGCAGAATGATGAATTGGGGAGCGTGAACCGTTAGAATCTAAGGCACACTTCGCTTCCCGTTCAGCATTCGTCATTCATCGTTCTGCCTTTCCCATGTCCTCCGCCCCCGATCACCCCAACGAATCTCCCTGGCTGTGGCTGGTGGTGTTTTCGTTGGTGGCGCTCGTGGCGGTGCTGATGATCGGGCCGAAGTTCATGCTGCGGCAGGCCCGATTGGAACAGAAGCTCGAAGGACGCGTTCGCGCACAGCAGCCCCTGGAAACGCGCCCTGACGAGCCGCTCGTCGGCGAGCGCGGCGGGGGTGAGAACAACTTGATCACCGTCGCGCCCCTGGCCGGATTTCTCTGCGTGTTGGCCGCCGTCGGCTATTTCCAATGGACGCGCGAACGCGCGCGTTGGTTGCAATATCAGCGAACCCATGCCGCGGCGCCCGCAGCCGCGGAGAAAGTCGAGCACGCGCCATGACGTGGCTTCCGGAAACGCCCTGGCCGGCGATCCTGCTGGGCGTGATGGCCGAAATCATCCTGGCGATCGTGTTCTTCACCATCCAGCGCCGCTGGGTGATGATCGCGATGGGCGTCGTGGCGGCGCTGCTAGTCGGCGCGATCTTGCTAGAACGCTTCGTCGTCACCGAAACCGAGGAAGTCGAGACGGCGCTCCAACAACTCGCCGCGGCGCTGGAAGCGAATGACGTTTCTGCCGTGTTAAATCTCGTCGCCGACGACGCCACCGGCGTCCGTAGCGCCGCGGAAAAACACATGCCGCGCTATCAGATCAACTCAGTCCACATCGCCCGCGATCTGACCATCACCGTCGACGACAAAACAGCCCCGCCGACGGCCGTCGCGAAATTCACCTGCCGCGTGAACGCCAACGACAAACGCGGCCAGATTCCCTATCAGAACGCGATCCTGCAATTCACCATGCGCTATCGCCAGGAAGGCGACCGCTGGTTGTTGTATGAATACGACGTGGATCGGCCGGAGATCAAGATGGGAAGGTAGCGGAGAGTTTGAAGTGTTCAGTTTTCAGTAAGGACTTCGTTGTGGCACGGTCTCCCGACCGAGCCACGGCGGGCCTAGAAGCGCCCGGAATTGGAGACCTTCGGTCGGATCGGTGTCACGGTCGGGAGACCGTGCCACAACAGAACGAAATACTGAACACTGAACACTTCAAACTCGACTTCAACGGTAAAAAATGACTACCCCCCCTCGCGCTTTTGCCATTGCCGCGCATCCCGACGATATCGAATTCGTCATGGCCGGGACGCTCATGCGATTAGGCGCGGCCGGCTATGAACTGCACTACATGAACATCGCCAACGGGTGCTGCGGATCGATGGAGACGGATCGTGAGACCACGGCGCGGATTCGCGCTGTCGAAGCGCGGCGTGCCGCGGAGTCGATCGGCGCGGTGTTTCATCCGAGTTTGGTGAACGATCTGGAGATCTTTTACGACCAGAAAACACTGGCGCGGCTGGCGGCCATCGTGCGCGAGGTGGCGCCGTCGATCGTGCTGACGCACGCGCCAGTCGACTACATGGAAGATCACACCAATGTCTGCCGTCTGGCGGTATCAGCGGCGTTCGTGCGCGGGATGCCGAATTTCCCGACGGATCCGCCGACGCCGCACGTGGCGAACGAAGTGACGGTCTATCACGCGCAGCCACATGGCAACCACGATCCGCTCGGCAATCTGGTGACGCCGAGCTTGTTCGTCGATATCACCGAAGTGATCGAGCGCAAAGCGGTGATGCTCGCGTGTCACGTGAGCCAAAAAGCGTGGCTCGACACGACGCAGGGACTCGATTCGTATTTGCAGACGATGAAAGAACTCTCGGCGGAAGTCGGCCAAATGAGTGGGCGCTTCCAGTACGCCGAAGGCTGGCGCCGGCACTTGCACCTCGGCTTCTGCTCGCCGGACGCCGACCCACTACGTACGGCCGTCGCCGCGCATGTGGTTTAGCGCGACACTTACACGCCACGCCATCAACACCGCGAATACCGCGAACATGCCGATCCCGAACCAGCGGATCGGACCGGTTTCGAAGATTACCGCGCCATTGAAGACGATGAACGCGAAGAAGGCGTGCATCGCCGCGTGCAGCCAGCGCGGCCGATTCGCGCAACTGGCGATGCCGACGCGCCACCATTCGATCGCGTCGACGATCCAAAGGATCGTGAACAGATAGCTCACGTAGACGCCGTACCCAACTGCGGCGCCAACGACTTCCTCGGTCCGCCGGGCCGTGTGCTCAAACACGGCGGCGTGGCTCCAGTGGTGATAAAAATGAAACGCCACCAGGACGTGGATCACATAAATCACGCACCCAGCGGTCCAAAATGCCCGGGCGAGGCGTCGCCAAGAATCGCGCCCGGCGGCCAACAACTGTGAGGCGACTGAGAAGCCATACAGCGCCACGGCGACGCGGATTGTCCAGATCGTGAGCTGCTCGCCGTAGGTCACAGGGGGAAGGTGCCGAAATGGGCCAGGGATTTCGTGAAATCGCGAGTCCAAGATAATCCGCCGCTGGCCGTGGGGACAAGCAATGGCGCGGGCCGACGGAAATCTGGCCTTCTGGCGGGTGGTCGGCGCTTCCGTTTCGAGGCGCTTTCAGCCTAGAATGGAGGCTTCCCCGCCCCAGGGGCCGGCCTTTGCCTAGCCTCCCTAAAATTGCCAGTCCCAAGCTCGACCGCATGATTCAGACCGCTATGCGCCGCCTGGCCGCCGTGCTGCCCGTCCGGGGCACGTTGCTTCCGATGACCGCCCTGGCCTGGATGGCGATGGTCGAGATCGCGTCGGCCCAGCCGGCGAACGCGCCGCCGGCCGCCAAGGAGTACTTCTTGCAGTACTTGCTAGTGGGGCTTTGCATCGCCTTGGGCATGTTGGCGGCACTCAGGCCATCGCCTCGGCGCGACCCGGAAGGCGGCGCCGTCAGTTGGTTTAGCATGTCCGGCGGCGGTCACGGGGCAGAAGCCCCGGCTAAGCCTGGGGAACGGCGCAAGGCGCCTCATCGCGGAACCAAGCTGCTGATTATCAGCCTGGTTGGCTTGCTGATCTGTCCGATTTTTTCGCTCATGGGCATGAGCATGTCGAAGGAGGACTTAGCGGCCATGAAAGCCGCCCGCATGGACCGCGCCGGCGAGCAACTTGCCAACGTGTCGTTCTGGATTTCCGTTGGCGGATTGGTCTTGTGGCTCGTGATTGGGTTGATCATCACGCTGGTCGCGCTGCTCTAGACTGTCGACGGTACCTCGTAGCTAGCCATCGTCCCCGAGACGCGTCTGACTACTCTGTCGGAATGCCGCTCTCCTCCGGCGTGGTCGCATCGCCTTGCGGAGGAAACGCGTCCTCGAACGCCGGCAATTCGCCTTGCGGCACGTCGGGGAATTCGTCGGGCGCCGTGGTTTCTGGCTCGGTTTCCGTTTCCTCGGGAACGCCGGCGTTGGGATCGAAAGTGTCGTACGGCTGCTCCGGCATCGTCGTATCGGACGGCGATTCCATCTCCGGCGCCGTTTCTTCCACGGGCTCCTGGACTGTTTCCCGCGGCGGGGCCAAGCGCGGCTGCGCCGGCGTGGGCGCCAAGCGCGGCTCGTACGTTTCGCCTTCGTAGTAGGCTGCCTGGCTGGAATAACCGCCTGCGCGGGCGGTGGTGCAGCAACCGGAGCCGCATTCGCCATTGCAGAGCGGCCCGCAGTGATCGAAAGGGGAGCAGCAAAGGGTGCAGCCGACGCTTGGCATCAGCAACAGGGCGCCAACGACGGTACGTAGCCAAGCCATGAACATCACTCCCCAGTTAGAACTCACCTTCGACCTTGCGGCCTGTAGCGGTAAGATCGGCTGAAAGGATTGGCTAATCCGCATATTTTTTCGCACCGCGAGCAGCGACGATGGCGACGGCTTGCCCCGCTGACCCAAATGCCGCCGCTTCTCGCGCTATAGGCCCGCTGGCTTCGCGGCCACTCGTGTGGGCGATGCTATTGCTCACCCTGCTGGTACGAATTCCCGGGCTTACGCGTCCACTGGTCGGAAACTTTGCGACGCGGAACGTCGTGCAAGCGATGGCGGCGCGCAATTGGGCCCGCGGGGAAGCGCCCTGGTGGCGCCCCACGCTGGATTGCCTGGCCGACGGACAGCCGGCCTGGCATCTGGTCGAGGTTCCCTGCTCGGCATATCTCACGGCTGCGCTGTGGAAGACGTTCGGCGGCTCGCTCGATACGTGGGGCCGCACTACGGCGATCGCTTGGAGCGTGCTCAGCGCGGCGCTGATCTACGACTTGGTCCGCCGCCGCGCAGGCGACGTGGCCGCCGGGGCCGCGGCGTTCACCCTGGCCGTCGCGCCGATCAGCGTGATCTACGGGCAAAGCTTTCTGCTCGAGCCGTCCGTCGTAGCGCTCACGCTGGCAGCATGGTGGGGGACAGAGCGCTACGCGCGCTACGTTCAAACTAACACTAGCCCGACGCGCCAGCGAGGGGGAGAAGTCGACGAGCGGAGTAACCCCGTTACTCGCAACACAACGTCCGTTCCCCCTCGCTGGCGCGTCGGGCTAGTGTTAGCGGTAGCCGTCTGCTTACCGCTCACATTGTTATGGCTGACGAAGGTCTACATGGTCGTCGTCGCATTGCCACTAGCCTGGTTGGTGTGGAGCGAATCGCCGCCAAGGTCCTGGCGCAACCTGCTTCCATTTGCCGCGATCTTGCTGATCGCCGCCCTGCCGACGCTTTGGTGGTGCTATCGCGTCTGGCAACTCGCTGGCCCCGGAGCACCGAGCGCCGAGCGCGTGTACTACTCGCTGTTCAGCAGCGCGACGGAGCATGGATTTCCGCACGAACTGCTCTTCGACCCGGCGTTCTATCGTCGCTTCCTCCTGGATCTCGGTACGGTCGTTTTGACGCCGCTCGGCGCGATCGGCCTGATGTTCGGAGCGCAGCGTGTTGCCTGGCGAAAGTGGTGGCCGGTCGGCGTTGCGATGCTCCTGCTCTTGGTGGCGATGCCGCGCAAGTTTCACGAGATGAATTACTATCACCTGCTGTTCCTCCCAGTTTGGGCGGCCATGATCGGCCTGGGCTGGAAGCATCTCGCCGCGTGCTTCGCGCCGTCACGGTGGGCAACGACGGCCGTCATCGCCATCGTGCTGCTGTTTTCGGCGCGCTACAGTTTGCGCCCAGCGTTCGTGACGCCCGCGGAAGATCGCTCAGTGATCCAAGCTGCAGAGGCGTTGCGCACACTGGCCGCGCCGGACGACAAGATCATCGCCTCGCACGGCACGACGCTTGACCTGTTGTACTACGCTGACCGACGCGGCTGGGCGATGCCGGTGACTGGCGACGACGTTGCCCAACGCATTGAAGGACGTCGCGCGGAAGGAGCGAAATGGTTGGTAATTGCCGGCAAGTCTGAGCTTTTCTTGCCGGAGTTGGCCGAAGTCGCTTTACAAAAATATCCCGTCGCGGCGTCTGGCGTCGGCTTTCGCGTTTACCGGCTCGAAGCCGCGGAAGCAGGCACGCGCGATGAGTCCGCCGCCAAGACCGCGATGCCCACCGCGCCGGGCGCCAAGTAACGCAGCGCCGTCAGTAGCCCCACGGCTGCCATCGCCGAAGCCGGCGCAATGTCGGCGAAGAGCCAGACGAGCGCGGCGTCACGCGTGCCGATCCCGCAAAACGACACCGGCAGCAATCCGGCGAAGATGGCGATCGGCAATCGCGCCGCGGCGAGTTGCCACGGCACCGCCACGCCAGCCGCCTGCATAAATAGTTCGATCTGCCAAAGATGAAAGCACCACAACAGCAGCGAAGCCGCGCCCAGTTTGAACATCAACGCTGGCGCGAGTCGGACATTGTACAGCGTGCGGGTCAGCCGCTCCGAAAGGCCTCCGCCCATCGCCGCAAGACCCAGCAGCACAACGCCGCCCTTGAGTTGTTCGCCGGCGACTCCCAGCAAGATCAGCGCGCACAACGCGGCAACGTCGGCGATTTTCTCCGCCACGACCACACCGCCGGCCGCGGCGCGTTGCTTCGCATTCAAGTCCGGCAACAGCGCCGCCTTGGAAAGATCACCGAGTTTCGACGGCACAATCAAGTTCCAGGCCGAGGCGATCGCCGTGTGGCGCAACGCCTCGGTGTAGCGGATTGGCGCAATCGACGTGGCCAAAGTCCGCCAACGCCAGGCGCTCAGCAACGTCTGCGGAAGGAACAGCGCGAGCGCCGCGGCGAAGTAGCGCGGGTCGAGCGTGGTCAACACGCGACCGACGGATCGCCAATCCGCTGCGAAATAGAGCGCTGCAAGTAGTAGCAACGCGGACACTACTTTGACCCAGCGCGAGCGGCACCACGAGGGCATCATCATGCCGGGAACTCCCGCACGATGGTGACGCGGCGAGCGCGATTCAACTCCGTGACGTACTCGTTGAGGTCCGTCCACGGCCGCAAGACGGAGTCCTGATATACTCCTGCGGCAGCCGTGTAAGCGGCCTGATGATCGACGCCGAACGCCATTCGCTTGATTTGATGTCGCGCATTTTTCAACTCAATGCGGTCGGTGACCTTCAGCTTTGCACCGGCTTGGTTGGACAACAACTCGATGGTCCGCGCGAAGTGAATCGGCAATGCGTCCTGCACAGCGATGAGTCTTCGCTGCAACAGTTTTCGTACAAACTCGCGGCACCAGCGCCCCGCAGTTAACATTCCGAGATGAAGCACCGCTTGCTTGACTGGCGTAACAGTCTCCCAACGGCACGAGTGCATCTGTCCTTCGACGCGCAACTCCCAGCTTCCAGTCAGTTCGTTCGCATCAATGTGCCAAACTCGCCCTTTCAACTCGTGCTGATTCGCAACGCCTTGGCGGCCGTCGGCGAACTCGATTACCAACCCGCCGTCGGTGATCGGCGTTTCGTCCGCGGCGAAGTGTTTGAACACGCCGCCACGCGCCGAGGAGACAATCGTGTGGGATAGTTCGCGGCGATCGACGAACAGGCCTGCCGCCTGAAAGAAACAACATGCGGAAGACTCGTTGCCGTCGTCGTGGACACTGTCGAAATATCCCTCACTAGCCCGACGCGCAAGCGAGGGGGAGGCGATGTTGCATTGCTGGGAAACGTCTACCCGCTCTGCGATGTCCGCTCCCCCTCGCTGGCGCGTCGGGCTAGTGTTCATGGCGCGCGATGGCGACCAATGGTCGTACGCGACGCAGAGGCTCACCAGGCGATGCGCGTACAACCGGTCGTCGTCGAAATAGGTCTGTCGTCCTGCTTCAAGTTGCTCCAGGCACGCGTCCGCAAGTTCGGCCGCTGACGCCGATTCCCCGGCCAGCAACTCGAATCCGTGCGGATAGCAATGGTACGTGCCGCGGCTGCCATATTCGCCGCCGTAGCTGCCATCCGGATGCAGAAACCAGCGGCAAAAATTGACCGCACGTGTCAGTGACAGCGTGAGATCATCGCGACCCGTCAGTTGGCGATACTCCGCCAGACAACCGATCGATACCGTTTGATAGCCGGGATCGGCCCCGTCGTATTCGGCGAACCAGCCTTCCGGATGTTGCCAGGCGAGCACTTGCTCCACCCGCGCGCCGGCCGCGGCGCGCAGTACGCGGTCGTCTGTGATCTGCGACACGTGCAGCAACGCCAGCGCAGCGAGCGCATGGTGATTCGTGAGCCGTCCCGACTCTTGGTGCGCCGCGACCCAACGCGCGCGGCGCACGAGACCGGCCAGCGATTCCGCGTCGTTCAATTTCAGCAGACGATAGGCTTTGGCGCTAGCCAGTAGTGAAAACACCGCCGCGCCCAGCGCGCGTTCATAGGGATAATAGTCGTCGCAGGAGCCGTCCGCGTGCGCCGAGCGCGCCGAGTAGCGCAGCGCCGCGACCGTCCATTCTCGCAGCGATTCATGTCCGAACCAACGATTCCCAGGGCAATCCGCGGCGTATGCCCAGGCCAGTGGATAGACCGCTTCCTGGTACATTTCGCTCGGAAACGCGGCCGTGCGGTAGTGCCAGTACTGCCGATCGAAACAGCCGTACGTTGAACGAAATGGATTGCGATCCAGACTCCCAATGACGCGCGGAATCTCCGCCAACACCGCCGCGGCATAACGCGCCCGCAGCGATTCATCGCGCGAACACGTGGTAAGCGTATTGCATTCCGCAGTCTCAATCATCGTCACTCCCCAACTACTCCACGTACTACCTACCGCCTGTGATGCGCCACAATCACCTCGGCCAGCAGTCCCAACATCGCGGTCATAAAGCCCGCTGTGAGGACGACGATGTCCGATTCCTGCATCGAGCCCGTCGCGGCGAAGCTCCAGCAGCTTTTTGCCACGCCGAGCGCCATCAGCACGGCGGAGGTCGGCAGAAATACTTTCAGCGGCCGGAAGTACAGGACGATTCGCAGCACCGTGCTGAGATACGCCAGCGTATCCTTCAAGGGATGAAACTTGCTCTTGCCGATCCGCTTTCGATACGCGGTCGGCACGTACTTCACGGCGTGATCGTTCGTCAAGAACGCCAGCGTCATCGTCGTGACGCAACTGAACCCGTTCGGCACGACCCAGAGCCAAGGGAGCATCGCCTCGCGTTTGAAGGCCTTGAGCCCGGTGTTCAAATCCGGAATCGCCACTCCGGTCAGATAACAGGCGAGTTGCCGAATCACCCATTTCGCCGGGCGGCGCAACCAAGGCATCGTCCCCTGTTCGCTCGTCCGCGCGCCGTTGACCTGGTCGTAGGCCGGGAAAAATTTCAGCATTTCGGGAATTGTCGCCGCCGGATAAGTCCCATCGGCGTCGAGCATCACCACCACCTCTCCGCGCGCCGCGCGCACGCCGACTTTACGGGCCGCACCCGCGCCACGATTCTGCGGGCAGCGAATTACCCGTACCGGGCATTGCCAACAATCAGCGGCGAAGCGCTCGGCCAACTCCGCGGTCCGGTCCGTCGACGCGTCATCGACGACAAGAATCTCGTACCGCGATTCCAAGCCGTCGAGTGCGCGAACCACTTCTTCCAGGACCGATTCGATGGCCAACTCTTCGTTGTACGCCGGCAGCAGCACCGTCAGCGCGAGCTGCTGGTCGATGGCGGCCGCTTGATGCGGCGCGGCCAGCAACTGGGTATGCCAACCATCCATGGTCGGTCGCTCCAGAATGAAAAACGGCGCAGGCGTACGCCATCATGGCGGCCTGCGCTCGGCAAGTTATAACCCCAGCCGAGAGCTGCGACCAAGAGCGAACCGGAAGTCGGTCACGCGTCCTTGCCCAGCTTATCAACTCGCCGCTTCGGCCACCGGTCGTTCCACGTGGCCGGGACGCCGCCATTCGACGGTGAGCCGGGTAGCGAACGCTTCCTCGAACAGGTCCGCCCGGCGTTGCGCGCCCCAGAGGTCGGCGTCCGGCAGTGGATCGGCGACGACCGTCATCGAGGTTTCGCCGTCCGCAGTGCGGACTTCCACCTCCTGGACTTGCTGGCTGTGGCTGCGGTCGAGCCCGCCGGCGATGCGGAGGATCGCCGCCAGGCGACAGACGCGCTCCTGATCGGTCGCGCTGAGTTGGCGGAAGTTCTTGTGCTTTTTCTTCGGCGTCGACCCGCGGTGATACCGGGCGATGTTGGCCACGAGTTGCAACTCGTGCGGCTGGAAGCCGGCCAGGCGACTATTGAGAATCAGGTGATAGCTGTGCTTGTGATGCTGATCGTAGTTGATGAGATAGCCCGCGTCCTGCAACCGCGCCGCGGCCTCCAGAAACGGCCGGTCCTCCGGGTCCAACGCAAACGGCTCACAGAGTTGCGAGAATATCTTTCCGGAGAGCCGCGCCACCTGTTTGCCATGTTCCAAGTCGGTGCCGCAGACCGTCGCAAAGCGCTCGATCGCCGCTTCGCGATCATGCGGGTTTACCTCGGGCTTCCCCACGGCAGCGTCCAGCATGCTCAAGAGCAGCCCGTCGCGCACGCCCCGGTCATGAACCTGCAGTCGGTTGACTTTGAAATGACGCATCAACCGGTCGATCACGGCCAACCCTGAGACGATGATATCCACGCGATCGGCGCTCAGTCCCGGCACGGTGCGCCGGTTCTTGAGCGGCATTTTGCGGAGGCGCTCCACGAGGTGCGTGATTTCAGCGCGATTGATTTCGTAGCCGCGGATCGGCAGGCCCACCTTTTTCTTTTGGGCCATGATCATTTCGGCAAGCGTCGTAAACGTGCCGCCGGAGCCGATCAGCAAATGCGGTTGAAACACCGGCTTTTCGGTGTGCTGCTTGAGCAGCTTGTCGATGCCGCGCACGAGCTTGTCGTAGTTGTCTCCCCACGTGCCACCGGGATTGCCGTATAGCTCGGTCAGGCGCACCGCGCCCAGGGGCGTGGTGTAAATCGCTTCAATCAGCCCGCCGGAAGCCAAGACAATTTCCGTGCTGCCGCCGCCGATGTCGGCCACGGCGACTTCTTTGCCTTTGAGGTCGAACGCCCGGGCGACGCTCGCGAAGGCCAGGTGGGCCTCCTTTTGAGCGCTGATACACTCCACCTTGAGGCCGACCTCGCGTTTCACCTGGCGGCGGAACGCGGCGCCGTCGGTAGCTTCGCGCACGGCGCAGGTGGCGATCACCCGGGTTTCGCGGACCTGGTAGCCCTCGGCGATTTGCTTCATCCGCCGGAGGGCGCCGATCGAGTGCTTCACGGCCTCGGGATCGAGCTTGCCGGTGGAGCTGAGATGAGCACCGAGCCGGGTCGACTCCTTCTCTTCGTCGAGGATCCGGTAGTTCCCGTCGCGCAGGGCCTCGGCAATGATCAGCCGCATGCTGTTGGTGCCGATATCAATCGCGGCGAGCCGATGCGAGAGTTCCGGCGACAGCAGATTCTGATGCAGTTCCATAACTCTTGATGCACGCTCCCCGGGGCCGTCGACGCCGTAGTTTACCACAAATCCGGGCAGCCCATTTCGGGGAACCGCGGAGGCGCGGTGACGCAGCGGGGGGAGAAGTGGTTAGAGTGCGAAGCCTTTGAAGAATGCGGTCCGGTTATATGGAAAATCCCGAAAATCCACCTCTTCTCCGCGCCTCTGCGCCTCGGCGGTTCAATCGAAACAATCGCCCGCGTTTCCCCGCGCCCCTGCCACTTTTTTTATCTGGCTGGTAATCTAGAAGTACCGCATTTTTGAGCACGCGATTGACCGGAGAGGCTGGCGTATGGCTGGGCATTCCCATTGGGCCGGGATCAAGCACAAGAAGGCCCTGATCGACAACAAGCGCGGCAAGCTATGGAGCAAGCTGGCCAAGGCGATCATGGTGGCGGCGCGGATGGGCGGACCCGACCCCGACGCGAATATCCGTCTGCGTTTCGCCATCGATTCGGCCAAGGCGGTGAGCCTGCCGAAGGAAAACATCCAGCGCGCGATCAAGGCCGGTTCCGGTGATTCCAAGGCGGACAACCTCGAAGAGACGATCTACGAAGGTTACGGCGCCGCGGGCGTGGCCGTGATGTGCGAGATCGTCACCGACAATCGCAACCGCACCGCCGGCGAGATTCGCAAAATCTTCGAATTAGGCGACGGCAATCTCGGCTCCACCGGCTGCGTGGCCTGGATGTTCGAGCGAAAAGGCTTGATCCTCGTCGCCGCAAATAAGTGCGACGAAGATCAATTGATGGAGGTAGCACTCGAACACGGTGCCGACGACGTCCAACGCACCGGGGACAACTTCGAGATCACCTGCGATCCGAGCAACTTCCAGCAACTCGCCATCGCCATCGAAGCGGCCGGCATCACGCCCGACGCCAAGGAAATCAGTCGCATTCCGACCAACACCGTTGATCTCGACGCGGAAACCGCCCGCAAGGTGCTGAAGATGATGGAGGCACTCGACGACCACGAGGACGTCCAGAGCGTGGCGGCGAACTTCAATATCCCGGACGAAGTGATGGCCGGGATGGACGCGGGCTAACGCGGTCCGCTTTGTGGTCGTCCCACGACGCCACACCGCCATTGTCGCCTTTCGGCTCCGCGAAAGGTCCGGAGCCTTTCGCGGAGCGAAAGGAGACTGTCTCACGACTCTGCGGCGAGCATGCCCTCCACGAACGGCGACGTGACCGCGACCTCCCACATCGGGTTTGCGCGAACGCCTCCGCCCCGGCGATTACGGCGCGCAAAATGACTTCCCAGGGGTCCTCAGCTTCCGTCCGCGCCGATTGCTGCGCCGCGGCACCGGCCGAAGCCGACGGAGGCAGATTCTTGTGCGGCCCGTGCCGCGGTCGATTGTCTTTGGCAGTACTGTCAAGTTTTTGTTAGAATGGGAGGGTTCCGCGGAACGGAAAGTGGCGTCTCCGATCACGTCGACATCGGGGAAGGGGGGGGTACCGTCATTTGACGGTCTCATTAAATCATACTCGGGGTGTGACTATGCGCGGAAAGTCCGGCCAGCCGGGGTTGGTGCGTCAACTTTGTTACGCGTTCGAGTCACGGCGATCCCCGCGGACGCATCGACTGGGAGTGGTCGAGCCGCTCGAAGACCGTCGTCTCCTCGCCGACAACGGGCTGGTCATTACGGAGTTTCTCGCCAGCAATTCGGCTGGGCTAACGGACGAAGACGGCGAGCTCTCCGACTGGATCGAAGTGCAGAACACCGACTTCAGTCCCTTGTCGCTGGCTGGCTTCGCATTGACGGATAGTCGTAGCGAGCCGACCCAATGGCGCTTTCCGGAAGTCACGCTCGGCGCCGGCGAATACCTGGTGGTCTTCGCTTCCGGTAAGGATCGCAACGATGACGTGGGGCCCCTGCATACGAATTTCCGACTGAGCGACGAGGGCGAATATCTCGGGCTCGTCGCGCCGGACGGCACGACTGTTCTGCAACAATTCAATCCGGCCTTTCCGCGACAACGCGCCGGCGTGTCCTACGGCGTGCCGCAGTCCGCCACGACTGAAGTCTTAGCGTCGAGCGACGCTCCCGCGACCTTGCTCGTCCCGACCAACGGCGCCCTTGGCGATCGTTGGACAAGCATCAGCTTCGACGACACGTCCTGGCAAGACGCGGTCGCGGCAGTGGGTTACGACCAGGCGGCGAACTACGACGCCCTCATCGGCAGCGATTTGGAAGGCGCGCTGTTCGATCGCCAATCGAGCGCGTATCTGCGCGTGCCGTTCCACGGGGACGGCGTCGACGCCATCGACTTCTTGCACCTGGACATGAAATACGACGATGGCTTCGTGGCGTATCTGAACGGCGTCGAGGTCGCAAGGAGGAACGCGCCTGAGGATACGGCCTGGAATTCGGCCGCCTCGGCCGATCACAGCGGCGTGTTGGAAACTTTGGCGTATCCGACGTTCACGGGAAACGGATTGGCGCTATTGGGTTCGACGCAAATCGCCAACGGCCGGCTGCGCCTCACTTCCGGCGGAACGGAACAGCGCGGCACAGCTTGGACCGTCGCGCCGGCGCAATTCAGCTCGAGCTATTCCTTCAGCACGGAGTTCGCCTTCGAAATCAGCGCGCCGGGCGGTCCCACCGACAATCAGGACGGGCCGGGCGGAGAAGGGCTCACCTTCACGATCCAAAGTACCGGCGCGAACGTTCTCGGCACAAACTCTACGGCGTTTGGCCTCACCGGAGGCGTCAACACCGTACAGAAGTTCGTGTCCGTGGAGTTCGACACGCGTCCCGGCGGCATCTGGGACTCGACACGCTCGTCGGGGAGCCATCTGGGAGTGAATCATCATGCGTCGGTGGCCAGCATCAACCAGTCGTCCCGCTTGCCTCGCTTCAACGACGGCGGACGACACTACGCGTGGATCGACTACGACGGCCTCTCCAAGCAGATGAAAGTGTACTTCTCCACGACGAACGAGAAACCCACGACGCCGACCTCTCAAGTGCTCGTCGACATGAACGCCCTGTTCAGCGGCGAACGCGAGCTCACGCTCGGTTTCTCGGCCTCGAGCAGCAACGCCACGAACGTCCATGAAATCATTGAATGGAACTTCGCCAGCGGCGACGGCGAGCTCGGCCTTTCGACGGAGTCGATCAATCTGACGCCCTACCTGCATCTGCTCCTTGAAGGCGAGAACGTCCTGGCAATCCAAGGATTGAACGTCGCCGCAGACGATCGCGACTTTTTCCTTTCGCCGACTTTGACCGCCACGAACCTGGATGCGCCGCTCGGCGTTTACCAGTATTTCAGTTCGCCGACGCCCGGAAAGAGCAATGGCGACGGCCTCGCGGGCCTCGCGAACGAGCCGGTGTTTTCTCAGCCGTCCGGCGTCTATCGAGATTCCGTTTCCGTGGCGCTCGCCTCCAGCACGCCGGGCGCCTCGATCTTCTATACGCTCGACAATACCGCGCCGACGATTGCGTCGACGCTCTATACCGGCCCGATCACAACGGATGTTTCGACGATCATCCGCGCGATCGCCGTGCGCGACGATTACCTGGCCAGCGAAGTCACCGTCGGCCGCTACACGGTGCTGGCTGCAAACGTGCAGGAGGTCAGCTCGAATCTTCCGCTGATCGTGCTTGATACGTATGGACGATTCCCGAATGAAAACACGTTAACGGAAGTCGGCGCCACGATCATCGACGTCGATCAATCCGGTCGCGCGACGTTGAGCGGCGACGCCGACTACTCCGGCCGCGGCGCGTTCAAAACTCGCGGCTCCAGTTCGACGATGTTCCCCAAACAGCAATACGCCTTCGAAGTCTGGGACGAGGCGGGCGCCGACAAGTCCGAGTCGTTGTTGGGTATGCCCGAGGAAAGCGACTGGATCATCTACGCGCCGTATTCGGAAAAGTCGCTGATGCAGAACGCGCTGGCATACGATTGGGCGCGACGCATGGGCCAATACGCGCCGCGCGTTCGGTTCGTCGAGCTCTACGTCAACTCGACGGGCAGCGTCGACGCGGCGGATTATCGTGGCGTGTACATTTTGATGGAAAAAATCAAACGCGACGCGGCGCGCGTCGATATCACCGAGTTGGGTCCGAACGACAACGCCGAGCCAGAGGTGACCGGCGGCTACATTCTCAAGAAGGACCGTCTCGATCCCGGCGACACCGGCTTCTCGACGAGCCGCGGGCAGGTGCTCGGCTTCGTCGAACCCAAGGAAGACGAGATCACGCCGTCGCAGCGCGCTTATATCACTGGCTACATGAACCAGTTCGAGAACGCCCTCTACGGCCCAGGCTTCGCCGATCCGATCAACGGATATGCAAAATACATCGACGTCGATTCGTTCATCGACAGTCACATCATGGTCGAAATGACCAAGAATATCGACGGCTACCGCCTCAGTACCTTTATGTATAAGGACCGAGACGGCAAGCTCGTGATGGGCCCGATCTGGGATTACAACCTCTCCATGGGAAACGCCAACTATCTGCAAGGCGAGATTGCCGCCGGCTGGTACTATCCGCAACTCGGCGGCAACGACTACCCATGGTACGGGCGATTATTCCAGGATCCGGAGTTCCAGCAACGCTACATCGATCGTTGGACCGAACTGCGTAAAGACGCGTTTTCGACTGAACGTTTGATGGCGGACGTCGACGCCTATGCGACCTTGTTGGACGAGGCGCAAGTTCGCAACTTCCAACGCTGGCCGATTCTCGGCGTCTACGTGTGGCCCAATCCCAACGGTTACAACGAGCGGAACACGTATCAGAAGGAAGTGGATTTCCTCAAAAATTTCCTGCGCAACCGCCTGTCGTGGATCGATTCCAACTGGCCCTATGCGCCGGGCTTCAGCCACCCCGGCGGTCAGGTGCCCGAAGGATTCCAACTCGATCTCACCTCCGCGGGGCAACCGATTTACTACACCACCGACGGCAGCGATCCACGCCTGCCGGGCGGCGCAATCAACCCCACTGCGATTCGCGTCGAGCCGGGCGTGGGCGAAGTCGTGTTGCCGCTCGGTTCGCCGGCAAAATACTTCGTGCCCAAGGACAGTTCGCTCGGCACGCTGTGGCGCGAGCCGGCGTTTAACGACAGCGACTGGAAGATCGGCGCGACCGGGCTCGGATTCGATGCGGACAACTCTTTGGCCGCTCACTTCAACACGGATGTTTCCGCCGACATGCTCGGCGTCAACCCGTCGGTTTACGTCCGACTGCTGCTCGAAACCTCGGATCCCCAGGCGTATCAATCGCTGCGATTGCGGCTCAAGTATGACGACGGCGTCATCGCTTTTCTTAACGGTCAGGAGATCTTCGCCCGCAATGTTACGCCACGCGGGCGAAGCTGGAACGGCGCGGCCTCGGCCGATCGGACCGATGCGCAAGCGACGACGTTCGAGGACATTGACCTGACGCCCTACCTCGACCTGCTGAAACCGGGCGTCAACGTCTTCGCATTTCAAGTGTTGAACCAAAGCTCAACGAACAGCGATTTTCTGTTCGCGCCGGAAATCGTCGATATCATCGGCACTGCGGCGACGCTCGAACTCTCGGACGACCTCATGATTCGCGCCCGAGCCTATAACGGGGGCGCTTGGAGCGGGCCGAGTGAAGCGGCGTTCGTGGTCGGCGACGGGATGCCGCTGCGCGTGACGGAGCTGATGTATCATCCCGCGCCGGCCGTCGGCGGTCCATTTGTTGACGGCGATTTCGAATACATCGAACTGCAGAATATCGGCGCTCGCGATCTCAGCCTCGCTGGCACGGAGTTCGTCCTCGGCGTGGAAATGGAACTACCGGACGTCACGCTGGCGCCGGGAGCACGCGCCGTGGTGGTGGCGAATCGGGCGGCCTTCGAGAGCCGCTATGGCCTGGGCCTGCCAATTCTGGGCGAATTCACCGGCCGGTTAAGCAACGGCGGCGAGCCGATCATTCTCGAAGGCAAATTTGGCGAAAAGATCCTGGAATTCTCGTTCGACGAACGCTGGTATCCGCAAACCAACGGGCAAGGCCATTCGCTCGTGATCGTCAACGCCCTCGGCGCGAAGGAATCTTGGAACGAAAAATCAGCCTGGCGTGCCAGCTTCAAGCCCGGCGGCAGCGTGACGTCCGGTAG
>Ga0163153_10003416_pt1 | contig 21277 bp, 22 predicted proteins | sample OliLakLV19MP6IB1_FD_148629 | JGI IMG/M metagenome (GOLD analysis project Ga0163153, IMG submission 148629) | Freshwater microbial mat bacterial communities from Lake Vanda, McMurdo Dry Valleys, Antarctica - Oligotrophic Lake LV.19.MP6.IB-1 | ecosystem: Environmental > Aquatic > Freshwater >...
ATTGCGAAATCATACCAGTTTCTGCGGCAGTATAAATCTGCTGAAACCCGCATCCAGTAAGGCGCTCAGACAATTCCATGACCATTTTTACCCATACTCTCACGCGAAGAACCATATTTTTGAGCCCCGCTACCGTACGATGATCTCAGATGCGGTGATGAATGGGCAGTGCATCGGCATGGCCCTGCTCAAGGATGGATGGGAGACAGACTATTATGGCCATCCACCCGTGTTCTCGATGGGCTGCGTTGGTCGACTGGCTAGCGTGCAGACGTTGGCTGATGGCCGGTCCAATATCCTGTTGCAAGGGCTGGAACGGTTTGCGATTGAACGAGAGTGGTACGACAAGGCCTATCGTGAGGCTACGATTGCGGTCACGATTCGAGGCACAGAGACGTCGCTGGACCCCCTGGTCCGCCGACGACTGTTTGCCATGCTAGAGTCTTATCTCCAATCCCGTGATGATGTGCCCACATGGCAGGAGTTGTTTCGGGAAGAAGTCAGCGATGAGATCGTCGTGAACACCCTGTCCAGTTACTTGGAGTGCACGCCCTTGGAAAAGCAGTTTCTGTTGGAAGCAGACAGTCTTCATCAACAAGCCCGCCGCCTCAGTGACCTCATCGAATTCATGATCCACGATCGATCCGGTGCGAAGGGCTGGGGCTGATGGATCGCGCCATCGCGATTCAGGTGTCCCGGCTCACGAAGGCCTATGATGGTCGTATGGCCGTCTCCGACCTGTCGTTTGAGGTGTATGCCGGTGAGATCTTCGGTCTGCTGGGGCCGAACGGGGCGGGGAAAAGCACCACACTCAGGACGCTCATCACGCTGCTGATACCGACCTCAGGCACCGCCAGTATTTTGGGCCACGATACGGTGCGTGAGGCGGATGTTGTCCGGCGACTGATCGGCTATGTGCCGCAAGAGCGGGCCATCGATCGCTTCCTCACGGGCCGGGAACACCTCGAACTCCTCGGCGCGCTGTATCACTTGTCCAAGGCGGAAGCCGCGAAACGCATTGCCGAATTGCTCAAGCTTGTGGAACTGGAGGAGGCGGCCGATCGCGCGGCGAAAACATACTCCGGGGGAATGAAGCGGAAGCTCGACATCGCCTGCGGCCTCTTGCCGGATCCCAAGATCTTGTTCCTCGACGAACCGACGCTGGGCTTGGATGTGCAGAGCCGGCTCCGGATTTGGGACTATGTGCGGATGTTGAAAGAACGTGGCATGACGATCGTCATGACGACGAATTACTTGGATGAGGCGGATCAGCTTTGCGATCGGTTGGCCATCATCGACGGGGGGAAGATTAAAACGCTCGGATCGCCGGCTGAGCTGAAGATTGGGCTGGGCGGCGATATCGTATCGTTGACCTTGAAGGACCCGAGTAAGATCCCGACGCTGGTGGCTGCATTGACGAACCAACCGGCCATGCGAGCGGTGAAGGCCACACCGACCGGCCTGGATATCCGGGTCGAGTCGCCTGAGAAGGCCCTGCCCGCCATCCTCGAGTCCGCCAATCGATTGGATTGCCAACTGGAATTTATCGAGTATCACAGGCCACGGCTGGACGACGTGTTCATCGCTCATACGGGCCGATCGATGAAAGACGATGTTCCTGTAGAGAAGGAGGGTGTGTGATGCGTTATGTGTGATGCGAACGCTGGAGGGGGTGTGTGTCGCAGCCTCGACAGTACGTGTCACTGTTGACGTTTCACGTTTCACGTCATGACAGAATATTGGCAAGAAATCAGTGCGTTGACGATGCGGTGGGTCAAGCGGCTTAGCCGTGAGAAGTTCAGTATGTTGTTCACGCTCGTGCAACCGATGCTGTTCTGGCTGATTTTTTTCGGCAATTTGTTCCAGCATGCTGCGGATGTGCAAGTGACGCAGGCCCCGGACTACATCAGCTTTCTGACAGCCGGTGTGGTCGTCATGACGGTGCTCAACAATGGGCTCGCCGGGGGTGTCGATCTGCTGTTCGACAAGGAGAATGGGTTTCTGGAGCGGTTGATGACGACGCCGATCCATCGGACGTCTGTGATTCTGAGCCGCTTCATCTTTGTCATGACGATTACCTCGCTCCAAGTGCTCGTCATCCTTGGGGTAGCCTTTCTGTTCGGCGTTCAGCCAGCGACGGGGCTTCTTGGTATCGCTGCAATCTTAATGATCGGGATGCTCTTCGGCGTCGGTCTCACCGCGATTTCTATGGCGATGGCCTTTTCCGTGAAAAGTCACGGCGATTTCTTTTCGGTCCTGGGCTTCCTCTCGCTCCCGATGATATTTTTAAGCTCGGCCTTGGTTCCCTTGACGGGGATGCCTGCTTGGATGGGATTTCTGGCGCGCTTCAATCCGATGACCTGGGCGATTGACGCGGTGAGGCCATTAATCCTTTCCGGCTGGACGGAGGCGCTTCCGCATGTTGGAATGGTGGTGATCGTCATGGTGATTTTCGACGCGTTGTGTCTCTACGGGAGCGCCAAGGTGTTCCGTCGGGCCATGGGCTGATGGGGGGCATTCGAGGAGTTCCACTATGCTGACAAACGAAAGCCAAATCAGGGCATTGATCCGGCTGTTAGCCGATGAGGACGAAAAGATCGTCCGGACTATCAGCGGAAAACTTATCGACATTGGCCCCACGGCGGTTCCCTTGCTTCAGGAAGCGGAAATCGAACAGCCGGAAATGGCCGATCGCCTTGTCTCGGTGCTCGAAGAAATCCGTGGTGGACATCTCGAAGATGAACTCACGCAGCTGGCGGCGCTGCCGGATGGTCGGATGGATCTCGAATGTGGCGCCTTCCTGGTCGCCCGGTATGCCTATCCCTCCCTGGTGGTCACGTCGTATGCGCGACAACTCGATGAAATGGCGCAGGAAGTACAGGATCGAATCGGTCCTCGCGCATCGGGAGAAGAAACGATCAAAACGTTGAATCGTTATCTCTTTACAGAGCAGGGTTTCAAAGGCAACACGAAGAACTATTATGAGCTGGAGAATAGTTACCTCAACTGTGTGATCGATCGACGAACGGGTATTCCGATCAGCCTCTCGACGGTGTACCTCCTTGTCGGAAAGCGGCTGGGTCTTCCGGTTCATGGGATCGGGATGCCGGGCCATTTCTTAGTGAAATACGAGTCAGATCGCTACAAGATTTTCGTCGATTGTTTCAACGGGGGGGCGTTACTGACCGAGAAAAATTGCCAACGGTTTCTGACGGAAGCCGGCTATGGATTCGACGAGAAGTACTTGCAGCAGAGTCCGGTGCGGGCCATTCTCTCCCGCATGATCAAGAATCTCTTGGCCATCTATGCCAAACTCGACGATCCCATCAAGAACGCCCGCCTGACTAAATTTATCGAGATCCTAGGATGCGATAACCGCGAAGGCGGTTTGTAGCGCATTAGACGTGAATCGTATTTCGTTCTCCGGTGCTTCTAGTTCAACAGAGCATAACCTCGATGGGTGCTCAAAAAGCCCGTTCAGCAAGGCCGCAGCGAGTGAAGACCGGAGGCGTGCCCTCTGGGGTACGTCGAGGATCTGAACGATGCGAGAACGACGCTGGCGGGCTTTTTCAGCATCCAGCTAGAGTTTGATTGCCATTAAGTCCTGCCCCACCACAATCTTTCCCGCAAACGCTTCCCCTGCTTGTTCCCGCACATTGTATCGGTCGGTAATCGGATAGAAGTGCGACAGCACGAGTTGGCCGACTCCGGCCTCTTTGGCCACCTGCCCACATTGACCGGCATGCAGATGGACTGGGCTCGGCTGGCTTGCCGGGAACGAACAATCCAGCACCGCGAGGTCGGCGTCTGCACACAGGCGCACGAGGTTGTCGCAGTATTGTGAATCACCGGAATAGGCCAGGGCCTTCCCGCCATATTCGATTCGATAGCCCAGGCAATGGAGGTTCTCCGTGTGGGTCACCGTTCGGGGAATCACCGTCGTCTTTCCGATCATAAACGCCCGATCAGCCACTTCTTTGAAATGAACCGCGAACGGTGCCTCCGTAAAGCCGGGTAGGGTAGCAAAGAGAGTCCGGAAGAATTTCTTGGTCCCGCGAGGGCCGATCACCGTGAGCGGCGGCCGCGTTCCTCCTTGGTACTTCGTGAAAATCATCGCATCGAAGAAATAGGTGATGAAGTCTGAAAAGTGATCGGCGTGGTAATGAGAAAAGAGAATGTGGGTAATTCGATGCCGGTTCACGCCGGTCTTTAAAAGATTGGTCAACGTGCGTGGGCCAAAGTCCAACAGCATTGTATGGTCGGTGCGAACGAGATAGCCGGAGGCTGCGCGCGTGGGGTGGATGTTCGTGCCGGAGCCGAGAATGGTTAAGCGCATGGATTCACAGAAGTTGAGGTTAGTTGTACGGTTAATCCGAATAGGGTATTTCTTGCCACTTTGAACCTTCAGCCTCTAGCCCTTCAGCCTGAGCCCCAACCTATTGTTGGAAGCTGTCCCGAAGACGAAGGAGCAGCGCGCGAGTCTGATCCACTTCTTCGGGGCTCAAGGCCCGTTCAAAGAATGGACGAAGAAAGGCCATGTGGGCCGCAAATGTTTTTCGAAAGAGCGCATCGCCTTTCGCGGTTAACGAGATTTTGGTGCAACGGCGATCGTGTTTCATGGCATCCCGCCGGATCAGGCCTTTGGCGACGAGGCGATCGAGGACGCCGGTGAGCGTGCCTTTGGTCACGAGCGTCTGGGCTGAGAGCTCTGAGCAGGTCATGCCCTCCGTATCTCCTAGCGTCGCAATGACATCAAACTGTGAGGGCGTCAGCCGCAACGATTTAATATGGCGGATGTCGATGCGCCAGAAGGCCAGGTACGCCTCAACGAGTGGTCGCAACACTTTCAGGTAGGGATCGTCCTTCAGATCCGGCAATTCCATGCCGGAAGGATAGTCCGTGCTAGGACGAAGATTCAAGAGGGGAGGCGGGGAGCGGCTAGGTGCCCTCCTTGCTCGCGGAACGCGCGCCCTGAGAAGGGCCTCGTTCGACGCGCGCAGTCGAGAGCTACCTCGACCACTCCCCTTAATAGATGGTTGGAGCAGCAGAGGGGATGCAGCCTGGTCATCCTCTTGCTCGCGGAACGCGCACGATCTGAATGTACTCGGTCGACGCGTGCAATCGAGGATCGACCAGGCTGCTCTCTATAGGAAGTAGGGATGAGGTGGACGCGCGCAGTGGGAGATCAATCAGCCCCCATTCCTGAGAAATAGGTAAGCGAGCTTGGAGGGATGGGGAAAAGTGGCAAGGTGTCCTTCTTGCTCGCAGAACGCGCACGATCAGAATGTGCTCGCCTGGGACAAGAGCGCGTCTCGGCGCGCTCGGGGTTGGGCGGGTGAGAATGTTGCGCGCAGTCAATGGCAGCCTTGGCCGCTCCCCTAGAGAAATGTGGAGTATCAGGAAGTGCTTGATCGACCGCGCAGGGGGGAGCCCGCAAAGTTCTCCCCGCTCGGCCTGCCTCGCTCATTTCTCGCCATGTCCGACGAGCGACGACGTATTGCAAGCCGGCGTGATTTTCTACTGTGAAGAGCGTATCCTTCGATGGCAACTATGGCGAGAAGGGGAGTGAGGTCTGCCGGTGAGCGACGAGCTAGACGTTCTGCAATCTGTGACCGCACAATTGGAAGGGGCCGGCATTTCCTATATGGTGACTGGCTCAATGGCGGCGAATTTCTATGCCGTTCCTCGAATGACCCGCGATATCGACCTTGTCATCGAACTGTCCGAGCGGGATGTAGATCGGGTCACCCGCCTATTTCAACAGGAATACTATATCGACCGTGACATGGTTCAACGAGCCGTACGAGACCATGCCATGTTCAACATGATTCACAATGCCTTGGTGGTCAAGGTAGACTGTGTCGTCAGAAAAGAGACGGAATACCGTCGAGAAGAGTTCGCGCGTCGCCGGGCGGTCTCCGTCGCAGGCCAACGGATCTTCATCGTGTCGCCCGAAGATCTCATTCTCTCCAAGCTGGATTGGGCAAAGGAGAGCCGGTCCCAGATGCAACTGGACGATGTCAGAAACTTGCTGAGGTCAGTGCAGGGACTCGACACAGAGTATCTGAATCGGTGGGCAGATCGATTGGGGCTGACCACACTCTACCAAGAGGTACGTCAATGAAAGATACATCGCCAGAAATGGACGCCCGCTATCAGGACATGCTCATGCAGCGGTCCGGAGAAGAACGGCTCATGATGGGTTGCTCGATGCGCGAGACGTCGCGTACCCTTGTCGAAGCCTCCATTCGGGAACAAGACCCACAGGCCACCCTTGAAACTGTCCGCAAAGGCCTTTTTCTTCGCTTCTACGGGCACGAATTCGATGCCGATAGCCGAACGAAGATTCTCGCTGCCATCGAGTCTACAACCCATCCAGTCGCCAAGTAGCCGATCTTCGTCTTGCCCGCCGCCGTTCGTCGCTTTCGTTCATTTGATTTCTTTGGTTCGCCGGGCGGGTTTGCCGGTTGTGCCAACAAGACAGACGATATAGACCAAACCAACCACCGCGTTGAGTGAGTCCCATTCGTCCCGCCTGTTTCGCGTCAGGGTTTCTGGACGCGCGCAGTGGGAGATCAATCAGTCCCGATCCCTGAGAGACAGCGAGCGACCTTGGAGGGATGGGAAGGCACGGCCAGGTGTCCTTCTTGCTCGCAGAACGCGCACGATGGGAATGTGCTCGTTCGACGCGCGCAATCGAGGATCAACCAGGCTGCCCTCTAAAGGAAGTAGGGATGAAGTCGACGCGCGCAGTGAGAGACCCTCTAGCCCGCCTTCAAAGGGAAAAGATAGCCGCACGATTAATTCTTTCATGTATCCCAGTCCTAAGCTATTCTCCTCATAAAAGGCAGCTGATTTGTAGGTCTGAAAGGGGTAAGCTTCAGCGCTAATTCCCTCACCGCCTCGCGGAGAATTCCTGCATGTTTGAACTAGCCTTCAGAAATATCGACGATGTGCTCAGGAAAGAGGCCGGCTGCACGACTGAGCTGGATTACACAGAGCAGACCTCCTGGCTGCTGTTTCTGAAGTATCTCGATGGGTTGGAACAGGACAAGGCAGACGAAGCCAAGTTGGAGGGCAAGAAATATAGTTTCATCCTCGATAAGCCGTACCGCTGGGAAAGTTGGGCTGCGCCCAAGGGGAAAGACGGCAAGCGCGACCACAACGCCGCTATGACCGGCAGTGACCTGAGCGAGTTCGTCAACCTGAAGCTTTTCCCCTACCTGCACGGCTTCACGCAGAAGGCCACCGGGCCGAACACCATCGAATATAAAATCGGGCAAATCTTCGGGGAGATCAAAAACAAGATCCAAAGCGGCTACAACCTGCGCGAGATCATTGACCACATCGACGAGCTGCGGTTCCGTTCGCAGACCGAGAAGCACGAGCTGTCGCACCTCTACGAAGCCAAGATCAAGAACATGGGCAACGCCGGGCGCAACGGCGGTGAGTATTACACCCCCCGCCCGCTCATTCGCGCCATGGTGCAAGTGGTCAAGCCGAAGCTCGGCGAGAAGATCTATGACGGGGCTTGCGGCTCGGCGGGATTTCTCTGTGAGAGCTATGACTTCCTGCGCAAAGGCAAACTCACCACCAGTCAGTTCAACACGCTGCAAGCCAAGACGTTCTATGGAAAGGAAAAAAAGTCTCTCGCCTACGTGATCGCGATCATGAACATGATCCTGCACGGCATCGAGGCGCCGAACATCATCCACACCAACACCCTGTCTGAAAACCTGGCCGATATTCAGGAGAAGGATCGCTACGACGTGGTGCTGGCCAACCCGCCCTTCGGTGGGAAAGAGCGGAAGGAAGTGCAGCAAAACTTCCCCATCCGCACCGGCGAGACGGCGTATCTGTTCCTGCAGCACTTCATCAAGATGCTTAGGGCCGGTGGGCGTGGCGGCGTGGTCATCAAGAACACCTTCCTTTCCAATACTGACAACGCGTCCGTGACCTTGAGAAAACTCATACTGGAAAGCTGCAGCCTCCACACGGTGCTGGACTGTCCTGGCGGCACCTTCCAGGGCGCAGGCGTGAAGACCGTGGTGCTGTTCTTTGAGAAAGGCGCCCCCACGCGCAAGGTCTGGTTCTACCAACTCGACCCAGGCCGCAACATGGGCAAGACCAACCCGCTGAACGACGCAGACCTCGCCGAGTTCGTGAAACTGCAAAAGACTTTTTCAGACTCGCCCAAGTCCTGGAGCGTAGACGCCAAGAGCATCGACCAGACAACCTTCGACCTCTCTGTGAAGAATCCCAACGGTGGTGAGGTGGTGACGCACCGCAGTCCGCAAGACATCATGGACGAAATCGCCGCGCTGGATGCTGAGAGCGCGGATGTGCTGATGAACATCAAGGCGCTGCTATGAAGAATGTGTGGAAGACAAAGACTCTGGGTGAAGTGTGTTCCTTTTTGAATCGTGGCATATCTCCCCGGTATCTCGAAAGAGGGGGAATTTGTGTTCTGAACCAGAAGTGCATTCGTAATCATCGCGTCAGCTATGAACCCTCACGCAGACATGATGCACAGGCAAAGAAGGTCGGAAGTGAAAGGTTGATCCAAGTCGGGGACGTGCTCGTCAACTCCACTGGAACAGGGACGCTTGGTCGTGTCGCACAATTCCGTCAGGGGCCTCCGGAGCCGACGACTGTTGATTCGCATGTGACCATCGTTCGCCCGATGCCAGGGAAGTTCTATCCTGAGTTCTTCGGCTACATGCTCATAGTCATCGAAGATGCCATCAAGGAAGCTGGCGAAGGTTGCGGGGGCCAAACAGAATTGGCTCGGTCCGTCTTGGCCGAGAAGTTCCCAGTACATTACCCAGAATCGCTCCCCGAACAGCAGCGGATCGTCGGCATCCTCGACGAAGCGTTCGAGGGCCTCGCTACAGCGAAAGCCAACACCGAAAAGAATCTCCACAACGCCCGCGCCTTGTTTGAAAGCCACCTGCAATCCGTCTTCGCGAATGCGTGGCGCACTTCTGAGTTGGTGACGCTTTCGGATTTGGCATCTGACATCACAGACGGAGACCATTTGCCGCCGCCGAAATCTCCAACCGGCGTTCCGTTCATCACCATCGGAAATATCGTGAAGGATACTCGCAAGATCGACTTCGCTGACACATTCATGGTGCCACACGCATACTTCAACAGGCTGAAGGCGAACAAGAAGCCGAAGAAGGGGGATGTGCTCTACACGGTCACCGGATCATTCGGGATTCCGGTTATTGTGAGTGAGAGTGTCAAGTTTTGCTTCCAGCGGCACATCGGGCTGATTCGCCCAAAGCCTGAGACGAGTAGTGCATGGCTTTACTATCTGCTCTTGTCTCCACAAGTATTCAAACAGGCAAACGATGGTGCGACGGGTGCCGCGCAAAAGACAGTTTCGTTGAAGCTCTTACGCAGTTTCGAGGTACCGAAGGTCACGCTCAAGCAACAACAGGAAGCGGTGACAAAGCTCGATACTCTTTCCGCCGAAACCCAACGCCTCACCTCCATCTATCAGCAAAAACTCGCCGCGCTGGACGAGTTGAAGAAGTCGCTGCTGCACCAGGCATTCACCGGAGCACTGTAGGAATCACCCCATGAGTAAAGACCTGACCAATTCAGCGATAGACCGGCAAAACATTCTGAACAACCCGTATGCGCTCGCCGAAATCGAGAAGGCGGCCGGCATTCGCGGCATCCCGTTTGAGGGCAAGACGGTTGTCCTCAAGGAGCAGGTGGCGGTATTTTTCGAGGTTACGCTCCGCACGGTGGAAAATTATTTGGAGCAGAACGCCGAAGAACTGGCCCGAAACGGGTATGAGGTGTTAAAGGGTAACCGACTGAAAACATTGAAGCTTACGATTCAGGGACTGGATGTTCCCGAAACAGATTTCGGGAACATATCGAAAGCTCCCCAGTTGGGAGTGCTTGACTTTCGCGCCTTTCTCAACCTCGCCATGCTCATGACGGAATCCGAACGCGCAGGTCTGTTGCGAAAAGCTATTCTGGACATCGTCATCGACACGATCAACCGACGTACAGGCGGTGGCACGAAGTACATCAATCAGCGCGACGAAGACTTCATCCAGTCGGCATTCATCGAGGAAAATTACCGCAAGCAGTTCACGGATGCGCTGAAGGATTGCGTGGACATGGGCAATTTCAAATACGCGCTCTACACAGACAAAATCTACGTGAGCATTTTCCGCGAGAAGGCGCACGTCTATCGCCGGGTGCTGCGCCTGGACACACGCGCCAGCGTTCGGGACACGTTTTATTCGGAGGTATTGGATTTAATTGCCGCCTACGAAGCTGGCTTCGCTGACGTGCTGGTTCAACATTCAAAATCCAAGGGGAGCAAGCTCAGTTCTTGGGAAGTGGACGCCTTGTTTGTGGCATTTGAAAAGCAAGCGCATTGGAAACCATTGATTGAGAAAGCGCGAAACAAAATGGCCAGTCGCGATCTGGCGTTCCGCGACGCCTTGCATCTTCAGCTTCAGGAATATGTCACCCCGCTCCAGCGTGATGAGTTTGAGCGGTTTCTCGGCGAGAAGAGCAAGGAATTGGCCGAGCGTCTGGAAGAAGCCAAAGACGTGATGAAGCGCCTCAAAGAACGATAATGGCTTGGATGTACCTCACTTTGGAGCAAGCGATTAAGGTTCACGGCAAAACCGTGGAAGTCAGTGGTGGCGGCTCGTTGGGCCAGCTTGAAATTGGCAAGCTGGATGCCGTGCTCCAGCACATTCAGAACGATGATTACTATCCGACGTTTGACGCCAAGCTCACGCACTTGTTTTTCTGTGCCTGCAAATTTCATTGCTTCGAGGATGGCAACAAGCGCATCGCTATCACGCTTTGCGCTCAGATGTTGCTTTTGAATGGTTATCTGCGCAGCGTCAACGCCTTCATTCAGGATTCTGAAAACATCAGTTATCATGTCGCTGCGGGCAGCATCTCAAAGGAATTGCTCGGAGAATGGATTAACGCTGTACTCGGTAGTGATGAGGATGATGAAGCGTTGAAGCTGAAGATCTTCAACGCAATTAGTGGTGGAATCGAAGACGTGCAATGAACGAAGCCGAAACCAGAGCTGAGCATATCGATCCCGCGCTGAAAGCAGCGGGTTGGGGAGTGGTCGAGGGGAGTCGCATTCTCCGAGAATATCCCATCACGCTCGGTCGAATCGAAGGCCGTGGGCGGCGCAGCAAGCCGTTGATCGCCGACTATATCCTGGTCTATCGGAACCATAAACTGGCCGTTGTCGAGGCGAAGGCCTGGGATGAAGAATTGACCGAAGGTGTGGGCCAGGCCAAAAACTACGCTGACAAGCTCGCCATCCGCTTCACCTACGCGACGAACGGCCAAGGCGTCTACGGCATCGACATGGAGACCGGCAGAGAAGGCGAGGTGTCGCAGTATCCCAGCCCTGACGAACTCTGGAATCGGACGTTTGCCGAGCAGAACGCCTGGCGCAACCGCTTTGCTGCCGTGCCATTTCCGGATAAGAGCGGAAGTTGGACCATTCGTTTCTATCAGGAAATTGCCGTCGAGCGAGTATTGGAGCGCATCGCCAATGACGAAGATAGAATTCTCCTCACACTGGCCACCGGCACGGGAAAGACCTCGATCGCTTTTCAGATTGCGTGGAAACTTTTTCAATCTCGTTGGAACCTGAGTCGCGAACCGTCGAGACGCCCGCGCATTCTGTTCTTGGCGGACCGTAATACGCTCGCCACTCAGGCCTACAACGATTTTACTTCGTTCGCTGCCTTCGAGGACGAAGCGCTCGTTCGAATCAAACCAGAGTCGATCCGCGAAAAGGGAAGAGTCCCCACGAATGCGAGCCTGTTTTTCACGATCTTCCAGACTTTCATGAGTGGGCCACCGAAAGAAGGCAAGCCCTCGCCCTATTTTGGAGAGTATCCGCCGGACTTCTTCGACTTCATCGTCATCGACGAGTGCCATCGGGGTGGTGCCAACGATGAAAGCAACTGGCGCGGCATCCTTGAATACTTTGCACCAGCCGTGCAGCTTGGTTTGACCGCCACGCCCAAACGCAAAGATAACGTGGATACCTACGCCTACTTTGGCGAGCCGGTCTATATCTACTCGCTCAAGGACGGTATCAACGACGGATTCCTGACGCCCTTCAAGGTGAAGCAGATTTCCACGACACTCGACGAATACGTCTATACACCCGATGACAAGCTGATCGAGGGCGAGGTGGAGAGCGGGAAGCGCTACACGGAAACCGACTTCAATAAGATCATCGAAATCAAGGAACGCGAAAAGAAGCGCGTGGAAATTTTCATGGGTTTGATCACTCAGAACGAAAAGACGCTGGTGTTCTGCGCCACGCAGGATCACGCGCTGGCCGTGCGCGACCTCATCAATCAGATGAAGACAAGCAAAGAATCCAATTACTGTCAGCGGGTGACGGCTAACGATGGCGAACTCGGCGAACAACACCTCCGAGACTTTCAAGACAACGAGAAGACCATTCCCACCATCCTGACCACCTCGCAAAAGCTCTCAACCGGCGTGGACGCCAGGAACATTCGCAACATTGTACTGATGCGCCCCATCAACTCCATGATCGAGTTCAAACAGATCATCGGGCGTGGGACGCGGCTGTATGACGGGAAGGACTACTTTACGATCTATGACTTCGTGAAAGCGCACCACCACTTTCACGATCCCGAGTGGGATGGCGAGCCGATCGAGCCGGAACCGACACGCAAAGATCAGCCTTATCCGCCTCCGCAGGACCCCCAGATTAAAGGGATGCATGAGAAGGCTCCTGCTGATTACATCAAGAAGCAGAAGATCAAAGTCAAACTCGCCGACGGTAAGGCTCGCACCATCCAGCACATGATGGTCACGACTTTTTGGCACCCCGATGGTACCCCCATGTCCGCCCAGCAGTTCCTCGAAATGCTTTTTGGGAAGCTCCCAGAGTTTTTCAAAAACGAAGCCGAACTCCGCGCGCTCTGGAGCCTTCCCGACACGCGAGCCAAACTATTACAAGGACTTGCCGAGAAAGGCTTCGGGCATGAGCAGATGGCCGAAATGCAACGGATCATCGATGCCGAGAACAGTGATCTCTTCGACGTGTTGGCTCACGTGGCCTATGCCATGCCGCCGCTTACGCGCCAGGAACGAGCGGAGAAGGCCAAGCTTGAAATCATCACCCACTTCAACAGCAAGCAGCAGGTTTTTCTCGAATTCGTGCTGTCGCAATACGTGAAAGTCGGCGTGGAGGAACTCGCGCAAGACAAGCTCTCGCCGTTGCTGAAGCTTAAATACCACAACGCCATCGCCGACGCCGTGGCCGACTTGGGAAGGCCGGAAGAGATTGGGAGAGTCTTTGCGGGATTCCAGAAGTATCTGTATCAACCCCAGATCCAGGCGCGGCCATAACACGGTGAAAGAAGAAGTGTCGTGACCGTCAGGCATTTCTAGTTGGCTGCCAAATAAAGTGTAGCCAGCCGTCTTCCGACGCCGTCTCGACGACCTCTTTCAGCCAATGCGCCACCGCGCCTTCAATGGCGAATTATAGTCGCTGTTTAGGCTGATTTAGTCGGGTACGTTCACTAGATCACGTTGTTCACGATTCATGAACGTGTTATCTCGGGTGGACTCAATTCTTCACACGCATTCAGCAAGGCGGCTGGTGTGGTCTCCACTGCGCGCATCGAGCGACCACCGCTTTATCGTGAGGGCTCTGCGCGCACAGAGACCATACTCGCCGTCCCTTTCTGAGTCCGCGCGTTTAGTAAAGAAGTGTGACTCGCTTGCAGAAGAAGGCTTGGACTTATTGAAAGAGCAGCGAGACGGAACCGTCCTTTGCAATCTTGGCGATGAACGGTTTCGTGTGGTTTTTCAAGAACCGAGAGATGCGGGGGAGTGCCTTGACGAAGATCTGAGCCATTTCCTCGCCATGTAGATCACCTGATGTCAGGATAAATGCCGCTACGCCTGCCTTCATGAGCGCCAACCGTTCCACGTGTCGATAGCGAATGCGATGGTCTTTGGTTAGGACAATCCATCCTCGTTTTCCGGCCTCGGTGAGCCAGTCTTCATCCTTGGCATTTGGGGGAAAGTGATCGTCGTGTATATGGAGTATGGCGCCGGCCTGACGGAGCGCTGTGGCTACGCGCTTCTTCCCCAGAGAACGATCGAGGAAGAAGACGGCTTCAGGCGGCTTCGACGGAGAGTTCACACCTAATGGCTTCTTCAATTTCGAGCCGCCGGCGTCCATAATCGTCTGCCAAATCGTCCACGGATTCGCCGGCCTTATAGCGTTCCGCAATCACAGCCGTTGGAATACCGGTGCCTGCCAGCACAGGTCGGCCAAAGGATACTTGTGGATCAATAACAATGGCCCTGGGTTCTTCTTGGAGGTCGCGTTTCCGTGTGAACGGATACAGTCTGACCGGGATGCCCTTGAGATCTCGTTCGATTCGATGGAGGTGTGCCTGGAGGATTTCTTGGATTGCCAATTGTCCTTCCTGAGAGATGTTGATCAATTGGCTGAATTTCTTGATGAAGAGGTTCAGTCCATCAGTGACGAATTCCTGATCGGCCAAAGGGTGTCTCGAAGGAAATTGCTTCGAGAGGTAGTTCATCGCGGTTCTGACTTTTTCTAATGGGATGTCGTGCTTGCGGCGAATGGCATCGAGGACGTGGATCTCCACCAGGTTCATGAAGGAGAGCAATCTCATGTCTGGGTCGGGTACCTGGATGATCGGTTTGGAAAAACGGACACCGGTGATGCTGCGGTAATGCCGGCCTGAAACCCAGTCTCGGATTGTCGTGCGTGGAATGCGCAGATAATGCGCGGCTTCCATGACGCCATAGGAAGCAACTCCTCGCGCATCAAAGTGTTTGTCGAACGCTGTAGCCTTCTGTTTCATACGATTGGTCTGCACTGTATCTCTCTCTTCCCTGCTGGTCAAGTAGCGGGAAGCCTCTTCACCGGTGCCTGGTTGATCCTTGAATGCGCGCGCCGAACGGTATAAATGTTCCCTCCAAGTTTACTTGCTCTCTCTTTAGGGATGGGGGCTGATGGATCTTCCACTGCGCGCGTCCAACGAGGGCCTTCTGAGGCCGCGCGTTGCGCGAGCACAGAAGATCATCAGGCTCCATCCCCTCTTCCCGCCAGTCGCGCTGTTTCACGCATTGCCCGCATCCGACATTCTGCCGCACCGCTCCGCACCCTTTCCCCCCCCTGTGCTCAAGCCCCGATGCAATTGCCGGCGCGAATCGAGTACAGTGTGCGAATTATTTCTCTTGGTCTGATGCTTTGGAGGAGCCATGGCGGTATTTCGACGACCCGAGTTGGAAAAGGATAACCCGACTGCCCCGCAGATGTATGTTGGGCCCAGGAGGAGGCGCGCGCTGTTACGTGAAGCCTCATTGTCGCCTGCCACAAGGCATGGAGACATGGCCGAGACGCTGCAGGCCTTGACGGCAGCGGCAGAACGATTTGTGGCGAGCGTGCCGCCATCGAAGAAGCTGCAAGAGAAACGGGCCGCATTGCTGGAGGCGATCGTCCAGGCGCAACAGCTCTGACCAGAATTGAGGGGTCATTGCTTGGCCTTGCACGCCGTCCCGAAGTCTTGAATTAGAACTCGAAAGCTTAACCGTGTTTTCCAATTGGTGAGGCATGGTAGGGCCTTCTTCGGAATTTGGAGGTCGGTTGGGGAGGGATCGTTGGTCCTAGCAGTTAGGTCTTGAACCCGATTCTTTTCGTCTTTAGTTCTGGTTCGGTCATCAGTTCTCGAATCGTCTCGAAGACGACTCGAAACTGGGAATCGTACTTCTTCTCCAGCTCATTGAGTCGCCGCGCGAGTGTCTTGTTCGAGCCGATCATCTCTCGAAGTTGAACGAACGCTCGCATAATGGCGATGTTCACCTGAATCGCCCGTTCACTATGGAGCACACTTGAGAGCATCGCCACGCCTTGCTCGGTGAATGCGTAGGGGGAGTATTTTCTGTGTTGCCCCCGGCCTGGTTTTAAGGTCGCAATTTGCGACCTTAAACGTTCGACCTCTTCGGGCGTCAACTGGAACATAAAATCGGAAGGAAATCTCTTCTTGTTGCGTCGGACTTGAGGAGTGGCCGATGCTGCCCTTGATGGTGCGTATCGGACGATATAGTTGCTCCTTCCAGGCTTGCTCGTTATCTCTTCAGGGATGGGGGCTGATCGATCTTCCACTGCGCGCGTTCAACGAGGCCCTTCCGAATCTCTACCCTCCCCTTAAGAGGAACAGCCAGGTTGCCTTTTACTGCGCGCATCGAGCGGCCACCGCTTTTCTACCTTCTCCCTGAGAGTGGGCTAGATGGTCTCCCTCTGCGCATGTCTGCTCCATCTCTACTTGTTTCTCAAGGGCAGCCTGGTTGATCCTCGATTGCGCGCGTCGAACGAGCATATTCCTATCGTGCGTGTTCCGCGAGCAGGGGGACGACCAGGTTGCCCATCCCCCACCTGGCCGCTCCTTCTTCTATCCTGCTAAGATGCTATCCCCATGAGCACTCGTTCTGAATCCGGCCAGACCAATTTAGTCGCCATTGGAATCCTTGTCGGCGTCGTGATTACCTGCGTTTGGGTGTGGAAGCGTCTGTCGTTCGACACCCAGGACTATGTGGTCGATCAAGCTATTCCCATGGTGTTTGCGGGATTGGTGATCGCGGCGGGGCTGTTTCTGTTGGTTCGGGCATTCAACCGCCACAGGGGGCAACGGCGTGAACGTGCAAAGTTAATAGCCGCGTTCAATCAGGCTACGGTACAAGAGAAGAAGTTGGAAATCGCCTTTGCCCTGATTGAAGTGAATGGATATCGCGCCAAAGGCTTGGAATCCGTGACGCCCGCGTTACGAGATCTCTTCGCGACGACGTTGGAGCGGGCGTTGGGTGACAAACAGCACCGGATTCGAGGGATGGCGGCCAGTCACCTTGGCGTCTTGAACGATGCGACAGTCGTTCCCTTGCTGCTGAAAGCGATGGAAGACGACCACGCCTATGTACGTTCCAGTGCGGCGTTGGGATTGGGCCGGTTGCGCGCCAGTGAGGCGAAGGAGAAACTGACGACTGCCATGGAGGAAGATTGGGACCAAACGGTCAGGAGCCGATCGAAGGAGGCGCTGGAGCGGATCAAGCAGTCGTGAGTGATTCGGGTCAGGCTTCTTCGTTGACCCATTCAATGCAGGCGATTTCCGGTGTGCAATTCCATCGCAGGGGAATACACGACCACCCTAGCCCACGATTGATATAGAGCCGGCGACCAGGTTCTCCGTGATGACCCTCGACTCGGCCGTTACAGCCTGGCGGGAGCCAGAATGTCGGCACGCCTGGTATGCGCCACTGGCCACCATGGCTATGGCCGCAGAGGATGAGATCGACAGCGTGGTGGTCTTCCAGTTGATCGAGAATGTTCGGTGCATGGGCGAGCAAGATGGTGTAGCGGTCTTGTGCGCGTGGCGGTAGGCAGCGCAAGTCGGCTCGATGCAGTGAGGGATCGTCGACGCCGACAATGGCGATCTCGCCATCGTTCGTAGAAATGAACGTGGCTTGATTGATTAAGAGGGTAATTTTGTTGCGATCGGCGAGTTCGCAATATTGATCGATCGGCACGCCACTGTAGTGATCGTGATTGCCCAACGTGATGAAGACCGGCGCAATTTTTCGCAAGCCCGAGAGAAATCGAAAGACATGCGGCAGCCCTTCAGGCACGTTGAGTAGGTCGCCGGTGACAAAGATCCAGTCGGGGTGGAGCTCGCCGACTGTGGCGACAATGCAATCGTGCCGTGGCTGATAGCGGTCGAGATGCAGGTCGCTCAGATGAACGGCTCGCCGCCCTGCCAATGGGCTGTGCGGATAGGTGAGTCGTGAGACCTCGTGCGTGGAGAGTCCGATCTCCCATTGGGGCACACGGCTGAAGATTCGATAGACGGGTTCGCCCAGGCAATGTCCGATGAAAGAACGGGCACGATCGGGCCAGGACATTGTGCGTCGTGTCATCCCATCACTCGATCCAGCTCGACACGATCGGAGGGGGTAACGCGATAGCCTCGCTCATACAGATCGCTCATGCCTTGCATCAAGGCGTCCATATTGCGGCTGCGGTACCAGCTATCGAACCGCTCCATGAGTGCGGTAACCTGCGTCGGGGTCAGGTCCTCGTCTTGGTAGGAGAGGGTGAGGGAGCGGAGCAAGTCTTGAAGTTCGACGGGACTGTAGGTCGCATCGTCATTCCGGTCGGCGACCAGTGCAAATTGATAGAAGGTCAGGCTGACCGAGAGCAATGCCTGGGTCTTGGCAAGGTCATCTCGCGCATCGTCCATCCCCCTTGGATAGTGGCGGAGGCAATCCATTTCGACCTGGGATAACGGAGTAGGGCTCCAGCCGATTCCCTGCACGGTTGGGGGAGGCGCCTTTCCCGCTTTATAAAACCATAAGACGCAGGTGTTCGCTTGCGCAAAGGCCTGTTTGTCTTTGTGGATCTGCCGGCTGATGTGCTGGGTAAACTGTTGAAAGATCGCATTGTCTCTACCCAACGAGTCTCCTGGGAACAGCGCGCACATGAGCATGGTGCAGGACAGGCCTGCCGCGAATAGGCGGGCCTTAGGCCATGGGACCATCACTGGACGGAATAACATGAGAAAAGTATACCATGCGAGTCGTCTCTCCCCTATCGAGATCGACTCAGCGATGAGGGCGATCACGTGCGAATGAAGAAGGGGCCTGTTGCACCATGACTATGCCTTTTTTGACAGCCACACTGCCGGGTATCGGCGGACAGATGCGGGCTCTTCCTGAAGATTTCCAGGTCGAGGAACATCCGCTGTATCTTCCTTGTGGAGAGGGCGAGCATCTCTACATCAAAATCAGAAAGCGCCTGCTTTCGACTCCTGATCTCGTCCTGCGCCTGTCTTCAGTATTAGGGGTGAAAGCGCAAGCGATTGGAGTGGCAGGCCTCAAAGATGCCCGGGCCGTAACCACGCAGATGGTCTCGCTTCTCGGCGTCACGCCTGACAAGTTGGATCGATTGAAAGTGGACGAGCAGCTCTTGTCCGTGGAGGTGCTCGGGCGGCATCGCAATCGCTTGCGTCCGGGGCATCATGCAGGTAATCACTTCCGGTTGGTGATTCGAGATGTTGCCACACATGCGCGGGAGACAGTGCCTCAGGTCACAGACGTGCTGGTGCGCCGAGGCGTACCGAACTATTTTGGCCCACAAAGGCAAGGGCGGAGCGGGCAGAACTACCAGACTGGAGCCGAACTATTGGTAGACCCTGCACGCCGAAACAGGCTGAGCCGGTCCAAGCGTATGTGGTACCTCAACGCCTACCAATCGCATTTCTTTAATGACATGTTGGCCCGACGACTGGATCGACTCGATCGTATCTTGGTTGGAGACTGGGCCATGAAAATGGAGAACGGCGCCTGTTTTCTGGTTGAGGATGCCTCGGTGGAACAGCCACGGGCCGACCGGTTCGAGATCAGTCCCACCGGCATCTTGTTCGGGTCGCGCGTGTCGTGGGCCAGCGGAGAGCCGGGCGACATCGAACGGGCCGTGGTCTCTGAGAGCGGGGCCACGCCAGAAGGTCTTACCGAAGCCGCGAAGGCCTGCGGGTTTCGCGGTGAACGGCGCTCGCTCAGAATTCCCCTCAGAGATTTGGAATGGGATATGGAGGGTACAGCACTCACACTCTCTTTTTCACTTCCTCCCGGCGCGTATGCGACCAGCGTTCTTCGCGAACTCATGAAAACCGCGGACGGCTGAAAATGCCCGCTAGCTTCGTTCTCTGCTCGTGAAAATCCTCAACGTACCCCACTCGGGAAAAGAGCTGTTCCGACAGCTCGGGGTTGGGCGGGTGAGAATGTTACGTCTCCGGTGTTCACTCGCCTGCGGCCTTGCTAGCGGAGCATTTTGAGTCGCCCGCAGGGATTGCTGCATCTTGCGGACGTAATTCAGCGCTCTGCGAGTCTTTGGCGCACAGTCAGGATCTGATCTACAGGGGGTAGAACTGGGTGGTAGAATCTGTGCGGAGCCTCTTCATATAAGAGTGGGAGTCTGACGTATGACACATGAGCAAGAAACCGTCCTGCTTCAAGGCCATATCATCGATTCGTTGATCCTGGCGAAAGTCCTGGACACAATTTTGATGATGGGTGGAACATTCGACCTGCAAGATGTGCAGATCGGCAAGACCCGCGAGGAGCCGTCGCACGCCAGAATCGTCGTGCGGGCCTCGTCTGCGAAATTGCTCAGCGAGATTCTCCATGCCATTCAACCCCACGGCGCGTCGGTCGAGAGTGAACGGGATTGCCGCCTGGCGGCGGCACCGGCAGACGGGATCTTTCCCGACGAATTTTATGCGACAACCCATTTACCCACTCAGGTGCGGGTGCATGACCAGTGGGTGGAAGTAGAGGGGATCGAGATGGATCTGGGCATTCGCGTGAATCCGGTGAGCCTGGCTGCTCGGACTGTTCCGATGGGAGAGGTGAAGCAGGGCGATCAGATTGTGACTGGTCGTGAAGGTGTGCGGGTCATCCCGCTCCAGCGCCCACGTGACCGCGATGTGTTCAGTTTCATGGAATCGCAGGTCTCGTCTGAGCGTCCGCACGGGCGAGTCATCAGCGATATTGCCAAGCGCCTCGTGCAGTTGCGAACAGGATTCCGTGAGGGGAAAGTTGGCAGCAAAGTGCTGTTGGCGGGAGGCCCGGCGATTGTGCATGCAGGAGGGCGTGAGGCGTTGGCATGGCTCATCGATGAAGAATTCATCCAGGTCTTGTTCTGCGGGAATGCCCTGCCCGCTCATGATATGGAAGTCGATCTCTACGGCACATCCCTCGGTTATGGGCATGTGGCTGGCCGAGTCGTGCCGCATGGGCATGAACATCATCTGCGAACCATTAATCGGATCAGGGCCATCGGCAGTATCGAAGCAGCGGTCAAGTCGGGAGTCATTAAGACCGGAATTATGGCGGCCTGCGTGAGGCGGGGAGCCCACGTCGTGATGGCCGGCACGATCCGCGATGACGGCCCATTGCCTGGCGTGATCACAGATTCGTTGGAAGCCCAGGCTGCCATGCGTGCGGCGATCCCCGGCATCGGACTGGCCCTGCTCGTCGCCTCGACGCTGCACGCGGTGGCGACGGGCAATTTGTTGCCCGCTACGATCCCATCCGTCTGCGTCGATGTGAATCCGGCCGTCCCGACAAAACTCGCAGACCGAGGAAGTTTTCAGGCTGTCGGGCTGGTCATGGACGCCGCATC
>Ga0163153_10003420_pt1 | contig 21266 bp, 17 predicted proteins | sample OliLakLV19MP6IB1_FD_148629 | JGI IMG/M metagenome (GOLD analysis project Ga0163153, IMG submission 148629) | Freshwater microbial mat bacterial communities from Lake Vanda, McMurdo Dry Valleys, Antarctica - Oligotrophic Lake LV.19.MP6.IB-1 | ecosystem: Environmental > Aquatic > Freshwater >...
ATTGAAGATTTGAGTGAGTTGCTTTTTGATTTATCTGGTTCAGATAAACCTGTTAGATGCCTCGTATAATGTTGGTCAATAGCCTTCATAGCCTTCATTTAGCCTCTCGACAATTAATCCACCCTGCTTTTTAAGGGGGGTTAGGGGGGATCTGTCTTAAGTGAACCGTATTGGTATATAGATTTGTTGTTTGGCGATCGCTCCTTAGTTAAAAAAGCCGTTTCTGAAGCCAAGGCACCTAGTACGAGACTGCTGGATACTCTACCCACCTTGAAATTTAAAACCGAGTCCTATGCAACCAAAGCCTAACCTTAACCTATACTCATTCTTGGGGCATCTCCCCTGGCTGAAAAAAAGCTATACTGCCAAAATTATGGTGGTTGCATTTTTAGGAACGCACGTTCCTTTGCTAACCTTAATGGTCTGGTTTCTTACCTCAAACGCTTACTCTGTAGAGACATCAATCCGGGTTCTGCTGATTGCTCTGTTGGCGACATTAGTGGGTACGGGAGCAACGCTTTATACGCTACGCCACCTCCTGGTTCCGGTAATCTTAACCTCGGAGGCTCTACAAAACTACCTCGATACAAGAACATTGCCGAACTTACCCACAGAGTTTACTGATGAAGTCGGTACGCTGATGGCAAATTCCTCACAAACGCTTTACAAACTAGATGAATTGATTCATTACATTACCCACTACGATGAACTGACTGGATTGCCAAATCGTGACTTATTCTGCGATCACCTGAATCAAACCCGATCTCAAAATCACTCACCCTTGGTCGCAGTGCTGGTATTGGGTATCGATGATTTCACAGGGATGCGCCATGCGTTGGAGCCTGAGATATGCGACTTACTAATTAGAGCCGTTTCCCAACGGGTGGTACAGTGCATGGATGGGTCAGATGTCTTGGCGCGTTTGGGCGACGGTGAGTTGGCGATCGCTCGCAGCGAACTCCCCTCGCTGGAGAGTGTGGTCAAGCTATCCCAACTGCTGCAGAGTACGCTGGCCAAACCTTTCTCTATCAATGGCAACCAGATCCACATCACCGCCAGTCTTGGCATTACATTGAACCATCTAGAAAATACGAATTCTGTAGAGAAACTTCTTCAGCAAGCCGATCTCGCACTTCATCAGGCAAAGCACCAAGGGCGGAGTCACTATCAGTTTTATTCACCCGAAATGAACGTTCAGTTACAGGAGCGACTGGCCCTAGAAAATAGCCTGCGCGGAGCGCTGGAGCGTAACGAACTACTGGTTTACTATCAACCGCTGATCGACCTGCACGGCGGACGGGTGACAGCAACGGAGGCGCTGGTTCGCTGGCAGCATTCTACAGAGGGTTTGGTGTCTCCGGTTAAATTTATTCCGATCGCCGAAGCCAATGGCGAGATCGTGCCCATTGGTGAATGGATCTTGCGAACGGCTTGCGCTCAAAACCGTCGCTGGCAACTGGCTGGGCTGCCAGCCCTGCGGATTTCGGTGAATCTGTCGGCTCGACAATTTGAGCAAACGAATCTGGTTGAGATGGTTCGCCAAATTTTGGCCCAGACCGAACTCGAAGCTGCGTATTTAGAACTGGAAGTGACTGAAAGTGCATTGATGACTGACATTGAGCGATCGGTCACAACCTTAACGCAACTGCGAGAACTTGGCGTGTCCCTCGCCCTAGACGACTTTGGCACAGGTTATTGCTCGCTCAACTACCTGCAACGGTTTCCGGTTAATATGCTCAAGATCGATCGATCCTTTGTCAAAGATGTACTGTCTAACCCGAACAGCGCCACCATTACTGATGCGATCATTGCTCTGGCAAAAAGTCTGGGGTTAACGATCACCGCAGAAGGCATTGAAACCAAGGAGCAGCTTGACTACCTGCAAGCGCGAGGCTGCGATGAAGGTCAAGGGTTTTACTTCAGTCGCCCTGCTAACGCTGATACAATCACCAAACTGCTAAAGGACTCGCTTCAGTCTGATGCAGCATCTATCGCTCTTGCCACACACTTTTAACTTAATTGGCGTAAGTCCCACGCTGTAATTGTACTCAATTCAGCGCTGGGATATAAGCCAAACAAAGTCTGTGAATTTCTCACAAAAAGATGGTATGATATAAGTGGTTGCGACCCACCCACTCGACTGCAAACAAGAGGCTACAGTAGCAGTAATATGCTTGGCCTTGGACAACTGCGAGAGAAAGGGGGAAAAGACAGACCGCTGGTTATTGGGATACGTCCCAATGTGAAATACAATCCAAGTTTGTCATACGAAATAGTTTTTTGCCTTGGGAAACAGGGCTTCTGCGTGGGTTCCCTACGAAGGGATAAAGGCTGTAAAGCCAGAGATGCTGTGTAAGACTTGGATCGTCTTTGGTGACGAATATTCAGCAATGGATATCCCCAACAGAGCAACGGCAAACGAGACACGAAGCCTACACTATACCGTAAGGTTAGTGTTAGGTATTTCACGCTGAACCACTAAAGCGCTCTTGTTTTTAGATTCCTGACTTCTCCAAGAAGTCGGGAATCTCGATATGCTGTTTTTTAGGTGTTAACAAAAACAGAAGATGTAAGCTGACTTTGACTGACACCCTGCACGATTCCTAAATAATTACTACCAGACTTAATCGCCGTAGAAGCGATGCTTGCGCCTCCATCCAACTGCAAACTCACAGCTTCAAAAGTCAAGTTTGCAAATCCGATACCGTCAGTCAAACCAATTCTATCCCCGATCGCAAAATCGGCAATTACATCAGCACCGATTAAACTAGCCGAAGCAGACAAACCTCCTGCTAAGATAAACGTATCATTTCCAGCACCGCCGGTCAGAATATCTTGCCCGCGATCGCCCGCCAACAAATCGTCGCCGTTACCGCCAATTAAGATATCATCTTCTTTGCCGCCGCGAATAGTATCGTTACCGTCAGATCCGATTAGTCGATCGTTATCGTTGTTGCCGCTGATAAAATCATTGCCAACACCGCCATCAATTGAATCCGACTCTTTGCCACCCGATAAGCTGTCATTGCCGCCTGCGCCATTAATTGTATCCGCACCTTGCATTCCATTAATGCTATCAACACCTTCTCCCCCGGTGAGATTGTCTTTGCCGGAAAGGGCAAAAATTGGCAATCCCGCAGCATTTGTCGGTATTTGAGTATCGGCACTATCTGATAGGAAATAATTGCCGTCGCTGGCTGTATTTTTGGGTGCTGTCGTCGGGCTGCCGTCCCCTGTAGCATTGGGTATTGGCGAAGTAATAGATATAGTATTTGGTGTGGGAGTCGGTGTGGGAGTCGGTGTGGGAGTCGGTGTCGGTGCGGGATTGACACTACCGTCAATAGAAGTCGCAAAAACTTGCGTCCAATAGTGATTCCAATTTTCTGTGCCAGTATCGTCGGCTAAGAAATAGTAACCGAGCCCAATTTCTTTGAGATTCGGATTAAGAATGTTAGCCCGGTGGCCGTCGCTGTTCATCCATCCTTCAATGACTTGTTCCGGTGTAGAATATCCCGCACCGATGTTTTCTGCTGCTGCTGAGAATTTATAGCCGGTTGCTGTTACCCGACTTCCTATTGACGAACCATCTTTTCCGGTATGAGAAAAGAAGTCTTGCAGTGCCATGTTTTGGCTGTGATTTTCTGCCGCATTTAGTAACTGAGTATTTAAGGTTAGCGGCGACAAACTCAATTTGCTGCGTTCTATATTGGTGAGTTCTAAAACTCTATAAATAAAGTTTTGATTGGTTGCGGTTGGTGCGACTTGAGAGGCCGATCGCTCTCCTGTTAAAATGTCCAAGGACTGAGAACCAGAATTTTGTAGTTGTTCAATCATGGGGATGATAAAGATTTGTAAGACTTGGTTTGGCTGGTAGATGGCTTACCGTCTTAACGATAGTTTCCCCGATCGCTAGCTAGTTGGGGACAATTCAATAATTGTGTGAATCCCTGCTACTGCTGTATCTATTTTGATTATAGCTTTTGTCAAAGTGCGGATGTCAAGGGATCGGCTCTGATTGGGCAAGGGAAGAGTGCGATCGAATTTAAGGAGAGTTTCAAAGGAATTTGCGATCGCCCGTGGCATCAATACAATTTTAGATTTTAGATTTTAGATTTTAGATTTTTCCTGATGAGTAAGGTTTGCGCTACGCAACCAGCCCGCTGGCTGGCTGGCTAGAAACCCGGTTTCTACAACTTTTGCAGAGAGGAACAAGAAATATAGGAAGAAACCGGGTTTCTGAATTATGTGTGCGATCGCAAACGGAGTTGTTAGTAGAATCCTCAGAAAAAATTCTAAATTAATTCAAAATTCACACCTCAAAACTCACAACTTTAAAATATTTTCTTGTCCGACTTTAGCCTCCTGAGCAACTTGCTCAACCTCATCTTTGGCGAGAATTTCCAAAGCCGCCTCTGCTTCTTTACCGCCCAACCGCCCGAGAGCTTGAGCTACTCTGTAACGGATCTGCCAATCAGCATTGGAAGCGTAGGGAAGCAGCAGTGGCAGCGCCCGTTTATCTCCCAATTCCCCTAATGCGCTGATGGCAATGGTTTGGATCAATTCGTTTTCAGAAGTCAGGGCATTTTCTAACATCGGAAAGGCTTTCGGATCTCCCATTTCTCCCAAAGCCGCAACGATGCTCAGTTGCACCAGCCATTCAGAGGTACTGCTATAAACTTGCTGCAAATCTTCTAAAGCCTCGGTTAATTTCAATGCGCCCAAAGCATCGGCTGCTGCTGCTTGCACGTCGGGTTCGGGGTCGTTGTTCAAGCTGTTTCGCAGTACCTCTAAAGCGTTCGGCAGATTCTGCGTACCGAGGGTTGATACTTGGCTAACTGCTGCGTAGCGAACCCGGACGTTTTTGTCGCCGATCGCAATTTGAATCAGTTTATAGGCGATCGCCGGTTCTAGTTGCCGCAGTTGGTTGACTGCTCGCAGTCTTTCGCCAAAATCCTCGGAATTCAGCAATTGTTCGACAGACTCAGGGGTAATGCTCATTCGATTTTAAATTTGATAATTGGTAATTGGAAAGAAGGAAGAAGAAAGAGGGAAGAAGGAAGAAGAAGCAAGAAAGAAAAAATTGCTCTGCGTCTATTCCTGACTTCCGTATCGTGAATCTAGATAATTGGTAATTGCAAAAAGTCAGCGAGATTGAAAGAGCGATCGACTCATTTTCTGATACAGTCCTGGAACTGCAACAGTTAATTTAAGATTCGGCAGCCATCGAGCGAATAATATCTCCCCTAGTGAGGATGCCAATTACTTTGCCTGCAGTATCAAGCACCGGCAATCGGTGGATGCTGCGATCGTGCATCAATTTTGCCGCTTCTGAGAGAGATTTGTCTGGTTCGATGGTAACTGGCTCTTTACTCATCGCTTCTCCTACTGTTTGCCCTAAAGCCTTATGGAGTTCTCGCTCGTAACGACCGGGATTTTCGAGGTAAATCACGCTGTCGAGCACCATGATGTAAGCGGGCGGAGTGACGCCGGTTTCCCGCCACATCAAGTCGGTTTCGGAGATGACTCCTACCAACAAGTCATTCTCATCTACGACGGGAAGACCGCTAATGCGTCGATCGGCTAAAATTTTAATCGCTTCGTTCAAGGGCATTTCGGGTCGCGCCAAAATCGGCTCGCGGCTCATTACATCGGCTACTGTTTTTGGCATGATTAGCGGTTGATTGAGTTGTTGCTCTAAATCGATCATATAGGGAAAGCGTGACACAGACTGAACAAAGGCAGCTCTGCTGAAGGGATTCGTTAGAAGGTAGAAGGAAGGAAAAAGTTTGAATGCCAGAATTTTGCTGTTTTTTGCGATCGCACTATAAAATTCTGCCGTTTGCCGGACTCCGGCGAGCGATCGACCTGACAAGATTGTTAAGATATCTTAAAGAACGGATAAATCCTTACCAATGCCAGAATCTCCAGCCCGAGAACCAGACTCCCAACCAGAAGCGCGCTGTGTATTGGTTTGCCAGTATCAATCTTGCCTGAAAAATGGTTCAGCAGCAGTGCTAGCTGCTTTTGAAGCTCAACAAGTTGCAGGGGTAAAAGTTGAGGCCTGTAGCTGTCAGGGACAGTGCAACACTGGCCCGACTGTGCGTGTCACCCCAGACGAAATTTGGTATTGTCGAGTTAAACCAAGTGATGTACCGTTAATTGTGGAAGAGCACCTCAAAGGCGGAAAACCTGTAGAGGCGCTGTTCAATCCGAGAATTCATGCGCGTTATTATTATTAATATTGACTTGATTCGGTAGAAATTTTAATACCACATCCACATTCTCTACCCTTCCAAATTATTCGGGTAATAAGCTGGTAGGCAGCTAAACCGGAGAAAGTGAATCAGAGAAAATTTTTATCCAGCTAATTAGGTTAAAATGACAGCAACTTCTACCACATCTGCAATTTTATTTTTTGCTACACATAGCACCCGATATTTGTAGAGACACGACTTGACTTCATTGGTGTCCACTTAAGTCGAAGACCGCCTGGGACTGTTCTATTCTTTCACTTAACGGAGGTGTGAACATACTTTTTGACCGCTACTCTGAGGTAAAAACCCTCTGACTGTCAGGCAGAGAGAGGGTGGGGACTATCTACGCCTTAAAAGAGGTCGTGTTTGCCTGTATCCGCACCTAGCTCAATTCGTGCTGGACAATAGGCTGCTGGAACGTTGCAATAGCGACATTCCCAGTGACTTGGCGCTTGAGGTGGAGGAGTTGATCCACTAATTATGGCAACAGTTTGGAGGAAGAAATCCTTGAATTCACTGTCAACATCTAATGGAGAAATTTCTACTATTTCATCCGGATACACCAACCGTCCTGCGGGAGTCTGACCTTGGCAGAGAGCTTTGCCTTTTGGCGAGAGAGGAAACAGCAGCATATAAATTAGCACTTGATACTTGTGTGCAATTTTCTGCTTGCCGGATTTACAATCTTCTATGATGAGCTGACCAAAATCATTCACTACAATGTCCGGCTTGCCACCGATGTCGCAAGTCTTGCCCTTAATGATGAAGGAGTTCTCATCCTCAACATACACAGCAGACCCTTGGGCTTGATATTGCCTTTTCTGTTGGTTTACCATCTTGTCATGGGCAGAGGAGTCAAAATCACTGGGTAGCTTGGGGAACTGGTAGTTAGCTAAAAACCATGCTCTGAACTGGCACTGATTTTCTTCAGCCATTAAACTAGAAATCCAAGTCGGCCAGATATAAGGTTTTGAACGTTTTTTGGCTGGTTGAATCGTTTTGGTTTCTGTGGGGAGTTTGGCAGATATTGATTTGGGAGTGGTCTTTGATTTTCGAGGGGAAGTGTTTGAGAAACCTTGTCCTGATTCTTCGGGAAAAAGAGAAAGTTGTCGTATTTCCATAATTTTAATGCCTCAATTTCAATTGGATGGTACTGGAATTTACCTTTAAATCCACAATAAACTTGATTTATCTCAATGTCAGTTCCCAATTGCTTACACTTAGAATAAAACTAAGTGTAAGGTTAGTTACACTTAGAATAAATTAAAGGGGCTATTCATGCTATGGATTGATTTTTTGAGAAAAAAAGCTGATGACTTTGATTTATCTCCATCGCAGACAGAAGTTTTTTTGTTACGCTTTGATGAAGAAAATAAACAAAAGGCTGAGAGGGAGATTGAAGAACTCGTTTTAGAAAAGCTAACATTAAATAAGCAAGCTTATATACAACGAAGAAAAGGCATCTATGACAAGTTTACTTGGAGTAAGCAAAAGCCCAAAGGCTGTAATGAACTCATTAATGCTGGCCCTCACAAAGCAGAAAGGTTACGAGAATGGCTAGAAATCAAGTACGCCGTGGAGGCAGCAGCAAGGGACTGGCGCGGACAGTTCCGATCGCTAATCGAGGACAAGACTAAGGATTTCGTTGGTCGTCAATACGTATTCGAGGATATTGCTAAATTCCTGACAAAGAACCCTAAAGGCTATTTCATCATCGAGGGCGACCCTGGAATAGGCAAAAGTGCCATATTAGCGGAGTATGTGCGACAAACTGGGTGCGTGGTTCATTTTAATGTACAAGGGCAATATGAGACAGCTAAGGAATTCTTGAAAACTCTCTGCACTGAACTACTCAATCGCTATCAGCTAACTTCTATGACTCTACCGGATGATGCCAAACAATATGGAGCTTTTTTAGATCAATTGTTAGCTGAAACTGCCCTAAATAGAAATGGGAAACAAGTGGTAATTGCCATTGATGCTCTAGATGAAGTTGATAGATCCAGCCACAATAGTAATGACAATATTCTCTACCTGCCTCGTTACCTGTCCGAAGGTATCTATTTTGTAATGACCAGGCGGCGTGGAGTTGAAATTCCCTTCATAACTGACGCACCACAGCAACTTTTTAAGTTAATGGATTATGAAAACCAAAGCCGTGAAGATGTTTGCACCTATATTCAGAATCGAATTAATGGGAGTGAGTCACTACGCCAGCGGATTGTTGAGCGAGGGGAGACGGAGGCTGAGTTCATCGAAAAGATTGCCGAAAAAAGTGAGAACAATTTTATGTACTTGGTTTATGTACTGCAAGATATTGAGCAGGGTTTGTATAAAGACTTGAGCCTCGAAAGATTTCCTCAAGGTCTGCAACAATACTATGAATTTCACTGGCGACATATGGGGATGACTGCCAAACCGCTACCTGTGAGCAAAATTAACACTGTGTATCACTTGGCTGAATCACATCAGCCGATCTCATGCCAGCTAATCTCTGAGTATGTTGGCGAACAGCAGTTGACCGTGCAAGAACTGCTGGACGAATGGGAGCAGTTCTTGCATAAGCCAATAATTGAAGGGGAGACTTGTTACAGCATTTATCACGCCAGTTTCCGAGATTTTCTGCATCGCAAAGATATTGTGCAGGCGGCGGGAGTTTCGCTCAAAACTATTAAGAAACAGAAGTCAGATAACCTTTGGGAGGCCATGTTTGGCGATGAGTGATTTAAAGAGACGGTTAGCTAATATGTCTCCTTCCAAACGACGGGAAGCTTTGCAAAGTCTACCGCGTTATCTAGCTGAGGCATTTGAAGCACAACGATTACAGAGCTTGTTAAGTAATTTTGAGTTTATTGAGGCTAAGGTTTCTGCATTAGGGCCACAACCGTTGATAGAAGATTATGACTTGGCTTTCACTTCAGACATCTTAAATTCTGAAGATTGGGTTAAGAATAAGAGTGACAATCTGAGAAGAATTCAAGGTGCGCTGCGGTTGTCCGCACACATCCTGGAGCAAGATAAAACGCAACTAGCAGGACAATTGTTGGGGCGTTTGATGTCTTTTGATGAGTCAATAATTAAGGAACTTTTGGAACAGGCAAAGCAGTGGAAAGTTGCTCCTTGGTTACATCCTTTGATACCCAATCTAACACCACCTGGCGGGGCATTACTGCGTACCCTGACTGGGCCTAATGAGGATGTAGGTGCTATTGCCATTACGCCCGATGGACATCAGGTAGCCTGCGCTTTAAATGATAACACCCTCAAAGTTTGGGATTTGCAAAGTGGCGCAGAACTACTCACTCTCGTCGGGCATACCAGCTTAGTACGGTCAGTCGCCATTACTCCCGATGGAAAACAGGCTGTTTCCGCTTCATTCGATAACACCCTCAAAGTTTGGGATTTGCAAAGTGGAATGGATGTGCGTACTCTCACTGGGCATACCAACTTCGTAGAGGCAGTCGCAATCACTCCCAATGGAAAACAAGCTGTTTCTGCTTCAGGAGATTTCACACTTAAAGTCTGGAATTTGGAGAATGGAACCGAAGTAAGCACCCTGACTGGGCATACCTTTTTTGTGGAAGCCGTAGCTATCACACCGAATGGGCAACAGGCTGTTTCCGCTTCCTGGGATAAAACTCTCAAGGTCTGGGATTTGCACACTGGAAGCGAAGTACGTACCTTTAACTGGAATACTAACTCAATAGTGGGAGTTGCTATTACTCCTGATGGGCAACAGATTGTATCCACTTCCTGGGATAGCATCAAAGTTTGGGATTTAAAAAGTGGAACTGAAGTGCTTACTATCAAGGAGGATACAGCTTCGATTAATTCGGTTGCTATTACTCCCAATGGGCAACTGGTAGTTTGTGCTTTAAACGATAACACCCTCAAAGTCTGGAATTTGCAGACCGGAGAACAACTGCGTACCCTTACAGGTCATACCTGCCCGGTACAGACAGTTGCTGTTACCCCAGATGGGCAACAAGTTGTTTCCGTTTCAAGCAATAAGACCATGAAAGTTTGGGATTTGCATAGAAGTGTTAAAGAGCCTAATCTCACTGGGCATACCGATTTGGTGTGGACAGTCGCCATTACTCCTGATGGGAAACAGGCTGTTTCCGCTTCTTGGGATAAAACCCTTAAGGTCTGGGATTTGCACAGTAGAACTGAAGTGCGTACGCTGACTGAGCATAATGACAAAGTGGAGGCAGTTGCTATTACTCCCGATGGTCAAAAAACGATTTCTGCTTTGTGGGATAAAACCCTCAAAGTTTTGGATTTACAAACAGGAACTGAAGTGCGTACCCTGGTCGGGCATACCAGCTATGTAGGAGCCGTTGCTATCACTCCCGATGGGCAAAAAGCTGTTTCTGCTTCAGGGGATTTCACTGTCAAAGTTTGGGATTTACATAGTGGAGAACAACTGCGTACCCTGCTCGGGCATACTTATGTGGTAAATGCAGTGGCCATTACTCCTGATGCACAACGAGTAGTTTCAGCTTCATCAGATAACACTCTCAAAATCTGGGACTTACAGACAGGAAAAGAACTACATACTCTTATAGGGCATACCAGCTATGTAGAGGCAGTTGCCATCACCCTAGATGGGCAACAGGCTATTTCAGCTTCAAGGGATAACACCCTCAAAATGTGGGATTTACAAACAGGAAAAGAACTTCGTACGCTCATCGGGCACACTGACAAGGTATGGGCAGTCGCTATCATACCCAAAGGACAACTAGCAGTTTCAGCTTCAGAGGATCGCACTCTTAGAGTCTGGGATTTACGGAGTAGCAGAGTGATTGCTAGTTTCAATAGTGAGGATGAGTTACTTGCCTGTGCGGCTGCATCGGATGGGGTGACGATTGTCGCGGGTGACTCATCAGGCAGGGTGCATTTCCTACGCTTGGAGGGGATGTAATGCAATCAGCCTCGATGCGCTCCTCAGTTATCTACTGTAGGGTGAGCCATAAGCACCTTACGACTACAGATAGTGTCAAAATTGGCTCATGCAGCGTAAGTCCTGTGAATCAGTATAAGAATTTGAATAATTACTCCATAAATTATTAAATGAAGGAGAAATTGTGATTAGATGGGATAAAAAAATAAAAAAAAGGTAATGCTGTTTGTGCGAATTAGCTGCGTAGCAGCTTAGCTGTGGTTCTTTATCTAGCCAATTAACAATCACAAACTACTAATTATCAGATCATAAATAGGTTATTCAACCAGAGTTAGGCATATATGTACGACTTGAGAATCCAAGGAATTGCACTTAGTTTGTTAGTGCTGGTGCTGGGGCGTCCGTCGGCGGTTGCTGCTCAAACGCCGGCGGTTGCTGGGGATATTTGTCCTGGGGAATTGGGGGCGCAAGTAGATGCGATCGCCAACCGTCCCGAATTTAGCCGATCGCGCTGGGGCATTTTGATTCAACCGCTATCATCTACCGCGACTCTCTACAGCCGCGACGCCACCAAATATTTCATTCCAGCATCCAATGTCAAACTGCTAACCACAGCGGCTGCTTTGCAGAAACTCGGTGCAGATTTTCGGATTAAGACATCGGTTTACAGCAGCGCAAATGGGAGTTTGTACGTTGCCGGTAGGGGCGATCCGAGCATTGCCGAGGCTCAGTTGAAGGACTTAGCGCAGCAGTTGAAACGGCGCGGAGTCGATCGCATAAACGAGTTGATTGGCGATGACAGCTATTTTCAGGGCAGTGCAGTCAATCCGAATTGGGAATGGGAAGACGCGCAAGCTGGCTATGGCGCGCCGGTTAACAGTTTAATTTTCAATCAAAATGCGATCGACCTTCTCTTGTTCCCGCAGGCGATCGGGCAACCTCTGAAAGTTACTTTTGCCGAACCAAAGCTGGCAAATCAGTGGCAACTTCAGAACAATTCAGTAACAGTCGCCCAAAGCGAATCTGAGTTTATTGAAGTTGGTCGGGAGTTCGATCGACCTATAATTCGAGTGAGCGGACAGTTGAAAGTTGGTGGCGAACCTGAATCAGCTTATGTCGCAGTTGTCAACCCCGCTAATAATTTTTTGCAGTATTTTCAACAAGCCCTGGCGACTGAGGGAATTCCTGTTAAACAGACTTTAGTTGCCTCGGCTTCTCGCAATTCAAATCAAGAATTAGCAACCGTTGAATCGCCGCCGCTGGCTGAATTGGTGAGAGAAACTAATCGCGAAAGCAACAATCTTTATGCAGAAGTTTTATTGAGATTGCTGGGAAAAGTTACAGACAAGATCCCCCTGCCGCCAACACTCACAGGCAAGATGCCTGTGCCACAAGAGGATACAGGTGAAAGCGGTTTGAAAGAGCTAAAGACAGTTTTAACTCAATTAGGAGTAAATCCAAACAGCTACATATTAGCCGACGGTTCCGGCTTGTCTCGGCACAATTTAATTACTCCAGAAGCCTTAGTGGAAACTTTGAGATTTATGGCCAATTCACCTGCTGCATCGATTTACCGCGCATCACTGCCGGTGGCTGGCGAGAGCGGCACTTTGAAAAATCGCTTTAATATTACACCAAACCGCGTAATTTTGCAAGGAAAAACAGGAACTATGAGCGGAGTTTCGGCGCTGTCGGGGTATATCGAAGTTCCGAATTACGAGCCGCTGGTGTTTAGCATTATCGTCAATCAATCTGACCTATCGGCTGCAAAAATGCGATCGGCAACGGACGAAATTGTGCTATTATTGAATCGCCTGCGCCGCTGTTAAAACAACAGATTTAAGGTGAGAAAGTTAAGCTCAGTAGTTACACCTAAAAAACCGGACACCCCAAAACCCTACAAGTTTTAAGTTTCATTAGATTGCACCGATGGGGATCGAAAAGCAGCTACAATAAAAGTAGAAAAATTAACACCATTGGGACGTTTTAGCCTGCTACCAGTCGGCGGGTTCTGTACTTCCCGAAAATAAGTCTAACTTTCCAACTATGAATTCTTTCGATTCCCAACAGCAACACATCTTTGTCGAAACCAATAACATCCGCCTGCACTGCGTTTCTCAAGGAGAAGGTGAGCTCGTTCTCCTCCTGCATGGGTTTCCAGAGTTTTGGTACTCTTGGCGTCATCAAATCCCTGCTTTAGCGCGTCATTTCAAGGTGGTAGTGCCGGATTTGCGGGGCTACAACGATTCCGACAAGCCGGAAAGCGGCTATGATTTAGATACGCTGAGCGCGGATATTCGCGGTTTGATTGCGAGCCTCGGTTATACAAAAGCTCACGTTGTAGGTCATGATTGGGGAGGGGCGATTGCGTGGCACTTAGCTCAAAAATTCCCCGAACAACTCAACCGCTTGGCAATTCTAAACGCTCCGCACCCGCAGCGATTCGTGCAGGAAATGGCGAGCAATTTAGATCAAATCCGCCGCAGTTGGTACGTTTTGGCGTTTCAGGTGCCTGGCCTTCCCGAATGGTTGATCCGGCAAAACTTGAAAGATTTTGTACACAATGTTTTCCAAGGACAAGCTGTTCGCAAAGGATCTTTTAGCGCTGAGGAAACTAAGATTTATCAGACTGCTTTAGAAAAGCCGGGAGTATTAGCCGCCGCTATCAATTATTACCGGCAGATGTTTCACCCGCAGAGGCTTTGGAATTTGGGGCAGAAATTAGAACCTGTGACAGTACCTACTTTGGTGCTTTGGGGAGAAGAAGATGCGTTTTTGAGCCACAAACTTGTAGAAGGTTTAGACCGATTAATTACGGCTCCGTTTAAGTTGAAATTAGTTCCTCACTGTGGTCACTGGATTCAGCAGGAAGCGCCGCAAACGGTGAATCGAGAATTGCTGAGTTTTCTAAGAAATTCTTCTGGTTCTGTGGCTTTGGCATAGAAAAAAATTAACGCTTGTAAATAAGAACGGGCTCTCCGGCCCGTTCCACAAAAATTCAATGTTCTTGTGGAACGGGCCGGAGAGCCCGTTCTTAATATCTGACGCACCCTACTTATTTATCTACTGTTTGTTAATCCCAGAGCAAATTTTCTTGGATCAGCAGTGCAATCATCGCAGTTCTGGAACAAACACCGAGTTTGATAAAAATCCGCCTCACGTAAGTAGCAACCGTCCAGTGACTGATATTTAAATTTTTGGCAATACATTTGTTTGGCAGGCCTTGGGCTACTAATTGCGCGATCGCCCTTTCCCGTGGACTCAGGCTAATTTCCGGTTTGTAAATTTTGCTTTGCATAGTTTTGCGGTGCAGTAATGAGTTAAAAAATCAATCAATTAATGGTAGAATCCCCAATTTTTTCGGACTTCAGATCAGGGAGTTTCCCAGTCAGATGCAGCCTCCCAGTCAATTAGTTTATCGGCTAATTTTCCAGGTTTAAAGCCTTGAATTTATCCGATCGCGCATTTTCCACTTAGCAATCCAACTAAAACTAAAATCGCACAGGAAGGGCGAAATACTTGAGCGCGAGTAAACGCTTGAAGTACAAATTCATCTTCAGCAGAAGGTGAAAGACCCGTCAGAACGTGCCAAACGTCGTGGTTTCGTTGAATCCAGTCTCCAGATGCGATCGGCTCAAACCCTTGTTCGTCTAAAAATCGCGCCACTGAGCACCCTAATGTTCCTTTTGGTAATTGACGCAATTTTTCCAAGTCTATTTCAAAATGTCGATCGCTCTCAATTTGAGGATTAATTGTTTGAGCCATCTTTAATATAACTCCTAATTGACCGTCAGCCATGATTGATTCTCCCTCCTACAATGATTTAAGTTTCTGGCAAAATAAATTCGTCTCAATCGAGTTCATTTTTGCAATGAAGCAATACGATTTTTTTGGCATTTCAGTTGAGAAATCGTACATTCAGTCACAGCAATTAACTTTCAGGAGCTTTTATATTTCTTTACAACTAGCCTGAGATTTGAAATTTGCCAGTTGTCAAAATCTGGCTAGTATTAGTTACCGCAACTTGAGCCACCGGAAAGTATCCGTAAAATCCACAGTATTTAGCGGTGATTGGAACTCCTTTACTTACGTATATGTCTTTATTCTGCTGAATCGTATTTGCACCTGCAATGAGTCAGAAGTTGAAGGGTACAAACCGATGGATGCGAGTGCTAGCAAGTGAAGAGAGTTGAAGAGAGGTGAAGTAGGGTGAAGTTTAGCCTCAGCCCGCGACGCGCGCGGTAACACGAGTGCGCTGTCGCTCAAATGAGTGACACTCGATCGAGGGACTGGTAAAGTATGGGGCTGCTAGCTATAAATAAAGTAGAAGTTCATAAAATGTATTGCCATGAAACGAGTTAATCTTTGGTTTTCAGCAGGAGTTTTGGCATTAATTTGGTGCGGTGCTGCTAGCGCTACAACTTATATTAATCCCACCACCAGAAAAACTACTTTAAACCTGTCAGAAAAAGTAAACAATCCTAACGGTTTTTATTTTACAAAAGTAGGCAATCGCGATTTTTTTGGCAATATTAAAATTACCCGTTCCGAAGGAGCAGCAGGGTCTTACTATTATAACGGAACTTTCAAAGATAGTTCGACTGGGCCCGGCAGAAAGATTGTTTGTTCTGGAGATATTGCCATTGTCCGTCGTCAAGTTGGCAGGAGTGGCCAGTTGGGAGCAGAAGTTACTTGGAAGGTGAAAGGAGGAGAAAATTGTCCTTCTGTTGGCCAGACATTTAAAGTAAATTTGGTCGAGTCTTTGCCGCGTCCTAATGCCAGGGGCGACTATACTGCTAGCAATGCTAATACTTGGTTGAGCGAAACTTCTGGTTCTGTAACTTGGCCTGCTTGGCGAGTCACGTCGCGGGATGGAGAGCTCAACTGTCGCCAGAAGCCAAACGGAGCAATTAAACGAGTTTACCGCGCGAATCGAGATACAATTTCTGCTGAACTTAGGGGAGGAAATGCGATTACGATGGCGAACGGTGAACCCTGGTTGCTGACAATACAAGGCTGTTACGTGCGCGCTAATTCTCAATACTTGCAGCCTGTTTCTTTGCCTGAATAAGTGTTCGTAAGTAGGGAGCATCTCAATGAAAGCAGCCAAGCTAGAAATTGGAGTTTTGAGGCAAGAGGCAGAAGGCAGAAGGAAGGAAGGAAGGAGCCAGAAGAAGTATTTTTACAAATATGAGATGCTCCCAGTTCCGCTGTCAGAGCCACGCGGCTTACCAAAAGACATGAATCCAGTTTACAAGGAGTATTTTGAAAACAATTCTGTTGGGATAGAGCATCACTTTACTTGGTTTATGGTTCAGGAAGTTATTGAATATGATGGGGGCAGAAGGTTTTTACCATGCACGGGTTATGTAGACCGTCGATATGCTTATCCGTTTCATAATTCAGGTTGTTTTCCACAGGATTTGCCCAAAAATAAACCTGTTTATAAGTATAAAAAAGACAATACAACTGAGGTTTCATGGGTGGACACTTATCGAGATTATGTGGGTTGCGTAGAGTGGTTGATTGAAGAGTTATTGAAGCTAGGAAATCCAAAAAAAGTCCGCGTTATTTTGTGGCTTCACTACTAAACAATCGATCGCTGCATAACAATTGCCATGCAAAGGAGTACCCTCTCATCCCTGTTTATCCTGCAAAACTTACATAGCGTGACAAAAGTTACGCTCGCCCGTTAAATAGAAACTCGCTATCGTCATAAAATTAAAATTAAACTGCTCACAGAATCGCCGACTTTCCTGTTAAACAAAAACGCCGCACCATAGCTAAGCAGGCTAAGGAGGATGTCAATCAGAATAGTGGTATCGACAAGAGATAATCGTTAGATACTCGTCATCCACAGCATAAACTAATCGATTCGTATCATCAATTCGCCGCGACCAAAAACCAGCCAGATTCTCCCTCAGTGGTTCTGGCTTTCCGATCCCCTCAAACTGCAATCGGATTGTTGCCTCAATTAGCTTGTTAATTCGTTTTAACGTTTTCTTGTCTTGCCCTTGCCAATATAAATAATCGCCCCAAGCCTCATCCGTCCATGCTAACTTTCTAGTCATCCAACAAATTTCGCTCCACCACTTTCCCCTGCTTAAACTGAGCAATAGAACGCTCCAAATGGGCAGCATTGGCGGGAGATTTGAGTAAATGAACTGTTTCCAGCAAACTATTAAAGAACTCTAGCGACATCACCACGGCATCCTCCGCATCCCGTCTAGTGATGATGGTATAGTCCGTATCTTCCACTACTCTGTCTAAAACAGCCTTGAGGTTATTTCTCGCTTCGCTAAAAGAAACAATATTCATGTACTTGACACTTGTACTACTTACTGTACAAGTATAGCAATCCGCAATATATTCGGCAATCCCGAACTCATATCATCAGAAAATTGGGTAGAAACCTCGTCCTTCTAGGACGGCTTTTGCTAAAATAGAGGTGGTCGTTGACCCACCCGCGACAACGGAGACATAAAGCCTAACACCAAAGTTCGCCCACACCAGTAGACGACGGCGAGGAAAAGTTGGTAGACCGGGAAAAGCTTTCCTAGGCAATGGTAAACATCCTGGAAAGACATAAACATTTCATAAGTTTTTTTGACTGTTTGTTTAAAACCGCAGGGCTTGCGGGGCTAGTCTGTGGAGCGAACGTAAGACCAAATCCCCTTGAGGGTGGAGGCAGTTGCTATGAAGCAGAAAAACCAAGAAGTGATTCTTGGAATCCTCGTGCGTTCACGCCGAGGAGGATGTCAAGTCCGGTCAATTTACTGGTTCTATGGCTGGAGCCAGGGAACCGATACCTAGAGGAAGAGCCGAAGCCGAGCGAAAATTAAATTCGAGGCTCTAGGTCGCTGTTGAGCGTTACTTTCGCTCCAGCCTGGTAATGAGTAAAACGAGTAAACCAGTAAATTCGATCGCGCCGAAGCATAATTTACTGGTTTTACTGGTTCCCAGGCTGTGTTACTGGTTTACTGGTTTACTGGCTGTGCCTCTTAACCCATGTAAGCGACCAAGAGCCGAAGCCGAGCGAAAATTAAATTCGAGGCTCTTGGTCGCTGTTGAGCGTTACTTTCGCTCCAGCCTGGTAACGAGTAAACAACGAGTAAACAACCAGTAAACGAGTAATAATTGAGGAGTAAAAAACTTAGATTTCTTCGTCTAAACCATCTACATCATTTACATCATTTACATCATCTACATCATCTACATCATCTACATCATCTACCTCAACAGGAGCGACAGAATTAGCAGAAACCACAGCACCAGTCTCAAGTTTCTTTTTAACTAGCTCCTCAATTTCATTTTTGAAATCGATGTTTTTCTCCATGTGCTGGATCACTTTGTCTCGTCCTTGAGCTATGTTCTCTCCGTTGTAGCTATACCAAGAACCTTTTTTCAGAATTACTCCCATTTCGTCGGCCAAGTCAGTCAGACAGCCTAAAGTAGAAATGCCTTTGCCAAATACAATGTCAAATTCGGCAATACGGAAAGGCGGAGCAACTTTATTTTTAGCAACTTTAACTTTCGTGCGGTTGCCGTATTCTTCTGTACCTTTTTTCAAGCTTTGAATGCGGCGAATGTCAAGCCGCACGCTGGCGTAGAATTTGAGTGCGTTGCCGCCGGTTGTTGTTTCCGGGTTGCCGTAAGTTATGCCGATTTTCTGCCGCAATTGGTTGAGGAAGATGACGGTACAGCCAGATTTGCCGATGTTGCCGGTGATTTTCCGCAAAGCTTGGCTCATCAAGCGCGCTTGCAAACCCATGTGGGAGTCGCCCATGTCGCCTTCAATTTCGGCGCGGGGGACGAGGGCGGCTACGGAGTCAATTACTACGATATCGACGGCGACGGAACGGACGAGTTGATCGACTATTTCTAGGGCCATTTCGCCGGTATCCGGCTGGGAAACTAAGAGATTTTCAATATCGACGCCTAAAGCTGAGGCGTAGGTGGGATCGAGGGCGTGTTCGGCATCGACGAAGGCTGCGATACCGCCGGATTTTTGGACTTCGGCGATCGCGTGGAGCGCTAGAGTGGTTTTACCGGAACTTTCGGGGCCGTAAATTTCAATGACTCGGCCTTTTGGCAAACCGCCACCTAAAGCGATGTCGAGTGTCAGGGCTCCGCTGGGGATGGTTTCTACCCTCATGCGAGTGGCGTCTCCCAGTCGGACGATCGCCCCTTTGCCAAAGCTACGCTCGATTTGGGACAGTACGGAAGTTAGGGCTTTTTGCTTTTCTGTGTTTTCAGCAGTTTTTGTAGAAGCTTCTTTTTTTGCCATTTGCGGTACGCGGGTAGACCCCTTGCGGAGCTTGTTGATTAACTGTACAACACGTATGTTAGCAGTTATTTTTGGGGTCTGGAGGTTCTGGGAGGATTTGGTTTAAGATTCTTGATGGTGGCTTGCTTGAGACTGCTCCAGCTTCCAGAAGGCTCTTGTGTAGAAGCTAGAAAGCCTTCGGCAGTGGGTAGAATTATGGTCTGTTGGCGTATGTACTGCGTATCAAGAGCTCTCGGAGTGAGGTCTAGGATGATCTACAGTTCCTCTCGGACGATCGCCACAATTAGGACAATCATGGAATCTACAACACATCAAGACACATTTGTTAATTCTAAAAATTCCCGGTGGCCGATCGGCTTATTGGCGATCGGCATTTTACTAGGTATCGGATTTCGGTTCTTTGAACTCGATCGCAAACTTTACTGGCACGATGAAGTTTACACATCAATCCGCGTCGCTGGTTTCACCTCGGAAGAAATTGACTACGAACTCTTCCAAAACCGGATTGTTCCCGCACCCGAATTGCAGAAATACCAGCGGATCAAACCGGGAAGTACAGCAGCAGACACAATTCGTTCTTTAGCACTAGACCCGAAACATCCGCCTTTGTACTTTCTGATGGCTCGTGTTTGGATGCAGCAATTTGGCAGTTCTCTAACAGCATCCCGCAGTTTGCCTGCACTATTGAGTTTGCTGTCGCTACCTTTGATGTATGCTTTAGCTCAGGAACTTTTCGCCTCGAATTTAGCGGCGTTATTAGCAACAGCACTGTTGGCTTTATCTCCCTTTGACATCTTGTTTGCTCAGACAGCAAGGCAGTACAGTTTGCTGACAGCCGCAGTTATTGGTAGCAGTTGGCTGCTGCTGAGAGCAGTGCGGTTGCGGGCTTGGCAAAATTGGGCGTGTTACTCGCTGGCGATCGCGATCGGTTTCTACACTCACCCTTTCTTCGGTTTAACACTCATCGGACACGGAGTTTTTATAATTTCTTACTGGCTGTTTGTCAACAAAAGAGAATTGCGAGGTAACTTAACTACTTCTCAATTTTTCTTAGCAATAACAGCAGGTTTAGTATTGTATAGTCCGTGGATTTACGTCATGGCGACAAACCTGGAGCGAGCATCAGCTAGGGCAGCTTGGACGCGAGTATCTCCGGGTTGGCTGTATATTCTCAGAATGTGGATACTCAGCTTTACAGCTTTATTTTTTGACATCGAATGCAGCTCTAAAAATATCTGGATTTATCTGCTGAGATTGCCATTTTTGCTGTTAATTGCGGCAGCCCTTTACAAAATATGCCGCCGCACTAGCAGTTCAACTTGGCTGTTTATTTTAACATCAATTTTTGTACCTTTTTTGATACTGGCATTACCGGATCTAATCCTAGGCGGCAAACGTTCGGCCGTCAGCCGTTATCTGATTTCCTGCTTTCCGGGAGTGCAGCTAGCAGTTGCTTACTTGCTCGCAACTAACGTGAAAACTCAGCAGCGGTTTTGGCAAGTCGTTTTAGCCTTGGTATTTACAGCAAGTGTAGCATCCTGTACGGTCAGCGCTGTTTCTGATACTTGGTGGAGCAAAGACTTGAGCTATTTTAATGCTGAAGTTGCGAGAAATATTAACAAAGAGGCGATAGCTAACCGATCGATTAAAGATACAATTGTAATTAGCGATCGCGGCAACGATTTTACTAACATGGGAGATTTGCTTTCCCTGAGTTATTTGCTTGACAAAGATGTACGGCTGATGCTGCTGAGTCAGTCGCCGGATATCGAGATGCTGAACAAATATTCGACTCCTCTGGTGTTCCGCCCTTCTGAAAAAT
>Ga0163153_10003427_pt1 | contig 21239 bp, 23 predicted proteins | sample OliLakLV19MP6IB1_FD_148629 | JGI IMG/M metagenome (GOLD analysis project Ga0163153, IMG submission 148629) | Freshwater microbial mat bacterial communities from Lake Vanda, McMurdo Dry Valleys, Antarctica - Oligotrophic Lake LV.19.MP6.IB-1 | ecosystem: Environmental > Aquatic > Freshwater >...
GTGCTGCCGATGCCGTATAAGCATTGACGAACGTAGTGGATAGTTGACTGTTAGCCGCGGCGATCACGTAGGTCTCGCTGGAGGAAATAGAGAGATTGTTTTTCCGAGCAAAGGCACCGCCACCACCGCCCGATACGGTGTTAAAATCTCCAGAGCCCGCGCCGCCGCCGTTGCTTCCAGCGCCGATCAACTGGATATTGTTCGTGTTGCTCCAATCACCGGGGCGCGTGTACGTATTCGACCCGGTCGTCGTTAGGAATGTGACAGTGTCGACGGCGTAGAATGCGCCAGGATAATCATGCAACGCGGGAAACCATGAAGGCAGTCGCGCATCCGGCAAGCCCGGCAGCGTTCCAAACGCGCGCCGCCACAACTTCTCTGCGTCTTCAGGATCATCCTCAAAGCGCCGGAAAAGCATACGCCCATCAAACGTCTGCAGCGAAAGCCGGAAACGAGTCTCGCCGGGCCTGCCGCCTACGTTGAACAGGTTTGTCTTGTGACCCGGGACCAGAAGCCCCGGCGCGCGAACATGAAGGCAAGGCGCCGGAAAAGCGGGCCGCGAAATCGGCGTGGTAAGTGTGTGCATTATTGCAGCGCCTTGATGTAGTAGGTCGACACACTGTTGATGCGCCGGATCATAATGAGGAACTTATTCGTGTTCGTGGTGGTCAATGCGTCGCCCGTTCCTGTGCCGACCGTGAAACCGCTGAACGTGATCGAGCCCGCGCTGCCGTTGTTTGTCGAAAGCAAATCAATGGCGCAGTCGCTCGTCGGCGCCGTCAAAGTAAAGGCGCCTCCGTTGGTTCCATATTGCGAGTTGCCAAGCGCCGGATTGATCGTAAACGATCCCATCGTGCCGAGACTGTACGACGCGACGGTGAAGCCGATCGCCAAGGTGTCGGTGACGCCGGTGGTGAGGTTTCGGCCGGCGGCGCGCTGGTATCGGGTCATCACGGTATTGCCGGAGCCGAGCGAAAGCCATTCGCTAAAATCACCGCTCGCCGTCGTGAAGCTGGCGCCGCCGAGCAAAATGAGCGACGTCGCGTTGTGCGTCAGCAGATGGGCGCCGGTGTGCTTGATGATGCGGCGCACGCCGGCCGCGATGGTGTCGAAGCCCGTCACCGTCGTCGTGCCGCTCATGGTGATGGAGTTCGACGCTGCCGCGAAGATCGCCGGCGTGGTGGCGGAGGCCACCGTGACAGACACCGCTTCGTTGAACGCGGCCCCGCTCATGGCGAGCGTGCCGGCGATCGTGTCGCCTGCCTTGTTCGCTGGCGTGAAGCCGAGCGCGCCGGTGATGGTTCCCGACACGATGGCCGCAAGGCAGTCCGCAATGGTCGCGAGTTCCGTAGCGGCGACCGATATAAAAACCTGCTTTGTGCCGGCCGCAAAGTCGATAAAGGTGGCGGTCGAGCCGTCCTTCCAGACACTACGGGTGATCGTGTTGCCTGTGTTCCATGTGCATTGAGACGTCTCCCAAGCACCAGAAGAGGCGTCGACGATAGTCGCGACGCAGGTCTGGCCGTTCGTCATCACATCTTGAAACCGCTTGTATCCCGTCGCCACTGCCCCCGTGAGCGTGAGCGCCCCCGTGCCGGTGCCGGTGCAATTTTCATAGACTCGGCCGCGCCTGATGTCCGACATTGCCTAACCCCACAAAGTAAGTGTGATGCGGTTCGCGCCGGTCACGTTGATGCCCACGATCTTGAGCACGCGGGCGCCGCCGAATTTGAAACGGGTCCAGCCGCCGATCTCGACAGCCTGGCCGAGCAGCGCCGTATAGGGGTCGAGCCGCACGTCGATCTGCCACAGCTCGCGGCGCTTGCTCATCACCCGCTGCTGGCGCGCCACCTCGACCAGCGCGTCGGCCTGGCTGGCCATTCCGCTTTCCAGCGTCACGATCGGCGCTGTGGGTTGCGCGACCACTAGGGAACCGTTCGTCACCGAGACCTTGCGCGAGTCGGCCGCATAGATTGCGGCGTTCGCCATGCTCACGGAGCCCGCCAGCTCATCCTGCGTCTGCGGCGTGTAGTTGCGCGACCATCCGAGAAAGGTTGACCGGCGCGGCGTGGCGATCGCCTGCATGGTCGGCTCTCCCACGACGTCACAGTCACCCGCCACCTGGCCCGCCGACGGCACCTTGAACACCGTCGACGCCGTGGTCGGCGTCTCGTCGAAGTATCCCACGGTCAAAAGTCCGGCCACCGTCACCGCCGCATAACCAAGGCAGCCGTCGAGCACATACCTGATGGCGTCGGCCTTGCTGATCGGCTGACTAAAGTATGCCTCGCACGCCGCCGCCTGGGCCGTGTTCAGCGCGGCAAAACTCGCCGTGTCGAGTTGCGCCGTGGTCAGCTTGACGTTGCCCCGGCCTGTCGCGATGCGCTGCACGATGTCGGCGCGCTTGCTGGCCCAGGTGACGCCGCCGATACTTTCGTTGTCGCCCTGCGCGTCACAAGTGATTCGCTTGGTCGGTGAGCCGCCGAGCCGAAACAGGCCCTTGGCGAGGCAGGTCGCATACTTACCGGCCGCCACCGTCGCTGCGGCCAGGGCGGCATAGGTTGCGCAATCGCCAGCCGTTCCGACCGCAGTATCGAGCGTCAATGCTGCGCCGCCATCCCGCACGGCCGAAATGGCCTGCACCGTGGTGAAGCTCACTTGATAGATCAGCAGGGACGCGCCGATTTGCACCGGCGTGATATTGAAAGGCGAGCCGTAGCAAATCGGCTTCCACACATTCGTCAGTGTGGCGTCGCCATCTGTTCCGCCGGCGCCGCTATACCGCTCGTCGTGGATTAGGCCCTGCGTCAGCCGCCAGTTAATGTCCCGCAGCTTTATCTGCTTCGCCTTCGTATCGTAGACGAGGCCGGCGCCGGTAAAGCTCGCCACCGTCGAATAGGTCGAGAACGCCGCGAGCGGATCGCCTCGCAGGATTTCGATGGTGGCGCCGTCCCATATCGTGCCCGTCAGCGCGTCCAATGAGCCGCCTGGGTCGATCAGCAGAATCTCGCCGGCAGTCGACGAGCCGCCGCCGGCCACCGGATCCGCCGCCGACAAAATGCTGATCCCATAGTTGACCGAATCGGAGAGCGCGCCCGGCACATAGGTATTAGCCGGTGTATCAGTCGGTGCCGTGCTGCGTCCGATCGTGGCCGCCGGGTAGGTCGTGGTAGTGGCGGGCGCCCACGACCAAGTAAAAGCGATGTCGTCGATGTCGCCGCCCGGCAGCACCGGCGCGTCTATCTGATCGGCCTGCGCGACGGAATAGGCCGTCACCTTGAGCACCATGGCCTGGTCGGCGAAGGTCGTCATGCGTTCAACAATTGCCGGCGCAGCAGCGCATTAGTGCTGCCCAGCTCCTCGCGAAGCACGGAAATCTGCTGGTTCTGCGTGCTAACCATTTCCTGCAGCGACGTGACGATCCCGGCCCAGGCGCCCGCGTCGATCGCGTTGCCGCCCGTCGCGCCGCCCGGCGTGATGTTGCCGCCGCGCAGGTTGACGTCGATCGCGGTGATCGCGTCTTTCACCTCCTTGACGATCGCGTAGTATTCCGGCGAGCTGGTGAAGTAGCTACGCGCGCTCTGAACGTAGGTGTCGGCCACGCCCGAAAGGTTCTGCAGCGAGGTGATGTCGCCGCTCTGCGCCGCCGAGAGCGTCGCGCGATAATCGCCGCGTGTGCCCGCAAGCATCGACGTCGGCGACGCGCCGGACAGATCGCCGAACGTCAGCCGCTTGATGAGCGCCTCCAGACCGCCGAGCGATTGCGCGTAATACTGCTCTTTAAGCGCGGCCTCTTTTTTCAGGTAGAGCTCGGTAATGTTGGCGAGTTCGACATACTGCGCGTTCTGCGTTGCAAAGGTCCGGTTCATCGCGGCCGTCGCGGCTTCGGCTGCACCGATCTCGGCGCGATAGCCTTCGATGCGCTTCTGCTCGGCTTCCGTCATCTCCCGATTGGCCTTCGCGGCATCTCTAATCAGGTAGGTAATGGCGTACTGGTCGTTGACCCGAATCTCGTCGAGCGCTTGGGCGCGCGCATACTGCTCGGCCAGCACGTTGGAGACGTTAGCGTTGGCGGCGGCGGCTTCCTTGAGGGCGTTGTCGCGTTCCTTGTGCAGCGCGTTCAGGCTGGCTTGCAGCGGATCGGTGAAGGCAAGCAACGCTTGCTCGGTGCCGTACTGAATGTCGCGCGCCGTCTTGAATATCTTTTCATTCCAGAACTTCGCAGCGGCTTCCATTGCAGGACCAACGCGCAAGATACCGTCGAAGAAGTTGCCATCGATCGCCATGGCCTTCTGCAGATCAGCCTTCCGCGCTTCCCACGCCTCGGCTGCTGACGCGAGCGCCGGGTCTAGCAGGCCGTCATAGGCGCGCTTCATCGACGAGATGAAATCGTCGGCCATCTTTTGCATCTGCGCGTTGAAGGTGCGGAACACTTCCGCGCCGCGCGCCTGCTGCTCTAGTGGCGTTCCGCCCATATCCATGGCGGCCTTGTAGTCAAAGCCCATCTGCCGACGCGCCGCGTCCATGCTGGCCTGCGTCGGGTTGGTCAGGGCAAGGCGAGCGTTCGCGTGGCCAAAGGTAAAATTGGAGCTTGCGACAGCCTTGTTGTATTCGATTTCCTCGACTTGCTTTTTGTATGCGTCGCCGACGCGGTGGTACACTTTGAGCGTGTCCGCTCTGATCTTATCGGCCGACAGCCCCAGCGCCTCAGCCTCATCAACGAATACCTTGAGCGTCTCGCCAATCGACTTGAAGGCGTCGTTATAGGTTTTGGTCGCGGCCTTCACCGGGTCGGTTTCAGGCCCGCTGACGAACTCGTCATAGACCGCGCGCTTGGCCTTGCGCTCCTGTTCCTTGATTGGCTCCAGCGACAAGCCGAATTTTTCCGCGCCGGCGGTCAGCTCCACAAAGCTCGCGCTGATGTCGTCCATCACCTTTTGCATGGGCGAGACCGTCTCGCCGAGCTTGTCGTAGGCTGCGACCAGCGACAGAACCGCATCGACTTCTTTGAGCGTCGTGGGCTCATGGCCCGCCAGTGCCTTGGTCAGCGTCGGACTCACGCCGGTGAGCGCGCCCTTGGTCGTGGCCGTGTTGTAGAAGATCTTGGCTATCATCGCCTCGACCGCCTTGGTCGGATCGCCGCCGGCCTCGCTCAATTGAGCCGATCCGACGACGGGCGAAATGATGTAGGTCGAGGTCGTGCCTTCGCGCTGATTATTCCAGACCGCGCCGCCGAACGCCTTGGACGGGTCGAGCTTGCCGCCGGTCTGCTTGAAGATCGCGTCTAGGGCCGTCTTGACCGACGAGAATTGCCCGTCGATCCCGGCGCCGCCGTTCTGCTGCGAGCCAGATTGCACATAGCCGCCAGCGCTGGGGTCAAAGCGCGTGTTCGCGCCGGCCAGCGCCGGCCATTTGTACTCTTCGCCGCCGAACAGGCTGGGCAAAATCGAGGACAGGACCGACACGATCATGCCGGGGATCTGCATGCCGGGGATCAGCATCATGCCGCCGCCGATGATCTGGCCGATGCCGCCGATCGTCTTGGCCGTGTTTCCCTTCGCGTTGAACAGGCTATAGGCGCCCATGCCGATGCCGACACCCGCGCCCAGCATGCTGCCGACCGAGAGGCCCTGTATGCCGCCCATCAGGCCGCCAGCGGATAGGCCGGCGCTGCTGCCCGCCTGGCCGGACGCCATAAGCGCCTCGATGCTGGCGAAACCGCCGGCCGGGGCCGCCGATGCAAACGGCGTCGCCGCCATGAGGTTGGAGATCGAACCGCCGCCAAGCCAGGACGGCAATTCAAAGCCGCCGGTGCCACCAAAGGACATCGGCGAGATGCCGCTGATCCCGCCGCCGCCGAGGCCGCCGCTGATGCTTGGTCCGCCGCCAAACCCCAGGCTGGACGCCGTGGCCGGGCTCACGATGCCGGTGCCGCCAAGCGCCGAGACGACGACGGACATCACCGGCCGCACGAACTGCAGCGCCATGAACTCCGCGATCATCCGGGTGACGGTCTTTTTGAACACGTCGCCGAGCGATTGGAAGTTGATCTTGCCGCTGTTCAGCATGCCCTCGAATGCGTCGGCCGCTGTCGTCTGGATCGAGGACAGCGCCGTCTTGAGCGGCTCGGTCCACAATTCGTTGGCCTTTTGTAGCTCGGCGCCCTGTGCCTTCAGCAGCTCGTTTTGGGTGATCGCCGACTCGCGCCGGTCGATGGCCTCTTTTTCCTTGGCGTTGTTTTCGTCGAGGCCCTTCGACTGAATGTCATTCTTGAGCCGGATGAGCGCGATCTCGCGGGCGCGATCCTCGGCGTTGGCGTTGATGAGGCGGTTTTCCGCTTCCATCAGCGCGTTGGCCTTTTCCATTTCCTCGGTGCCAAGGTTGAACGTGCCAAGGGTTTTGGCCTTCTCCTCGGCGCGCATCTTGGCTTCGATGGTCGCCGTGAGCGCCTCAAGGCTGCCCTTCGATTTGTCGTTGCCCTTGATCCAGGCGTCTTGCGCCTTGTCGAGCGCCTTGAAGTGAATTTCCAGATCGGCGACTGCGCGCGCGCCCTGCTCGGACGCACCGGCCAGTGCGGTGGCGGAGGCAAGCGCCCGGTCGGTGTCGCGCTTCAGTTTCGCGATGGCATCTTCAGAGTTGCCGCCACTGGCCTTAACGGCCGACGTGCGCGCGCCAGGCGCCACCGAAGGGCCGAGCTTCATGCCCCGCGCGGCGTCTTCGTCGGAGGCATAGCCGGCCTGGCCGTCGATGATGCGTTGGCGTGCCCGCTCTGCCGCATAGTCGCGCCCGAAGCCTTGCGCGCGCATTGCCGCCTCGGCCCCATTCTCGGCCGCCGCAATTCCAGCATTTCGGTCGCCAGTGGCGCTTCCGCCACCGATGCGCCCGAACGATATCTCGCCACCCTTGACGCCCAGCCAGGGCGCTTTATCGGCCAGGATTCCGGTGATCTTGTTAAGGCCCGTTTCGAGCGCCTCGATCGCGCCGTTGATGCCGTCAGTGAAAACCCGCGTGAGCGCCTCGGGAATTGACCGGATGGCCTCGGCAAATCCCGCGTTGAAGCGCGCGCCGGCAATAACCACCTGGTCGAGCCCGGAGAGCGTAGCGTCGACCCAATCGCCCACGAGCGCTGCTGCGCCCTTGAGCCAGCGGTTGATTGAATTGGCGGCGCCCTGCATCGACGCATCCACCTTGTCGAGCATATCGACAGCGCCGCCGAGCAGGCCGGCGAAAAACGCAAGGTGCTCTTGCTTGCTCACCGCCATGCGGTCGGACAGCTTGTCGAGCTTCACAATGGTTTCGTCGCTGATTACTGCGCCGGCGCGCTCTGCTGCCGCCGCCATCGAGCCGTAGCCCTTGGCAATATCGCCCATCATCGGAAGCATCCGCGTGCCGCTCTTGCCGAAAAAATCGACGGCCGCCGCCGAGCGCCTGGCGGGGTCTTCAATAGCGGTGATGGCCTTCGCCACATCAACCATGAGCTCTTCGGTGGGGCGAAGCTTGCCTTGCAAGTCGAGATTTTTGACGCCGATGCGGTCAAGCGACTCGATTATGTCCTTTGAGCCGTCCGCCGCCTCGCCCATCTTCTGGCTGAATTTTCCGAATGCAGTTTCAAGCTGCTCGAGCTTCACGCCCGTCTGCACCGCCGCATACTGTGCGCCCTGCAGATAGCGCGCCGATACGCCAAGCTGCTCCGCGAGCTCACCCAGCCCGGCAGCGGCGTTGAAAGCATCGCGCCCCATCTGGATAAGGCGAGCCCCCACCTCGGCAACGGCAAGAGCAAGCTGCGCCTTGAGGTAGCCGCCGACGCGGCCTAACGACTGCTCCATGCGGTCGAGCGACGTGGCGACGTGCGCTTGCGACCTCTCAAGGTTTGACAGGGCGCGCGTGGCAGCGGCAGAGCCATCGACGGCTTTGCTGCTGTCAATCACGATCCTGATGATGCGGGTCTCTTCGGCCATGCGACCCGCCTCCCGAATGCAAGACGCCCGCGAGTTACGCGGGCGTCTGCTCTCCAATTTATGAACGTGGCGCGCTAGAGGCTCGGGCGCCGGGGTGTTTCAAGCACCTCGCCGGGCCGCTCTATTTCTACCTCTTTTTTGAGGCCCGCGCCGCTGATTTTGCATCATCGGCCGCCCGCTTCACGGTTACCTCAATGTAGATGTCGTCTATGCCGGCGACGATTTCCACAAAGTCATCCAAGCTCTCGCCGCTATAGCCGCGGCGCTCGCCCTCACGCCGGATCGCCTCGCGCGGTACGGGCCGCGGCAAACTCAAACTGCCCGCCATTCCCATCGAAATGGAGTCGTGCTGGCGGTCGCGGCCGAGATAGACGAAGGCCGCCCAATACGGCGCGGCCTCCGTTGAGAAAGACGGGCGGGATAGCAGTTGATCGGTCGCCCAATCGTCACCCTTGGCGGCGCGGTCCTGAAGGCTGGCCATATCCGCCGCGCGGCTGCTATCCCACCGGACTATTCCCCCGCGCCAGTCACCACCACCTCGATGCGCGAGGCCCTGAAATTCTTGTTATCGTACACAACCGCATCGACCGCCGCATAGGCGTCATCGACTTCGACCAGGAACGCCTTGCACGCCTCGCGCGTGAACGGGATCGAATTGCCCTCGCCATCGACCACGCCGCGCCAATCCTTCACGATGCACTCGGCATAGATGCCGGCCAGGTAGACGCGCACCCGCTTGTTGTCGGCCCTGGCATTGCGGAGCCTGTTGAGCTCGCTGGTGATCTGCTCGCCGCGCATCTTCCATTGTGGGTTGGCATCGCTGGCGGCCAGCACGATGAGGGTGATGCCGGCGCCGATGCCGAGCTCCGTGCCCTTCTCGCCTTCGATTTCAAGATTGCGCTTGAGCGCCTCGACGTTTCCAAAAGTGAATTCTGATTTTGACATGGTGCCTCCGGTCGGGAAGGTGAGGCCCGCGCGCCGACCACGCGCGGGCCTCGGGGAACGCGACGCCATAGGGAGCGCCGCTAGACGGTCACTAGACCGCCTTGGCGAGCCCGGCGGCAATCCATGCGTCGGCGTCCTCGTCGGACACCTCCACAGTCCTGCCGGCCGGGAATATCTCTTTGGCTTCGGGCTTGCCTTCGGCCACGAAAACAAAGCGGTGAAAGCTCGCGAGAATGAGCACCTTGGTGAGCATGTTTGCTGCTCCGATGGTTTGGGGTTTGCGGGAGAGCGTGCGCACTAGGCGACGTTGCGAGTCCAGACGATGGCCGCGGCGTCGCTGGTGTCGTAACGCGCCATGAAATTGAGCGTCACCATGTGGTCGCCGGTGGCGCCCGGATCATCCACGTCGGGATTCCACACGTCGCAGGTGCCGAGCGTGATCTTGTCCTTGTAGTTGGTCGTGGCGCCGATGGTGAGGTCCAGCGTGAGGCCGCTTTGCCGCGTCATAAACGTCGAATAATCGGCGCCCGCGGAGAAGTAGAAGCTCACCGAGCCCGAGATATCGAAGAGGCCGAGGCCGATGCCGAAGGGCGCGTTGCTGCCCCACGAATGCTGGTCGCGCATGTTGTTGCTGATGGTCATGTTCAGGCCCATGACCTTCGGCGAACTGACGCTGAAAAGATCGTTCACCACGATGTCGGCCGGGGTGCTCGGGTCGTAGGCCGGCGTCGGCGCGGCATAGGTCGAGCTCGCGATGGCGGAGGTTGCCGCGGTTTCCGCCAGGGCGCGGATACCAAAGCTCATCGAGCCGGGCTCGCCGTTGCGGAAGGAAAGCGAGAGCGAGTCGGCCAGGCACCCGGCGAGGCGACGGTACGGGTCGGTGGTGCCGCCCTCGTACTTTTCCTCTAGGGTAAACGGCATCTTGGTGCTCGCGATCTTGAGCACGTTGGTGGACCAGGCGCCGCAAAGCACCGACTCGAGCAGGATATCGCTGGCCGCGTCGCGGACAAACGGGAGCTCGATCGTCTTGGGGAAGGTGAAGAGGCCGCTTGTCATGTTGGCAGCCTGGCGGTCGGCGCGGCGTTCCGGCGAGCGCGAGGCCGAGCGCTGCGGCGAACCGCTCACGCGGATATCGCGCAAGAGCTTGAAAGCCGGGGTTGCCGGCGTCGTGCCCATCGTTACCTCGGCGATGACCGCCGATTGCTTGTTAGCCGAGTCCATGGCGGTCACTCCTTGTCAGTTGACACAAAAAAGCCGCCCGGTTTGGGCGGCGGTTGAAGCGGTCGGTAGTTGGGTGTTCAGCCCACGTTGTAGATCTCATATGCCAGGCCGATCGACTCCGACCACATGCCGCCCTCGTCAAAGCCGCCGCCCATCGGTGCAACGGCGGTGATGCGGATGGATCGGGAGCCGGCCGCAAAGCGCCTCATGCGGAACGCCGAGCGGATGGCCGCGGCGTAGGCTTCGGCCAGGTCGCGGTTGGCGGTGCCGGAGCGGAGCCGCGTCACCACATGCACGGTGACTTGCCCCCGCTCGCGGTGAAGGTTGGCCGCCGGTGCACCAAACGTATATTGCGCTTCGCTGCCACCGAGGAATTCCAACTCAATGTGGCCCGCGACCGATGCCGCGGCGCCGGCCGGCGGCGGGTTGGGTTGGGTGGCCGTGTTGAGCGTGTCTTTGATCGGCCAGAGGATCGAGGCCGCCGCGCGGACAGTCGCGAGCTCGGCGCGAAACGCATCGCGCAAGGTGTCACCGGCCATTCGTGCAACCCCGCTAGGCCTTGATGTAGATCTGGATGGCTGGGTAGACCTGATCTCGCAGCACGCGCTTGACCGTGCGCTTGGTGCCGCTGGTCCGATAGCCGCCGCCCTGGTCGCCCCACACCTTCACGCCAGTATCGAGCTTCACGTATTTGAAGTCGACGAACAGCGACCGCCCATATCGTTGAACCATCGCGCGGTGGACAACGCGATATATGCCGCTGCGCGCCTGTTTGCTGGCCGCTTTTCGCCGGCCGCGACCGGTCTTTTTATTGGCCGTCGCACCTTCGAGTTTGCGAGCGTAGGGCTGCGGGTTGACGATCTGCACGCGGTCGCCGTCCTTCACGTTCGACAGGGCCGTCTTGAGGTCGCCCTCGATCTGGACCTTGTTCAGAAGGACGATATGAGATTGCGCATATCGGCCGCTTCTCACCGGCGAGCGTTTCCGCAGGGCATCGAGCGCCCACAACACCGCCTCGGCCATCTGCGGGCGGCGGATAAATTCGATCTTACCGAAGGGCTTGACCTGGCCGTAGTCGCGCCTCGGCGTTCCGTCCGTCACCACCACCGGCTTATTGTCGAAGCCCTTGCCGACTTCCTCGCGCAACGCTCTCTCGGCAACCGCGATGGTGTTGGCCTTCACCCATTCGCCGAGGCTTTGCGGCGTCGTGGGCTTGCCGATCTGCTGAACCGTGACCGGCACTAGCCCGCCACCTCGAGCTCATAGAGGCAGGTGATGGCGCCCTCTTTCAGCGGCCGAACGTCCAGAATGGTGCGCGGGATGCTGTCCACCGTCAGCGAGTCTGTGCTCGAGCTCGGCACCTTGACCGCCCAGGCCGAGGCCGCGAGCTCGTCCACGCCGATCTTGACGCGGAAGCTCTGTTGCTCGGCCGAGTTGCCCACCGCCACGGCGGTGCCGGGGATCCTCTTGCCTTTAAGCGTGATGGTCGTGCCCTCGCCCTCGCGCGCAAGGGTCATCGTCTCGCCGTGCTTGCTCAGCACCTGAACGACGCGGCGGCCGATGTAGCCGGCCATTAGGCCCGCGCCTTGTTCTTGTAATCCTCGAGTGCCGACTCGACCGCGACCAGCAGGCCCGAGTCGCTGATGCCATCGCCGCCGGGCGTGTTGTATTGCGCCTGATACACGTCGGGCACCGTCTCCGAGCGGATCGCACCGTCGCGGTCGGCGCCGAAATAGGTCATCTTGATCTGCTCAATGACGGCGGCCTCGAGTTCCGGCGGCACGCCGCTCGGCAGTGCCCAGCCCGCGACATAGAGGGCGATGATCTTGCCCGTCGACCAGCAGATCGGAGTGTCGCCTGAAAGACGCTCGACAACGCCTCCGCCCATATGGCGGTAGTCGGTGCTCGGCGTCAGCGTCACCCCATCCTCGACAATAGAAGTGATCGAGGTGACGGGTACGCGCCACGGCAGGAGCAGGTGCGAGCCGCGGCTGCTGCCAGCGAGGGCATACCACGTCGCCCGCACGGTCTCAGAGCCGAAGGTAGGAAGCGCGCCAGCGACGTCCGGGGCCAGCTTGCAGTGCCTCGCCGCCTTCGCGGAAATGCGGTCGATGATCGACTCGAGCTTGGTGTCGTCACCAGAGGGCGAGCCGATCATCTCGCGCGCGATGGCCGCTGTCGTGAGGCGTCGAGCGGCGGCCGAGGCCGTCGGTGTAACTACCTCAAACAGCGGACCGCTCATGTTCACACCAATACAACGTGGAAAGTGCCGACCTTGGTGTCGCCGCCATTGGTGACCGCGAACTTGATGCGATCCTGGGCGATGGCGATTTTTTCGCGAACAGCGTCGGAAGCAGCGTAGACCGAAGCCACGCCATCGACGCCGTGAGTGGGTTGGCGAGGGGCCTTCGTTGCCGATGCGGTCACGTTCGCCTCGGTCCAAAGCCCCTCCCCCGTACCATCGACGGTGATGGCAAAGTCGACGGTGTCGGCAAAGTTTCCGGTGCTCGCTTTGACGTAGCGGATTTGCGACACCTGGCCGAAGTCGACATCGATGTAGCCCGTCACTGTCCCGAGCGCGTCGGTGGTGAGCGTCAAGGATAGGCGTCTGGCGTACATCGTCGCGCTCGCTTTTAGCGCTCGATGACGACGGCGACGTGGGTGCGGGGCGAACCGCCCGCGCCACCGCCCGTCACCGTGAGGCTGAACGCCTGCCCGGCCGTCACGACATTGGCGGCCGTCGGCGTGGCGGTGTCGACGTCGCCGGCACCAGAGGCGGCCGTGGCGATGGTGACAACGCCGTTGGTGACGGTCACGCCTGCGATCTCCGCAGTGATGGTGATGTCGGCCGTGCTCACCGCGCCGTCGATGACGGAATGGATCTTCGCGATCGCGCCGGCGTGCGGGGCGACGAGATAGTAGACCGCCTCGGCCGAGCCGTCCGCGATATCGAGCGTGAGCGCGTACTGGTTCAGCTCCGCGGCGCTGGCCGTGAGGCCGGTGAGCGCGAGCGTGTTTTCGTCGATGGTGACGCCACCCACCTTGATCTCGCCGCCGCTATCGACGCGGATTTGGCCGCCGCTCTTGACGAACAGGACATCGCCGCCCTGCTCGATACCAACCTTGACGTTCTGCGAATCGGACGGGGGCATGTGACCCTCCTCTTAGTTGCGACGGTCTTGCCGTCTATGAATTCCGGGGTGGTGGGCGGGGCGGCCGAAGCCGCCCCGATTGGTTTAGGCCTCGGCCGGGTTCGCCAGCGTGTCGCTGTCGTAGACCGTCGAGCCCTGCGTGACCGGCACGTTCGCCGCGCCGTACTGGATGGCGAGGATGCTGTCGAAGGGCCCATCCGCGGTGACGTGGAACAGCTGGACTTCGATGTAGCGCTCGTTCGGCTTCACCACGTCGAGGACGATGCACTTGTCGTCCATGTCCGAGGCGCCGGCGACGCCGCCAGAACTGCCGGCCAGGAGCGCCATCTGCGCGGTGTCGTTGGCGATGCCCTGCGCGGCGCGCAGCGAGACCACCGACGTCGTGAGGACGTTGCCCATTTCGGCAATGAACATGACGGATTCGAAGCCCGCCATATCGAGGATAGTGCCCTTGGTGGGCGTGGCACTCGCGGCGCCGGCGCCGCCAGCGTGGACGCGAGTGATATTCACGTTCTTGAGCAGGTTGTTCATCTGTCAGGCCTCCTGGGCCACGAAAAAAAAGGAGAGGGGTAGAAAGGCGGCGACGGAAGCCGCCGCCTTGTCGACTCTCTGCGATGCTTAGGACGCGGCGACCTTGATCTTCTTGACCGCGTCGGGCTGGCGCACGCCGCCGCCGACACGCTTGCGCGCGCGGTAGACGACGAGGCCGTTGTCGGCGCCGGTGGTGAAGTCGGCCTGGAACGACATCGCGATGCGGTCAGCGATCGAGTAGGCGCGCTTGAAATCGCCGTACATGATCGGGTAGTTGCCCGCGCCGACGACCGGCATGTCCGGCATTTCGACGTAGGGTGCGCCCAAGATGGTGTTGGGAGCGACGCCCGCAACGCCCGGGGTCCAGAGGTAGCCGCCCGAGCCGTCCTTCAGCTTGCGGATGGCGGCGATGGTCGAACGCGCGAGGATGATCGTCGCGCGTGCGGCGTAGCCGGTCTTGAGCCCGTAGATCAGCGAGATCATGCCGTCGCCAGTGAGCAGCGAGGCGTGACCGCTCACGACTTCACCGATGCTGGCGTTCTGCAGCAGGCCCTCGGCCTGGTTGGCAGAAGCCACACCGTTGATGAACTCGACGCCTTCCTTGTAGGCGAACTGCTCGGAGAACTCCTCGCGCAGCTCGGCTTCGAGATCGTAGTCGGAGTCCTCGAGCATCTGCTGCGAGATACGGGCGCGAGCGAACAGCTCGGGAGCCTGGATCTCGGTCATGCCGTAGGACGGATCGCCGGTGTCGCTGCGGGTCTGCGCCTCACCGACGCGGGTGGCAGCCGCGGTACCGGTGCGCTTGGCCTGCTTGAGCGACGGGCCGCCGATCGTCCGCACGCTCGCGAGCGAGCGCAGGGGCGACATTTCGATGATGTCCTTGATGATCTCCTTGAGGACATCGGGCGGGGCCATCAGGTAGCCGGCGCCGGCGTCGTCGCTGCGGACCAGCGATGCCTTGCGCTTGTTGATGGTCGCCACGTCGGCCGGGTTCCAGTCGGCAGCGGCCTTGCGGATCACGCGGTCGAAGGCCTGGCGGTACTCGATGGCGTCCTTGTCGGGCTGGCCGCCGGGGGCGGTGCCACGATTGAGGATCGTTTCGACGCGATCCATCTGCTCCTGCAGCGCGTCCGCCTTCTTGGCGGCGAGCGTGACCTGCTGGTTCAGCGGCTCGAAGGTCTGCAGCGTCGCCTCGATCTTCGTCAGCTTGTCGTCGCGAATGACGTCGCGCTGCTTGAGGTTGGCGTCGTTGGTCTCCTTGAATTCGTTGAACGCCTTCATCACTTCGGCGTTCGTATTTACTTCGGGAGGCATGTGCTCTCTCCAGTTACTTGAATTGGCGAATGAAGGCCGCAAGCTCCGCGCTCCGCGCGGTCTCGATGGCCTGGGGATCGTCCTCGTCGCGAGGACCGGGTGCCGAAACGTCGCGCTTCGGCGTGAAAACAGATGCGGCCAGCGCGGCGATGCGCTTGGCGTTGGTGTTGGAATGGCGCTCGCCATCGCGCAGCAGCCGTTCGAATTCTCGGACCTCGGGGCGCTCCTCGCCGGCCGGCATGAGATCGACCGGGGTGTGCTGGTAGAGCGCGAGGAGCGCCGACTGTGCCGGCTTCTCTTTTTTCTTGGCCGGGATCAGCAAGTCGGCAAAGCCAGCGTCGACCGCTTCCTGCCCGCGCAGCCAGGTCTCGGCGGCCAGCATGGTCTTGAGTTCGGCGGCGTCGGTCTCGGTTCGCGCCGCATAGATGTCGATCAGGCAGCCCTCGAGCACGTCGAGCACGTCGGCCTCTTTCCGTATCGTCTCCGCGTCGCCCATGGCGAACGACCAGGGCTTGTGGATCATGATCGAAGCGGCTTCGCCAATCCTGATCTCATCGCCCGCCATCGCGATCACGCTGGCGATGCTGGCGGCGATGCCCTCGATGCTGACGACGACCTTCGCCTTGTGCTGGGCGATCGCGTTGTAGATGGCGACACCATCGAACACGAGGCCGCCGGGGCTGTTGAGCCTGATGTGCAGAGTCGTCACGTCGAGGCCGGCGATCTCGCGAGCCACGTCCTCGGCCGACACGGCGCCGAGCCATCCGCCGATGTCGCCGTAGATGTAGACGGTCGCCTCCTCGGCGGTCTCGTCCATCGCGACTCGAGCGAACGCCGCAGACAGCGGGGCGCGGGCGAGGTTCTGCGCGCGCGCCCCGGCGAGGGACGCGAGGTCAAGCAGTTTCTTCGGCATGGTTATTCCTCGGGTTGTGAGTCGAGCTTCTTGAGGACCGCGTCGAGATTGTCGCGAGCGTCGCGAATCTTCCGCTCATTGTCGGACGACAGGACGCGGCCGACGTTCAGCACGCGCAGCGCCGCGGCTGCCTGCTCGGCGGCCGTGACTGCTGCGTCCGGTGTTCCGCCGCCTGAGCCCGACTTGGCGGCGTTGGCGATGCTCATCATGTTGCCAGGCACGAGGTGGATATCGCCGCCCTCGTACCCATCCTGATCCTCGAAGCCGAGGATTTCGTTTGGGCTGGCAACGCCCATCTGGAACAGCTTCCAGTAATACTCGGAGCGGTCCTTCGCGGCGCCGCGCAGAAGCTCGGCGTCGAAGAATTTGACGTAGTAGCCGTCCTTGATCTCGTCGCGCGTGAGCAGCTGCCGTTTCATCGAGCGTTCGAAGCGCCGATGCCAGGGCCGGATCGTGCCGACAGCATGGTGCAAGAACATCTGTTCCGCGCTGGCGAACGTCGCGGCCTTGTCGGAGTGGCCTACCATGATGGGCATAACGCCGAAGGCCCGGCAGACCTCCTGCACCTGCAGCTCGCGCGTGCGGACGTGCTCAGCATCGACGCCGTTGAGGCCGATCGGCGTGTACTTGCCATCGCGGTCGACGAGGAAAGGCTTGCCGCTATTCTTCGCCCCGATGTGATTGGCGATGAGCCATGCGTGCAGGCGGGTGTATTGATCGGGGTTGAGGGTGCCGGCTACGCTGAACATGCCGGTGGTCTGGACACCGTTGCCGAAGCGCCGCGCGTGCGCGTTCTCGGTCGCCATCGCCAGGCCCAGCGCCTCGCGTGCAAGGTGCACGATGTCGAGGCCCTTCCAGCCATCCCACGACGGGCCGCGAATTTCCCAGATCGCTTCCGCCGGGATGACTCGAGTCTCGCCATTCGCCGCCGTCGCCGTGTATTTGATGCTGTAGTCGGGCTGCTGCTCGGCCGTGACGCGGCCAGGTTCCAGCGGGATCAGTTCGACGACGCGACCGCGCACGCGATTGATGAAGGCTCGACCTGCGCCGGTGAATACGGCGTGCAGCGTCAGCGTCTCGAGCAGCTGCAGAGGATCCATCCAGCCGTTCGCCTCGACGGTCAGGACGTTGTTCAGCGGATGGTCGACCGCCTCTTGCCGGCGGCCGGTGGCGGGGTCCTTCCGCATCAGCTTGCAGGGAATGGTGGCGACGCCATCGGCAATGACGAGGCCGCAACGCAGGGCCGTCGTGACCTCGAGCGCGCTCTTGTGGCTGACGCTTTCGCCGGCCGCGGTCATCGTGCCGAACAATTCCGGCCAGAATGACTCGCTGAAAGCGGTGTTGCGGGGCTGGCCCCGCAGGCCGCCAACGATGCGAGACCAAAGGCCCATGCGCTAATCCTTTTCGGCTGCGGCTTCCGCCGGCGGCGCGTCCTTGTTCCAGAACGAATCGCCCTCCGCGCCCGAAGTCATTTCCCGGCCGAGCGCCATGATTGCAGCGACGACGCCGTCGATCTTGTTTTCCGGCCGCTCTTTGCGCGGGTAGATGTTGTCCTTCGCGTCGGTGTGGCAGACGACATTCGAGACCATCCAGGCCAGGACGAGGTCGCCGTCGTGGTGGAGCCGTCCCTGTCGCGCCAGCGCCTCGATCTCTTTCATCGGCGCCGAGAAGTTCGCGACCAGCGCGCGGTACTCGACGCAGGGCACGCCCTCGGCCTGAAGGCGCTGCGCCATCTGCGCCGTCTGCCACGGGTCGAAGGCTACCTCGACCTCCTTGAATCTCTCGACATCGTCGCGCACGTCGTCCTCGATCGTGGCGAAGTCGATCACGTCGCCCTCGGTCTCGATCAGCAGGCCGGCCGTGCGCCAGCCCATGTACTGACTATTGCGCCCGTCCTCGATCGCCTGGGCCGGCAGGTAGTAGCTGCCGAAAAAGTAGTAGTGCTTGATGCCTTCGATCTCGCGCGTGAACAGCCGCATCTTGGCGGCGATGTCGGTCTTCGTCGCCAGATCGAGCGCGACTCGAGCACGCTCGCCTTCGAAGTCCTCGATCCTAAGCGAGGGGTCGCCGCACTTCTCCCACACGCGCATATCCATCCATGCGACGTTGGCGTTGACCCAAAGGTTGAGGTGCTTCGTCAGGAAGTTGGGTTGCGCCGACGGCATCTGCATGGCCTTGGCAGCCAGGCGTGCGACGTGCAGCGGGTCGACCGAGATATTCCAGTTGGGGTTGGCCTTGCGCCAGGTCTCCTCGATCCACTGATCGTCGCCGTCGTCGATCGTGTAGATGATCCCGAAAGCGGTCTCGTCCTTGGCGACGCCCTGCAGCAGCTTGATGATGTAGCCGCGCACTTCGTAGCAGATGCCGGCGCGGTTGCTGCCCGCCGTGGTGATGACGATGAGCATGGGCTGGTCGCGCTTGCCCATGCCGGTCTCGACGACATCGTAGACCGCGCGGGTCTTGTGGGCGTGCAGCTCGTCGATGGCAGCGAAGTGGACGTTAAGACCGTCCAGCGAATCCTCGTCGGACGCCAGCGGCTTGAACGTGCTGGCCGTCTTTTCCTGGGCGATCGCGTTGGTGTGGACCGTGAGGCCGCGCGACGCCCTGAGCGCCGGCAGCTTCTGCGCCATCTTGCGCGCGGTGCCGAATACGATCTTGGCCTGGTCGCGCGTGACCGCGGCGCTATAAACCTCGGCACCCTCCTCTCGGTCGGCGCAGAGCGCGTAGAGCGACAGGCCCGACAGTATCGCCGATTTTCCGTTGCCGCGCGGCACTTCGAGATAGATCGACCGGAAGCGCCGCTTGCCCTTGAGCGGGCCAGCCTTGTGCAGCCAGCCATAGCCGGTCGTGACGACGAAGATTTGCCACGGCGCCAGAGTGAGCGGCTGGCCGCGCGGGTGCTGCGACGTCGCTCGAGCGAGCGGGCCCTTGATGTGCGGCAGCAGCTCGAGGAAAGCGCAGGGGCGCTCGGCCTCGGCCTTGTCGAACCGATAGGCCCAGGCCTTCCCCTTCGCGGCCTTGAGATCCCGACGCTGTCGTTTGCAGGCAGCCTTGACCCACTTGCAGGCAGGCTCCCTGCCGGCGAGGACGTCGTCGATATAGCGGTTGGCGATGCCGACGTAGTCGCGCTTCAATCGAACCGATCGAACGGGTTGTCGTCACCCTTGCCGCCGTCGGCCGACACGCGCGACCGGCTCGAGGGAGTGAAGCCCATTTCAGCGGCGGCCTTGAGCATGATGTGCGCCTGCTTGTTCAGGATCGCGAGCGACGGGTGCTGGATGATGTTGCCGCCCTGCGTGCGGACGACGGTAGACGACGTCGCGACCTGGCCCGCCGCGTCGCTGTGAAGCCAGGCGGCGATCGACCAGATGGCGAGCACGCGCAGATCGAGGCGACGGAGCAGTCCACCCGGTGCGTCAGCGATGGCCTGATTCCAGAATGGTACTGCAGCAGCGGGAAGATCGCCCGGCGGCTCGACGAGTGCGCCTGTCGGCTGCGGCTCGCTCTTATTGAGGCCGCGCTTGCCGGCATTGCCTTCGAGCAGGCGCAGGTGTGAGGGCTTTGGCTTTCGGCCTCGCATGTGAACGCCTCGCCCTTTCGTCTCCTGGCCGCCTCGTCAAGCGAATAGCGACGCGCAAGGCTCGCTTTCTTGACGTTCCGTGCAGGGCCACATTTGGCTCCACAATCGAAAATCGGGCGGCCCCCTCACAATCTACCGTCGACGATTTGAACCGCGCCCACGGTCAGAAAAACGGGGCTACCGGCGGGCACACTTAAACAGCCCTTTATTCACTTAATCTTTCCGATATCCCCTGAAACGCTGATTTCAAGCTCCCAAAACGCGCACGATAGTTGCTATTTCATGCAACCGACTGTGGATAAAGCTAATTGTTCCCTGCTTAGAACGGCTTAACCGAATAACGATAGAAAGTTGATTTTGTTGGGCGTTATGACTCCTTTTGCATATACTGGTTTCAACCGGAGCGGGTAACGCTTCGGGACCATAACCACCCAAAAGGAACCGACCTATGACCACCACCACCACCACCCGCTTCACCGCCGGCAACACCGAGGGCTACAGCGCTGCCGACCTGGCTATCCTGAATGCCCGGTTCGCGGAGGGCCGCTGAGGGAATCGACCTGGACGATCCGGACGACTCGTACTGCGAGACGAACGACTTCGTGCAGCTCCTCTCTGAGCGCGTGCTGGTCGAATTCGACAACCAGCAGGAGGACTGAGCGATGAACACCACCACCCATACGACCCCGAACGGATCTGTCGTGAGTGCCTATCTGGACGCCAATGGCACTGCCACGGTGAGGGGCAACAACGGCACTGCCACGGCGAGCATCTACGGCGGCGCTGCCACGGTGAGCAGCCCCAATGGCGCTGCCACGGCGAGCGGCGACAGAGGCGCTGCCACGGCGAGCGGCCACAACGGCGCTGCCACGGCGAGCGGCGACAGCGGCGCTGCCACGGCGAGCGGCCCCAATGGCGCTGCCACGGCGAGCGGCCTCAATGGCGCTGCCACGGCGAGCGGCCACAACGGCGCTGCCATGGCGAGCGGCTACAACGGCGTTGCCGCGGCGAGCGGCGACAGAGGCGCTGCCATGGCGAGCGGCTACAACGGCGCTGCCACGGCGAGCGGCCCCCGCAGCGCTGCCATGGCGAGCGGCTACGGTGGAAAGGCTAGAGGCGCCTGGGGCTGCGCGCTGTTCCTGGTGCAGCGCGACGGCAACTATAAGATCGTGCACGCCTGGGCTGGCATCGTCGGTCGAGACGGCATCGAACCCGATGTTTTTTACGCCCTGAAGGCGGGCAAGCCCGTCGAAGTCAAATAGGAGACTAGCAAATGACCGTTACCATCATCCTCGCGGAAGAAAACAACCCCTATCGGATCTGGCTGTCGAATTTCGGCTATTGGGCGAACGCCCGGTCCGCCAGCCTCGAAGCTGCGAAGGATCGGGCCCGCAGCCTTTGCTTCGAGTCGTTGATCTGCCGCCATAACAGCGACGGCAGCGATACGCCGCTAGTTTCATTCTCGCCCATCGGCGGCTTTAGGCCGGTGCAGTGATGAACATCAGCACCGCGCCGCGGTGCCCGCCTGACACTGCCTCTAGCCGACCCGCTCAACGGGCCGGCATGGGCCAGCGCCAAGCTGGACGCCCCGCGCAACGCGACGGCGGAACACAACGAAGGACGAC
>Ga0163153_10003430_pt1 | contig 21231 bp, 17 predicted proteins | sample OliLakLV19MP6IB1_FD_148629 | JGI IMG/M metagenome (GOLD analysis project Ga0163153, IMG submission 148629) | Freshwater microbial mat bacterial communities from Lake Vanda, McMurdo Dry Valleys, Antarctica - Oligotrophic Lake LV.19.MP6.IB-1 | ecosystem: Environmental > Aquatic > Freshwater >...
GGTTTCTACAATCTCCGGCGTCGACACTCGACGCTCGGCTACCTCAGCCCGATCGAGTACGAACTGCGTCACGTGGTTGCGCGTGCAACCACATAGTCAACCTGTCCACCAAATCGGGGCAAGCCCAGACCTGAATGTGACCATCGCGCGAAACGCTGCGGAGGGAATCGGTCACGCCGCTGAACGGCGCGTGATGTTCATCTCCGAGAACGATGGAGCGCTCGGCTTCTCCGGCTGGCTCTTCGGCGGCATCACGCGCCTCGGCTCCGCCCATCTGAAGACGATCTTCACGCCGGAACAGATGGCGATGCTTCGTACGACGGACAAGACGCAGATCATCGAAGCGAAGATCACGAAGATCGATCTCGGTCACAGCTACTTCTATCAGCACCCCGGCGTCAGCTCCGATCTCATGCTGCTCATGCGATATCAGTTGCCGCCGGGCGCGGCGCATGGTCGGCCGCTCATCGTTTCCGATGACGCTCCGTGGGTGATCAATGATCCATATCCCGGTCCCGATTGGGCACCGGAGCAGAGTCGACTCACGCAGCCGTCGCCATGACGGGAGGATCCGCAGTGGCCGGGACCTCGGCGTGCTTGTCCCGGATCTCGATGAACCGCTGCTCGCAGCGCAGGAACGACGCAACGATGTCGGGATCGAAGTGCTTGCCCGATTCCTCAGTGATCATGGCCTTCGCAATGTCGTGCGAGAATGCGGCCTTGTAGACGCGCTTGGAAGTCAGTGCGTCGTAGACATCCGCGAGCGCCACGATCCGACCGCACAGCGGGATCTGCTCGCCGCTCAGACCGGCGGGATACCCCATTCCGTTCCAGCGCTCGTGATGCGTGGCCGCAATGTCGCGCCCCATCTCCAGGAACTTGGCGCCGGGGAACATGCGCAGCGCGGCATTGAGCGTATCGGCACCGAGCGTGGCATGCGTCTTCATGATGTCGAATTCGCGGTCGGTGAGCCGGCCCGGATTGAGCAGCACACAGTCGGGAATGCCGACTTTGCCGATGTCATGCAACGGACTCGTCAGGTAGATGAGTCGAATGAACTCACCGTTGATCTGGTCGTGGAACTTCTCCACGCCGGAGAGATCCTGGGCCAGGACTCGGCAGTAGCTTCTGACTCTCTCCAGGTGCGCACCAGTCTCCGGATCGCGGGACTCGGCCAACTTTGCCATCGCGAAGATCGCGACATCGCGAGTCTCCAGAGAGAGAATTCGCTCTGCCGTTCGCACTCGCTCGAGCAATTCGGCTGGGTTGAACGGCTTCGCAATGAAGTCGTCGGCACCGGAGGCAAGGCCGACGACCTTCTGTGCGGAGGTGTCGTTCGAGGTCAGCAGAGTCAAGTAGACATAGTTGGGCAAGTCATCTGCGCGAATGGCCTGGCAGAGCTCGGGTCCGGTCATGCGCGGCATCTCCCAGTCGGAGATGACAAGGCGGAAACCGGAAGTGCGCACGCACTCGAGCGCCTCGGCACCGTCCCGCGCCAGCGTCACTTCATGACCGGCCTCGGTCAGCGTGGCAGCGAGCAGAGTGAGTGACAAATCACTGTCGTCAACGGCAAGAATCTTCACGGTCAGGCTCCCTGATGCGCCGATCCGCTGGGATGCGGCGCACTCTCTTGATGGTTGGACTCCGGAACACCGCCGAGCGCCCCGCGGGAATGTAGGCGAGACAACGATCCACTTCGGCGCGGAGATCGGCCAGCAGAAGGGTGACGGCATCGAGTTGCTGCTGCCGCGAGTGTGACTCGATCTCCGCAGCGATGTCGCGCAGTGCGGACGCCGCCACCGTTCCCGCTGCACCCTTCAGCGTGTGCGCGGTGTGCGCCACCTTGCTCGCATCACCAGCCGCGACACACTGCTCGATCTCGACGATGTCAACACGAAGTTGCTGCTCGAACTTCTGCAGCAGCAGCGTCGCGATGGCGGTGTTGCCCATGCAGCGCGCGGTCAGTTCGTCGATCGCCATCGGCGCAGGAGATGACCCGGGCGTCTCGGCACTGCCTCCGGGGCACGACGGAACGGAAGATTCGAGGTTGCTCATCGTGGGTTCCTCAGGCGGCTCGCCGCGTGTTGGGTTTGTCGACGCTCAGGACTTGTTCAATGGTGCGCAGCAGATCCTCGGGCACGATCGGCTTGGTGGCATATGCATCCATGCCCGCGCTCAGGCACAGTTCGCGATCGCCCTTCATGGCGTTGGCAGTGAGCGCGACGATCGGCAGCCGAGCGAGTCGAAGCAAGGACTGACCCGATGCTTCCAGTTTGCGGATCGTGCGCGCGGCTTCGAAGCCGTCCATGCCTGGCATCTGGCAATCCATGAGCACCAGATCGAAGTCCGCGCCCACGCGTTGCACAGCCTCCACGGCCTGCTTGCCGTCACTCACGATGTGGCACTGGTATCCAGCCTTGGTCAGAATCTCTTTGGCAACGATCTGGTTGATCTCATTGTCCTCAGCCAGCAGCACACTGCGGACGCGATGTGTCGCGACCGGCGCAGAGCCGTTGTTTGCTGGATCGACGGAGGGTTCAGGCTGGACGGCGTCCGTCACGTCAGAGGGCAGCCCTGCAGTTGCGGCCACGATCGCATCGAACAGGAGCGATTGCCGAGTCGGCGTGGTGACGCTGCCGACGAAGCCGTCCGCTCGGATCTGCTGCGCTGCGACTGGTTGCGTGATCGGGTGCAGGAGCAGCAACGGTGTGTGACTCAACGCGGGTTGAGCGCGCACGCGTGCTGCAAAGTCGGCAGCGGTCGTTCCACTCAACTCCGAGTTGACGATCGCGACAGTGAAGGGGTCGTTGCGAGCGGCCGCATCAGTGAGCAGGGTCATCGCTCGTTCTGCGTCTGCGGCGTCGTCGACGCGCGCGTTCCAATTCACTATCTGTTCGCACAGCGCGCGACGCTGGGTGTCGCTCCCGCCGACGAGCAGCATGCGCACGCTCGAGAGCGTCGACGGGGCGGGAGCCGAGGCTCCCTCGACGGACTCGAACTGCGCGGTGAACCAGAAAGTCGAGCCGGTGCCCTGCTGACTGGTGACGCCGATCGATCCGCCCATGAGCTCGGCGAGTCGCTTCGAAATCACAAGGCCCAAACCGGTTCCGCCGTACTGGCGCGAGGTGGAGGAATCCGCCTGCGAGAAGGCCTGGAACAATCGATCCAACTTCTCGGGGGGGATCCCGACGCCCGTGTCCGTGATGGCGACTCGCACCAACGGTCCATCCGCGCGACGCTCCTCCAAGGTGATTCGAACAGAGACCGAGCCTTCCGAGGTGAACTTGACGGCGTTGCCAATGAGATTGATGAGGATCTGGCGGAGCCGGTCGCTGTCGCCGCGAACGCACCTGACGAGCGTCGGGTCCATGCTGCACGAGAGCTCGACCTTCTTCTCATGGGCGCGCAGCGCCTGGACGACCAGCACATCCTCAGCAAGACCCAGCAGATCGAAGTCCACGGGGCACAACTCGAGTTTGCCTGCCTCCATCTTGGAGAAGTCCAGGATGTCGTTGATGACGCTCGTGAGCGAGTTGGCGGAGGACTTCGCCAGTCCAAGGAAGCTCCGCTGTTGCTCGGTGAGCTTGGAGCCGCAGACAAGGTCGATCATGCCGACAACGCCGTTGAGTGGCGTGCGGATCTCGTGGCTCATGGCCGCGAGAAACTCGCTCTTGGCTCTGTTCGCGGCCTCGGCGGCGAGCGTGGCGTTCCTCAACTGCCCCTCTGTCGCTCGTTGCGCCAGCGCCCGCCCGATCTCGATGGCAGCCAACTCGATGAGTTGATCGAGTGCTGGACTCGGCGAACGCTTCTCCGTCGAGAACAGCTCCAGTACTGCCTTGACCTCGCCGCCGCAGAGGACAGGGAGGGCGACCGCGCTTCGGAGACCAAGGCTGGCAACGGCCTTGGCGTGGCGCTGCGCCGTGTCGCGGCAGAGGTCGTCCGCCCAGATCGACACACGTTGAGCCCATGCGCGACCGCAAATGCCATCATTCCGCTCGATCGTCGTCGTCTCAAGGTCTCGGCGCAGTTCACTCAGGCTCTCAGGATCGCCACCTTCGGATGCGTGCCATGCATGAGAAGACACAAGCCGTGTGTCATCATCCGGGGACGGCTGGTAGGCGTGACCGACCGTCCAACTTCCCGCGCGGCAAAGAGCCTCGAGGGAGGACTCGAGCACTCCCTGGACTGTTGAAGCCCGTGTGACAGGAACGGCGATGTCGTGGAGCACTCGCATCTCCCGCTCACCGGCCTCGGCACGCTCCAGCGCCGCGACCAACTCCGCCTCGGCGCGCACCAAAGCGGTGACATCCGTGCGAATGCTCACGTACCGGCTGATCTCGCCGTCGGCACCACGGAATGCCACGATCGTGCTTTGAACCCAATAGAGCGAGCCGTCCTTTGTTCGGTTGCAGATGGTGCCTTGCCAGACCCCAGTCTGACGCAGCGTTGCGAACACGTCGCTCCAGAACTCCTTGGTGTGGTGTCCCGAGTTAACGACCTTGTGGGTCCTGCCGATCAGCTTGTTGCAGTCGTATCCGCTGAGGCGGCAGAAATTCTCGTTCGCGTAGGTGATTATGCCCTTCGCATCCGTCTCGGAGACAATCGAGGCGTAGTCAAGAGAGCGCCTCTGGAACTGAAGTTCGTCGTTGGCCTGCTCGATCTCCTGATTCGCCTTGCGCAACTCGTTGACATCCACCAACTGAGCGCGGCTCTCCTGAAGGTCCTGGATCGTCTGCTCCAGCTCAATCGCTCGACGTCGGCACCCGAGTGCCAGGATCCGCCCGATGGCAGCCAGCACCAGCGCAGCGACGATGGAAGCAATCGTCGCGATCTCGAGTGTGGAGCGGAGTCGTTCGAGCACGCCATGACGGACTTCGATCGTTCGAGCGTTGACGGTCTCCCGGAGGCGCTCTGCGGCCCTGCGCAGGAGGAACTCTGACTCCTCAGCTTGGGACCGGAGTCCGATCCGGGCGGCGTCGCTCTTGATCTGCGCGAGCGCAGCCTGGATGAGTCCCATGGGGGCCTGCGCGGCGACGCTTGCGTCCTCCCCGATCGAAGGCGGCCCGAGCAACGCCTGCGTCAAGGTCGCAAGATGTTCGTGAAGTGAGGCTGAACTGGGAAAGCGCGTCGTCAACTGATCAACAGCGGTTGTGAGCCGAGCGAGCGTGGGCGACAACCGGTTGCCTTCGAAGTCTCGCACCGCATCCGGGTCGCGTGCAAGACTCATGGAATCGATCTCGACGATCAAGTCCAGCAGCTCGATCTGTCCGGAGCCAGTTGTGACCGAGTGCCCTGATTGGGCGCCCTGATCGCCTGCTCCTGCGCGGGCGCGCAGGAGTCGCTCCGCGCCCTCGAGGCGCAGGAACTCCCTCCGCATCGCATTCGCGGCCGTCATGAAAGCCTGCAGCTGGCCGGAGGACGTCTGACGACTCGCGGCCGCGGAGTGACTCCAATCGCTGGCGGCGGCAACTGCTTGCTCCACATCTGCATCGGCCTTCAGCAATCTGACCAGGTCCGAGTCGAACTCCGGAGAGACCATGGCCTCCGCCAGGCGGTTGCACTGTTCGGACCACGCCGGCGAGTCCAGCTCCCTGATCGCAATCTCTCCTGAGAACGCATCGCGAATCAGAGTCAGTTGGTGGTCGTAACGCGCAGCTTGGGCGGACTCGAGATCGCTGCTGCAGCGCTGAATGACATCGAGCGTCCTCACCGCGTCGGCCACACGTCGCAGCGAGTTGTGGAAGAGCAGGAGCACGACACAACTGAGCACGACCGCCGTCGTGACCATCAGCCAGACGGCTCGCGCGCTCTTAGCGCCCTGAGTCGGAGTGCTCGATGACATGAGGGTTGGCGCTCCCGTTCTTGAGTCCGGCAATCTCGCTCCATTGGAGTGCCGCGATCTTCCCGTTGCGAAGGACCGATGGCCACACACGGTGACAGGCTTGATGGTCCGTCGGCGAGAGCGAGAGCGGCTCGCCAAGGTCCAGATCGAACTCGCCAAGTGAGTTCATGGCCCGCCTCAATGACTCACGCGTTGGCTCCCCCGCGATGCGAGCGAGCGCTGCAAGGACCATCCTCCCGACGAGATAGCCTTCGAGGGAACCGAGGGTCGGGTCGCAGCGCGTCTCCGGCGGCAGCGCCGCCAAAGCGGCGACGAATGATGCCATGACAGGCAAGTCAGCGTCGAGTGTCGGCACGACCTGCGTGACCACGACACCATCGCCAGCGGCACCGAGAGTGCTGGCCAGCGCCTCGGAGCCGACAAAGGAGACATTCAGAAAGAGCGGATCGAAAACCGAGTCGCGGCAGAGAAGGATGAATTCGGCGCAGGGGGCGTAGGCACCGACCATGACGACCGCTTTGGGTCGCGGTGCGGCCAGGAGGCAATCAGCCACCGCAGACTCGACCGCAATGGTGTTGCGCTCATAGCGCACATGCAGGGGCATCGTGCCTGCCGGAAGTCCGTGACGCCTCAAGGCAGCAAGTGTGCCGTCGTAACCCGTATCGCCGTAAGCATCGCGCTGCGTGAAGACCGCGATGTCGGTTGGCTGGAGCTTCGCATGAGCGATCAGCGCATCGACCATCGCGCCGGTCTCCTCCGCGTACGAAGCGCGGAAGTTGAAGATGAGCGGGTCTGGCGGCGCGGGGGGAACCGAGCGAAGCATGCCCGCGCCGGTGAACGCACCAATGAACGGGGTGCCAGTTTCGCGGCAGATCGGTACGGCCACGACGGCGGTGGGCATGCCCACGTTTCCGATCAACGCCAGAACCTGTTCGCGCTCCGTCAGTTCACGTGCAGCCGGGGCGGTGCGACTTGGCTCGTAGCCGTCGTCGCGCACCAACAGCTCGATGCGCCTTCCGTTGATACCACCGGCACGGTTCGCCTCCTCGAATGCGGCGAGCACGCCGGCGCGCATGTTGAGGCCAAGTCCCGCGGCCGGTCCCGTGAGAACGGTGACCATGCCGAATCGGATCGTGTCGTCGCGTGCAACCTGTTTGGCGGGCGCGGAACGCGATCCGGTTTCGACTGCGCCGGCGGGCACCTGCGCCGCACCCGCGGTGGAGACGCCAATCAAGGTGGCAGTGATGGCACCGTGGATCATGTTCGTCCTGGTGGTCGTCAATCCTGACATCTTGATCTCCAGATCCGGCGTGTGATCGCTCAACGCTCGAGCACGCAGGGCATCGGTCATCGCCCCGCTCTGATTCACTGCGGTGCCGCCGAGCGCTCCATGGGCGTGGCGCCGTGCGCAGGCTGTGAGGCTTGGTGCGTGGAGGTGGATGAAAACGTGCCCTCGCGACGCGACACCGAGGATTGCCGGACACAGCTGGGGTCGGGAGCTCCGGATGGCGAAGTCACCGGGACCGGATCCCGATGCGGGTCCGTGCTCGAGCGCCGGGACTCCGAGTAGCATGTCCGCGGGGAGCGGCGCGCGATGTGGCGCCCAGCTTGTGGAGTGAGTCTTCGAAGCAACTCACCGGAGGCATCAACATGCAAAGCGAAGGCGAGTCGGCACCCACTGGGATTGGTGAGGAGCTTTCGTCCGGCGACGATCGCGAGAGCAGTGTCCGGGTCCGTATGACTTTGAGCGAGTTCGACCTGCCACCGATTCAGGACGCGGCGGTGATCGGGAAGGATGCGGCAATCGACGGAGCGTCCCTGCTCCGCTGCTTGGGCTCGCTGACCGTTCGCGGCTACGAGCGCGTGACGATCGAGGACGATGTCATCGGCGACATCATCGTCCGGGCTGAGATTCTCAAGCGGGTGCCGCGCGAGCGTCTCATCAGACTTATTGTCCAACACGTCAAGCCGATGATGGGGCGCAGGGAGGTCATGAAGATGACGATCGCGACTGAGATCTTCATCGAGATCAGTCGCTGATCACAGCGCCCACGGCGCACCAAGTCGATGCCGAGGATTGACCGATCGGTCAGTCACGCAGGCGGCGGGGGAATCGGCGACCAATACCCGAGCACGATCGCCAGATCCGCACCGTCGACGACCAGGTCTCCGTTGAGGTCGGCTGGACAGCCGGGGCACGGTCCCCACGAGCCCAGGATGAGGGCGAGATCGATGCCGTTGACGAGCCCATCGCCGTTGATGTCGCCCGGAACGGTGCCACAGGTGAATCCGTAGACATAGACCGAGCCTGCGTCCGTGCCACCCTCGTTGTCGTCAAGGTCTGCCCCGGCGAACGCTGTGTCCATCGTGACGGCGACGGAGATGCCGAGCTGATCGATGTTCCCCGCATCCGATGCGGTCAGCATGCCCTGCTCCTGCCAGAGGCCGGCGACACGATGAAACAAATACGCTGAGCCGGCAAAGTTCACGCCGGAGAGCTGCGCTCCGACTACGACGAAGTCGCCATCAATCGCAACGGAGTAACCGAAGAAGTCGCCCGTGTCGGCGTCGGACGCAGTGAGCTTCTGCTCGACCGTCCAGAGCGATCCATTGCGGACCCAGACATACGCCGATCCTGAGTTGCAGTTGGTCAGTTGCGGACACGCGTCGTCATCGCGCGCCGACCCGATGATGGCGCAGTTCCCGGAGAGAGCAACTGCTTCACCGAAGTAGTCGTTGCTGGCGGCATCAGGGGCGATCAGCTTCTGCTGCTGCGTCCACACGCCGCCTGCACGGACGAAGACATAGGCCGACCCGGACTGGCTTCCTGCATTGTCCTCGAACGGGGCGCCGATGATGGCGGTGTCTCCCGACAGCGCCACCGAAGTGCCGAAAAAGTCGAAAGCGCCGGCATCCGAGGCGGACAGTCTCTGCTGCTGCGTCCAGACCGTGCCGTTACGGACGAAGACATAGGCGGAGCCAGCGTCGACGCCGCCCGCATGGTTGTCGCCGCCGGCCCCGACCAGGGCCGTGTCACCGTCGATCGCAACGGAGACGCCGAACTCGTCACTCAGGGCCGCATCCGCCGCAAGCAGCATTGCCTGTTCTGTCCAGATGCCGCCCGCGCGCACGAAGACATGCGCCGATCCAGCGTTGCCGGCGACGAAGTCGTTGCGATGCGCTCCTGCGATTGCAGAGTCACCGGAGATTCCCACGGAAATCCCGAGATGGTCGCCCGAGCCGAGGTTGGAGCCGAGGAGCTTCGTCTGCTCCACCCAGGAGCCGGTGCCGTTGACAAAGACATAGGCCGCACCCGACGCGACGCCTCCCGCATTGGTGTCGAGGTATGAACCGACGACGAGAGTGCCCCCTTCGGCAGCAACGGCGTAGCCGAAGCCGTCACCGGTACCGCCATCGGACGCAAGCAGTTTCTGCGTCTGGGTGGGGTCGCAGCTCCCGGGAGCGGACGCTTGCGATGCGGCGCCGCCGCCCAGGCATCCGGAGATCATCACAAGGAGCCATCGCTGCTGCCGCCGAGCAAACCGTCGGGTGCCTCCGTCGTGACCAGCGCAACCGGTGTCGAATTGAACGAGTGTCATGCGACCCTCCCATCGGAGTGAAATGAAAATCGGTACCGAGAAGCTACTCGCGAGCCGGGGCGAATTGAACAACTCAGTCGTCCGGGCGCACGGGGAGGGCCCTTCTGAGTGCGAAAAGGGAGATCGTGCCGAGATTCTCAAGTGCAGAACGCGACTCGTCGAGGCCGGTGACCGGCCAGCGGCGCTCGCGATCCCGCACGGGACTGCAGTGGCCTACGCCAACTTCGAGAGCATCGATGCCGCGAAGGTGAGCACGATGAAGAAACCGCACATGTCGGTCACGGTGGTGAGAATGGGGCCGGCGGCGATGGCGGGATCGAGTCCAAATCGCTTAAGGATCAGCGGAACCGATCCGCCGACGATCACTGCCACAACTGTGTTGAGCATGAGCGCCCCGCCGACGACGAGCCCAAGGTAGATGTTTCCCTTCCACGCCAGGGCCACCAGACCCAGCAGGATCCCGAGCACCAATCCGTTGATGAGCCCAAGTGAGATCTCAGCCGCCAGTGTGCGACGGATGTCTTTCGGACTGATGACGCCAAGCGTCAATTCGCGCATGCTGACGGCCACCGACTGATTGCCGGAGCAGCCGCTCATGTCGGAGATGATCGGAAGAAAGACGGCCAGTGCGATGACCGCCTCCAGCGTGTCCTGGTGCATGGCAATGACACTGGCTGCAATGATGTTGAGAACGATGTTGACGCTCAGCCATGAAAGGCGACGCCTTGCGCGAAGCATGAGCGGCAGTGAGCGAAGCTCTTCACCACCAAAGATGCCTTGCGATTGACGGTACAGCTTCTCGCTGTCCTTGGCCATCGCCGCTTCGATCGCTGACTTCTTCACCACGCCGCAGAGCGCGCCCGACCGGTCGACGACCGGAACGCCGAAAAACCGGTGTTCGTTGAAGAAACGGACCAGGTACTCCAGCGTGTCCTGATCACGAACGGAGAGCGGGGCGGGAATCATGATCTCGCGAAGCACGCGCGAGCGCGGAGAGAGCAGTAGGTCGCGCATACGCAGCACGCCAACGAGTCGCCCGCCGGGTTCAATCACATAGGCGTATTGAATGTCATAGTGCGCGTACTTCTCTGCGTTGACGCCCAGATCCTCGATGACTGCGCCGATCGTGGCGTCCGCTTGATACGAGAGGTACTCCGTCACCATCAAGCCGCCGGCAACATCGTCGTCGTAACTGACGAGGCGTCGAACGTCCTCGGCATCATCCGCGCTCAGGTGCTGGATGATCGCGTCAGCGTCGTGATCGTCGAGTTCGCCGAGGAGATCGGCTTGGGCATCGCTGGGAAACTCACGCAGGATCCGTGCGGCTGCGGCTGGACCGAGATCTTCGACCGCGTCCACCGCGATCGACTCGGGCAGTTGAGCCAAAAGCGATGCGGCCGCGTCGGGGTCGAGCATGGAGAACAGCTTCGTCCGATCCTCTTCATCCAGATGCGATACCGCGCGCACCTGATCCCGCGTCTCCATGCTCTGGAGCATGCTCGCGCATCGTTCTCGATCGCCGCTCCGCAGCACCTCCTCGAGCGCTTCCGTACCCGACGATGCATCATGCATCGTCGTCTGGATCGGAGATGGACCAGTCGGCCCGACAGGACCGCGCTCCGGCTCTTGGCGCTCGTTCATGACCGGAGCATAAGGCTTCGCAGCAAGGATCGGCTGGCGAGTGGCGTCGTCGGCTCGCGATCAGTCAGCAGGTGCGGCGGGCAGGACCTGCAGCGTGTAGAAGCACTTGCCGACGGCTGTGGGGAAGTACACACGACCGCCGAATCCCGGCGGCGTGAGCGAGTTGATCGTCAGCGGCTGGAGGGTCGTCGTCATGTTGTTCTCAGGGTCGGCACCCGCTTTGGGTCGCGCGAGACTCCACTCGCCCTTCTTCAACTCGCCGAACGGGAAAATGGTCTTCACGACCTTCGAGTCCTTCTGGCTGATCACCACGATGCTCATACGATCAGTCCACTCTGGGCGGGGACAGCCGGCCGCGGGCCCGCGGCTTCAATCGCACAACCAGCGCATCCAGCCCTCGATCCCGTACCTGCGTTCCGGGCCGACGCGGCGAAAGATCCAGAAACACACGGCAAAGAACGCGATCGCCAACGGCAGCGACGCGGAGAGCGGCAACGCCTTCATCCAGTAGTGGGTTGGATCGCCCGTGATCGCAAGGCCGACGATCCACATGGGCCAGACATGCACCAGATGGTGCAGAATGTAGATGGAGAACGAGTTGCGGCTGAAAGTCTTCGCGACTTGCATCAGACCCGGGGACCGAGCAGCGCGATGGGAGCGATCGACCACCTGGTGCATGAATCCGAGCAGCGCCAGCGTCGCACCGAGCGCGCAGAGCACGTACTCCGTTGTCGGTGGAAACATGTCCCAGCCACCGAGCATGACGCCCGCGGTGGTCTGAGCGACCCATGGGCGCACAAGGACCCCACACGCGCCGCCCGCGATCATCAACGAGCCGACGAGCACCATGGGCCACACGGACGGAGGTTGTGCGGTGGGATCGTGGCGACTCTCAAACAGAAACGACGCCGCACAGAACCCGGAGAGAGAGAATGCGATCCACGGAAAGACCGGGAAGTAGCCGGTGGCCAGGTATCCGATCAGCACATCTGTCAGCGTCCAGTCGTAGTCGAAGTGCCCTTCCTGCCAATAGGCGCTGTAGTCAGCCATCTCCCGCAAGACTGGGCTGATGAGCACGGCCACCACCGCTATCAAGATGACCACTGGACGAGGAAGTCTGCGAACGCCGTTCAGCAACAGGAGCGCCGATCCGATCAGCGTGAGCACATCCCAGTTGAAGATGTCCTCCGGCAGCCAGACCAGGATGTTGAAGACGATGCCGATGCCGAACACAAAGAAGCCGCGGCGCACGGAGATCTTGGAGATCGTCGCTTCGTCGATGCCGCGTGCGTGCTGGCCCTGCACCCACAGGAAATAGCTGGTGCCGGAGAGAAACGCAAAGAGCGGCGCACCGAGACCTGCGATCGGTGGCGTGTATCCCGACAGGTTCTCGCTGAAGTGCACCAGCACCATCACGAGGATGGCAATCGTCCGCAGGATGTCGATCGAGGCGTAACGCATCCGCTCAGGGGGCCATGCTCGCAAGCAGATCGAACACGAGCAGCACCGACTGCACCGCCAGTAGGACAATGATCACCCACTCGAGCATGTGCCCTTTTCGCGCGAGCGTGAAGTCACTCGCTCGCTGTCCGCACATCTCGTACATGTCTGTGGTGACATCGGCCTGCGACTCAAGGCTCTCGTGGCGCAGCGCCATTCGAAGTCGATCACGAAGCCGCTCCCCGATCTGGCTGGCGAGCGTCGGTGGGTGGATCGCGGGAAAGCACACGGATGGTCCCAGTCTGGCGAGTCTCGCGCGGAGCTGAAGAGTCTCCATGAGGCGCCGGCGCAACTCGGGCTTCTTGGGCATGGCGCGCTCGTCGAACTCGAACGCAAATGACATGTGCGTGTCCAGTCGCGGCCATGCTTCGAGAAGTGCCTGCTCGATCGAGTGAAGCTCCGATTCGTAGAGTGCCGTTTCGATCAACACCTTGCGGACTGCCGCCAAGCGCTCTTGTGGAGCGAGCACCGCGCATCGTCCGCGCGACCAGAAGACATGCGCGCCTTGGAATGTCATGGTCAGGCTCGGGACCTCGGTCGCAGCAGGGTCGGCATCAACCCAGGAGCGCAGGCGACCGAGCACATCGACATCGGCAGCCGCCGCTGGCTCAGCGTGCATCGATGGAACCGTCAGCAGCAGCAAGTCCGGCGCTCGCCCGGACTCCACGCGTGCGTCGCTCCCCAGCAAGACGGCGCAGCTGCGAATCGAGGAGGGCACCGCGATCGCGGGGAGTTCGTTCTCCGTTGGCTCGACAACGAAGGCTAGGCGCTCGAGTGTGGCGTGCGGAATCAGCGCCGCGGCATCGGCGGCCGACGCCGTGTCGTTGGGGAAGTCTGCGTTCGGTTCGTTGGTGTTCATGGAGACACGCTGGCATCCGCCAGCCTTGCGGCGATCCAGTTGGCAACATACTCCGCCGAGTCGAGTACGCCGTTGAGCGTGGAGTCAAAGAGGTAGTCCCCGACCAGAAACAGGTTCTGGTGCTCTCTCGGTTCGGGGCAATGTCGTTGATCATGGGAGAGCGGGGCTGTCCCACCGGGCAACGCGCTGACGCTGCGAGTCCAGCGATGCACCCGACCCTCGATGAGCAGCGAGCGGCCGTGCGCTAGGAATTCTGGAAGCGAGGCGAGCGCGGTCGCCACCAGTTCATCATCGCTCCGCTCGCTCATGCGTTCAGCAGCCTCGCCGCCGAGAAGCCAACCAAGTACGCCCTGTTTCAGTCCCGGGTCGCGGGACGACTCGTCGTACATGCAGCATCCGCCGAGCTGGTCGAGCATCCAGTAGGAGTCTGTGAGGGAGTCCTTCCAGAACGGATGCTCGAAGAGCATCGAAATTCGGAGGTAGTGCGCAGGGTGATCATGATGCAGATGGTGCCGCTGCAGTGCGCCGGACAAAAGGGGACCGTCGTACTCGACCGACATCAGGTGGTTGTGCGGCAGCGCCACCACCACAAAGTCGTAATCATCGCTCCGGGGAAGATCTTCGTGGACTGAATGGACACACAAGCGGCCCTTCTCCGTCTTGCCGATGCGGGTCACGCGATGGCTCAGTCGTCGAGTCGCCGCCACGCGCGCATCGAGCTCCTGCGCAAGCCGTTCGTTGCCGCCCTCAATGCAGTAGAGCCTCATGTAGGCGGGGTCGTTCATGAGGTAGTTCTGAAGTCCGTAGCCAGAACTGGTCAGGGGAGGCTCGGTGGCCAGATCGCTGTGGATCATCGTCTCGATGAACCGTCTGGCCTGCGGGTCGGAGATGCGTGCAAGCAGCGAATCGAAGCGAGTCGAGTTGATCTGCGTGTGGCATCGATCACCGTTGTCCGCGTTGTAGAACTGGATCGGAGAGATGGTGTCCTTGGCCGACCCGTCGAACTCGAGAAGCGAGGCGAGCGCCAGACTGCCGAGCTGATCGCGGACATCGTCGATGTTCGCCAGGATCCGATGGTGCATGATGACCGCAGAGCCACCCATCGGGCGGATCGGCAGGCCGAGCTCGAGGACGAGATTCTTGAGCGGGTCGTCGGCCAGGATCGAGTAGTCGTAGAACTCTGCGGCACCCGCCTCATAACTGACGGGATGCGCCGAGAAGCACGGGGTGAGGATCTTCCCCCCCAAGCGCTCGGCCGCCTCGTAGATCGTCACATCGATCGCGGCGTTGGCCTGTTTCTGAAGTTCGTAGGCGGTCATCAGGCCACCCGGCCCCCCTCCGACGATGGCGATGCGGACCGGCCGACCATGATTCGGCCCGTGAGCAAGGCCGTTTGTAGGAGTTGTGGGTCGCACGGGGTTCGGGGTCAGGGTGCCAGCAGGTGGGAGCGAGGGGCCTGCGTGCGACCGAAACGGCGTCGGTGTAACGGCATTGCATTGGTCGCTCCCGCTCTCTCCATTTCGCTGTTGATTCCGGGCGCGCGGGATGCGATGTGGCGGTCTTGCGCGCGCCGTCCGGCTGGTCCGTGCGCGAATGCCGACGGGTGATCGTGCCCATCTCTGGGGGCGGGGGAAATCAGGTCTTCAGGGCTCGCGTGTTGGCGAGGCTGCTTCAGAGCGAGGGGCGCACCGTGCGGTACGTTCGCGTGCTGCCGGAACAGGCGAGCGCGTCCGAGGAACGAGTGGCGCGCCTTCACCTACTGCGTAACTTGGCCGATGAGGGCGATGCGAGCGGCGAGTGTGTGGTCGAGCGCGGGCCAGTCGTCGAGACCATCGCCAAACATACCGCCGGTACCGATCTTGTCATCGTTGGATTCGATCGCAAGGGACGAGCAAGATTGCTCGGCGCGTTCCACCGCGCGTTGGCCGTGGCGCATGTTGGCCCCATGCTCTTCATCAGTCGTCGAGGTTGAGCGTTGTTGCACCGATCGGCTGCGACGCGCCGACGCGGTTGCGCGAGGGTCGGCAGCGTCCCTGATCTGCGCCCTATGCGGTCTTCGAGCCAGCCAATCCGTTAGGCAGCGCCTGCTCGATCGTGCGCAGAAGTTCCTTGGGGTTGATGGGCTTGCTGGCGAACGCGTCCATGCCGGCATCCAGGCATCGCTCGCGGTCGCCCTTCATGGCGTTGGCGGTCAGGGCGATGACAGCGAGCCGACAGCCGGCGCCCCCAAACAGTAGACCGTCTCGTTCCAGTCGGCGGATCTCACGAGTGGCGGCGAATCCGTCCATCACGGGCATTTGGCAATCCATGAGGACGAGGTCATATCGTCGTCGTTGCAACGCCTCGACGGCCTTCTGCCCATCGGCAACGATCTCGCAGCGATAGCCGCACTTGGTGAGGATCTCGCTGGCGACGAGTTGGTTGATTTCGTTGTCCTCGGCCAGCAACACGCTCGCGCCGGGTCCAGCGCTGGCGGGTCGTCCAGCGTCAGCCGCGCTGCCCGACGACGGACCCGCGACCGACTGTGCCTGCGACGGCTCCTGCTCGACTCCCGCGACGGCGTCCGTGATCGCCTCGAGAATCTTCGATTGCCTGACCGGCGTGCGCAGGCTGCCAGAAAAACCCATCGCTTGGAGTCTTTCCATTCCGACGTTGGCGTCCAAAGCGAGCATGAGCATGAGGACCGTGCCCGCGATCGCCGGCCGCGACCTGATCGCCGCCGCCAGCGCGAACTCGTCCATGCCTGGCGTGTTGCTGCTGATGATCGCGACGCGGTAAGGTGTTGCCTTTGCGGCAGCCTCGGTGAGGGCTGTCAGCGCCTGCTCTCCATCAGAGGCTGTCACGACCTCAAGACCGTAGCTGGTGAGCTGCTCGCGGAACACCTCGCGCTGAGGGTCGTTGTCGTCCACGACCAAGATGCGCAGCGGCAGTGTGTCAACCCGCTTGGGAAGCGCCGGGCCCTCTGTATGCGTATGGCTCTCGAATCTGACTGTGAACCAGAACGTCGAGCCCCGCCCCGGTTCGCTCTCGACGCCGATCGTGCCACCCATCAGTTCAGCGAGTTGCTTGGCGATGACCAGCCCGAGTCCTGCTCCGCCATTGACGCGCGTCGTCGATGCGTCAGCTTGGGAGAACGACTTGAAGAGCCTGTCGATCCGGCTCTGCGGGATGCCAATACCGGTGTCCATGACAGCGAACCGGGTCAGGACGAGCCCGTTGGGTTCTGACTCCGGCGTCAAGCGCAGCACCACTGCACCGCGCTCGGTGAACTTGATGGCGTTGCTGAGCAGGTTGACGAGTATCTGGCGCAATCGGTCGCTGTCGCCGCGCACCAGCGCCGGCACTCCGGGAGCGGCGTAGCAGGCGAGTGTCAGTCCTTTCTGGGATGCCCGGTGTGCCAGCGTCTGCACCACCTCCTCAACAATCATGCGGAGGTTGAAGTCGATTGGAACGATCTCGAGCTTGCCCGCCTCGATCTTGGAGAAGTCGAGAATGTCATTGATGACCGTGGTCAGCGACTCAGCGGAGCACTTGGCGAGTTGGCCGTAGCGCTGCTGCTGCTCCGTGAGTGTGGTTCCCAACAGCAAGTCGGTCATGCCGATCAGACCGTTGAGCGGTGTGCGGAGTTCGTGGCTCATGTTGGCCAGGAACTCGCTCTTGATCCGATTGGCGGATTCGGCGACGCCCCGCGACTCGTGCGCCATCTGCACTCTTCGCCGCGCCGAGCGGACCCAGCCCCAACCGAGTAACGCCACGACCACCAATGCCGCAGTCGCAAGGATCCACAGTTTGCGCATTGCCCGGTCAACCGTCGTCTCGACATCGACTCGTATCATGGTCAAGGCAAGATCTTGTCCTTGCGCATAGACCGCCTTCTGCGATTCGTACTCGTCGCCGTACAAGACGCGCTTCGCGCCACCCGTATCTCCAGCGTGCACCAGGTCGAACGCTCGAAGTTCCATTGCCACCAAGCGCCGGTTCGCATCGTCCGTTTGGCGCCATGACTTGGTCTGGATCACCGTCGGTGACGCGGCGATGAGCTCCTTGATCGCCTGATCCAGCAACGGTTCGTTCTCCCGGTATCGCCGCTCCCACTTCAGGTCTCCTGTCTGTGCCGCCTGGCGCGCGCAACTGGTGAGCACCATGTCAAGGTAGCGGACCTGCCCCGTCAGTTCCGCCACGCGTAGTTGATGCGAGTGCTGCGTCAGCACGTCCGCACCCGCCTTCACCAGCCAGAAGAGTGCCAGCGCGAAGACGGCCGCCGTGCCGACGACGAACAACGCGGTCACATGCGCCGTCCCTGACCTGGCGCGGCGCGCCGACAGACTGTGTTGAGCCCGATGATCAGGCAGGTTGCCGGGCATCGTCCGCACTTCTGTGCTCGCTGTGCGGATCACCCCTCGTATTGTTCGAGGGGTCTCCGCAGCAGGCGCAGCGACCGCCTGATGTGGCTGAGGGTCCAGAGCCATCACCGGTTCATCGACCCGTGCCCGTCCCGAAATCAGTGCGACCGCCTGATCACGTCCCGACCGTGGGCTTCCGCTGCGGACTCCAGTCGTGCTTTTCGGCGCGCGCCGATTTGCACTCGGCATAGAGCGCCTCGCACACCACCATGCCGTGCGACAATTGGACATGATCGTCGAGATGGGTCGCCGAAAGCCCGATCAGCACCGCATAGACGCCCGGATACGCGGCACGCAGATCGTGCCGGTTCGTGTCCGCACCACGGATAATCGTCGCCATCTCGGCCAGCGCTGGATCGCTGAGGCCATGCTTCCTCATGATCGCATCGAACGAGCAGCTCGGCCCGTCGTGCGTGAGCTCCACGCCTTCAATGTCGTAGGGAATGGCATCCGTCTCCTTGGCCACGGACAGAACTTGGTCCGGCGGGACGAACAGGAACTCGGCCTGCGGATCGACAAAGCGCCTGATCAGCCACGGGCACGCGATGCGGTCGATCTTGGGACGGTGACGGGTGACCCATTTCATGAAGGCTTCCGTGATTGCATTGCATCGAGCGACGAATGTTCGCTACGCGCAAGGCAGTCCAAGTCTCATTTCGTCGAGTGGTGGCGAGGCATGCCCGGTGGCGGTCCGCCCTCCATCTGGCCGTGAATGGCGACGGCCGTCCACGCTGCGGGCACGACGAAGCTTGTTTGCGCATCGGCCTTGGTCCATAGGCCGACGCCACCGCTTGCGGCGATCGTGCCGTCCGTCGCTTCGACTGTGGCACGCCCGTCCAGAACACACTTGATCCTGTCGCCGGTCTGCGTCACCTCGATCGTGTGCCACACGCCGGGCGGGATCGTTGCGTCTGCGCTTGCAAGTTGATGGCGCGCGCCGTCTCGGACGATGTAGAGCCGAAAGTTGTCCTCAAGTGGTTTGCACGACAGACGTAGTAACTGTTGGCGTCCTGAACGCGCCAGACCGGGCCGCCGCCCTGATCGCTCTTGCCCGCGTCGGCGCGGAAATGGAGCGTGAAGGTACCGACCCTGAACCGAGTTGAATCGAAGAGGCAGAGATTAAATGCCGAGGTCGAAGCATGGTTGATCGCCGTCAGAGCGAGCGCCGGTCCACCGGCGGGAGCACCGGAGTCGGCGTGCTGCGTCCAGGTGGCCAACGGAGTTCCGTCTCCGGTCGTTGCAACTCGCCACGGCCTTGCGGCGGCGTCCAGTACTGGTGAATTGGCGAGTTCATCAAGTGCAGTGTGATGGCCGGCCGCAGCGCAACTCACCATGGCGGGCAGGATCGGAAGGACCATCCACGAGACGATGCGGCGAGTCGTCGTGGACGGATGGTACTTCGATCCGTGGCGACGACCTGTGATCGCTCGACTTGGACCAGGTGTTCAAGGGCAGGTCACCACCGCGCGCATACTGCGCGCGGATGAGTTCCTCGAGCACATCGAAGTGCGCGGCCTCGAGCCGAGCACCGAGGCCGAACCGCACATTCTTCGGGAACTTCCCGACCTTGGGGATGACCCACCGCAGGATGTCGCCAGCCAGGATGACCGCAGAGGGCTCGTCCATGCGCGCTCGTTTGCCGCCGGCGCCTTCGGCGCCGGCGGGCATCTCGACCACGCGCTGTGTGCGGTTTGGCACCTTGCTCCGCGTCATCGCGTGGGGCGGAATCGAGAGGAAGGAACATGAAGAACGGAAGGGTAAAGGAAAGAGGAAAAAGGATAAAGGAAACTCAGGGGGCCCTCGCGACGCGGAAACCGAGGCCGCCGTACGTGACGCCGGGCGCGCCGTAGCCGCGGAAGGCGGAACGCAGGTAGCGGCCGTAGCTGCCCCACGAGCCGCCGCGCAACACGCGGGCCGTGCCGATCGCGGGGCCCGGAGGATTCGTCGCGGGGCTTAAGGCGTAGTAGGTGCTCGACCACCAGTCGTTCACCCATTCAAACACATTGCCTGACATGTCGTGGAGGCCGAGTGCATTCGCGGCCTTCTGCCCGACGACCTTGGTGCCATAGTTCGGCGAGCCGTATGCGCCGTTGTTCCCGCCGAACCACGCGATGTTGCCGACGAGCGTGTCGTCATTCGTCCCGCTCGGGTTGCCCGGCATGGAGTGGAACGCTGTCGTCGTTCCCGCGCGGTACGCGTACTCCCACTCTGCTTCCGTGAGCAGCCGCAGCCCCGTCGCCGAGAGGAAGCCTTGGATCATGTTCCACGTCACCTGCTCGACCGGGTGATTGGCCGCGTTCGGGTAGCTCGCGCCTTGGAAGTACGACGGATTCGAACCCATCTTTGCCTGCCACTGGGCCTGCGTCACCTCGTGGCGGCCGATGTAGAACGGGCAGGTCAGCGTCACCGTGTGGACGGGGTTCTCCGCTGAAGCGCAAACTACGTAAAGGTTCGACGGCGAGCAGCCCATGTTGAAGGTGCCCGGCGGCACGAGCAGCATCTCGATCTGCGACGCGTTGTCGAGCACACGCCACGCGAGTCCCGTCGCGAGGATGGCGTTACGCAGGCTCACATCCGTGACGACCGCGGGATCGGGATCGGCCTCGATGAGTGTGGCCCATTGCGGCACGCTTGGAGGGTTCGGAGCGGGCGTCCATGAGCCGAGCAGACCCGCGAGATCCGCCCCATCGACGACTCCGTCGCCGTTCAAGTCGGCAGGGCAGGGACTCCCGCAGTCGCCCCATGATCCCAAGGTGATGGCAAGATCAGCCCCATTCACCAGACCATCGCCATCGAGGTCAATCGGCGTCGTCGCTGCGGCAATGCCGAGCGGATTTGCGATCGCCTGAACGAGACCCGCGTTCTCGAAGGTCGTGCCGGAGTTCGATCCACCGTCAGCCGTGCAGCCGCCATTGGTGTGAATCCCGATGGCCACGCCGTCCGACTCGCGAATGATGGGTGAACCGGAGTTTCCACCCCTCGTGTCGGTGAGGTAGAAGATGACCGGTCCGGGCCCCGCCCCAACAAGCCCGCCGACATGCGTCTGATTCGTCTGGTTCTCCCAACCGTCGTCGACGCCGAACCCCGTGACGCGGACCAGTCCGCTTGAGCCCGCCGTTGCGCGGACGAAGGATCGCATGCCTTGGGCGACGAACGGCGATAGCAGTGTGTTCGAGTTGTTGAAGACGCCGAAGTGACCCCAGTCGTTGCCAGAATCTTGGCCCGAGAAACAAGCTGGATCGAATGAAAACTGGACCGACGCAGGATCGATCACATACTGCGACGATGGGCTAGGGTTCTGGGGAGCGCCGCTCTGGCTTGACATTGGCACATTGAACTGAACGACCTCGGGAGCGCCGTAGTCGAAGCACTTCGCGCAGTGACCTG
>Ga0163153_10003432_pt1:0-15000 | contig 21227 bp, 17 predicted proteins | sample OliLakLV19MP6IB1_FD_148629 | JGI IMG/M metagenome (GOLD analysis project Ga0163153, IMG submission 148629) | Freshwater microbial mat bacterial communities from Lake Vanda, McMurdo Dry Valleys, Antarctica - Oligotrophic Lake LV.19.MP6.IB-1 | ecosystem: Environmental > Aquatic >...
CGCGCGGCAAGTGGTAGGTCTTCCTGCAACTTCTTGTTTCGGAAGATATGCGCCTTGGCGATCATGTTGGCAGTCACCGGCGCTGTCAGAAACAGGAACAGCGTAATGAGTAGCTCGTGGAAACCGACCGCCTGACGCAGCAGCACAAAATAGAGCATGGACGCGATCAGCAGGGCGCCGATCCCGAGCGTCGTCGCCTTGGTCGGACCGTGCAGGCGCCGCATTGTGTCCGGGAGCTTGGCGAGTCCAAAGGACCCGACGAACAGAAATACCGCTCCAACTATGATGAAGGCTGCGCTCACCCATTCGATAAATGTCGTCATCCTTACCTCACTCGATCACGTTGCCACGCAGCAGAAACTTGCAGAACGCGACGGTCGAGACGAACCCGACCATCGCGAACAACAGCGCAGCCTCGAAATACATCGTGGTGCCAAACGTAATTCCGGCCAATATGATGAGGCCGATCGCGTTAATCACCATGGTGTCGAGCGCAAGGATGCGGTCGGTTACGTCCGGCCCCACGATCAGCCGAAAGATGTTCAACAGAATGGAAGCCGAAATGGCGATCATCGCAAAGGAGCAGGCGGCAGTGATCATTCGAATATCCTCATCAGGCGGCGCTCATAGCGCGACTTGATGGTGGTCACGATTCCGGCAGCATCAGTGGTATCGAGGCAATGCACCAGCAGGGAGCGGCCATCTGCGCTCAAGTCGGCGCTTAGGGTTCCCGGTGTCATAGTGATCGTGCCGGCAAGGGTTGCGATCGCTTCCGGGCTTTCCAGATCGAGGGGGACGGTGACAAATTGAGATTTCAGGCTTTCTCCGCGACGGAACAGGACGAGATAGGCGACCTGAATATTCGAGAGGATGATGTCGTAGAGGACGACGGTGGAATATTCGATAATCGCCAAAGGATTGCGGACCCTCGGTCGACCTGGCCAATAGATGCTGGTCAATTTGGCGATCGCAACCCCGAGCATCAATCCGAATAGGATGGTGCCCCACGAGAAGTCGTTGATTAGCAAGACCCAGACCAAGCCAAGAATTGAGGTCAGGAGCGGATGGGGCAGGAATCGCGAGCGCATGGCTATTCTCCCGCAAGGTCCGATGCCAGGCGCGGCCGGAGCACCGTTGCTATGTAGCGCTGTGGCGCGAGGATCTGTTCCGCTGTGGCGACAAGGTCATCCATCACCGGGCCGGCGAGCAGGCTCAACGCCGCCACAGCCGCGATCATGGCGGCGATCACGAGGATTGGTCGCATCGGTACACGCCGTGCCGATAAAGCTGCTCGGGGACTCCTCCAGAATGTCCGGATGCCGGCCCGCGCAAATCCGACGATGAGCAACAGGCTCGTGACCAGCATCGCCGTCCAGACTGCGGTCGTGTAGGAAGCAGCGCGCCCCGCTTCGAGGATCAGGAGCTTACCGATAAAGCCTGCCATTGGCGGCATGCCGACCATCGCAATGGCAAGGAGGAAATAAAATCCTGCAAACAAGGTCGCAGGCTGGGGAATCCGCACGAGCCGTGTTTGGCCCTTGCCGTCCTGAACGAGAAGGCCGGCTAGTAGGAACAGGGCAGCGCTGACGATGGTGCTTTGTATGGCGTAATAGATCGCCGCGGCGAGGCCGGCTGCGGTCGTCAGACCGACAGCCATCAGCAGCGTGCCCATCGAGGCGATCAACGAATAGCACGCCAGATCGAGCAGGCTGCGAGCCGCCAGCACGCCGATTGTCCCCAAGACCAGCGTCAATATCCCGGCCGGCAGAATCCACGGCGTGGCTATGCCGGCCAGCGGACCCGCATCGGCGCCGAAGATCAGCGCATAGACGCGGATGATCGAATAGACGCCAACCTTGGTCATGATAGCGAACAGTGCAGCCGCGGGCGGCGAGGTCGACCCGTAGGTTGGTGGCAACCACCAATGCAGCGGAACCATGGCAGACTTGATCGCGAACACCGTGAGCAGTAGCAAGGCTCCGGCGGAAAGCAGCGCTTCGTTGGCCGGCGTAACCTGCGGCACTTTCATGGCGAGGTCGGCCATGTTGAGTGTTCCGGTGACTGCGTAGATGGCTCCCACCGCAAACAAGAAGACCGTCGAACCGATCAAATTGATCGCAATGTAGTGGAAGCCCGCCTTCAGGCGGCGGGCGCCGCCGCCATGCAGCATCAACCCATAGGAGGCGATCAGGAGGACCTCGAAGAAGACAAAAAGGTTGAATAGGTCACCGGTGAGGAACGCCCCATTGATGCCAAGTAACTGGAACTGAAACAGGGCATGGAAATGACGACCGCGCTTGTCCCAGTCGCCGATCGCCGCAATGACGACGCCGAAGGCGAGCAGATTGGTGAGCAGCAGCATGGTGGCCGCAAGCCGGTCCAGCACCAGCACGATGCCGAAGGGTGCGGGCCAGTTTCCGAGCAGGTACGCGCGCGTCTCGCCGTCGCCGGCAAAGACGTATAGCCCGACCGCGGCGGCGAACTGCAGGGTGGTTGCGACCAGCGATAGAATGCGTTGGCCGTTCAGGCTATGTCGCATCGCCAGCACGAGCAGCGCTGCGGTCATGGCGGGCACTGCGACCGGTATGATGAGCCAGTGATTCATCATCGCACAGCCTCATCGCGATGCGCGCTGGGCAGTTCATCGTCGGACCGGGCGGCGAGGGTCACATCGTCGGAACCGGTCTCCAGGAAAGTGCGCAACGACAACACGACGATCAATGCCGTCATTCCAAAGGTGATGACAATCGCGGTCAGAACGAGTGCCTGCGGCAGCGGGTCCGTGTATCCGGCTGCGCCTGCGCTGACGATCGGCGGCAGATCGATTGCAAGCCGGCCCATCGTGAACAGGAACACGTTGACCGCGTAGGAAAGGAAGGACAAACCCACCACCACCGGGAAGGTCCGTCGCAGCAGGATCAGATAGATGCCGGCGACCGTCAGCGCGCCGATACCCGTGGCCATGAGGAACTCCATGCTCATCTACTTCGCGCCTCCGCCTGCTTGGATGCTTGTTCCACGCGTTCCTCCACGCGAGAAAGTGTCGTAAGCGACAGGAGGCAGGTTCCTACCACAGTGAAGAACACGCCGACGTCGAAGGCCATGGCAGACGCCAATTCCACTTCGCCGAACACCGGCAGGTGGAAATACCCGAACGTGCTTGTGAGAAACGGCCGGTCGAACAGGAGCGAGGCAAGCCCCGTCACGCCGGCGAGCGCCACGCCACCACCGATCATTGCATGGGAGTCGAACCGGGCGCGGCGATGCGCCCAGACATAGCCGCTCGCCATATATTGCATGAGGAAGGCAATTGCGACGATGAGGCCGGCGATGAAGCCGCCCCCGGGCGTGTTGTGTCCGCGCAGCAGAATATAGACCCCGACCATGAGCGACAGCGGCAGCAGGACGCGCGTAGTCACCGTCAGCATCAGTGGGTGCGGGTCATGAGCCTGCGGATCGAAACGCATCCGTGCAAGACGGCGCCCGGCAGCGCCGTGCATCGCCGAATCGAGCAGGGCGAAGATGGTCAGCGCCGCGATCGCGAGCACGATGATCTCGCCGAAGGTGTCGTAGCCTCGGAAGTCCACCAGAATGACGTTCACGACGTTGGTGCCACCGCCGCCCGGCAATGACTGCTCGATGTGAAAGCCGGAGATCGTCTCGAAGCTGCGCGTCATTGCGGCATAGGCGAGCGCGGCCACGCCGAGTCCGCCCAACGTGGCCAGTAAGCCCGCGCCGAGCTTATAGCTCCGTGGCAGTTCGTCCGGCGTCGTACGCGGCAGGAGGTTGATCGCGAGCAAAAGGAGAATGGTGGTGACCACCTCGACCGAGATCTGGGTTAGAGCGAGATCGGGTGCCGAGAATTGCAGGAACGCAAGTGACACGATCAGCCCAACGATGCTGGTGACGATCAACGCCGCGAGCCGGTCATAGTGGCGCCAGACGATCAGGCCGCACGCGAGGAGCAATACCAGCCAGCCGGTGATCGCAGGCAGTGTCGCTGGCAGCGTGGGGCGGTCACCCGCAATCGGCGCAGGCGCCGCGCCCAGGAATCCGGCAAGACCAAGGAGGCCGATTACCGTGATGACGATACACATATAGCGCGGCAGACTGCCGTTATCGACGCGATGGAGCAGGAGCCGCGCCCCCCGGACCATGCCCGCCACCGACGCCCTGAACATCGCCATTGCGTCGGGTCGAGGCACAATGAGGCGCGCGTGGTTGACCGCCGAGTAGACCCACAGCAGCGCGAGGCCCCCCGCAAGCGCCAGCCCGCTCATGGCCAGCGCCGGGGTCATGCCGTGCCACAAGGCGAGATGGTAGTCGGGCAAGGCACCGCCGACAGCCGCGAGCGCGGTCTGCTCAACGATCGCTCCGGCGAATGTCGCAGGCATCAGGCCGATGGCGACGATCGGAACGACCAGCACCGCGACCGGCACCCACATTCCGAAGGGCGGGTCATGGGGATGTTGCGGATAGTCCTGCCGTTCCGGTCCAAGGAACACGTGGAATACAAGCCGGGCGGAATAGGCCGCGGACAGGAGGGCACCGAAGGTGGCGAAAAGCGGAAAGAGCCATGCCTGTCCGGCATAGACCGTGTGCGCTGCCTCCTCCAGCATCATTTCCTTCGACAGGAATCCGTTGAGAAGCGGCAAGCCGGCCATCGACGCCGCGGCGACGATCGCAAGGCCGGCGGTGATCGGCATCAGGCGGCGCAGGCCGCCGAGCCTGCGGATGTCCCGGGTGCCGGCCGCGTGGTCGACGATGCCGGCGGACATGAACAGCGCTGCCTTGAACGTCGCGTGGTTGAGGATGTGGAACACGCCAGCAACCACCGCCATGCGTGTGCCGAGCCCCAGCAGCATCGTCAGTAGGCCCAGATGGCTCACGGTGGAAAATGCCAGCAACGCCTTGAGGTCGTCCCTGAACAGGGCGATCCAGGCCGCGATCACCATGGTTGCAAGGCCGGTCAGGGTGACGATCAGGAACCATTCCTGCGTGCCGGACAAGACCGGCCAAAGGCGGGCCAGCAAAAAAACACCCGCTTTCACCATTGTGGCCGAATGCAGATAGGCCGACACTGGCGTCGGCGCGGCCATCGCATGTGGAAGCCAGAAATGGAATGGGAACTGCGCCGACTTGGTGAACGCGCCCGCGAGGATCAGCAGCAGCGTCGGCAGGTAGAGCGGTGACGCCTTGATCACATCGCCGCGTCCAAGGATCTCACTCAACATGAAGCTGCCGGCGATGTGTCCGAGCAGCAGCATACCGCCCATCAGCGCCAGCCCACCGGCGCCGGTGACAACCAATGCCATGAGCGCGCCGGCGCGCGATGCCGGCAGATGATGCCAATAGCCGATTAGCAGGAAGGAGCTGAGGCTGGTCAGCTCCCAGAACACGACGAGCAGGAGAATGTTGTCACTCAGTACGATGCCGACCATCGAGCCCTGGAAGAGCAAGAGGTAGCAAAAGAACCGTCCCATGGAATCGGTGGGGCTCAGATAAAAGCGTGCATAGAGGATGACCAGAAGGCCGATGGCCAGAATCAAGGCGGCGAAGAACAGGCCCAGCCCGTCAACAAAGAACGACAGCGAGAGGCCGAGTTGCGGCAGCCATTGCATGGATGACTGCGGAATCCCGCCCGAGTAGACCGTTGGGACTTCCGTGAGCAGGATGACGAGCGACAGCCCCGTGACCGCGGCTGTTGCCGCCGCGCAGATATTCCGCCCGGCTCGAATGGCGAGCAGGGGAATCAGTGCTCCGATGAAGGGAGTTAAAACGATGAGCGCTAGTTTCATTCCACGACATTCGGTTTAGTGACAACTTAAAACCCGCGTCCTAGGGACGCGGTCATCGCCTAACTGGCTTTGCCTGTTGGATCTCCTGCTCATGTCGATACTTTTGCAGTGTTGTCCCCACAACGCTGAGAAAGGAAACGGGCATGAGCAGGTTCAAAAGAGCATCGCATGTTATATGGCATTGTCAATACCACTTGGTCTGGGTACCGAAGTACCGTTATCGCATGTTGCAGGGTCCGATCGGCAGAGAGGATCAAAGGTGCGTGATGACGTTCTGTCAGCAACTCGGATACGAGATTGTGGAGATGAATGTACAGGCAGATCACGTGCACATGTTGGTGAAGGTGCCGCCGAAGCTGTCGATCTAGGAGTTGATGGGTGTCCTGAAAGGACGTACTGCGATTCGATTGTTCAATGTATTTCCGAGTTTGCGAAAGAAGCCGTACTGGGGCAATCGTTTTCGTGGCTCACCACGTGCGGGCCGGTATAGGGCGCGTACTCCACCGGATAGGGCAACAGCGAATACAGTGGCTCCTACCCAATGCCAAGACCGATGCAGAGCGCGGCGAACAGCAGCATATGATGGTCATGCTGCTGGCGCTGCTGACCAGCGGGTTCCTGGCCTGGAACTAAGGCGCGACAACGACTCAGCCGTTATCGACCATTGGCAGCATTTCCCCCTGAAACCCGCTATCCACGCGGAGGTCACCCCGAAAATGGCAGTATTTCCGCTTCGCTCAATGGGGCCCGATCAGGCGCCATTCGTTGCCGCATTTGCGGCAGCGAACGTGCGACGGCGAGATCAGCTGGAACCGGGCATAGGCGCCGCACGCGCGGCAGGTCGCGTGCTCGCCGAGGGTTTCCGCCTCCGCAAGGATCTCGTGATAGCGGACCATGCCGTAAATCCCGATGGCGCCCGCAGACAGGGCGACGACGACATACGCCAGCAGCCGGAGCGCCGAGCCGCGGAAGCTGAGTTCCTCCACGCAGGCCGCGATGGCGACCATGCAGATGAATCCGGAAACGAACCAGGCATGGCCTTCGATCAGGCGGCGCTCGTACCAGCGCGCAAAACCGAGACGACGGATGCTGTCTGAGGGTTCCATGCCCGATGATGGGGGAGGCCGCCGCAAACCTCAATGCGGTAGATTACAATCCGGCTTCAACGGCGGGCCCCCCCGCATTGCGGCGTGGTGAACCTGGTCAGGTCCGGAAGGAAGCAGCCACAGCTACATACCGCAAGTGCCGGGGACAAGGCTCGCCACCAACGAGAAGCGAAGAGGGAGGGTCGAAACGACCCTCCCTCTTCGGCCCCCTCCCCGCAGACTGTAGAATTCGCGCATGACTTATCTCGTTCTGGCGCGCAAATACCGGCCTAGGAGTTTTGCCACGCTGGTCGGGCAGGAGCATGTCGTCAAGGCATTGCGCCACGCGCTCGAGAAGCAGCGCCTGCATCACGCTTACCTGTTCACCGGCACCCGCGGCGTGGGCAAGACCACCATTGCGCGCATTCTCGCCAAATGCCTCAACTGCGAGACCGGCATCACCCCGGAGCCTTGCGGTAAATGCAGTGCGTGCCTGGAGATCGACGGCGGCCGTTTCGTCGACTTGCTCGAAGTGGACGCGGCGACGAACACCAAGGTCGACGAAATGAGGCAGCTGCTGGAGACCGCGCAATATGCGCCGTCCCGCGGGCGGTTCAAGGTTTACGTGATCGACGAAGTGCACATGCTCTCGACCTCGGCGTTCAACGCGATGCTGAAGACTCTGGAAGAGCCGCCGGAGCACCTCAAGTTCATCCTCGCGACGACCGATCCGCAGAAGATCCCGGTCACGGTGCTTAGCCGGTGCCTGCAGTTCAACCTCAAGCAGATGCCGCAAGGCGCGATTACCGAGCACCTCGCCCGCCTGCTCGAGGCCGAGAAGGTCGAATTCGAGCGCGAGGCGCTGCCCCCGTTGGCCCGGGCGGCATCGGGCAGCATGCGCGATGGGTTGTCGTTGCTGGACCAGGCCATTGCGCATGGCGCAGGCAAGGTCACTGCGGTGAATGTGCGCGAGATGCTTGGCGCAGTGGACGAAACCTACCTGTTGCGCGCGCTGGACGCGCTAGCGGCCGGGGACGGCCCGGCGCTGATGGCTCTCGCCGATGAAATGCTGTCGCGCAGCCTGTCGTTCGACGCGGCGCTCGCCGACCTGGCCAGCCTGCTCCTGCGCATCGCGGTGGCCAGCGCCATGCCCGAAGCGCTCGACGAGGATTTGCCTGAGCGCGAAAGGGTGGTGGGTTTTGCGCAGCACTTTGCGCCGGACGAGATCCAGCTCTATTACCAGATCGCCGTGCAGGGCCGCCAGGATCTCCCGCTGGCGCCCGACGAGCACTCAGGCTTTCTAATGACGCTGTTGCGCATGCTCGCGTTCAGGCCCGAAGGCGCTGCGCTGTCGCCCGCAGGCTCGCTGTCACTGCCGGACAAGCGCCCGGCGCGGCCTGTTGCGGAACCGAAAGCTTCACCGGGCCCCGCGCCGAAGCCTCAAGTGCAACCGCAGATGAAATCGAGTGTGCCGTTCGAGGGTGACTGGGTTGGCCTGGTGCGCGACCTCAAGCTTGGCGGCGCTGCAAAGCTGCTGGCAGACAATTCGGAAATGAGGCGCCACGAGACCGGCCAGTTCGACCTGGCCATTCCCAAGGCGATGGCTTATCTGGCCGACAAGAGTTACGTCGACAAGCTCAAGAGCGCGCTCGTTGAGCGCTTCGGCGGCACGATCACGCTCAAGGTGGCCGTGGGCGAGGTGCAGGGCGCATCGGTCGCGGCCCTGGAGCAGGGCGAGCGTTCGGCTCGCCAGGCCAAAGCCGTCGACGCAGTGCTCGGAGATCCGTTCGTGCGCGACCTGGTCGACATTTTCGATGCGACCGTGATCGACAACAGCATTCACGCCACCCCCAAGGGATCACCGTAACAGGCGACCCGCAAGGGTCTCAGGAGGCAGTCATGAGAGGCAATATCGGCCAGCTGATGAAGCAGGCGCAGGCCATGCAGGAAAACATGCAGAAGATGCAGGACCAGCTCTCCCAGCTCGAAGTCGAAGGGCAGTCCGGCGCGGGGATGGTCAAGGTCCAGATGACGTGCAAGTACGACGTGAAGCGCGTGGCGATCGATCCCTCCCTGGTCGGCGACGACAAGGAAATGCTGGAGGACCTCGTCGCGGCGGCGTTCAACGATGCGGCACGCCGGGTCGAGGCGAAGATTGCCGAGAAGATGAGCAGCGTCACCGCCGGCATGGGGCTGCCGGCCGGCATGAAGCTGCCGTTCTGAGATCCCCAGCGTGCGCAGGGACCCCGTCCCAACCTCCGAGGGCCTCGAGCGCCTGGTAGAAGCGCTTCGGGTGCTGCCGGGCGTCGGGCCCAAGTCGGCCCAGCGCATGGCGTACCAGTTGCTGCAACGCGATCGCGCGGGCGCCGACCAGCTCGCAGTGTCGTTGAAGCACGCGCTGGCAACCGTGCGCCATTGCGCAAGGTGCAACAATTTCACCGAAGGCGAGACCTGCTCGCTGTGCGCCTCGGCGCGCCGTGACGCGACCGTCCTTTGCGTGGTCGAAACGCCGGCCGACCTGGCGATGGTCGAGCAAACGTCCTCGTTCTCCGGCATGTATTTCGTGCTCATGGGACGGCTTTCGCCGCTCGACGGGGTGGGTCCGCGCGACATCGGCCTCGACAGGCTGCTCGCGCGCGCAACCGACGGCACCGTGCAGGAGGTCATCCTCGCCACCAATTTCACGAACGAAGGCGAAGCGACCGCGCACTACATTGCCGAGATGCTGCGCACCCGCGGCGTGCGCGTGAGCCGCATCGCGCGGGGCGTACCGCTGGGAGGGGAGCTCGAATATGTCGACGCCGGCACGCTCTCGCAGGCATTGATGGAAAGGCGCCCGCTGTAGAATGGCGCCATAAAACGGAGGGCACAAATAATGAAGTCGGTCTTTGGCTCGATCCTTGCGGCCGCGGCACTCGTGCTGTCGTCGAATTCATCCGCGCAGTTGGAAAAGCCGGACGTCCACATTGCCATCGGCGGCAAGTCCGCGCTCTATTACCTGCCGCTCACGCTTGCCGAGCGGCTCGGATATTTCAAGGACGAAGGTCTCACCCTGCGGATCAGCGATTTCCCGGGCGGCGCCCGCTCGCTGCAGGCTGTCGTCGGGGGCAGCGCAGACGTGGTTTCAGGCGCCTACGAGCACACGATCAACATGCAGTCCAACGGGCAGCATTTCACTGCGTTCGTGCTCTCGGGTTCGGCGCCGCAGATCTCCGTGGGCATCGTTACGTCGAAGGCGGCGTCCTACAAGTCGCCCAAGGACCTCAAGGGCCTCAAGGTCGGCGTAAGCGCGCCGGGCTCCAGCACCAACATGGTGGCGAACTTCCTCCTCGCCAAGGGCGGACTCAAGCCCTCCGACGTTTCGATCATCGGGATTGGGGCGGGATCGACCGTGATTGCCGCGGTCGACCAAGGCCGGGTCGACGTCGTGTCGCAAACGGATCCGGCGATGACCATCCTCGAGAAGGAAGGCAAGATCAAGATCATCGCCGAGACGCGCACGCCGGAAGGCACCGAAAAGCTGTTCGGCGGACCGATGCCGGCCGCAAGCCTGTATGCGCCGGTCGATTTCGTGAAAAAGAATCCCAGGACCGTCCAGGCGATGACCAACGCGATGGTGCGCGCGTTGCTCTGGCTGCAGGACGCCTCGCCGCAGCAGGTGCTCGCGACCGTGCCTGAGGACTACCTCCTTGGAAACAAGGCCATGTACCTCTTCGCGTTCAACAACGTCAAAACCGCGTACTCCAGGGACGGGCTGTTCAGCGAGGCCGGCGCGAAAACCACGTTGAAGGCGCTGGCCTCCTTCAACCCGAAGATCGACCCCTCCAAGATCAAGCTGGGCGAGACCTACACGAACGAGTTCGCGAAGAAGGCGCTCGCGAAGTACGCAAAGAAGAAGTAGGGGGGGGCGCATGGCCTCGGTGGGAGCGCCGGCGCTCGCGCTGGAGAACATCACGGTCACGTTCGTCGCGCGTGACTCGAACGACACCCGTTACACGGCCGTCAAGGACGCGACGCTGGTCGTCGCGCCCGGCGAGTTCGTGTCCGTCGTTGGCCCGACCGGGTGCGGCAAGTCGACGCTGCTGAACGTTGCGGTCGGTCTCCTGGAACCCTCGGCAGGCAGCGTGAAGGTCTTCGGGGAACCCCTGGACGGGCTGAACCGGCAGGCCGGATACCTCTTCCAGACCGAAGCGCTGATGCCATGGCGCACGGGCCTGGACAATGTCACCGCGGGTCTCGAGTTCCGCGGCGTGCCGCGTGAAGAGGCTGTGCGCCGCGCGCAAGACTGGCTGGCCCGCGTCGGCCTCGCCGGGCACGGGCATCGCTACCCGCACCAGCTTTCCGGCGGGATGCGCAGGCGCGTAGCGCTTGCGCAGACGCTGATCCTGGATCCGCAGATCATCCTCATGGACGAGCCTTTTTCGGCGCTGGACATCCAGACGCGCCAGCTCATGGAGAACGAACTGCTCGAGCTCTGGTCGGCCGACCGCAAGTCGGTGGTCTTCATCACACATGACATCGAAGAGGCGATTTCGCTGTCGGACAGGGTCGTCGTGCTGTCCGCGGGGCCTGAAACCCACCCGATCGGCGAGTTCACGATCGACCTTCCGCGGCCCCGCGACGTGGCCGAGATCCGACTGACGCCGCGCTTCATCGAGCTGCACACGAAAATCTGGCATGCAATGAAGGACGAAGTGCTCAAAGGCTATGCGCGAACCCGCATCCAGTAGCGGGCTTTGGGCGCGGGCGCGCCCCCAGCACGGGAACCTGTACATTTGGCAGATCCTGATGCTCGTTGCATTTTTCGTGATGTGGCACGTGCTCACGGTGCCGGGCATCCTTCCGCCGTTTTACTTCGAGGATGCGAGCAAGGCCGCCTTCTTTTTCGGCGAGCCGCTCAAGGTTTTTGCGCGCATCTGGGAGTGGTTCTCCACCGGGGACATCTATCCCCACCTCTGGGTCACCTTGTGGGAGACGATCCTTGCGTTCGTGATCGGGACCGTGTCGGGACTGGTGATCGGGCTGTGGCTTGCACTCAATCCGATTGCGTCGGCGTTGTGCGACCCGTATATCAAGGCGCTCAACGCCATGCCTCGCGTGATCCTCGCGCCGATTTTCAGCGTGTGGTTCGGGCTCGACATCGCATCCAAGGTGGCATTGGGCGTCACGCTGGTGTTCTTCATTGTCTTCTTCAACGTTTACCAGGGCGTGCGCGAGGTGAGCCCGACGGTGCTGGCGAACGCGCGAATCCTTGGCGCGAGCCGCAACCAACTGCTTCGGCATGTCTATGTGCCGAGCGCAATGAGCTGGGTCTTCGCCAGCCTGCACAATTCCGTCGGCCTGGCTTTCGTCGGCGCAGTGGTGGGGGAATACCTGGGTTCGTCGCGCGGCGTGGGCTACCTCATCCTGCAGGCGGAAGGCACGTTCGATATCAACACGGTATTCGCGGGAATCCTCGTGCTCACCGCTTTTGCGCTGGTACTCGATTTCATGGTGACCCTCACCGAGAAGCGCCTGATGGTCTGGCAGCCGCGCCAGGGCGAGACCGAACGTCTCTGAGCCAATGGGATCGTCCTCCTGACCCACTACTTGTTGAATCGCCGATGATCCGCGTCGAACGCGCCGTTTCGAACGCTGAGCCCGATGCACAGGAGACGTTGATCAAGTCTCTGGATGAGCGACTGGGTGCATGGATGGGCTGCGATGTGGAGGCCGAAGGGCTCTATCGACGGGAATCGATGGGTTGCGTCGATCCCTCGCTCGGCTTTTTCCTCGAGGGCAACCGCCTGCGCGTCCTTGCGTTTACGCCCATTGGTCACGCGCTGCTGGAACAAGTACGCGGACTCTGGGCGTTCGAATCCTGTCCCGGCGGATTGTCCGCGAGGTTCGAGGCGCAGGCCCCGGGACCGCATCCGGTCATCGGGATCCTGCGTTCATTTCTGCGTATGTTCGGTCCTGCATCGCCGGAACTCGCGCTCTTCGGTGTCTTCAGTTTCGACTACTACCGGCTCGCAGCCGCAGGCAGGCTGCCCGATGACGGGAAGCGTCGCGTGGTGCTTTATTTCGCTCAGCGGGTGCTGGTGGCAAAGGCGACCGGCCTGCAATGGGTCGAGTTTCGCTACCCGGACCTGGTGCCCGCACCAAATGCCGAACCCGCGACACTGGACCGCGTGCGCCTGGACAAAGAGACGGATGACCTGCCACCCGGGGGCCATGCAAAGGCCGTGTCGAAAGGCATTGGCAGACTGAAGAACGGCGAATTGTTCTCGCTCGTCCTCAGCCAGACTTTTCGGCGCCGGGCTTCGGTCCCGGCGAGCACCGCGTTCAAGGCGCTGCGTGCGTTGAATCCATACCCTGCGATGTTTTCCCTCAACCTCGGCGGTGGGGAAAGGCTCTTCGGCGCGTCCCCCGACCTCCAGGTGCGCGCCGACGGGGAATGGGTGGAAAGCGCGCCGGTGTGCGGCACCTGCAGGCGAGGCGGCGATGCGGTGGCCGACGCCGACCAGGCCCTGGCGTTGCTCAACTCGGACAAGGAAGATGCGTCGCTGGCGGCTTGCGCCGATTCGGACAGGAACGACAAGGCCACGGTGTGCGAGGCGGGATCGCTCGAAGTCGTATCGCGCCGCCGCGTGCATTTCTTCAGCACGATCATCCATACGATCGACCACATCCGGGGCCGCCGCCGCAAGGATGCGGACGCCTTCGACATCCTTCTTGCGCATGCAACGCCGGCGACCGTAACCGGCCTGCCCAAGCCGGTCGCCATCCCCGCGATCGGAGAACTCGAAGCCGGCTGGCGAGGGTGGTACGCCGGTGCCGTGGTCCGGCTGGCCTCGGACGGGAGCATGGAGGCCTTGACCGTACTGCGCGCGGCTCGCGTCGTCGGGGACATTGCCGAGGTCCGCACAGGCGGCAATCTTCTGGTCGATTCCGACCCGATCAAGGAGGAAGAGGAAACCCGGCTCAAGGCCGAAACGCTTTTCCGCGTGCTGGCGGGGCAGTCCCCGCGGGCTCAAAAGGCGAGCGGGGCCTCCGAGACTCGCTTCAAAGTCGAGTTTGTCGAATGCGGCGATCCGATGGGAGCGCTTCTTGCCGAATGCCTTGTTAATGCAGGGTGCGATCTCTGCGCCGACGGCGACGGGTCGATCGTCGTTTTAGGGGGCGGAAAGGAATGGCCCTCTGCTGCTGACGGAGATCGCCCGCTGTTGGCGATCGGAGCGAGCGGGGAGGCGCTGCTTCAAGGACAAGGTGGCACTGCGCTGCCACTGTCGGAGCCAAAGTACGCGCGACGAATTACCGCCGTCCCAGTCGGCGGAGGGATCCTGTCTAAGGGTGCCAAGATGGACGTGGGACTGTATTCTTCACAAGTCTTTGAAACAAAAGGGCTCCCGGCCACCTGGAGAGCGGAGCTCGTATCCAAAGAAGGTTGGGTAATGGCAGCGTCTTCGACCGAGAAACAGCAGGTTGCCATCCTCTGTCGGCCCGACTCGGTGCAATCGCTCAAGGAAGACGCCGGCCGCGTTCTCGTTCGCGCCGCACTAACTTGGCTCGCGAGGGGCAAGGAGCCGTCTTAACGTGTTAACCTTTTGTTCTAAATAGAAAACTTACACCCGTGGAGGGTATCTTGCGTCGAAATATCCAGTTTCTAGCCTGCTTTGTGGCGGTGGCGTTGGCTACCGGACAGGCCTTTGCACAGCCGTTTCCCAATCGAGCAGTGAAGATCGTCGTGTCGTTTCCCCCGGGGACGACGCCGGACACGGTTGCCAGGGTGGTCGCGCCCAAGCTTCAGGACGCGTTGGGGCAACCGGTCATCGTCGAAAACCGGGCTGGTGCCGGCGGTAACGTTGCTGTCGACGCGGTCGCCAAGTCTCCAGCGGATGGCTACACGCTGGTGGTCAGCACCAACGCCGCGCTGGCGACCAACAAGATCCTGTACGACAATCTTCCTTACGACCCGGAAAGGGACCTGTCGGCCATTTCTTTGCTCGCCTCGGCGCCCCAGATTCTCGTGGTGCACCCCAATGTGCCGGCCAGCAATTTCAAGGAATTCCTCGCATACCTGAAGTCCAACCCGGCGAAGCTTTCGTACGGGACGACAGGCAGTGGGAGTGCGGCGC
>Ga0163153_10003433_pt1 | contig 21227 bp, 18 predicted proteins | sample OliLakLV19MP6IB1_FD_148629 | JGI IMG/M metagenome (GOLD analysis project Ga0163153, IMG submission 148629) | Freshwater microbial mat bacterial communities from Lake Vanda, McMurdo Dry Valleys, Antarctica - Oligotrophic Lake LV.19.MP6.IB-1 | ecosystem: Environmental > Aquatic > Freshwater >...
CTTGTTGGTATTTCCAAAGACTCAGTCGATGAGCATCTGAAACTTTATGCGGGTTATGTAAAGCACGCAAATTTGATCTTGTCTAAAATAACCGAACTAAGTGCAGATGCAGAGACTAATGCGTATGCATTGGGTGAGCTTCAGCGACGGTTTGGATTTGAATTTGACGGTATGAGAAATCACGAATTCTATTTCAAAAGTTTGGAGAATGGCCCTAAAGCACTGGACCAAGAGAGTACTCTTGTCCAAATGATCGGGCAAGAGTGGGGATCATTTAATGCATGGCTCGCTCGATTTAAAGCAATCGCCCTCACTCGAGGGATTGGCTGGGCAATACTTTACTACGACAAAACAACAGGTAGACTCTTGAACGCATGGATTGACGAACAACACCTTGGGCATTTGACTGGACTTTCCCCTATCCTTGCACTCGATGTATGGGAACACGCGTTTGTGCCAGACTACAAAGCATCTGGTAAGAAAAAATATGTGGAGGACTTTTTTGTAAACTTGAACTGGAGCATAATCGAAGAAAACTTCAACAATGCGGTTTAGAAGAATCATTAGTAACTTACAATTGACTCATCCCCCGAGCGCATCAGATTGGTGTCGCTCGGTTTTTGTTCTATACTTTGTTTTTGATTTTGTTTTTCGGTTTGTCTTTTATGAAAACGATAAACGAAAAAACCGAATATTAGATAAAAAATAATGAGAAGAGAAAGTGGGATGTACGGAATGTGAATATTTGCATATGGCAGTTTGGAAACTAGACGTGCAATAAAAAGATCCCACCAGAGCAGTATGTAAGTTGGGATGCCGGGAATAAGTCCCACGAATCGAGAAACAAAACCGAAAAGAGCTGTGAGAAATCCAAGAAGCATGGTCAGTGGAACAAATGGCAATACAAAAAAGTTTGCAGGAAATGCATAGATGCCAAAGTTGCCAGACATATATAAAATGTACGGCAAGACAGAGAGTTGCGCACCAAGAGTTGTGGCGGACAATTCGCGCAATCCAAAACGCTTGGTTAGAAAGCTAGCATATTTTTCCATGAAAATTTCAACAATCGGTGAGACATACATGATTCCATAGGTTGCAATGACCGACAGATGAAATGAAGGGTCATAGAGAACGATAAATGGATTCCACATACTCATCCCCCAGACAGCGAGAAGAAGTGCGCGAGACGCATTATATGTCTTTCCAACGTTACGGCCAATAAGTGCGATACTTGCCATCACGCCTGCGCGTACTGCAGATGCACCAGCACCTGCCATAAGTACAAATAAAATGACACCGACGAAAGAGAAACCGAACGCAAAACGCATTGATACGAGAGAGACCATTTTCAAAAGACTCTCCGCGACGATTGTAATGTTGTAACCTGAAAGAACAATAATATGTGAAAGCCCTGCAACTCGAAACTCATCTTTGATACTTTTCTGCAGTGTATCGGTTCCAAGGAGAATTCCCGCAAGTAGGCCTGCTTCTGGTTCTGGTATTACGCTTCTTATCGAACTGAGAAAATGACGCTTTATACCAAACAGATATTTTAGTACAGGATTTCCCTCCTCTCCCACCATTTTTACTGAAGCAGATGAAAGTGTATGGGTAATAAAATCTTTAAAGAGATACATTTGATAATCAAATGTACGCCCATCTTCATTTTCTATATTCCTTGGTACCCGAAGGGTACCTCGAGCTTCCACAACATCTCCATATCTAAATTCCGGAAAGGCAGGTGTCTTTACCAGTACTCCGGTAATGAAAGGCTGTGTAGTACTCGCAAGAACAAACTCTCGTGTACGTACCAACACATTTTGAAATTCTCCATCTGAAACCGGTTCTCGACCCACAACTCCTCTTATCGTTATTTTTTGCTCTACAAACGAAGTGCTTGGGGAAATGTCAGGATACGAAATAAGCATGACTCGTGCCTGACCAAGCGAAAGTCCGATTAAGATGATTGCAAGAAACATATATATTTGTCTCTCAGCACTATCTGAATATTTTTTGCTACACAAGAGAAAAATAATACCAAGAAACAAGAAACTAAATAAAGATGCAAATGACGCATGAATAAAAGAGAGAGCAATACCGATAATACTAAAAATAAAAAACAGTAACATTGTAGTTACCGTTTCTTAAAATCACTCATAATATTTTTCTCATCTTCTGCACTGAAAGATTTCATGAACAATGCACCTGAAACTCCATTTACTCTCGCTTTGCACTCTTCCCACGTACTGTGTACCATGACCACATCTCCGACACAACTCACGTATGAATACACAGGGCTCGAATTCTTCGACTTATTTTTCTTCTCTTTACCAGGAGCGGATGTCTCTATCTGTTCCACATCGACAGTATAGTCAGAAATATTTCCGGTAAAAAGAAGAACTGGATTCTTATCTGCATATGAAGTAGCGATCACATCACAGCGTTCGTTTGCAGGAACACCTGCATGACCTCTAACTTTTCTAAACAACACTTCTCTCCCACTGACTTGCTCATTTAATGTTTCCCACAAGTCTCGATTCAATACATCTTCTTTTGTTTTTGTTTTCCAGTTATTTTTTTTCCATCCTGAAATCCAAAGTGTGATACCCGATATAAGATAACCTGAATCAGTGTGAACGATCACCTCATCTGCTTTTGTAGAAGCAAGCGCTTCCACTACTGCACTAAGTTCCATCCGATTGTTTGTCGTTTTTATTTCACTCCCACCAAGTTCTTTTACTTTTTCATCTTCCACCACAACAGCTCCCCAACCGCCTGGACCAGGATTCCCTCGTGAGGAACCGTCTGTAAATATGATTGCTTTCATAAATTTATTATAGCAGAAACGGTTATGAAATAGCATATACTTATTTTTAGCATTCGCAGACTCTTGTACGCTTGGAGCAAATTAGCTGTTTCAAAAACATTCGCAGATTTTTAGCTCAAATGACAACACTTTTCTCGAGCCGTGAGCACTCAACCCCTGTACACGGGGGCGAAGCGAAGCGAGTCTGCGGAAGGCGGAGAAAAGTGTGCTTCATTTGATAAAAATCGAGGACGATTTTGAAACATCTAATTATGCGGAACTACATCAACAATTCTCAACCGTAGTTCAGGAAAATTGCGAAACATTGATTTTTCTATGTGGGCGATGAGGTTGATTTTCTGTCCCACATCCAGTGTAACACTGTATTTACTTGGGTCTGAGAAGAATCCTATAGCTTGGACACTCTTTCCATTCTTCTTGTGAAACGTGAGCTCGAGATGATTCTTCTCCTTTCCAAATTGTTTCATAGAGGTGATTACCGCACTCTGTATCAAAAAAAGAGGCTTTGGATTGTCGATGCCGAAGGGAGCAAGTTTCTCGATATGACTGTACATACTCCACTCCACATCATCGATTGAAATTTCTTTGTCAGTACATATTGGTTCTGGACCTGCGTTTTCATTTTGCAGTGCATCAAACGCTTCGTTTAATTTTTCTTCAAGTTCACCTACGGTATTGAGAGAAATTGAAAACCCGCCAGCACCAGCGTGTCCACCATAATCCAAAAAACTATTTGCTGCATGTTGCATAAGCTTCATTATATTTATATCTCCGCCGGCACGACACGAGCCTTTGAGGATCACGTGTCCATCTGAATCTTTCATTTCTTCTCCGCTTCGTCCCCAAAGAAACACCGGGCGCCCATGTTCGTCTCCAAATGAACTTGCAACAAGTCCGAGAAGCGAGGGCATCCATTTTGGATTTCCGAGAACGATTACATTTCGCATACTCTCTCTCCGTTCAGAAATTATTTTTTTAATTTCCTTGACCATGCTCGCAACCACACCTTTTCTTTCATCATTGATTTTATTCAAGTGTTCTGCCATTGCACCTGCAGCTACCGAATCTGTTTCAGAGAGCATGACAAATGCATCTCGTGGTACGCCCATGCGAGATGCAGCATTGATGCGTGGAGTTATCATAAAACCAATATCTTCTTCGGAAAGATGTGCTTGATTCATCTTTAAAATCGCACACAATTTTTGTAGTCCTGGTCGTGGAGATTTACGCATAACATACAGCCCATACGATGCAAGTGTTCTGTTCTCGCCTCGAAGGGGTACCATATCAGAAAGCGTTGCGAGTCCCACCATATCAAGAAGCCATTTTTCCCAACCAGGAACTATAGAATATTTTTTCTTAAAATCTTCGTGTTCTAAAAGTGCGCACACCACTTTCCAAATCACTCCTGATCCACACAGCATTTTTTCTGGATACATACAGCCTGGCTGTTTTGGATTAATAATTGAATATGCATTTGGCAAAACTTCATGGGGTACATGATGGTCGGTCACAATCACATCAAGCTGAAGTGAGTTTGCATATTCTACTTCCCCCACATCGGCGATACCGCAGTCAATAGTAATAACAAGAGTCACTCCATTTTTCTTAAATAAGTCGGTTGCATCATGACTCATGCCATACCCCTCGTCATTGCGATGTGGAATATATATTTCATAATTCTCATAACCAATTTTCTTAAAAAAGTCAGAGATTACGACAGCACCAGGTATACCATCAGCATCATAGTCCGAAAACACACCAATACGTTCCCTCACTTCGAATGCTCGAAGGATACGCTCTACTGCTTTGTTCATATCTTTCAAAAGATATGGGTCGTGAATATCACGAGAGAAATCTGGTGCGATAAAAATTTCTGCATCACTCTGTTTTGTAATCCCTCTCGTGAAGAGAAGTTCTTGCAATAGAGGATGATACGCTTTCAAGTTTTCTCTCACTGCATCGGTAGGTTTTTCTCGGGAGACATATTTTTTTTCTGTTTTTTTTGTTGAATCCATTCGAACAATTTTAACACAGGGTATCAGACAAAATGCTATACTTAACGTATGAATGATTGTATATTTTGCAAAATTGTAAACGGAGAGATTCCTTCCTATAAAGTGTATGAGGATGAGAACTTCTTGGCCTTCTTAGATATTCATCCGCAGTCTCCAGGGCATGTGCAGGTCATACCAAAACAGCATCATCGGTGGGTCTGGGACGTACCTAATGTAGGAGAATATTTTGAAGTGGTACGGAAAATCGCCCTGGCACAACAAAAAGCATTTGATACTGACTGGATTCTCTCAAGGATTGTTGGGGATGAAGTGGAGCATGCTCATATTTGGGTGTTTCCTAATAAAGAAGTAATTGGCGATCCGAAAGATTTTGAAGAAAACATGAAAAAAATTAATGAAGCTATATAAAGCAAAAGCCACTCAAAAGAGTGGCTTTAAAAAAAAAGCAGATGCAGATATGGCGCTAGGTAAGAGGAATAATTCCCTCACTTTTAAGTATCGCCAATATTATGATTTCGCACTTCTTACCACAATTTCTCCACAGATGAGGTTTTCTGAACTTAACCTCCTTAATTGACTGATCGAGGTTAATGTATCCAATCACATTACCCTCGGGATATTTATACATGGAGTTATGGATTCTTCTTGCGAGTTTAGGGTCCTCCGTAAAGTGACCCACATTCTCCATTCTAAACAACTCTGCCAGACTCTTTCTCTTTTCAAATAATGGTACATATACCCCGTCTGAACTATGAACATTCATAAGCTCAATAATTTCTTCTGCACTTAATGCAGAAAGAAATACCGCCTCCAAAAGGCGGGCAATCTCCTCAGATGTAGCTTTCACTGTATCTTACTCCTCAAACTATCTAATCATGTAAATACTATTTTGTCAATGCATCGATTGCAGGCAGAGTCTCATTTACCAAAAAGTCGAGCATTGCTCCTCCTGCAGTTGAGACAAACGTAAACTTATCCATGAGGCCGAGCTTTTCGATTGAGGCGAGTGTATCTCCCCCTCCCACAATCGTAGTTGCCTTGCTGTCTGCAATGATTTGCGCCAGTTGTTCTGTCTTATCAAAAAAACCTTCTTCATAATTCCCCAAGGGTCCGTTCCATACGATGAGCGATGCTGTCTTTACGAGCGTTTCAATTTTGGAAACTGTTTCAGGTCCGACATCACCGATATACTCATCGAGCTCTACTTTATCTGCATTCTTCAAAGAAAGAGATCCGTCTGGTTTTTTAATAGTTACATCACAAGGAACCACAAACTTTGGATTGCGGAGCATTGCCTCAATTCCGAAATCTCCTTCTGACACAAGCGAAATACCTGTTTCATAGCCACGAGTCTTATATACATTGTTGGCGAGGGCGCCGACGACTACCACATTGTCTGCTTTGGCTAAATATTTTTCGATTAGAGGAAGCTTGGTATCGAACTTTGCTCCTCCTAAGATAAAGAGAAATGGATGTGTTGGTGCAAAAGCCTTTGAAAGATTTTCAACCTCATTTATAAAAAGAGGTCCGACAAAGGAGGGTAGAAACGCAGGTATACCTACGATTGACGCATGTTTTCTATGAGAAACTGAAAAAGCGTCATTTATATAAAGATCCCCATACGCAGCAAGTTTTTTTGAAAATTCAGGATCGTTTGCTTTTTCGCCGGGGTCTAAACGCAAATTTTCAAGCATGAGCACATCTCCTTCTTCCATGTCAGCAACGAGCTTTATTGTGGCAGGAGAAAAAAGACCTTTTGCAAACTCTGTCTTTACAAAGCCGTTAAGGTAGTCCCACATTGGCAGAAGACTTTTATTATCCTGTCCTTTACTCTGGGCCTCAGTGTGAGCGAGAATAATTATCTTTGCTTTTTTGAGTCGTAAAATATCGATAGTCGGGATGACTTGGTCAATACGATAGGAATCAGCGACTTTACCCATATCAATCGGGGTATTTAAATCTAAACGCAGTAGTACATACTTGCCTGTTATCTCCCCTGCATCTTCGATAGTTGGAAGTTTCATAAAATTAATTTCAAATTAAAAATTTTAAATTTCAAAACAAAACATGCACAAAAATTACTTTATTAAGTCAACATTAGTAATAATTCCCACAAAGTTTTCTACCTTTAAGGATTCTCGTCCCACGAGCAATCCATCTACATATCCTTGGTCCACAATTTCTCGTGCATTATCTGCAGTAACCGCACCACCATAAAGAATCCGTGGCATCATAACCATCGCTCCATAGAGCTCTTTTAAACACTTTTGAATGTAGAGGGACATTTCATGTACCTCATGAGAACTCATTGCTTCTGTAGCACCGATTGCCCATACAGGCTCGTAGGCGATCACCACATCTCCAATTTGCGCTTTCGAAACGAGCGCAAGACCTAATGAAAGCTGATTTTTTATAAAAGCGAGGTATTCGCCGTGCTCATCACGACTTGCTTCACCGATGCAAAACACTGGTGTGATCTTGGCTTCAAGTGCTCGGGCTACTTTTTTTGAAATAGATGTATCACTTTCTCCTCGTGCTCGCCTTTCAGAATGGCCGATAATGGCGCATGAAACTTTAAACTGAGCGAGATACTGTACTGAAACTTCACCGGTATACGACCCATTCATTTCTTCAAAAATATTCTGTACACCAAGAAATAATTTCTTAGAGACGAGAGACATGAGATCTGAGATATAGACGAACGGCGGACAGATGACAATATCAGTATTTCGGACCTTTAGACTACCCTTTTTAATACCTTCCATAAGCTTTTTTGCTTCCTTTACTGAAAAGATATTCATTTTCCAGTTTCCAATAACTAACTTCTTTTTATTTATTTTCATACATATTATAATATCACACAGAGCTTAGTGTATGGAAAATAGTTAACATAATAAATGTTATTGAAACCTAGTTCAGATATTCGCTTCATTATTTCTCGTCCCAGGAGATGATAGTATACTGGTCGCTCGTTAACGGAAAACTCGGTGGCGGTCCATACAATAAATTCGCATCATAGATAATATTTCGAGTGGTATACCCTGTTCCGTCCGTATAGGCAAATCCGTATCGTACGTTTGTCGCGATCATACCATAAAGAGTAAGAGAATTGCGAGAGTTGCTCGTACACGAGGAAGAATAATAATATCTGCCCACACGTCCATTTTGAGCCACCAAAGCTGAATCAATACGAAGTGTGTCTGCTGAAAACTGACCTACATTCACGTTTCCTTGAGATATCAGTGAGATCACATCCTGCCCATCATAATTGGTATAAAGAAGATCAGTATTTATTGTAATTGAAGGACGAGTCGCTGCATTATCCGGAAATCTACCGGCAGCTAATGTCACACGGGCGGTATTAATTTGTCCATCAACCCACACATGATCTTCAAGAAAAATGAGTCCATTTGCTGGTATCGTATAGTTACCCAAGAGTGTCTGGCCTGCACCACCACTTGTACGGATACTCCATGAACTCCATCCGGTTTGACCAGCGGTGTTTGAGCACCCACCTCCAACTGCTTGGAGTGCGGTGACTCGATAGAGATCGAAAGTGTCGTTAACTTTAAAGACTACATGATACCCTTGTGAACCTGAAGCGGCAAAATATCGGCCCAAACTTTGTGCATCCGCCTTAATAGAAGCAAGGTCAGTAGTCATACCTGTAAAGTCTACCGCTGGTACTGGAAACTGTCTTCCTGATTCAAACACGTCAATTCGAGCGGCAACCGCACTTGGTGGTGCTTCGAGAGGTCGAAATGTATTATTAACCCCTGAACCCGGTGGAGCGGTAACATGAGTATGGACTCCAAATTCATTACTACCCGCATGGTCAGGATCATCATAAGTATCGCGCGAACTAGAAATAACATTATGAGCCAAGCCATCGAAACGAATACCTCCGTTTGCATGAATTGGACCAAACACTTCTGTTCCTTCTCCAAAGCGCATGTTGTCATTACTTACCACTGCAAACTTTGCGAGTGACGGGATTGCAAGGCGCGCTGTGATTGAGCGAGAAATGCTCGGATCATCCACTACTTTACCTGTTGACTTGATTGTCACTATAGTAAAGCCTGATGCAGGTGGAGTAATCTCCAAGGTAAAGCTGCCAATTATATTTCCATCTTTATCATAAAACTGACGTATCGATGGAGTACTTGTCCCAGTACCGTCTTGATAGTCTGTGGGTGCATGAGCTAAGTGCCAGCGATAATAATCGATGCCGGACTCGGCAATCTGCAATGCTTGCTCTCGATAGACTGCAAGTCGCGATGCTTTTATATTGACTCCTGCCCAGGAGATGAGTCCCCCAATAATAACAACGGCAATACTGCCGAATACGAGTGCTTGAACAAGAATAGTTCCTCTTCCTAAGAATTTTCCGTTTGTTATTCTGTTATTTATTTTTTGCATCATAAATTATCTTTTAGATTTCTAAGAACTACCGATGTAGTAACCACGATCGGGGTCGGGCTTTTATTTGCATCTTTTTCAATCACAACTTTGATTCCAATCATCCGGATATTTGCGATTATTACCGGTTGAGCAAGAGGAGTCGTCGTACCGGCAAAGGTGCTTGGATAATAACTAAAAATAGAAGTGGTAGCATTATTCGCAATGTTAGCAACAACTGAAGTTATTTTTTCATTGGCATCTACGTAGACAAACGGACTGCCTATAGGAGTGAGCTGTGCGCGCTTGAGTGTAGTACCTGAAAGAAAGTACCGAATACGCTCCTTAACACCGTCATTGTCGACGTCAGCATAAAAAGTGAGAGCTGACGTACTCGCAAGAGCAATCGGGTACGCACCGAGGGATGATGATGAACTTTCACGAAGTTCAGCAACCATCTGTTTCAGGAGATGCCGAGCATCGAGCTGGGCGCTCAAACTATTTTGTGCTGAGAAATTCAAAGAGAAAATATCCCGCTGGAAAATACTCATGGTATAGGTGATTACGCTCAAAATAGCAATGGAAATCAAAAGCTCTGCAAGTGTGATGCCTCGCTTATATGTATTGCCGGATTTCCTGTCGTATTTCATCATGTATTTCATCGTTTATTATATTTGAATTTTGAACTATTCACTTACTAATATAACATCTTGGAGCTTCCATGCACTATTCACTGTAAGCAGTATTGTTTGATCTTCATATCCCACTTTTGTAACCCGGAGCTCATATGGACCATTTGAAAGGCCTGTAAACACCACCTGTCCTGGAGGAGTACATGCCGCAGTAAACGTAAAAGCGATATCAGAAATATTAGGAGTACGTGTCACATCGTCAGTGTGGAGATATGTTTTATAGCGAAGGTACCGCTTGCCACTCTGAGCAGGGTTTATTGTACGATTTGATGTGGTAAAATAGGTGCCACTCGTGCCATCAGGACCGACATAATTCCATGTTCCCCCATCGTCGTTTGTTGCAATCTGAAAACGGACTGCATTTGCTCCGGTCGATGTGGCTTGGTCTTGTGGTGACCAGACAATTTCCTGGAAATTTGAAACCCCTCCTGTGTCAAATGAAGAAGAAGTGAGTGTTCCGTCAGTTTGATATTGCCCAAGGATAAATTCTAATTTTAATTCCCCACTCGGACTGTTGGTTTCAATACTGCCGTCATCACTCGCATAACGAGCGATATCTGTGGACGTAGCTTGACCTCCACCACCTGCCCAGTTTGTTTGTACAAGTGATCCTTTGCCGGTAATACGCGTTGCAAGAGTAGCACCACCACTTGAAAGAAGTTCAACTGTCGCATCAGCGAGTGGAAGAAAAGATGCACTGTCTCGAACTGCTACCAGCACTGTATTAGGATCCTGTGGAGCAACAATCAGATCAACATTCTGTGTGGCACCTGGAGATAGGAGAAAAGAGATGAGGGGATTTGCACCAATCAGGTCATATGTCCCCGATGTCATTGCAAGTGTGTAGGTGTCCCATTCCATATTTGAAAGAGAGAGAATTCCTGTAGCACCGGTTGTAAAGTTTTGATTGTACTTTAGAATAATAGGATTTGAACCGACTGTTTTTGTCCCCTGGAGCGTCAACGGAATATTGGCTACAGCGGCACATGAATCACTAAGGCTCTTTATAGAAAGTGTACTCACCTGATCAATAATAAAACTTTGAGCGGTCACCTGTTGGATCACTACGGTTGCATGAGGTTTGGTCGGGTTTGGATTAAGCCCAGTAATTGCATATGTTTGATCGGTCGAATACCCTCCTTTTGTTACAGTCACTTGATATGCATTCACTCCAGGAGGAGCATCCACGATTGCAAGTAAGCCATCATTGTTGGTTACATCATTAATAGTTATGCCACCTGGGTATACTGTATTAACTATATGAACATCTGCTCCAGAAACTGGATTACCATTTGCATCAAAAACGCGTATGAAGAGTGCACCATTAGTTGAAGCGGTTTCAAGATTTTTAGGAGCCACTCTCGACGTAACCTTAATCGGCTTAAAATTACGGCAATTAATGCAACCGATTTCAATTTCAACAATCTTAGAATCAGCAGGTGAAAGATCGTTTGGAGTGCCTCCGAGTGTACCGTCAAAAGGGTCATCAATATTTCGTACTGTAGTGGTAGCAGTAAAAACGGTATTGTCACGAGTAAGAGTTTGGACGTAAGAAAGAAGTCCATCAGGAATACCCCCGTCGATCCCGACACTTGCATACGGCAAGTTTTTTACAATTTCCAACTGCTCGTTTGCAAGGTCAATAGCTGCAATCTTCTGCCTCGATGCCGAAACTACTTGGTACACTGCCGTATAGGCATTGTAGACACCGATAACAATAATAGTAAAAACAGAAACACCGACAAGAAGCTCGATTAGAGTAAAACCTTTTTTCTTGTTGATTTGTTTTTGTATTTTTTTAATTTTCATATATTGTCACGAACTTTCATAATTTGGATGAAATCCGTGGTGGATGAAGAAAATGATTGGAGACGTACTACTGAACCATGACAATCATTTTATCGAAATCAAACAAAATTACCCAGTAGGTGATTCTATTGAATCAAGTTTACCAAATTTTTGGAAGTTCTGTTAGATTGCGTCAACAAGGCTGTAGGTTGGCGCGAGCATAGAAATAGCGAAGGCTCCTACGGCAGCTCCAATTATGATCATCAGCACCGGCTCAATAATCGACGACATGTCCTTTGTCTTTTGATCGACCTCATCTTCATAAAATGAAGCCACTCCCGCAAGCATATCTCCTATCTTTCCCGTCTCTTCTCCCACCGAAATCATTTCACCGACAAAAAGCGGATAAAGATCATCGTGTTCGAGAAAGATCGCAGAGATTTGCTCACCCTTCTGGATCGCTTTCTCTGACTCTTCGAGAATGGTTTTGTAGTAACTGTTTTGTATTACCTCTTTGGTGACTCCGATTGCTACTACAATATCTACACCAGAAGAAATAAGGGATGAAAGGGTGCGGGCTGTACGCGCAGCATTGACTTGCTTTACGATATCTCCGATGACCGGAATACGGAGCGATATATAGTCGGAGACTCGCTTACCTTTTACCGTACGCAGCGCATAATAAAATCCGCCCATAAGCACCGCAACACCTGCGATCATAAGGAGAAAATAATTTTTCATTGCATCAGAAATCGCGATAATAATGCGAGTCGAAAGCGGGAGCTTCACACCAAGACCTTTAAATGTTTCGGTGAGTGTCGGCACCATATATACCATCATAAGCACTCCAATGACTGCCATAAGAGAAAAGATCACCGCAGGATACATCATTGCTCCTTTTACTTTCTTGTTGAGCTGATAAGTTTTCTCCATTTGATTAGAGATATTTTTGAGAGCTAAGATTAGATTTCCTGACTCTTCACCTGCTTTGACCATTGAAACGAAAAGCATGGAGAATACGTCAGGAAAAAGCTTCATCGCGTCTGATAGCGTAATACCTCGAGCAATCTCTTCACCGAGTTTTGTGAGAACTTTTTTTAGTTCACCTTTAGCCTGACGCTCCATAATCGAGAGTGCACGAGTTATTGGCAACCCTGCTTCAATCATTGAACCTAAATTGCGCGCAAATATAATCTTGTCATGCATCTTTACTCCACCAAGAAATGGTAACTTGAAACTTATGTCGCCCAAGCCTTTTGATTTCCCTTCTGTAACAGAAATAACCTGCCTACCCTCTTTTTTTATATCTCTATAGAGGGCAAACTTATCCACCGCTTCATGCGTTCCTTCATATTCTTTTCCCTCTGCGTCTTTTGCTTTGTATTTATATGTTGTCATATGTGTTAATGATGGATTTGATGATTTGAGTCAAGTTCGCGACGGACGAGGAATTTGATTGGAGGCATACTACTGTTGTATGATGACAATCAAATTGTGACGTCCAACAAAGAAATTGACCAAATATGGAAGTCAATTACTCTGAAATGACGCGTAGAACCTCTTCTATTGTGGTATACCCCTGCACCGCCTGGAAGATCCCGTCCTCGATCATTGTTAGCATTCCTTCTTTTTCCGCCTGAACCTGTATCGCATCAGCAGTACCTCCTTTCATGATGATTTCCTTGATCGTAGGCGATACTTTTAAGATCTCGTGGATACCAGAACGTCCTGAGTACCCTTCGGCATCACTCGTGCCTTTTTTCGGCCGATAGAATGAAATTTCAGACCATGTATCGCTTTTACCAACGATCTTTTCATCCCGAAGGGCCTTGAGTATCTTGTCCAAATTTACTGACTTGCCAAGTGTCTCTATTTCAGCTTTTGTGAGTAGATATTTTTCTTTGAGGTCAGTGAGTTTTCGGACCAGTCGCTGAGCGATGATGATATTGATGGTCGATACCAAAAGAAACGGCTCAACTTTCATATCCATGAGACGTGGGATTGCGCCCGCTGCTGAATTGGTGTGTAGTGTCGAGAGCACCACATGGCCAGTCAAAGATGCGTTGATTGCAAGCGATGCGGTTTCGTTATCTCGGATCTCTCCCACCATGATTATATCGGGGTCTTGTCGAACAAGTGTACGAAGTCCAGAAGAAAAGGTGAATCCGATTTCAGGTCGGACTTGAGTCTGGTTGACTCGCTTCATCTGATACTCCACAGGGTCTTCGATGGTTGAAATATTTACGTGAGGAGTGTTAAGCATGTCAAGAATTGTGTAAAGAGTGGTGGTCTTTCCGGAACCAGTCGGTCCAGTAGTCAAAATAAGTCCAGTTGTAGACTTGATCGCTTTATGTATACGCTCGAGACCTTCACCGTGAAATGCTAATTTCTCGAGCGTAAAACCGGACACAGTCTCACGAAGCAGACGCATTACAGTCTTCTCTCCGTAATATGTTGGGAGTGTAGAGACACGAAAAGAAACCTTTTCTCCATTCATATCGATCTTGAAACGTCCATCTTGCGGGAGGCGCTTTTCGTCGAGTTTGAGACCTGAGAGTACCTTGATACGCGCGCTAATCGATGGAGCGACATTTTTAGGGAGCACCATCGCATCATGAAGCATGCCGTCGATACGGTAGCGTACCAAAAGTTCAGCTTCCATTGGCTCAATATGAATATCTGATGCATCTTGAAGAATCGCATGCTTAAGAAGAGTGTCTACAATACGCACAACTGGCACATCGTCGGCAAGTTTCTTGAGATCACTTTCAGAAACTACTTCCTCTGGATCATCGGAAATATTTTTAAGCGCCACAGCATCTTTCTGGATCAGATCTCCAAATTCTGCTTTAAGACTCTTTTGGTACTGTAAAAGAGCAGATCTCATCGAATCTCCGTCAGTTAACCGGGGCACAATCTTCAGTTCTACTTTTTTCTTAACAAAATCAATTGCGGTCAGGTCTTCTGTGTCGAGCATGGCAACCTCGAGAGTAGTGTCAGTCTTTTTAAATGCGACGATATTGTGATTGCGAGCAATCGGTTCAGGAATAAGCGAGAGTACCTCAAAATCAAGCTTTTCACCCTTTAGATCTACAAACGGAATGCCGAGTATATATGCCTGCATGCGACGCAAATCGTCTTCGGTCAGTTTGCTCTTATTAACCAAAATCTTGCCAATACTCTCACCTGCTTCCTCTGCTTCTTTCGTTGCAACGGTAATGTCTGCACGAGAAACAAGACCCGAGTCAAGAATAAAATCTTTGAGTTGTGTTTCTTCAATGTGCATATGAAAGTCGAAAGTCCATAAAGTCGAAAGTCCATAAAGTCGAAAGTCCATAAAGTTGGAATTTAAACTTTAAATTACTACTTTAGTATATCAAAAAAGTAATTTTCTTGAGTGTAAAAGTGTGTATAAGAAGTGACAAAAACTCACATTTGACAACGGTTTGCCTCTGTACTATTATATATACATCTGATGAGTCCGCCCGAAAGGCGGGCAAATTTTTTACCCAAATAACCAAAATTATTATGTTTGATTTAAAAGTAATTCATAGCGTACTTACGCAATTAGAAGAAGAACGCGGTATTCCTCAAGCAAAGATCATCGAGGCTATTGAGCTTGCTCTTGCGACAGCTTACAAGAAAGAATACGGCAAAAAAGGCCAGATTGTTCGAGCTAAATTTGACCTCAACACCGGTACGGTAGAAATGTACCAAGTAAAAGTTGTAGTGGATGAATCAACAGTCCTGATGGAGCTTGCTGACGATGTGGACCTTCCTGAAGGTATGGAACTCTACAACCCAGAGCATCATATGCTTATTTCTGATGCAAAACTCATCAAAAAAGGCATTGAACTTGGTGAAGAAATGGTGTTCCCCCTTGAAGATAAGGCTGACTACGGCCGTATTGCAGCACAAACCGCAAAGCAAGTAATAATGCAGAAGATTCGTGAGGCTGAAAAAATCTCTGTACTCGGTGAATATGGCAAACGAGAAGGTGAGATAGTGACGGGTACTGTACAGCGCATTGAACGTGGAAACATCTTTGTAGATATGGGTCGCGCAACAGGTCTTCTTGCGTATGAAGAGCAAATCCCTGGTGAAAGATATGGCCAAGGTGAGCGCGTACGAGCCTACATGTACCGAGTAGAAGACTCAGGAAAAGGCGTATTTTTAAGACTTTCCCGTTCACATCCTAAATTTCTTGAAAAACTATTTGAAACAGAAGCTCCCGAGCTTGCAACAGGTGCTGTCATCGTAAAGTCCATCGCTCGTGAAGCAGGCTCGCGTACAAAGATAGCTGTTGCTTCAACTGATGATCATATTGACCCAGTCGGCTCAATGGTTGGTCAGCGTGGAGTACGTGTAACTACTGTCATGGGTGAACTTGGTGGCGAGAAGATCGATATTATCGAATGGAATGCTGATCCAAAGAAATTCATCGAAGAAGCACTCTCTCCTGCAAAAATCATTTCAATTGAAACAAATGATGCGGAAAAATCAGCGAAAGTAGCCGTGAGCTCCGACCAGCAGTCTCTTGCGATCGGAAAAGGTGGCCAGAACGTGCGTCTAGCTGCAAAGCTCACTGGTTGGGGAATCGATATTCAATCTGATGGTTCGACTCCTCTAGGAGCTCAATCACCTGCGCCTATTGCCCCAGTGGACACCGACGAAGGTTTTGCACACATTTCTACACTTGGAAAAGCTGAAGAAGTATTTGAAACTCCAGTAAAAGAAGAGAAAGTGTAGTTAAAAATGCATTAATCCCCAGAAAAGACCTTTCCTTGCTTGCGAGAAAAGGTTTTTTTGATATAATAACAAGACGGATATAGTGACCGCTGTATCTATAAAATAAAAATTACATACATTAATTTATGAAAAAATATTTATACCTTCCACTAATTGCCCTTGTTGCTCTCACGCTCGGGAACCAGAACGCATATGCGGAAGAAGCAGGAACAACAGCAGAAGTAACAACGAGTACAGAAACGAGTGTCTCTATGCCTGTTAAAAATTATGAAAGACCTTTACCTAAAAAATTACCTCCTGCAATAAGAGAGGTTCGAAAAGAAATCCAAGGGGATCGAAAGGAAATGAATGACGAGATCAAAGTAGAACGAAAAGAGATGAACCAAGGTATAAAAGATGACCGGAAAATGATGGCTTCAAGCACCGCTTCAACCACACCGGCCCAAAGAAAAGAGGAAAGAAAAGAAAGTCGAAAAGAATTTAAAGAAGAAACAAAGGAAAAGCGCGCAGACTTTCGTGAAGATGCGAAAGGTAAAAGAGAGCAAATGAAACAGAGTGTAATGATACGAATTGTCCTCGCACGACTTAATGCCACGCTCTCACGAATTGAAAAGATTATGGTAAAGCTTGATACACGTATTGAAAAGTTTAAAACTGCTGGTGCCGATGTAAGTATAGCGACAACTGCTTCATCTGAAGCAAAAACAGCACTTTCGAGCGCGAAAGTAAACATTGCTACTATTGTAGTACCAACAGACGGCACAACTGTATCAACAACAACTATAAAAACTACAGTGAAAGCTATTGAGGGAGATCTTCGTACTGCACATAAGGCGATTGAAACTGCTCTCAAGAGTTTTAAGGGCTTCGATGTAAAAGTAACAGATACAGCGACAACAACGATTAATAATTAATATTATTTATATTTATGGAAGAACAAGTACAAAGCCAGCAGTCAACACAAGTACCAGCACCTATGGGGACTCCTGTAATGCCTATGACTCCTCCACAGAAATCATCAATGAGTGGTATAGTGGGGACTATCATTATCATTGCACTTATTATTCTTGGAGGACTCTATTTCTGGGGAAAGCGTATTAACAATCAGAAAGATACTGCAAGTCTCATGAACCAGGAGGAAATGGCTTCACAAGAAGCATCAGTAATACAGTCCGTAAGCGACAATGACGATACCGCTTCTATCGAAGCAGAGCTCAGTGCAACTCAGACAAGTGGACTCGGAACAGAACTTCAATAAAAGAAAACCTTACATTTGGCCAATCTCATCGTCTAAAATTTAAAAATATTCTCCGCCGTACAACGAGTACGTCTACGAATATTTCCGACATTTTATACGCGACCTTCTCTCAAATCTAATATTTTAGAAAAGGCTCCTATACCAGGAGTCTTTTTTATATTTGGTAATTTTAGGAAATTATTGTAGACTGACGAGCATTATGACCAAAGACTCAAATAAAGCATACAGTGATATTAAAATAACAAGACTTCCCGAACAGGAAGTAGAGATTACTGGTGAAATTACAATCGAGAAGATGGACTCGATACGCAAGAAAGCGATTGATACCTTGAAGAAGGAGCTTACTCTACCAGGCTTTCGAAAAGGCACAGCTCCAGATAATATGGTAGTCGCCCAGATAGGTGATATTAAAATCCTCGAGGAGGCAGGCGAACTTGCGCTTGGCGAAGTGTACCCGGACATATTAGAAGAAGAAAAGCTCCAGCCAATCGGAAAACCTGAGGTAGTTATTACTAAAATCGGAGTAGGAAGCCCTCTTGGCTTCAAGATCAAAACTGCGCTTATGCCGGAGGTTATACTTGGTGAATATAAGAAAATCGCAAAAAAGATTTACAAGACTGAGGTTTTAGTCGAGGTTACAGAAAAAGATGTGGATGATGTGATCCAGAACCTTCGAAAGAATGTTGCTGATGCTGATCTGCATACAGAAGGCGGACATGCTCACGATGACCACTCACATGGAGCCAAACCGAGTCAAGAAGACTCGGTCGCCCGATCCGCCCCTGGCGGATTTAGGGAAATCAAGGATGAAGATCTTCCAGAAGTAAACGAGGAATTTTTGAATAAGATCGGTGAATTTGCATCAATAGAAGACCTGACAAACCGCATCAAAGAAAACCTTTTAAAAGAAAAAACGTTTAAAGCAAAGGATAAAAAGCGAACTGAAACACTCGAGGAAATTATCAATACTTCAACAATCGAGATTCCTCAGCTTATAGTGGAGGGCGAGCTCGAAAAAATGAAAGCTCAGTTCCGAGACGACCTTGATCAGTCAAATATCAAATTTGAAGACTACCTTACGCATATTAAGAAGACTGAGGCTGACCTCAAAGCAGACTGGAAAGATACAGCAATAAAGCGTGCAAAGTCTCAGATTATTTTAAATACAATCGCCCGAGAAGAAGGGATTCATGCAGAAGAAGCGGTGGTAAAGAGCGAAATGGAAAAAATCCTTTCGCAACACAAAGATGCGGAGCGTTTTCGAGTACGTATGTATGTGGAGACATTTCTCACCAATGACTTAGTGTTTAAATTTTTGGAGCAGCAAAAATAGTCAAAGGTCCATCAAGTCCATAAAGTCGAAAGTAAATGCGCAATGCATTTCTGACTTTACAGACTTTTGACTTTATGGACTTTACAGACTCAATATTACCGCACCTGCAATTGCCGCTGTTTCTGCCCGTAATATGTTCGTACCGAGAGAAAGTCCTGCGACGTTGTATTCCTTAAAAAACTCTACCTCACTCTCGCCAAAGCCGCCTTCTGGTCCGATAAAATATACATATGAATATTGATCTGTTCTTCCTATGTATTCTTTAACTGAAGGGTATCCTGGATGAAAAAAGATTTTCTCCTGTGGCAGTACTCCGCTCTGAAACAATTCCTTGAGGGTGGTCAGGACATGCACTTTCAATAACTCCCCTCTTCCGGACTGTTCTGCAGCCTCGAGGATTATTTTTTGTAGACGCTCCATATTTATATTCTTCTTTTCACTCCGCTCTCCGATGACTGGTACGATATGTGTCACTCCAAGCTCTACTGCTTTCTGTACCACAAGCTCGAAATTATCTTTTTTAATAAGTGAGAGGCAGAGCCAGATTTTTTTCCGAGGTGGAGCAACTTCTTTTATTTCTAATACAGAAAGCTCTGCTTCGGATGGTTTCATTGTCATAATGGTAGCTCGATAGTCTGAACCATCTCCATTGAAGACAATAACCTGACTACCTACATTATACCGAAAAACCTTTCGCCATTGGTGAATCATGTCCCTGTTAGTCACAGTTATCTTTTCCCTTTCAATTTGGTCAGTTATATAAAATCGATGAAGTCTCATAGTATGGTGTATTATGCCATAAGTACGCACACCTTTGCACTTTTTTCTATTTTTGGTACAATAGTTAACACATTAACAATCAATTATTCCAGATAATCACGAACTTTCATAATTTCGCCGAGATTGCGGATAAAATCTGGGGAGGGACCGGAGACGTACTTAATGGTACGTTGAGGACCATTTCCGGATTTTAGCCGATGAAATCGGTGAAATTTGGAAGTTCTAAACAACAAAACCATGAGCTATTTAGTACCGACAGTAATTGAGAAGACGAGTATGGGTGAACGTGCATACGACATCTACTCACGACTTCTTCGAGAAAATATCATCTTTTTAGGTGGCCCAATCGACGACACAGTCGCAAACCTCGTCATTGCCCAGCTTCTTTTCTTACAATCTGAAGATCCAAAAAAGGATATTTCTATTTATGTGAACTCTCCTGGAGGTTCTGTAACTGCAGGTCTCGCTATTATCGACACGATGAACCATGTGAAGAACAATATTTCTACTGTCTGTGTAGGCATTGCAGCATCTATGGGAGCAGTCATTCTTTCTGCGGGAGAAAAAGGTAAGCGCTTTGCTTTATCAAATGCTGAAGTGATGATCCATCAGCCACTCAGTGGTGTTGAAGGACAGGCTTCTGATATTGAGATCTCAGCCAAGCACATCCTTAAAACAAAAGAGAATTTGTACAAAATAATGGCTAAAAACACCGGTCAACCTTTTGCAAAGATCGAAAAAGACGGTGATCGCGACTTCTATATGTCTGCGGATGAGGCTAAAAAGTACGGAATTATAGACAAAGTATTATAAATAATGTATCGTATCAGTATTACCCATTTAAATTTGTGTAACTGACTGTTCTGATACTCCCGCCTTGACTGAAACCCTGCACTTACCTTTTTGTCACTGAAAATCATTAGACTTTGAGGCCCGACTCTGGATGGTCATTACCGTGCGTATTATATGTCATTAAAAATAGTAGCAGCCCTTTTGGCTGGAGCTTCCGTCATAGGACTTGCTTTGGGTTACTATCTGCGACTCATCATTTCTCTCGGAAAACGAGGTTCTATGGAACTCGAGCTCAAGCAAATGGAGCTCGCAGCAAAGAACCGCGAGAAAGAGATCATTGAGGAAGCAGAGCGTAAAGCAGAGAAGATACTCGATGGAGCTCGAACAGAAAGCAAAGAAAAAGAAGAAAAAGCAAAGAAAACCGAAGATCGCCTCATTAAAAAAGAGGAAATGCTCGACAAGCGCCAGATCGATATAGACTCTGAAGTCGACATGATTAAGGAAAAGATCACGGAAGTAAAAGAAATTAGAGATAAAGCGGACAAACTCAAAGAAGAACGTCAGGCAGAGCTCGAACGAGTTGGCCGCCTCT
>Ga0163153_10003435_pt1 | contig 21222 bp, 11 predicted proteins | sample OliLakLV19MP6IB1_FD_148629 | JGI IMG/M metagenome (GOLD analysis project Ga0163153, IMG submission 148629) | Freshwater microbial mat bacterial communities from Lake Vanda, McMurdo Dry Valleys, Antarctica - Oligotrophic Lake LV.19.MP6.IB-1 | ecosystem: Environmental > Aquatic > Freshwater >...
GCAGCTCTTCGCCCCGTCGCTGGCCTTCGTCGATCTCGAGACCACAGGCATGCACGCCGAGGGCGACCGCATCACCGAGGTCGCAATCGTCCGCGTCGACCTCGACCCCGCCGGCGGCCCGCCCCGGGTCACCGAATGGAGTTCGCTGGTCGACCCCGGCGTCCCCATACCACCCGTCATCCAGGTGCTCACCGGCATCACCGACGCCATGGTCGCGGGCGCACCTGCATTTGCCGACGTCGCCGGGCACATCGAAGCGCATCTCGACGGCGCGGTGTTCATCGCCCACAACGCGCGCTTCGACCATGGCTTCCTCAAGCACGCCTTCGCGCGCGTCAACCGGCCGATCACCACGCGTGCGCTGTGTACGGTGCGGCTGTCGCGGCGGCTCTATCCGGAGGCGCAGGGCCACGGTCTCGATGCACTGGTGGCGCGGCACGGGCTGACCAACACCGCACGCCACCGCGCGTTGGGCGATGCGCGTGTGCTGTGGTCGTTCGTCGAGTTGCTGTATCGCGAACACCCGGCTGAAGACATCGCGGCCGCGGTGAAGCGGATCATGAAGGTGCCCAGCCTGCCGCCGCAGCTTCCCGCCGATGCGCTCGCTGTGCTGCCCGAGGGTCCCGGCATCTATCTCTTCTACGGCGACAACCCACTGCCGCTCTACATCGGCAAGAGCGTGAACCTGCGCGAACGCGTCGGCGCGCATTTCACCAGCGATTGGCGGCAGGAGTCCGACCTCCGCCTGTCGCAGGAGATCCGCCGCATCGAGTTCGAGCCCACCGCAGGCGAACTGGGCGCGTTGATGCGCGAAGCAGTGACGATCAAGCGCCTGCTGCCGTCGCACAACCGCGCGCTTCGGCGCAAGGCCGATGCCGGTGTGCTGCGCCTGCCCGCCGCCGGCGCGCCGACTTTCATCGCAGCCAGCGCCATCACGCCTGCCGAGTTGGCGGGCGCCTTCGGTCCCTTTGCGTCGAAGCGTGGCGCGCGCGAAACGTTGCGCAGCCTGGCTTTCGACCACGCGCTCTGCTGGCGCCTGCTGGGACTCGAAAAGCGCGAGGACGGCCCCTGCTTCCAGCGCCAGTTAAAACGCTGCGGCGGCGCATGCGTGGGTGCGGAGTCGCGGGCCGATCACGGCCTGCGCCTTCAGGCCGCCCTGCAGCCGCTGTCGATTCCGTCGTGGCCGCTGACGGGCGCCGGCCTGCTGCGCGAACACGATTCCAAGACGGGCCGCACCGACGTGCACTTGCTGCGCGACTGGTGCTGGCTCGCCACGGCGCGCGACGAAGGCGAACTTGTGGCGTTGGTTGAGTCACCACCCGAACCGTTGTTCGACCTCGATGTTGCGCGGTTGTTGCTGAAGCGTCACGCGCAAGGCACGTTGTCGATGCGCGCGGTGGCGAACCTTGCCTCCGAAGTCGCCGAATGACTCACGCGTTGGGCTGAACCAGCTCCATTGCCGGCACCTGCACGCGTACGTCATGCGGCACGCGATCATCGCGCAGCGGTATCACCGCGTCCGCCTGCAGTTCGCCGTCGACCCACACGGTGGTGGCGCCTTCACTGCTGGAACTCTGCTCGACGGTGATGTGGAAGGTTGTCTCGTGGAAGCGATAGTCGATGGTGAACTCGCGCCAATGCGCAGGCAGGCACGGCGCCAGTCGCAGCGTATCGACCCGCCGATCGAGCCCGAGCAGCGATTCGACGAGCAGCCGATACATCCATCCCGCCGAGCCGGTGTACCACGACCATCCGCCGCGGCCGATGTAGGGCGCCATCGCGTACACATCCGCGGAGACCACGTACGGCTCCACGCGATAGATTTCCGCGCCGTGCGCCGTGCGCCCGTGATTGATCGGGTTGATCATGTCCATCAATTCCCATGCCCGGTGCGCGTCGCCCAACGCCGCAAAGGCCATCACGGTCCAGATCGCGCCGTGCGTGTACTGGCCCCCGTTCTCGCGCACGCCGGGTACATAGCCGCGGATGTAGCCGGGATGGTGGGCCGACTGGTCGAACGGCGGCGTGAGCAGCTGGATGATCGCGTCATCGCGGCGGACGAGATTGGTGTACACCGCGTCCATCGCCGTGCGCGCGCGAGTGGGCTCACCACCGCTGGAAAGCACCGCCCAGCTTTGCGAGATCGAGTCGATGCGGCATTCGTCATTCGCGGCCGAGCCGAGCGGTGTACCGTCGTCGAAGTAGGCGCGGCGATACCAGCCGCCGTCCCACGCCCCCGTTTCCACGCGGCCAAACAGCGCCGAGGCCTCCGCCATGCAACGCTCCGCAAACGTGGCATCTCCGCGCGCGCGCGCCACCGGCGCGAATTCGTTCAGCACGTGACCCAGGAAAAACGCCAGCCAGACGCTCTCGCCCTTGCCTTCGATGCCAACCAGATTCATGCCGTCGTTCCAGTCACCTGATCCCATCAGCGGCAACCCATGCGCGCCGAAGCGAAGTCCGTGCAGGATCGCCCGCGTCGCATGGTCATACAAAGGCGCCACGACGACCGAGCGCTCGGGCAGATCGTAGTAGGAATCCTCGCCGGCGTTGACCTGGCGACCATCGAGGAATGACACGTGTTCGTCGAGAATTCCGGTGTCACCGGTGATGCGCACATAGCGCGCGATGGCCAGCGGCAACCACAGGTAGTCATCGGAGCAGCGTGTGCGCACGCCGCGCCCCGCCGGCGGATGCCACCAGTGCTGGACGTCGCCTTCGACGAATTGCCGGCTGGCGCACAGCAGGATATGCGCGCGCGTCAACCCCGGTTCGGTATGGACCAGCGCCAGCACGTCCTGCAGCTGATCGCGAAAGCCGAACGCGCCGCCGGATTGATAGAAGCCGCTGCGCGCCCACAGCCGGCATGCCATCGTCTGGTAGACGAGCCAGCCATTGCACAGCACATTGAGCGAAGGATCGGTCGTGCGCACCGTCACCGCGCCCAGCGCATGGCGCCACTGGCTACGCACGACCTCGAGCGCCTGCCGGGTGGCAGCGGCGCCACGGAAGCGGTGCGCAAGTGCCTTCGCGTCGTCGGCGCGCCGCCCCGCGCCCAGCCGAAACGTCACGTCCTGGGCTTCGTCGGCCGCAAGCACTACCAGCACGTTGAAGGCCGTGCACGGATCGAGCGCGGGACCGGATTTGCCCGACAGCCCCACGCGCTTCATCGCAGCCGGCGCCGCGAGTGAGCCGTTGCGCCCGATGAACTCGGTTCGATCGCAGGTGAACGTGCGCGCCAGCGCGTCGACATCGAAGAACCCCACGCGCTCGCTGAATTCAGTGCTGTAGGAATTGCGCGCGTAGACGGCACCCGTCGTGTTGTCGATGGCGGTAACGACGTGCAGCAAGGACTTGGGGCGCAGATCGCCCAGCACCCATTCGACGTAGCCCGTCACGGTCAGGCGGCGCGACCGCCCGCTGCCATTGCGCAGTCTCAGCCAGGAAAACTTGACGGCGGCATCCGCTGCGACGAACACCCACAGCTCGGAATGGATGCCATCCTCCTCGTGCTCGAACACCGTGTAGCCGAACCCGTGGCGCGTCACGTATGCACCGACGCCGCGAGCCGGCAACGGCGTCGGCGACCAGAACGCGCCGCTTTCCTCGTCACGGATGTAGATGGCCTCGCCGCTGGCGTCGCTGACGGGATCGTTGCTCCATGGTGTCAGCCGGAATTCGTGAGCGTTTTCGCTCCATGTGTACGCGCCACCGCTTTCGGACAAGATCGTGCCGAACTGCGGATTGGCCAGCACGTTCACCCAAGGCGCGGGTGTGAGGCGATCGCCGTCGGTGGTGATGACGTATTCGGTACCATCCGGCGCGAATCCGCCGAGTCCGTTGCCGAGAATGAGAGGCCGAGGAAGCAACAGGTCCGGCACCCGATCGCGCGTGCGCGACACCGTCGGCACAAGGCGTGGTGGTCGCGTGGCCACAAGGGCGCGCCCGTCGATCTGCTCGGCCAGCGTGCCGCGGCCGTCGGCAACAATGACGCGTGCCACTGATTCGAGCAGCGTGCGATCCTCATCGGAAATCTGATCACCGCGCCGTACGAAAATGCCGCCCGGGCGGTTCATCAGCGAGCCCTGGTTGCGCGCGTCGATCAGCTCCAGGATCTGGTCCTGCAGCAGTTGCCGGTAGCCACCATGGTCTTCGTTCCAGATGACGAGATCGACGGCCAGACCCTTCAGGCGCCAATATCCATGCGCCTGTACCATCTGCCGCACGAGATCCATGTTGGCGGCATCGCTCATCCGCAGCAGCACGATCGGCAGGTCTCCCGAGATCGCGTACCCCCAAAGGTCGGACTGGCCGCGCCGGTTTCGGGCGATTATGGAAGGGTCCGCGCGCAGCGCCGCGTTGGCAAACACGATCGAATTGGCCAAGCGCGCGTAGAGGCGCGCATCGGTCTCGCTGGCGTTGATCTGCCGCAGGATCACCTGCGCATGCGTCCAAGCCAATTCGACAACGCGATCGGCCAGCCGCGGATCCTTGTACTTGGCCACCAGCGCAAGGACGGTCTCGCGCGATGCGGCCGCGCCCAGAACTTGGTCGATGGTGACGCTTTGCCCCGGATCGAGCAGCACGCGCACCCGAATGGAGAGAATGGGATCGAGCACCGCACCGGCGCTGCCGGACAGCGGCACGGCGTCCACCATCGCCAAGGGTGCAGTTGGCGTGCGGCCACGACCGATGAAGCGCATGCGATCGGTTTCGTAGGAGACCTCGGTGGCGGTCGCACCTTGCACTGCCAGCAGCCCGAACATCCAAGGCACGCGCTCGCCCGGCGAGCGCGAGCGCCGTGTGGCGATGATTGCATTGGCGTCGGGCAGGATCTCGGTCTGCACGAAGAGATTGCTGAACGCGGGATGACTTGCATCCTGCGCCGCCGGCGCCAGCACGATCTCCGCATAGCTCGTGAACTCGAGCGTGCGTTTCGCACGCGAGCGGTTGATCACCCGCATGCGCCGCAGCTCGATGTCGTCTTCGGGCGAAACGGTGATCTCGGTGTGCAGCTCGATGCCGTGATCGCGGCGGCGAAACTCGGCGCGCCCTTCGCAGAAAATGGCCTCGTAGTGGTCCGCAACCTTGCCCGTTGGCTGGTGCGCAACGGACCAGAACTCGCCGCTGATGACGTCGCGCACATAGCAGTAGGTGCCCCACTGATCGCACGTGGCATCCTCGTGCCAGCGCGTGACGGCGAGATCCTGCCAGCGGCTGCTGCCACCGCCGGCGTTGGTCACCATCACGTGATAACTGCCGTTCGACAGCAGTTGCACTTCGGGTACCGTGGTCGTCGCCGTGCCGATGATGCGCACCGACGATGCGGTGGCATCGGGGTTCTCGCGGATCTCGGTAATCTGCGTTACATAAGGCAGGAAGGCTACTGCATTCGGCACCCGCTCCTGCAGCAGCAGCAACGTTGCCTGGAAGACCGGGTCGGTCTCGAAGCGCTTCTGCATCGGCCGGTCGAGCAACAGATGATCGAGCGCCACCAGGCTCATGCCCTGATGGTGGGCCATGAACGACCGCACCACGGCGCTGCTCTGCCCGCGAGGCAATCGTGCGGCCGTGTAATCGATGGCCTCGTACAGTCCAAATCTACCCGCCAGTCCGTCGCCTGCCAGGCGCTGCAAATTCGCGCAGGCGGCTTCGGGCGCGACCATCAGCGCCAGCGCCGACGCATACGGTGCCACCACGGCATCGGCAGCGAGACCACGCTTCAAGCCCAAGCCCGGTACTCCGAACGCCCGATACTGATAGTTGAGCGCCGCATCCACGGCGTTATAGCCTGATTCGGAAATGCCCCACGGCAGGCCGAGTTGCTTGCCATAGGCGATCTGCCGCTCGACCGCCGCCGTGCCCGTGGTTTCGAGCAGCGTGTTCTCGTAAGCCGGCATTACCATCAGCGGCATCAGGTACTCGAACATCGAACCGCTCCACGACAGCAGCACGGGGCCGCCTGCGGAGTGCATGAGCTGTCGCCCCAACGCAAACCAGCTCTCCTGCGGTACCTGCCCTTCGGCGATGGCGATGAACGTCGCAAGTCGCGCTTCGGACGCCAGAAGATCGTAGTACCCAACGTCACGCTGTCGATCGTCGACGTTGTAGCCGACGACGAAGAGGTGGCGGGCCTTGTCGTACAGCAGGCGGAAATCCATGCGCGCAAGCGCATCGCATTGCGCCGCCAGCGTATCGATGGTGGCAAGGCGCGCACGGGCAACGCCGGATGCGGGACCCGCCTCGAGTGCAGCCAACGCACGCCACGTCGGCACGCGGTCGTGGGCCGTCACACCTACGCGCGCCACGTCTGACGCGCCGCCATCCAGCCACTTGAACGGCTCGACCCACTCATTTCCGATCGACTGCCACTGCGCTTCCAGTGCACCGGTCCAATGGGCGATTTCGGCTGCGGCGGCGTCATTGGCATCGGTCGGCGTCGTCGTGCGCAATTCGGTAACTGCGGCGATCAACAGAACGTCGAGATGCCGCCACGCGGCCGCCATCGCCGCCAGCGATGGCGGTGGCGCGGTGGAGGCGGCTGCCATTTCGCGCTGCAGGTGCACAAAGGCTGCCGGTGCGGCGGCGCCATGCGCGTTACGAAGAACATGCAACGTGTCGGCCACGCCGGTGATCACCCGCCAATCGATGATCAAATCATCCGGTAGCGCGAGCAGACCCGCGCGCAAGGTGAGAAGGTGCCCCGCGAGATTGCCGCTGTCGACGGTGGAGATGTATCGTTGTGGCAGCGGCTTGCCGGATTGCGTGTCGTACCAGTTGTAGAAATGCCCGAAGCTGCGCTCCAATCCGCGCATCGATTGCAACGTGTTCTGGCAGCGCTCCAGCAGCCTCCCGGCGGGCAGGTAACCGAAGTCATACGCGGCAAGGTCGGCCAGCAGCGCCATGCCCATATTGGTGGGTGACGTGCGGTGCGCAATCGTGCCGGTGGGCACCACCTGAAAATTATCGGGCGGCAGCCAGTTGTCGGCTGCGCTGACGAAAGTCTCGAAGTAGCCCCAGGTCTGGCGCGCCAGCGTGCGCAGGAAGCGGCGTTGGTCGACGGTGAGCACCACCGGCCGCGGGCGCGCCAGTCGGCTCATCCACCATGCAAACGCGGGGGCCACGAACCAAAGCAGCAGTAACGGTGCCGCCACCGGCAACGCGGCAGCATGTACCCGCACCAGCGTGATCGCCACGACCAGGGCGAACGCCGGCGCGAACCACATCGCGCGCACCGAGGCTTGGAGCGACGCACGATCGCGCGGCGCGAGTTCGCTCGATGGCGTCCATTCGAGGCGCTTGTGCCGCGCGATCAGCATCCGCGAGTGCGTGGTGAGGATGGCGGCGACGCTGAAGTACGCTTCGTATGGCAGGCAGGCCAGCGAGAACAGCAACTGCAGCCCGCCTCGCGCCGCAGAGCGCGCGGTGAACGCCAGATGCTGCCGCAGCGAAACTTCGGTGGGCTTGCGCAATACGTCCAGCAACGTCGCCATCAGCACGGGCACCACGGCAATGCCCACGACAATCACCGTCCACCACCATGCCGGCGCCAACACGGTCCACGCCAGTACGAGCAACACCAGCATCGCGGGCGAGACGACACTGCGCCGCAGGTTGTCGAAGATCTTCCACTGCGACAGCCACGATAGCGGGTTGCGCTCGCGGGAGCCATCCGGGCCCGGGACGGTGCGCAGCAACCATCCCGCTATTTGCCAGTCGCCGCGAATCCAGCGCCGCCGCCGGCTCACATCCGTGCTGTAGTGCGCCGGGTAGATGTCATACAACTGGACATCGGTGATGAGCCCGGAGCGCACGTACGCACCTTCCAGCAGGTCGTGGCTGAGGATGCGGTTCTCGGGAAAGCGGCCGTTCAACGCCTGCTCGAACGCATCGACATCGTAGATGCCCTTGCCGATGAACGATCCTTCGTCGAATGCATCCTGGTACACATCCGACACGGCGCGCGTGTAAGGGTCGATGCCGGGTTCACCGCCGAAGGCTTGCGCAAACGTCGATCGGTTCGAGCTGGGCAGGCTCGTCACCATGCGCGGCTGCAGGATACCGTAGCCCGCCGTGACGCGTCGTTCAATGGGGTCGAAGTACGGTCTGTTCAACGGATGCGCCATCGCCCCGACGAGTTGGCGCGCCGCATCCCGCGGCAGTTCCGTGTCGGAATCAAGCGTGATGACGTATTTGGTGCCCGACAGTGCGACGGGGTCCCCCACGATGCACGAAAAAAGAGCGCTGGCGCCCGCTTCCCCGCGCAGCAAGGCATTGAGCGCACCGAGCTTGCCGCGCTTGCGCTCATACCCCATCCAAACCCTTTCGCCGGGGTTCCAAAGTCGTGGACGATGCAGCAGGTAAAACGGTTCGCTGCCGGTGGACGAGGCGTCACTCGATCCGGCCGCGACGCGGTACTTGGCGTTGAGCGCGCCAATGCACTGCTGCGCGAGCCGCAGCAGCGGTGCGTCCGTCGGGGTAGTGGCGGCGGCGGCGTCGACAAAATCCGTCAGTAACGCAAAACGAAGGTTGTTGTCTCGATTGGCCAGGTAGCGCACTTCCAGCGCCTCGACCAGTGCATTGATGCCTGCGCTGCTCGTCAACATCGCGGGCACTGCCACCAGCGTGCGCAACGACGCCGGAATACCCGCCTCGAGATCCAGTCGCGGCAAGGGCACCGGCGACACCAGCGTATCCACCAGCCAGTTGGCGAGCGCCACGGCAAGCTGGCTGGTCGCGATCAGCACCACGATCAGCGTCAGCGCAGCAACCAACGGTGACAGCGGCGACGCCATCGCGACGGACATCATCGCGGCCGTCAGCAGCAACGTGATGGTGCCGATGGCGCCGAGGTATAGCGCCGTCGGCGCGCACGCCAGCCAGCGCAGCCACGCGGCGGCGCCCGTGCGACGCACGCCGATCGCGCGTTCCAGCCGTGGCCGCCCGGCATCGATCAGGTAGTAGCCGACGTGCCTGCGAGCGTCGATGCGACCATCGGCCCCGCCGTCGGCTTCGCGCGCCATTGCGATGGCCGCCTCCGCCACGGCCACTTCGGGCTTGGACACATCGCGCGCCAGCTTCTCGATCACATGACGATAACGGTCGCGTGTCACGAAATCCATGTAGGCGTAGGTGCCGGCGGGGTCCTGCCGCAACGTATGCTCGACCACGCTCATCGACTCGACGAACGTGCGCCAATCCATTGCGCCCAGGAAGCGCAAGCTGCCGATGCTGTTGCTGACCGACACCTGGTTGGCCGCTTGCTGCTGCGTGCTGGCCTGCACCAGTTGCTCGATCGTGAGATTGCTTTCGGTCAGCCGCTGCTCGATCCACGTCAGCGGCAGCGCCAGTGCCGAGCCATGGCCGCGCAGCCGCCGCGACAACTCGGCGACGAAGGCCATGGTCATCGGCGGATTCGATCGTGCCATGTCGGCGATCACCAGCACCAGGCTCTTCGGGTCCGCCTGTGCCACCGCCACCATCTGGTCGGCCCAGCCATCGGCGAGATCGCGATCGATGCGCCCGGCGGCCACATCCGCGCCGACCCGGCGCAGATTTTCGATCAGCGCCAGCCGCAGCATGATCGGTATGGCCCACAACTCGCCCAGCATGATCGGTGTGACGGTCTGATAGGCGGCAACGAAGCGGCTCAGGCTCTCCGGGTCGACGCGGCCGTCACCGTGCGCAATGGTCTCCAGCGCGATGTCGTAGACGCGCGGCAACCCCGCGGACGCCCCCGTATCGAGACAGGGCAACTGGCGGCTGTAGTCGGGCGGCAAATGCCGCTTGGCCGTGCGGATCTGCTCTTCGATCAGGTAGAAATTGTCGAGCAGCCATTCACCGGCGGGCGTGATGCGACGTTCGGCGCGCACCGCAGCAGTCAGCAACTGGCAGGCATCGAGCAGCAACACCTCGTTGTCCGCCAAACGCGGCAACAGTCGATCCTCGGACCGTCGTGCGCTCAGCCGATGCGCCTGCGCCAAGCGTTTGCCGTGCTGCTCCATCTGCTCGGCGCTGAAGAGCTCGGCGCGCAGCGGATGCTCCGCACTTCGCGCACCGGTTGGGGTGGCCGAAAATAGCTGCTTGACGAAGCGAACGAGCGGTTGAATGGCTACCTTGGCGAAAACGTAAGCGACGCGATGTGGACGCGCCCTGCAACGAAATCCAGCGCAGGATTTCGCCTTGCGGGGCGGCAATCCCCATCAATACCACGGATCATGCGGAAACCCCCCATTGCGACTGGCGGATTTCGGGCATGTCCTCGCCATGCTCGACGATGCAGGCACGATGTGCCAGCAGCTTCGCCTCCAGCTCATGCTGCAGCGGCTGCGGATACACCTCGCGGTGCGTGCCCTCGAGACAGGTGTTGGCCACCACTGTCGGCCCGCCGTGCCCCGGACCGCAGGTATAGATCATGGCATCCATCCGCTGCAACAACGTGGAGTCCGACGTGGGGTTCCGGTCGATCATGAACAACTATAGCCCGTCTGCGCCACCGCGCGGGCTTAAGGCGCCCCCAACTCAACAGCCCAGAGACGATGCGCCACCGTCCTACATCGCTATCGGTCCCTCGCTGATGCCCACGCGGTCGGCGGGACGCCATCATTGCCGTTGGATAGTCCACGTCCCCGATCCTGCGGTATCCCGAGCCACTCCATGTTACTCCGTTACTCCATTGTGAAAGGACCGCGATGTCCACCGTGCCGTATCGTCAAGAGTCGAACGCCAAGTCCTTTTTACGTGCGCGCGATATCGTCAACGATCACGTCTACGATCATGCCGGTCGATGCTTGGGCGAGATCGAGGACATCATGATCGACTCGCAATCAGGGTGCGTGCGCTACGTCGTGGTCTCGATGGGCGGCTTCCTCGGCTTTCGCCGGAAGCGCTACGCGGTACCGTGGGGTACACTCACGCCCCATCCGGACTTGCGCCGGAGCGTGCTCGATGTCGCAAAGATGCGCATGACGGCCTTGGAGCTGTCCCAAGATGGTGAACTCACAGCATTGCACCACCGGGCACCCACCGCTGCATTCTGAAAAACGCAATGGGTCGGTGCGATCATTGCGGTCTTCAAGGATCAGTTGCGGCGCTGACGCCGTTTGCCAGCTGCGCAAGTTCCGCCTCGGCACTCTGCGCATGCGATCGCATCTGCCGCAGTGAGTGAATCAGCAGGTTGCCCGTAGCCCCCGAGATTGTCACCTGGCCCGTCGCGATGGCCGAGTGCGAACGGATGGCAATGTCGATCAACCTCCGATGCTCGTCGATAAAAGCATGGAAGCGATCGTTGGAAGAGTCGCTGTGCTTGCCGGTGCCCCGCTGTTCGGCGTCCGAAAACGCGTTGACCGCACCCGCAATGGCGTCGTCGAGACAGCGGTTGAGGGTGCGAAATTCGTCCGCCGAGATCTCGGCATCGAGTTCAACCGCCAAGCCTGTGACGGCTTGGCAGACGTCCCCGTACTCGCGCACCACCTGTTGGATGTCGTAGCCCTGGAGGAGCAAGTCCGCACCATGCAAAGCGGCAGCATGGCCGATCGCTGAGGATGCCGGCGCTGACTCCCGGTCCCGCATATCGTCGTTGCCGGCCTGCCGCTCGGTCCGCAGCGTATCCACGAGCTGGTTCAGGAACAACGGGACGCCATGTTGAAACAGGTCCGCGTCAGCGGTCGAGGATTCGTTCCTCTCCGCAGCCTTGTTGCTGCAGCGCGTGATCAGGTCAAGCCGGTGCGTGGTGAGAAGTTCTTCGAGCATGGGTTCCACGATGCCCTGAAGACCATGCGCCGTCCGTTCGGTAACGAACATAGCAGGACGCCTGTCACTCGGCGAGCGCAGTTCCAAACGCCGCGCTGGTGTCGCTCCCGGGGTTGGGCCACGTGCCGTTCGAGGAGGCGCCTGCGGTGGCGCTGGCGCCCGTCACCGCGTTTCTTTCACGCTGACATCGCCCCCGTCAATCGAGCGTGATCTTGGCGCTTCGAATCACCTCCGCCCAGCGCTTCTCCTCGCCCGCGATATAGGCCCGAAACTCGGCCGGCGGAAGATACGCGGGCTCAGTGCCCTGCGCCGACAATCGATTCTTGAGGTCGGGTGCCGCCAATCCCTTTGCAATATCCTGGCTCAGCCGATCGATGATCGCCTGCGGCGTGCCTGCCGGCGCCAGCACGCCTTGCCAACCATAAATGACGAACTCGGGGAGCCCGGACTCCTTCGCGGTCGGCACGTCCGGCAGCGCGGGCGAGCGCGTTTCCCCCGTCACGACCAGCGCGCGTGCGCGACCATCCTTGATGAACGGCTGCACGAAATTGCCGCCATCAATCATCAATTCGATGCGCCCGCCGACAAGATCGGCCAATGCCGGCGCACTGCCTTTATAGGGCACGTGCTGGATCTGCGTCTTCGTCTGCAGCTTCAACAACTCCCCGGCCAGATGATTGATGTTGCCATTGCCCCCTGACCCGAAATTGAGTTGGTTGGGCTTGGACCGCATCAAGGCCACGAACTGTGCCATCGTCTGGGCCGGCAACGCTGCCGGCACCACGGCGACCAAGGGCGTGACCACGACACGGGCAATGGGGGCAAAGTCCTTGGCCGGGTCGAATGAAAGCTTGGGATACAGCGCCGGATTGGCCGTCAGCATGCCAAGGTTGCCCATCAGCAGCGTATATCCGTCGGGTTTGGCGCGAGTAGGAACCCAGCCCCTTCGCGCTGCGGCGAAGCCGAAAAAGATCAAGGCTAAGAATGGAATGATGATCTTGGATACGGGATCCACAGGCATTTCCTCCGTCTGTTTCCTCGGGTGTGGCAATCCGTTCAGAAGGTGCACTTGCGTCGAGGACGTGCCGCCTAACGAATGATGTAACCGGCGCGCCGCCAGTGACGCTCGCCAAGAAAAAAGCCGCGAACCGGCGCGTCCGTGTTGACCGGGTTAGGGCGCATGTCACAAACTCCGAAGTAGCTTCTCGTAGTCGGCATGCGAACCAATCCAGAACCAGACAACTGTGCCTGCGTCGATTACTCCTACGGCTCGCCACGCACGATCGATGCGGACTGAGTAGATGGGTTGGGTGTTATGCACTTTTTTGAACCGCAGCGACGGGTGGTCTGGATTGGACGACCACAACGCATATGCCGTGTCGGTCTTGTCTTGAATGGGCTTTGGAAGAGCGGCCAAATGCAACCGAAAGCGCTCAGTCGTGCGCGAAAGCACGTGAGTTAGAAAAGCTTGGTTTTTCCGGCGCGGTGCTCGACTAGCGCTTCGTCGGCAAGACTAGCCAATTCGGCTTGCGAATTCGCAAATGATTCGAGCCATTTTTTCTCGGAAGCCAGCTCGTCAAGCAGAATTGAAGCCAAGGCGTCCTGCTCGGACGGAGGCAGCTTGGCGACTTCAATGAGGGCTTTTTCAAGCAACTGGGTCATGGTGGTGCTCCTGACGAAGTTTTGATGATACGCCTCGCTCCTTCATGCGCCCTAACGAACCAGGTAACCGGCGCGCCGCCAGTGACGCTCGCCAAGAAAAAAGCCGCGAACCGGCGCGTCCGAGTAGCCGGGTTAGGCCCCAAGTTGGACAAGCGTGCGCGGCTGAATCGACGAGAGCGCGACAAGCAGCCGCGGTACTAACGCGCGTAGTGCCTCGATCCGATTACTCCTTGCCAAGAGCACAATGACTGCGATAGGCAGTCTATCGAGGTTTTGCTGGTAGGGAAGATTCTGATCAGCCGTGAGCATGACGTCGAATTGACCAGCGGCACGAGCGAGTAGCTCCCCGTCCTTCAATCCAGACCAACCCATTTTCTGAACGGAAGCGACATCGTGCCCGAGAGTTCCGACGCCAACTCGATGGGCAACGACTCGTCAAGCAGGATGCGCATCCGGGGCAAGTACTTCGCGGGCGAGCTCTAGTGCCGCCACAGCCTGTTCACGGGTAACGGAAGGAAATGATGCCAAGAAGACATCAAGCGAATCACCAGCCTCAAGATATTCGAACAAATTCTTGACGGGGACGCGCGTACCTACAAAGACGGGCGTTCCACCAAGGACCTCTGGATCGCGATGCACCACAGGCTTGTTCATAAGGAGTCGCCAATTTGAAGTGTAGATTCCATGATACGCCAGCTCTGCGGGCGGGCCAAAAAAGCTTGGCCAATTATCGCCTCGGCCTCTTTTAGTAGGACCTAACAGAGGTGACTGCGGGCACGAGCGAAGGGCTGGCGCATCGAAACGTTTGGCGTGCGCTTTGCGTTCGCATTTGCGGCGGCGACGATGGACTAGGCCGATGCAATCCAAAGCGGTCCCGTGATGCTTTCTAGACACAATCTAGACACGGCGACGCCGGGACGCGCTACCTCATTGTTTTGATTGGCGACCCCAGCGGGATTCGAACCCGCGTACTCACCGTGAAAGGGTGATGTCCTAGGCCTCTAGACGATGGGGTCGTAGGGTATTGCCGCGGCCGGGTGGTGCTGCTGTCCTGCCGGATTCTTGCACTTCTGATGCGGTAACCGTGGTGGAGATAAGCGGGATCGAACCGCTGACCTCTTGCATGCCATGCAAGCGCTCTCCCAGCTGAGCTATACCCCCACGTGAGCCTCAAATTATAGCCCGAGAAGCGCGCTGTTGGCAAACCCAGCGGTGCCCCAGCGGTGCCCCGGAGCAGCCCGCAGGTTGGGATATCATCGCGCGGCCTCGATGCCACCTCGACCATGTCCACTTCACTTCCCGCCCCCGATGCCCTTCCACCGTCCGAACTGACCGGCCGCGTGATCCTGGTCACCGGCGCCAGCGGGGGCTTGGGCACGGTGCTCGCCCGTGCTTGCGGCGCGCTTGGCGCCACCCTGATCCTGCATGGCCGGTCGGTGAAGAAACTGGAGGCGCTCTACGACACGATGGTGGCGGCGAGCATGCCGGAACCTGTGATCCTGCCACTCGATCTCGCCAAGGCAACGGCGGATGACTTCGGCAATGTGGCCACCGCGCTGCAGGCGCAACTGGGGCGTCTCGATGGCCTCGTGCACACGGCGGCGCTGCTGGGGTCGCTTGGGCCGATCGAACATCAATCCTTCGACAGCTGGCTGTCGCTGCTGCGCGTCAACGTGGCCGCGCCGATGGGTCTCACCCGCGCATTGATGCCGCTGTTGAATGCATCGCCGGATGGCAGCGTTATTTTCACGCTGGACAACCGCGGCGAGCAGCCGCGCGCGTATTGGGGCGGCTACGCCGTGACGAAGGCAGGCGTGGCCACGCTGGCGCGCGTGCTTGCGGATGAGTGGGAAAACCGTGCCAACCTGCGCATCAACGCCGTGGTGCCGGGGCCGATTCGCTCGCCGATGCGCGGACGATCGCATCCCGGCGAGGATCACGGCGCGTTGCCGCTGCCAGAAACCCTGGTGCCGCTGTACCTGCATCTGTTGCAGGGCCAGGCCAAGGCCGACAGCGGCGCGCTGGTCGATGCGCAGGCGTGGCGCGCCGGCACGGCCTGTGTGTCCGCGCTGCAGGCGTAGCGCTCAAGTCCAGCGTGCAGCGACGCGCGGTGCATCGTCGCCGCGGCCATAGCGCAGCAGCACGCGCAATCGCCTGAAATCGTCTTCCGGCAGCATGTCGGGCAGGATCAACACGGTGCGTGACCTGCGCGCGCCATCCGGCCGCCAGACAATCGTGGTGAGGTGCGCGCCGACGTAGGACGCTGAGCGCACGTGGCCCGCCACCAGTGGACGCGTGCCGTACCGAACCGCGATGAGCCGGTTGGCCACGACCCGAATTTCCGTGACGGCACCAGCGCCGGAGCGCAATGCGATGCACTGGAATTGCCATGTGGTCCACGCCACCAGCACCAGGATCAGTCCGGCCTGGCACCACAGTGGCATCGGCAATGCCAACACGACACCGGCCGTGCCCGTGGCCAGCACGCCCAACGCTATACCTGCACCACGCGATGCACGCAACGTGACGACGACAGCGGGCGGCAGCGCAACCATGCTGCCGATTGAACCGCGATGCACCGCACGCCGCGATCAGCCGGATGGATGAACCACCCGGTCCGGACAAGACCTACTTCGCGGCGGCGGCCTTCGCCAGCGCCAGCCAGGTGGCGACGACGGTATCGGGGTTGAGCGACATGCTTTCGATGCCCTGTTCGACCAGCCACTGCGCGAGGTCCGGATGGTCGGACGGCCCCTGCCCGCAGATGCCGACGTACTTGCCTTGCCGCTGGCACGCGGAGATGGCCAGCGACAGCATCGCCTTCACCGCGTCGTCGCGCTCGTCAAACGTGCTGGCGATGGGTCCGCCGGAGTCGCGGTCGACGCCCAGCGTCAGCTGCGTCAGGTCGTTGGAGCCGATCGAGAAGCCGTCGAAATGTTCGAGGAAGCGATCGGCGAGGATGGCATTGGAGGGCACTTCGCACATCATGATGAGGCGCAGTCCATTCGTGCCGCGGGCGAGACCGTTCTTCGCCAGCAGCGCGATCACCTGCTCCGCTTCGGTGATCGTGCGCACGAAGGGGATCATGATCTCGACGTTGGTGAAGCCCATCTCGTCGCGCACGTGCTTCAGCGCCGCGCATTCCATCCGGAAGCATTCGTAGAAATCGGGCGCGATGTAGCGCGACGCACCGCGGAACCCCAGCATCGGGTTCTCTTCATACGGCTCGTAGCGGTCGCCGCCCAGCAATGTCCGGTACTCGTTGGACTTGAAATCCGACATCCGCACGATGACTTTCTTCGGATGGAAGGCGCCGGCGATGGTGGCGACACCTTCGGCCACCTTCTGCACGTAGAAGTCCGTGGCGGACGGGTACGCCGCGATGCGCGCCTCGATCTCGCGCTTTAAGTCCGGATGCTGCTTGTCGAGTTCCAGCAGCGCCTTCGGATGAATGCCGACGTTGCGGCTGATGATGAACTCGAGCCGCGCGAGACCAACGCCTTCGTTGGGCAGCCGCTGGAATTCGAAGGCGAGCTCCGGGTTGCCGACGTTCATCATGATCTTGGTGGGGGGTTCGGGCATCCGGTCGAGCTCGACATCCACGACCTCGATGCCCAGCAATCCCGTGTAGACGTGGCCCGTATCGCCCTCGGCGCAGGACACGGTGACGACCTGGTCCTCGACCAGCACCTGCGTGGCGTCGCCACAACCCACGACCGCCGGGATGCCCAGCTCGCGTGCGATGATCGCCGCATGACATGTGCGGCCGCCACGGTTGGTCACAATGGCGGCGGCGCGCTTCATCACCGGCTCCCAGTCCGGGTCCGTCATGTCGGTGACCAGCACGTCGCCAGGCTTGACGCGCGACATCTCGGCGGCGGAGCGCACCAGCCGCACCGGGCCCTGCCCGATCTTCTGGCCGATGGCGCGGCCCGTGGCCAGGACGGCCGATGTGCCGGTGAGCTTGTACCGGCGCAGGCGCTCCGCATGGTCCTCCTGCGACTTCACCGTTTCCGGCCGCGCCTGCAGGATGTAGATCTTGCCGTCGATGCCGTCGCGGCCCCATTCGATGTCCATCGCGCGCCCGTAGTGCGCCTCGATGGCCATCGCGTCGCGGCCCAGTGCCTCCGCCTCGGCGTCGGTGATCGAGAAGCGCAGCCGGTCGGCGGCCGGTACCTCCTCGTTGACGGTTGAGCGACCCGCCGCATGGGCGGTCGTGAACACCATTTTCAGCGCCTTGGCGCCGACGGACTTCCGCAGAATGGCGGGCCGTTTGCCGGCCAGGCAGCGTTTGTCGACATAGAACTCGTCCGGATTCACGGCACCCTGCACCACGGTCTCGCCCAGCCCATAGGACGCGGTAATGAAGACCACCTGATCGAAGCCGGATTCGGTGTCGAGCGTAAACATCACGCCGGAGGCACCGAGGTCGCTGCGGACCATCCGCTGCACGCCGGCGGACAGTGCTACCTCGGCGTGGGCGAACCCCTTGTGCACGCGATACGCGATGGCGCGGTCGTTGTAGAGGGAGGCAAATACCTCTCGTATTGCATGAATAATGTTGTCTATACCACTGATATTGAGGAATGTTTCCTGCTGTCCCGCGAACGAAGCATCCGGCAGGTCCTCCGCCGTGGCGGAGGAGCGCACGGCAAAGGTGGCATCGGGCGATTCCTTCGTCAGGGCGATATAGGCGGTGCGAACGGCAGCGTCCAGTTCCGGCGGGAGGGGGGCCTCCACCAGCCAGCTGCGGATATCCTTGCCCGCGGCGACCAACGCCGCGACATCATCGACATCCAGCCCCGCCACGCGGTCCGCGATCCGCTGGCGCAACCCGCCCGCGTCCAGGAGCGCCCGAAAGGCCGAAGCCGTGGTCGCGAACCCGCCGGGAACGCGGATGCCGGCCCCGGACAGTTGGCTGATCATTTCCCCCAGCGAGGCGTTCTTGCCGCCGACTTCGTCGAGGTCGGCGATCCGCAGCTGTGCAAAGGGGATCACCCACGCGTGTTCGGTCGTCATCCGGAAGTCCCTGGTGGCTGTCTTATTGCGCCGCGCCATCGCGCGTGGCAAAACCGCCATTTTACCTTGGCCCGTGAGTCCGTCGACGGATGGTGCAGCGCGCAAGGACGCCCTCACGCCGACCTGGAACGGAATGACCACGGCCGCAGATGCGGCCGTGGTAGAGGCGGGCGCGACTTCAGGTGCGCGGCGTGTCCAGCATCGGGGCTTGCGCGATGTCCTCCTCCGGGTCAACGTAAGCGGCATCCTCGCCGCCGGTATCGGCGTTGAGGTTGACGCCGGTGTCGGCCGGAGCATGACGATGCCGGCTGCGCACGGCGCGACGCAACGTCCGGTAGAGGTCCGGATGCGAATCCTTGAGATAGCTGATGATCTCGAAGTCCACGCGCTTGACCTGAGAAAGGTCGAGTTGCTCCACATGAACTAGTCGCAGCAACTCCTTGACCGGACGGGGCATTTCCCGTCCGCTTTCATACCGCGAGCCGCCGCTTTGCGTGACGCCGATCTGGGTCCAGAACTGCTCCTGGTTCATGCCCAGCCGGCGCCGGATTTCGCGCGGATTGAGAACTCGATCGAGGATTTTCACGGGTCGCGGGCTTTCGGTGTGCTTGTCGTCAGCAGCGGTTTCGGGCGCCTTGCGGGAAGTCCGATGCTATACCAATGGCATATTTTTGACCGATTTGTGTCTCCGCGCAAGCGGCAACGGATGAACGGTGGCTGATGCGCAGCGAAACACGTGACAATCAACCCGGAGCGGTTCGGGGAAATTTCCGGCGGTTCCCGGGCCTGTCGACTAGATTACGCCAATCCCCGGGATGCGAGGTATTCCTCGTAGGGGCCATCGAAAAATACCGGCTCGCCCTCGGCTGTCAACTCGATCACGCGGGTAGCCAGCGCGGAGACGAACTGCCGGTCGTGCGACACGAGGATCAGCGTGCCTGCGTACTTTTCGAGCGCCAATTGCAGCGACTCGATCGACTCCATGTCCATGTGATTGGTGGGCTCGTCCATCACCAGCACGTTGGGCTGCTGCAGCATCAGCTTGCCGAAGAGCATGCGTCCGCGTTCGCCGCCGGAGAGCACGCGCACCGACTTGCTGGTCTCATCCCCCGAGAACAGCAGGCGTCCCAGCGTGGCGCGCACGATCTGCTCGTCGTCGGTCGGCTGCTTCCATTGCGCCATCCAGTCGAACAACGTGGACTCACGCTCGAAGTCCGCCGTCTGGTCCTGCGGGTAATAGCTGATCAGGGCGCGCTCGGCCCACTTCAGCTTGCCGGCATCCGGCGCCAGTTCGCCGATCAGCGTGCGCAACAGCGTGGTCTTGCCCGCGCCGTTGGGTCCGACGATCGCGAGACGCTGCCCGGCTTCCACCATGAACGACATGTCCTCGAACAACGGGCGCGGCAGCGCGGGCCATGTCTTGGTCAGGCCCTCTACTTCCACGGCGTGGCGATGCAGCTTCTGCTTCGAGTCGTATTCGAAGCGGATGAAGGGGTTCTGCCGCGATGAGGGCTTCACGTCGTCGGGGCGCAGCTTGTCGATCTGCTTGATGCGGGAGGTGGCCTGCTTCGAGCGCGCCTTGTTGGCGGAGAAGCGGCGCACGAATTCCTGCAGCTCCACGATGCGGTCCTTGGCCTTGGCATTGCTGGCTAACAGGCGCGCGCGTGCCTGCGTGGACGCGATCATGTAATCGTCGTAGTCACCCGGGTAGACGCGCAGCGTGCCGTAGTCGAGATCGGCCATGTGCGTGCACACGCTATTCAGGAAGTGGCGATCATGCGAAATGATGATCATCGTCGACTCGCGGGCGTTGAGCACGTCCTCCAGCCAGCGAATCGTGTTGATGTCGAGGTGATTGGTCGGTTCGTCGAGCAGCAGGATCTCCGGATTGGAAAACAGCGCCTGCGCCAGCAGCACGCGGAGCTTCCAGCCAGGCGCCACTTCGCTCATCGGTCCCTGGTGCAGTGCCTCCGCAATGCCAAGGCCCATCAGCAATTCACCGGCGCGTGCCTCCGATGTGTAGCCGCCGAGCTCCGCGTAGTGCGCCTCGAGATTGGCCGCCTTCAAATAGTCTTCCTCGGTGGCATCAGGGTTGGCGTAGATGGCATCGCGCTCTTCCTGGGTCGCCCACAACTCTTCGTGGCCGCGCATCACGACGTCGAGAACACGTTGGTCCTCGAACGCGAACTGGTCCTGCGAAAGCTTGCCGAGGCGCTCGGTGGAATCGAGCGCAACGTTGCCGCCGGAGGCTTCGAGATCGCCGCCCAGGATCTTCATCAGCGTGGACTTGCCGCAACCGTTGGCGCCGATCAGGCCATAGCGATGGCCGCCGCCGAACTTCATCGAAATGTTCTCGAAGAGCGGCTTGGCGCCGAACTGGATGGTGAGGTTGGAAGCTACGAGCATGAGGGACTTGTCAGCGAAGGTTGGTCGCGGTCAACCGCGCAGTTGACTGCTCAGTTGGCTGCTCAGTTGGCTGCTCAGTTGGCTGCTCAGTTGGCTGCTCAGTTGGCTGCTCAGTTGGCTGCTCAGTTGGCTGCACCAGCCGCACGACGCGGTCGATCGTCGCGGCGGGTGTCGAGGCAATGCAGAGGGAAAACCCGCTATTCTGCTAGAATCAACGACTTATCTCAAGTTTTTCGCGTGCGTGGCCCTGGCTGCGCATGGCCGGATCCCCGATGCCCCGCTACGACCTGCATTCGCATTCGACGCACTCCGACGGCCTGCTGGCCCCCGCGGCGGTGGTCGAACGCGCGGTCGCCCGCGGCGTCGATTTCCTGGCCTTGACCG
>Ga0163153_10003437_pt1 | contig 21217 bp, 14 predicted proteins | sample OliLakLV19MP6IB1_FD_148629 | JGI IMG/M metagenome (GOLD analysis project Ga0163153, IMG submission 148629) | Freshwater microbial mat bacterial communities from Lake Vanda, McMurdo Dry Valleys, Antarctica - Oligotrophic Lake LV.19.MP6.IB-1 | ecosystem: Environmental > Aquatic > Freshwater >...
CAGCTCGATCGCCCGCTCAATCTCTGCGACCGATTTTTTGACAAAACTCAAAGGAAAGTCGATCGCATCTTGGTACAGGCGTGGCAAATACCTTCTGGCAGAACTATCGCAATGGAGAGGGGGAGACGGGGAGAGGGGGAGAATTCCTAACTCAAACTCCTAGTTCTTCCCTTGTCCCTTCTGCCTCCTCCCTTCTGCCCTCAAACGCTGGCTGGTTGGGCGTTCACCTGCGGATGACCGGACAATTGCTGTGGGTAAACGGCGACGAACCCCTGCCAAAACACGCGCGAGTCCGCCTATTTTTTGCAGGAAACCAAGAACTGCGGTTTGTAGACCAACGCACTTTCGGACAAATGTGGTACGTGCCCGCAGAAACCGAAGTTTCTAGCACAGTCACCGGCCTGAAACTCCTAGGCCCAGAACCATTTTCCGACGAATTTACCACAGAATATTTAGCCCGCAAGCTACACCGACGGGCGCGACCAATTAAAACAGCTTTGCTAGACCAGGCACTGATAGCGGGTTTGGGGAATATCTATGCTGACGAAACTTTGTTTTTGTCGGGAGTAATGCCGACAACTCTGTGCGCGGATTTGACCGCAGAGCAAATTGAGCGCATCCATTCAGCTATTATTCAAGTTCTACAAAAGGCGATCGCATCCGGTGGCACCACTTTTAGCAATTTTCTCAACGTCCAAGGTGTCAACGGCAACTACGGCGGCGTCGCTTGGGTGTACAATCGCGCCGGCCAACCCTGCCGCACTTGCTCTACAACCATCGAACGTATAAAATTAGCAGGGCGATCGACTCATTACTGCCCCGCGTGTCAGAAATAACTTCCCACTCTCTTTGTCCGCGGAGGCGGACATCGTTTGTGTAGTCGCGGTTTCAACCGCCGACTCCAACCGGGAATTTGTAACTCTAATCTACTATTAAAGCCAAATCAGCATTAAAATTTGTATACTTTTATAAATTAAGAAGAGCAACTTATGGCAATCAAAAAAGGTAGCATAGTCCGCGCAATTCGCGAAAAACTGGAAAACAGCCTAGAAGCCCAAGCCAGTGATCCGCGCTTTTCCTCCTATCTATTTGAAACAAAAGGCGAAGTGATGGATGTTCGCGGCGAGTACGCCTTCGTCAAATTCGGCAAAGTCCCCACCCCCAATATTTGGCTGCGCGTAGACCAACTCGAAGATTTTAACTAACTCACCGAAACTAAACATCACGGTTCTTGAACTAAAGTAGGGTGTGCACCGCGCACCTTACCCCAATTAAGCTCATTCCTAAAATCTCAAAAAACACTTACACAGAACAGATCAAAAACAGATGCTGCGATTGCTTCGTTCCTCTCATCCGACAGAAATATGTTATTGATGCGTCTAGGACTGTAAAATCTAAAATCTAAAATCTAAAATCGAATGAATCATCCATCAACCCGCGTCTCAATTATCGGTGCAGGCAAAGTCGGTAGCACCTTAGCCCAACGAATTGCCGAGAAAAATCTGGCAGATGTAGTATTGCTAGATATTGTCGAAGGTTGGCCGCAGGGTGTTGCTTTGGATTTGATGGAAGCCAGGGGAGTGGAACGCCACGATCGCCAAATTGTCGGTACAAACAATTATACAGATACAGCTAACTCAAATATCATTGTCATTGCCGCCGGAATCCCGCGCAAACCCGGTATCAATCGCGAAGATTTAATTAAAATTAATGCTGCAATTGTTACTGAAGCTGCAAAAAGCGCGATCGCCCATTCCCCCGAAGCAATCTTAATCGTAGTCACAAATCCCCTAGATATTATGACTTATCTAGCGTGGGAAGCTACGGGTTTACCAAAACACCGAGTCATGGGTATGGGGGGAGTTCTAGACTCCGCCCGCTTTCAAACTTTTATTGCCATGGAATTGGGCGTTTCAAATGCTGAAGTCAATGCAACTGTCATCGGTTCTCATGGCGATTTGATGGTTCCTTTGCCCCGTTATTCTACTGTCAACGGTATTCCCATTAATCAACTTATGGATGCTGGGGCGATCGATCGCATTGTAAAACGCACACGCCACGGCGGCGCAGAAATTGTCACATTGATGAAGACTGGTAGTGCTTATTTTGCACCCGCATCTGCTGCCTGTTTGATGGTAGAATCTATTTTATTAAATCAGTCGCGACTCTTGCCTTGCTGCGTTTATTTGCACGGCGAATACGGCGTGCAAGATATCTTTTTAGGAGTCCCATCTCGATTGGGATATCAGGGAGTCGAACAAATAGTGGAACTTGAACTCAGCGATACTGAAAGAGCAGCCTTTATCGAGTCGGGCAAATTGGTTGCCCAAAATATTGAGGAAGCGAAGGCAATACTGAAAACTGCTTCTTAAGTTGGTAGCAATTCGTTGATCATAGCAGCCTGCTCGTCGCTTCAATATAATAATTTATATTGAGTATGACAGTGCGATCGCTCTGTCGGAAGTTTGCTTATCGGATTTCAACCGCGCTTTGATAAAAAATATCATTGATCATGCTTGTTAGGCTGTATTTTAAACGCCGAAAAATGAACTGCAAGGAACCGATTGATAAATATAAAATTCACTCTCAAAAACTTGCTAAAAACGAAAAAACTGGCAAAAGCAGTTGAACTTGGTCTGCGCGACAATACCATCAGAGTTTCTCTAGAAATTAAAGCAAAAATCTGCCATCTTTTCTTTACTACTAAACCAACAGCAGAAGCAGTCGGTTTTGGCTGATCACTCGTGCTCGCATTGCCCAACAACACCGTGGCATTTTAAAGGTAGAAAGTGAAATGCGAGTTTATACGAAATTTATCATTACTTTGCCCAAACTTTAATCCTCGCGATCGCCCTTTCTATTGATCAAGCTTGAAATACCTTTACTTTAGCCAAAAATGTGATACCGTAAATATTGGTATTATCTAAAATTTTTACACTTGTCAAAAATGGCAAAAATCGGGCAAAAAGTCTCCGCGCGTGCGAAGCTATCCCAAACGCGCTTGCGGGCCCGTTGCGGTAGGGAATAGTCCTTGAGTTGAGCCAATTTAACCATAGCCTGCAACTACCTCAACTGTTTGACCGAAAACTAACCTCTGATTCGGTGAATTTTAATCAGTTTAAAAAATCTAATCCCTTGCATAAAAAAATGAGAATGCCAGGAAAAATATCTCAAATTTCGGCTTACCCCAAAGGCTGTAAAAAATTTAATTTAGGAGAGATAAATCGAGCATTACTTAAAACTCTAGAAAAGGCGATCGCCTAAATTTAAACAAATTTTAATAGAGGCGAACCCAACAGGATATTCGATCGCCAAACCAAGGAAACCATTGATCGAGTTGGCGGTAATAATAAAAATGTGACAATTGCAACCGAAGGCGAGCCAAAAAAATGTCAAAATTAGTCAGAGACGCTCCTCCCGATCGCGCAATGGAACCGGGTTTCTTGTTTCCACTTTCGGAGATTCCCTGACTTAATTACGTTAATAAACCGGGTTTATGTGTAAGTTTTGTTAGCATTATTCTCAATAATTGAGAATTGATGAAGTAGCAAATTATGCCAGTTTTTAAGTAAATATACGGGAGCTAAAATGGTCTATTGACCTCCAAATCTCGAAAAAATACGGAAATGCAGCGTGAGTAGCTGCTAAGTGCTAGCAGAAGGAGGAGAATAAGTTCTTTGCCTTTTTGAGTTACCAGGCTCAACTTGCAGATCGCTATTGAGATGCCATCAACCTCGATACCAAACCGCAAAATCACTAAATAAACAGCATTATGTTTCATGAATACCTGTATCACGAAGTCAGCAATCTGCGCGAGAAACTAGCTCGCCTAGAAAGAGAAACGCAGTCTCAAACCTGGTTCAAAAAGCTGCAAGCGCTGATGGGAGTGATTAGCAAAATTCGTGAATCCCTAGACTTAGAAACAATATTCAAAATCACAGCCACCGAAGTCCGGCAACTCCTAAATGCCGATCGAGTCGCCGTCTACCGCTTCTTTCCCGAATCCGAATGGAATGAGGGCGAAGTAGTATCCGAAGACGTACTGCCCCAATACAGCCCATCTTTGGGAACCAGAGTCCGCGACTATTGCTTCGGCGAACAATTTGCCGCCAATTATGCCAAAGGATACGTTCAAGCAGTCACGGACATCTACAAAGCCCGGTTGAGCCCTTGTCACCTCAAAATCCTCAAGCGATTTCAAATCCGAGCTAACTTAGTCGTACCGCTGCTGCAAGGGCAACATTTGTGGGGATTGCTGTGCATTCACTCCTGCGGTCAACCCCGCCAGTGGCAAGAAGACGAAATCGAATTTGCCAGACAAGTAGGCGACCATTTAGCAGTTGCAATTTCTCAGGCCGAACTGCACTTGCAAACCCAGAGACAAATAGCAGAAATTGAATCGGCGCAGCAGAAACTCCGCGAAAGCGAGCAAAAATATCACCAAATTCTCGACTCGATCGGCGATATGGTATTAGTCAAAGGCCCTCAATCAAAAATCGTCTGGGCAAATCAAGCATTCCGCGACTATTACGGCATGACTGAAGAGGAACTGCAAGGCATGATAGACGCACCTTTCGCCGAACCTGACAATACTCTCCGGTACATTAAAGATGACACCTTCGTATTTGAAACCGGACAAACCCTGGAAATTGCCGAAGAACCGGTGACGCGCTACGACGGAGAAGTGCGGCTGTGGAGTACAGTCAAAACACCGATCCGCAATCAAGACGGCCAAATCACCATGACTGTCGGTGTCTCCCGCGACATGACGCAACGCAAAGCAGCAGAAGAAGCCGTCAAAGCCAGCGAAAGCAAATACCGCAGTCTGGTAGAAACCTCCCAAGACATGATTTGGTCTGTCGATGCGACTGGACGCTACACCTTCGTCAACCCAGCAGTTAAGTATATCTACGGTTACGAACCAGCAGAAATGATCGATCGACCATTCTCCGATTTTGTGACACCAGAACAAGCCCAGAAAGATTTAGCTGTTTTCGCCCGCCTGTTTGCGGGAGAATCAATTTTTCAGTACGAAAGCACCCAAATTGCCAAAGACGGCAGCATGAAACATTTGATGTTCAATGCGATCGCCCTGTACGACGAAACCGGAAACGCGATCGGCACCACCGGTACAGCTACCGACATTACCGATCGCAAGCGCGCAGAAGCAGCATTGCAACACGCCAACGCCGAACTAGAACGCAGAGTTGAAGCCCGCACCGCCGAACTGCGCCAGACTTTTAGCGCCCTCACCGCCAGCGAAGCCAAGTTCCGAACGATCGCAGCCACCATCCCCGGAGCTCTGTTCCAATTTTGCAGCCGCGAGGGAGTGTGGAGAGTTGACTATATCAGCGATCGCATTGAAGATATCAGCGGCGTCACAGCAGCAGAAATGATGCGAGACATGAATACATTCATTTCCCGCGTCCACCCCGAAGACTTGGAAAGCTACATCGCCTCCGTCTGCGAAGCCGTAGAAAACCTCTCTCTGTGGAACTACGAAGGGCGGTTAGTCAAGCCAAACGGCGAAATTCGCTGGTGGCAGGGCGAGTCAATGCCCACCCGCAGCGAGAACGGCGAAATCGTATTTTGCGGCGTCGCGCTCGACATTACCGATCGCAAAGTTGCCGAAACCGCCATCCACGAAAGCCAGCGACAGCTCAAAGAAGCCCAGAGACTCGCCCACGTCGGCAATTGGGAATTCAACCCAGCCACGGAAACCATCACTTGGTCGGAAGAACTCTTCCGCATCTTCGGACTCGAACCGGCTGCGGCTGCGCCCAGCGTAGAGCAGCAACTCTCTTGGTGTCATCCAGAAGATGTGGAATTGTGGCAAACGCAAGTACAGCAGAGCCTTGAATTCGGCATTCCCTACGATTTTGACTACCGCCTTTACCGTCCCGACGGCACCCTGCGGCACATCAACGCCTTGGGCCAAGCCGAAACCGATGCCGGCGGCAAGGTGGTAAAATTATTCGGCACGGCGATGGACATTACCGATCGCAAAGCCGCCGAAGCAGCCCTGCGGCAAGCAGCAGCCGAGTTGGAAGACAGAGTGAGCGATCGCACCGCCGAACTTTCTCAAGCAGTCACTCAGTTAGAACAAGAAATTGGCGATCGCAAACAGGCAGAAGCAGCCCTCCAAGTTTCCGAGCAAAACCTGCGAACCATCTTTAACAATGTCTACGATGCTATCTTCATTCAAGACTTAGAAGGTAACATTCTTGATGTCAACGATCGAATGTTAGAAATGTACGGAGTTAGTCGGGAACAAGCAATTAAATTATCAATTACAAAGGACTATTCAAGCGACCAAAATCCTATTCAACTAATGAGAGAACTTTGGGAAAAAGTATTATCAGGCGAAAGCACCCGTATCGAATGGAAATCTAGGCGGCCCAACGACGGTTCAACCTTTGATGCAGAAATTGCTGTGTCAAGAATTCATCTCAACGGCAATCTCAGCGTCATTGCCAATGTGCGAGATATTAGCGCTCGCAAACTGGCTGAAGCAGAACTGCAACAGGCTCAACATTTTATGGAATCAGTGCTCAACACCATACCCGTAGGAGTATTTGTCAAGGAAGCAGAAGAGTTGCGATTTGTACTGTGGAACCCGGCGGCCCAAGAGTTGCTTGGTTTCAGTGCAGCAGAAGTTAGGGGCAAAAATGATTACGACTTTTTCCCCAGAGAACAAGCCGACTTGTTCACCGCCAAAGACCGGGAAGCGCTCGCCAGCGGGCAAATTGTAGACATTCCCGAAGAACTGATTCAAACAAGAGAAGGCGATACTCGCATATTTCATACGAAGAAAACCGCAATACTCGATGCTGATGGCAAACCGCAATATCTATTAGCTGTCACCGAAGACATTACCGATCGCAAACGGGGAGAAATTGCCTTGAAGCAATCTGCAGCCCAACTCAAACAGCAAGCAGATCGAGAAAAATTGCTCAACATTCTCACCGCCCAAATCCGCAATTCCCTCGACTTCGACAGCATAGTTACAGTCGCAGTTAACGAAATTCGCACTTTCATGCAGATCGATCGCTGCAATTTTGCCTGGTACCGCGGCGACGGCGAGGAGCCTATCTGGGAAATTATTAAAGAATCTCGCAGCCCGGAACTTCCCGATTTAACAGGTCGCTATCAAGCTTCAGATTTCGGCCCTGTTGGAGAACAAATCTTGCATATGGAAATAGTGCGGCTGGATGATATCGAAACAGTCGCAGATCCTGTTTGGCAACAAACCATTCGAGCAATGGGCTACCAATCTTTATTAGCTATCCCCATCCAGGCACTTTCCGGGGTAATGAGCGCAGTTACCTGCTGCAACAGCAATTCTGTGCGGCCCTGGAGCGACAGCGAAGTCGAATTGTTGCAAGCGATTACAGTTCAATTGGCGATCGCTCTCAACCAAGCCGATCTTTACGCCCAAACTCGCAATAAAGCTCTGGAATTAGAACAAACCTTGCAGCAATTAACTAGCACTCAATCGCAGTTAATTCAAAATGAAAAAATGTCATCTCTCGGTCAACTTGTAGCAGGAGTAGCCCACGAAATCAACAACCCAGTTAACTTTATTTATGGCAATCTCACCCACGCCAACGACTATACCCAAGACTTGCTACACCTGATCGAACTTTACCAAAATCACTATCCCGATCCAGTCCGGGAAATTCAAGAAGAAGTAGACAATATTGAACTAGACTTTCTGATGGAAGACTTACCCAAGTTGCTTTCTTCAATGAAAGTCGGTGCAGACAGAATTCAACAAATTGTTGCTTCTCTCCGCACATTTTCCCGCATGGACGAAGCGGAAATGAAAGCAGTCAATATCCACGACGGAATAGATAGCACCCTGATGATTTTGCAGCACCGGCTCAAAGCTAAACACAATCATCCAGAAATTGAGGTAATTAAAGAATACGCTCAACTGCCCTTAGTAGAATGTTATGCCGGACAGTTAAATCAAGTATTTATGAACATCTTGAGCAATGCTGTGGATGCTTTGGAAGAACGGGATCTGCGCCGTTCTGCTGAGGAAATGCGGGAACAGCCCAGCAACATCCGCATTCGCACTGAAATATCGCCAGCGGGCAAGGTAATCATTCGGATTACTGACAACGGGCCGGGAATACCGGAGACTGTCGGCACTCGGCTTTTTGACCCGTTTTTTACCACTAAACCTGTGGGTAAAGGCACTGGGATGGGCTTGTCGATTAGCTATCAAATTGTTACAGACAGACACAACGGGTCGCTCAAATGCACTTCTTCGCCGGGACAGGGTACAGAATTGGCGATCGAGATTCCCCTCAAAGCTAATTGTTAATGAGGAATTGGTAAGTTGTAATTGGCAATTGGCAATTGCGAAAGCGTTACTGTGCGTCAGTTTGGTAATTATTTTCAACCATCTAAAATCCGGTAGCCTCGTCGGGCGTAAAATTTAGTCAACAATCAGTAATCACGGACGGTGCAACCGGAATTGATATCATTCATCTGCGTAAATCTGTGTTTGTCTGCCCTCATCTGCGGTTTTAAAAAGATAATTCCTTAACCGCAGATGACAAGGGATTAACGCGGATTCACGCAGAGGTAGAGAATAGAGATATATGAATAATTCCGATGCTAACAGATTTGATATCATCACCGAAAATCTAATTTTGATGCACAATTTATTCCCTGGTGCATCAGTTTTGAAATTGTGAGTTTGTAGCAAAAATGTCTTCATAGGGTGACGCATCATTTTCCAATCTGTCCCTCACTCAGTCCATAATTGCTCTATTACCGAGATTGATCAGCATTTCTGTCACTGCGAAACTGTCCAAAGGTTTAGAAAACCAATATCCCTGAGCTAATTCGCACCCGAGTTCTCGAAGCTGTGCTAACTGTTCGCCTGTCTCTACACCTTCGGCGATCGCATTTAATCCCAAATTGTGAGCCAAAGTTACGATCGCCCGCACAATCTGCAAAGGCTGACCCCCGTCATCACCGTTTTCGACAGCCCCCAAGCGACTGACAAAAGATCGATCGATCTTCAGCGTATCCAGCGGAAAACGGTGTAAGTAACTCAAAGACGAATAGCCAGTACCGAAATCGTCGATCAACAATCGAATATTTCTATCTTTTAATTGGGCGAACACAATATTGGCCTTCATCACATTTTCCACGATCGCGCTTTCAGTAATCTCCAATTTTAAACAGCTCGGCTCGCAGCCAGTTTCTGCCAAAATTTCATCTATATCTTCGATCAAATTCGCCATTCCTAACTGTTTCGGAGAAAGATTGACGCTCATTGTTAATTGCGAAGGGTCAATAATTGGTAACTGGTAATTGGGCATCGGGCATCGGGCATCGGGCATCGGGCATCGGGCATCGGGCATTGGGCATCGGGCATCGGGCATCGGGCATTGCCGAACTTCCTGCTTCCCTGTATCAGTTAAATCCGTTAAATCCCGTACATTGCTCGTTGCCGAACTTCCTTCTTCCATCAACATTTCTTGCCAAAGACGCAATTGTCGGCAAGCTTCCCGCAGCACCCAGGCTCCCAGAGGCACGATCAAGCCGGTTTCCTCAGCGACAGGAATAAAAGTAGAAGGCGGCACTAGACCCCGAACCGGGTGCTGCCAGCGCACCAAAGCCTCAAAACCCTCGATCGCACCGCTGGCGATCGAAACAATCGGTTGGTAGTGCACAATAAAGTGCGAAGATTCATCCTTGCTCGCGCCTAATTCCTGCTTGCCAAAAATCGCCAACCGCAGGTCAGTTTCTAACCGCAACAGCGACATAGTTTGGTCGTGCATCGCCAAATTAAACACCTCGTGGCGGGCCTTGCCCAAAGCTTTAGCGCGGTACATAGCAATGTCAGCATCGCGCAGGAATTCTTCCGGGTGAGCGTACAGATTCGATTCGCCTCTTGCGTCGGCTGCTGCGACTTCGCCTTGACTGAAAACAATGCCAATGCTAGCGGTGGTAAATACTTCGTGCCCTTCGATATTAAAGGGCACAGTAAGTTCTGTTTGTATCCTGTTAGCTGCGAGGGTGGCGTCGCTTAGGCTCTGAATGTGGTCTAGCAGGATGGTGAATTCGTCTCCCCCCAACCTGGCCACGGTATCAGAAGCCCGCACGCAGGTTAGCAACCGATCCGCGAGGGCGACTAGCAGCTTGTCTCCTAGAATGTGTCCTAAGGAATCATTAACTACTTTGAAGCGGTCTAAATCTAGGAAAAGTAAACCAAATTTGTAATCGGGGGAGTGATTTGCTCGGCGGATGGCTTGTCCTAGCCTGTCGATGAACAAAAGGCGGTTGGGCAAACCCGTCAGCGCGTCGTGAAAAGCGCCGTGCAGCAGTTGCCGTTCTACTCGCTTGCGCTCGGTGATATCTCTGATAATAATCTGGGCGGCGGCTGAGCCTTGATAAGTAGCGGGGATGCCGACAACTTCAACGTCGATTATTTGTCCGTCGAGCCGCATCAGTTTTTGTTCGGCAAGCTCTATAGGCTTATTTTCTTGCTCGACTTGCCTCATGCGCTCTTTGGCTGTTTCCACAAAGTTTGGATGGACAAAATGCAATATCGGAAAGCCGATTAGCTCTGCCGGAGAGTTCGCGCCGAGGAGTTTAGCGCCTGCTGCATTGATGTAGGCGATTTTCCCTTGACTGTGAACCGCGATCGCTTCGGGAGATAGTTCTACTAAACGGCGATAGCGTTCTTCACTTTCTTGGAGAGATACTATCAACTCGCAGCGCTCTTTTTCGGCTTGCTGGCGTTCGACTTCCATTTGGTGAACCGCCAGAAATTTACCGATGCTTTGAGCCATCAATTCTATGATTTCTATTTCCTGGTACTCAAAATCTTTTTTCTTGATTTCTCGCGAACTAAAACTCAACGTACCGTAAGTTTTATTGTTAACAAATATCGGCGTTCCGATGTAAGATTCCGACTGGCATTTTAGATAAGCTGGATGTTCGCGCATCTCAATTTCTGCTCCCATATGAGAACACGCAACTGTTTTCTGAAGTTTGATCACCTGAGCGCCGTAAGTATCGCTGAGGTTCAATTCTAGGCCTCGCACGAAGTATCCTAAATCTGTTTTTACTGCCCGCACAATAAAAGTTTCATTCTCAACTTCAGCCATGATGCCAATAGAAAGTCCAAACATCAAACAGCCTGCTGTTAGATAATCGTCAACCAGTTCTTCAAAGTTTTGATAATGATAAGTTGTAATCCGGTGCAAGTGTTTGAGATTAGCGCTAAAAGCTGCTAAAGCTTGAGAATTTAAAAATAATTCTTCTTCCGAGCGCTGGCGGTCGGTAATGTCTGTTTGTACTCCAATAAAGTGAGTTAAGTGTCGCCGCGAGTTGTGCACCGGAGCGATCGACAGTTCGTGCCAAAAAGGCGTGCCGTCTTTCCGAAAGTTACGCAGGATAGCTTGGGATTCTCTGCCTTCTTCAATTGCCGTTCGCAATTGTTTAGCAGCGGCGGTGTCCCTGTCGGTGCCCTGCAAAAATCGGCCATTTCTCCCAATTAATTCGTCTCTGCTATAACCCGTGATCCGCTCAAAACTGGGATTGACATAAATAATCGGATTATCTGCAACCGTCGCGTCGGTGATTGCGATGCCGTTGCTGCAACTTTCGATCGCCCGTTCCATCATTTGCAAGCGCTCTTGCGATTGAGTGCGATCGATCGCCGCGGCTAACACGTTGGCGATCGCTTCTACAAAATAAACGTCATCTTGACTGAAAACTCGCCTTTGGTTGGTATGAACCCCCAAAATGCCCCAGGCCGGCGAGGAGGAACTGTTCGTTGGTTCTGCTTGTCCCCAGTTGCTCCCCAATCCTCGATTGCCGGGAATAATTACAGTAACGCCACTGACAGCCCGGTGGTTATGCAGTAGCGGCAACTCGCTAAAGCGCGTTTCCACCCGCAAATCTTCGACGATTGTCGGTTCGCCCACTAGCAATGTGTAACCTGCTTGCGATCGGGCAGAAGCGGCAACAGTAGCGCTGCCGACGAGGCCCGGCTGCCAGCCAACCCCCGCTCGCAACAGAAAAGCATGACCCGAGGGCAACAGTTCTAACAACTGGCAATAATCAACGTCCAGGGTTTGAGCAATTAAAACCGCAGCTTTGTCCATCAGTGCAGACAAATCTGTTTCGGCCAGGGCCTGCTGCCCCAAGTAAGCGACGGCCGCTTGCTGGCGGGCGCGCAAGTGGATTGAGGCGAGCAATTCCTGCTCCTTAGCGACGGCTCGTTTCCGATCGCTAATGTCACAGAACACCGACAGAACAGCTTTCCCCGACACCAATGTCAGATACCGCATCGATACAGTTGCCCAAAACAGCGTCCCGTCAGCTTTTTTAAGCCGGACTTCTGTCTCGCGGACGTGTCCGTTGCAGGCGAGATCCTCCAGCATTTCCTGGCGCTCTGCGGGCTGGTTGTAGAGGATGGAGACTTTTTGGTGGTCGATGGACTGGAAGGCTTTAAGCCCGAAAGCCTGACGGCATAAATCGTTGCTATAAAGAATTGTGCCATCAGGGAAACTGCTGACGATCATGGGCATCGGCATTGAATTGGCGATCGTCGTCAGCAGTAATTCTTTGGTTCCTTGCAGTTCTTCGTACAAGTCTGGCTTGGATGCACAGCCCTGATAGTCTTCAGAGTTTTCAGGGATAAAACTTTCCATTGTTTAATCGATCCATTAGCAGGACAACTTTTTTAAACTTGTGGTAAATGACGATTTCAAATGCAGAGGACGAGCGATAGTAGCCCATAACACATTAATCTTAACCACAACAATGCAACTGAAGGCCTCTACACTGCTCGGCTGGAGTTTGATATCCTGCAATCTCGGTGGAGAGAACATCTCTCTTTGGTATGACAATCTACTGTTTTTAAAATTGCGTTAAGTTTTGATAAGAGCGAGGTACTTTACCCAATGTGCAGCGGAAGCTCCTAATCTAAAAAGTAAAGTCACCTACAAACAACCACCGAATACTATCCGAGGAGAGAGGAGAAATGCTTGAATCTTACCGCCGTACCGCTGCCGATCGCGCCGCCTTGGGAATTCCACCGCTGCCGCTAGACGCCCAGCAAACCTCAGAACTTTGCGAGTTGCTGAAAAATCCGCCACCGGGAGAAGAAGAAGCCTTAATCGAATTATTGCGCGATCGCGTGCCACCTGGAGTAGACCAAGCAGCCTACGTCAAAGCTGGTTTTTTAACCGGCATTGCTAAAGGCGAAATCCACAGCCCCCTAATTGCTCCCAAATGGGCAGTTTATCTGCTAGGGACAATGATGGGCGGTTACAACGTCCAATCTTTAATCGATTTGCTCAATCCCACTGCCGAAATCGCGATTCCCGCCACCGCAGCCCGCGCCTTGAGCAAAACCCTATTAGTATTTGACGCCTTCCACGACATTCTCGCCCTGTCGGATACCAATCCCTACGCCAAGCAGGTAGTCGATTCTTGGGCTGATGCCGAGTGGTTTACCAGCCGCCCTGAACTAGCCCAAGCCATTACCGTTACAGTCTTCAAAGTTCCCGGAGAAACTAATACCGATGACTTGTCTCCCGCACCTCATGCTACCACGCGGCCAGACATTCCCTTGCACGCTTTGGTGATGCTCGAAAGCAAGATGCCCGGAGCTCTGGAAACGATCGCCCAATTAAAGCAAAAAGGCCATCCCGTAGCCTACGTCGGCGATGTTGTCGGCACCGGTTCCTCGCGCAAATCAGCGATTAACTCAGTGCTGTGGCACATCGGTAACGATATTCCCTTTGTACCCAACAAGCGCAACGGCGGATATATTTTGGGAAGTGCGATCGCCCCGATTTTCTTCAATACCGCTGAAGATTCCGGCGCATTGCCGATCGAATGCGATGTCAGCAAAATGGAAACCGGCATGGTAATCACCATCCATCCCTACAAAGGCGAAATCACCAACGAAGCCGGAGAAATCATCTCCACCTTCACCCTCAAACCCGACACAATCCTCGACGAAGTGCGGGCTGGCGGCCGAATTCCGCTATTAATTGGACGCACTTTAACCGACAAAATTCGCGAAGCTTTAGGAGTAGGAATTAGCCCGATTTTTACCCGCCCAACAATTCCCGCCGACACAGGTAAAGGCTTCACCTTAGCCCAAAAAATGGTAGGGAAAGCCTGCGGTTTAGCAGGCGTGCGTCCCGGTACATCTTGCGAACCATTAATGACCACAGTCGGTTCCCAAGACACCACAGGCCCGATGACTCGCGACGAATTAAAAGAACTGGCTTGTTTAGGATTTAGCGCCGATTTGGTGATTCAAAGTTTCTGCCATACCGCCGCCTATCCAAAACCAATTGATGTCAAAACTCACCACGAATTGCCCGATTTCATGTCACAACGGGCGGGCATAGCTTTGCGTCCTGGAGATGGCATTATTCACTCTTGGCTAAACCGGATGTTATTGCCGGATACAGTAGGAACCGGCGGCGATTCACACACACGTTTCCCGTTAGGAATTTCTTTTCCTGCGGGTTCTGGATTGGTGGCATTTGCTGCTGCCTTGGGCGTGATGCCTTTGGATATGCCGGAATCAGTCTTAGTCAGATTTAAAGGTGAATTGCAGCCGGGAGTAACGCTCAGAGATGTTGTGAATGCAATTCCCTACGTGGCGATTCAAAGAGGTTTGCTGACAGTCTCGAAACAGAACAAGAAAAACGTCTTTTCTGGGCGGATTATGGAGATTGAAGGTTTGCCCGATTTAAAGGTCGAGCAGGCGTTTGAATTGACTGATGCCTCGGCGGAGCGTTCTTGCGCCGGATGCACGATTAAATTGAGCGTGGAGACTGTTTCCGAGTACATTCGTTCCAATGTCGCGCTGCTAAAAAACATGGTAGCGCGGGGCTATGAAGATGCGCGGACGATGATGCGCCGGGTAGCGAAAATGGAGGAATGGTTGGCTAATCCGGTGCTGCTGGAGGCGGATGCTGATGCGGAGTATGTGGAAATCATCGAAATCGATCTCAACGAGATTACTGAACCGATTGTGGCTGCACCGAATGACCCGGATAATGTGAAGCTGTTGAGTGCGGTTGCGGGCGATCGGGTTGACGAAGTATTTGTCGGTTCTTGCATGACAAATATCGGCCACTACCGCGCCACTGCAAAAGTATTAGAAGGTGCAGGGGAAGTAAAAACTCGCCTGTGGATTTGTCCGCCAACTCGGATGGACGAACAGCAACTAAAAGAAGAAGGTTATTACAGCATTTTTGGAGCCGCTGGAGCACGTACAGAAATGCCGGGATGCAGTCTTTGTATGGGCAATCAAGCGCGGGTAAAAGATGCTACAACGGTGTTTTCAACTTCGACTCGCAACTTCAACAACCGGATGGGCAAAGATGCACAAGTTTATCTCGGTTCGGCAGAATTAGCAGCAGTTTGTTCGCTGTTGGGTCGCATTCCCACAGTCGAAGAATACATGGAGATTGTGTCGAAGAGAATCGATCCTTTTGCGGGTGATTTGTATCGCTATTTGAATTTCGATCAAATTGCGGGTTTTGAGGATGAAGGGCGAGTGATTGCTTTGGAAGATATGCCGCGAATTGAGGATCTTTTGGGGATTCCTGAAGGTGTGTTGAGTAAGTAGTTTCCTCGAAATTCAGTGAGATGGTTATTTTGAACCGCAGATGAACGCAGATGTACGCAGATGAATTTTATCTGCGTTCATCTGTGTACATCCGCTGACATCTGCGGTTCAAAAAAATCCCATAATTTGAATGAATAATCGCCAGCTTTTTGTTTACAATATAAGTAGACCTGGGTGCGATCGCAAATCTCTAATTCTCATCCAGGATATCGACCTGCGAATTCCTATAAATCCGATTGAGGATAAAAAAATTATGTCTGAACAAGCTTTAATCAGTGAAAGTCCAGCAACAGCAACTTCAGCGCCAGAAACTCGCATTGGCAATGAAATGGTACAGTTTCTCAGTGTAATTCAGCAAACTCCGAGAGAATATTGGCCTAATTTGCTGAAAATGATGCGGTTATTTCTGGAAACTGTGACAGTTAAACCAGGATTGTCGGAACCCGCCGAGACACCTGAAAATGTAGATTTTACTAAACTGTCGAAGGAGGAAAGGATCAAAAGAAATCAACCTGCGATCGAATTATTGCGATCGTGGCGAGAGGATGATGATGATGAACAAGAACAAAAAGAAACTGCGGAATATCTTGAACAAGTGATAAATGAAGATCGGATGTCTAATCGACCATTGTTTCCATGAGCAGAATAATTGTTTTGGATTCCGGCCCATTAGGAATGGTGACAAATCCTCAAGCCAAACCTCCTTATTTGGAATGCCAACTTTGGCTAGCATCGTTACTAGATAATGGCGCAATGGTAATCCTCTCTGAAATTGCTGACTATGAGGTGCGGCGCGAGTTAATTAGAGCCGGAAAAGAGAACGGTCTTAAAAAGCTTGACAAATTTAAAAATGTCCTGCTATACCGTCCTTTGACTACGGAGGTAATGCTTCTAGCGGCTCAGTTGTGGGCGGATGCACGAAAGAGAGGAAGGCCGACGGCAGAACCCAATGCACTTGACGGAGATGCGATTCTGGCGGCTCAAGCAATATTGGAAGCAAATCCAGGAAATGAGGTGGTGATTGCTACAACAAATGTGGGGCATTTGTCTCAGTTTGTGGATGCTCGCGACTGGCGATCGATCCAGCAATAAAATTCAAGTAACAGTATTTGTAGGGTGTGTCGCCATCGATCGTACCCGAAAAAAACGAAAATCTCATGGCGACGCACCGACAATATTTGAGGAAACAACTTTCCGTTTCACTCCACCCAAAATTTGTGTTGTAGCAATAATTTTTCAGGCTTGGTATAACAAATTTCAACACAGACTATTTTGCTAAACTAAAGAATAAGTGACATCAAGGAGAGAGATAATTATGTCTGAACAAGTTAAAGAAAGTGCAATTCCGCCAGCTAGCTCTGTTTCATCGGAAGCATCCCCAGCTATTTCTGTAGCGGGAAAAGAAACTGAATCTCCTCAAGCTAGCTCTGTTTCACCGCCCAAAGCGTCTATGGAATGGCTAGTTTTGGAGATTGATAAAATTCCTCAAGCATACTGGCCGAATTTACTTGAGATTATTCGCCTGTTTCGCGAAAGTGTGATGATTAAAGGCGAACCAGTAGATGCTTGGGAAAAAGTTAAGTATGATTTGAACAACCCCGATCCAGTTGTGGATGCAGCAAGGCAGAAAGCTTTGAGCGAAACCCTGAGATTATGGGACGAAGAGGGAGACGAAGAGGAGCAAAAAGAAACCTGGGAAATTCTCAGTAAGGCTTTAGATAAAGGTGGCGTTTCTATCTAACTGAATCATTATGAGCAGATTTGTAATTTTGGATTCAGGCCCTCTGGGAATGATCACAAATCCCAGAGGTACACCCCTTTGCCGGGAGTGCAGATTTTGGCTGGACTCTCTACCGTCGCGCGGTTATAAAGCTGTGCTCCCTGAACTCGCTGACTATGAAGTTCGACGCGAGTTAATTCGTGCGGGTAAGGTGGCAGGCATCAGACAACTTGACTTACTCAAAACTCTCATTCAATATCTTCCTATTTCCACAGACGCAATGCTTCTAGCGGCTCAGTTGTGGGCGGATGCACGACTGAGAGGAAGGCCAACGGCAGATCCCAATTCACTTGATGGCGATGTGATTTTGGCGGCTCAAGCAATATTATTGGCAAATGAAGGAAATGAGGTGGTAATTGCTACAACAAATGTGGGACATTTGTCTCAGTTTGTGGATGCTCGTGAATGGCGATTAGTCTCGTAAAGCTCGATTCTGGGATAAAAATTCAGGAATGATCCCGTTAGCGCAGCTTGCAGAAGCCGATCGCACTTACAGACTTACCCTCTCCCTGATATACTTTTAACTACAGATATTTTTACATACACCGTTAGCGAGATCGACAGCATGGTGGAAACAGCCGACACAATCGAAAAAACGGACGATCGCACGCAAACCCGCTACTGGGGTCAAGTTACAGTCATAGACGCGGGCGATCGTTACAAGATCAATCGCATCGAAGTCAAACCGGGACACCACATCAGCACGCAAATGCACTATCACCGCAGCGAACATTGGGTAGTCGTCTCCGGTACAGCTAAAGTGATCTGCGACGACAAAGAGACGATTCTCATGCAGAAACAGTCAACTTACGTTCCCATGAATACTGCTCACCGCGTGGAAAACCCAGGCGTGATTCCCCTGGTGATGATTGAAATCCAAAATGGTGAATACCTCGGCGATGATGACATTATCCGCTTCGCCCAAGATGCTCGCGAGGAAGATTGATCCTAGATCCCAATATGAAGCAATCGCAGACGCCAGCGAAAAGCTTTGTACACCGAACAATGACCTACTACGCAGCGACCGGAAACAAGATAAATCCTACAATTAAAAATGTAGGGGCAATTCTGAAATTGCCCCTACATTATTATATTAAGCTTGTTAAGCACCAGAATCTGATATAGCAATTGGCGATCGTCCTACGGCAAAGAAGCGTTTTTCAAATCTACATTTGCCATATTGGCATTCTTTAAATTAGCACCTGTCAAGTCCGAACCGTTCAAATTTGCACCGTTCAAATTTGCATTGGTCAAATTTGCATCCCGCAAGTTGACTCCCTGTACGTCTATTCCCGACAAACTGCCACCTCTGAGGCTGACATTCGCTAAATTCGCTACAGACTGGCGAGCATTTCTCAGGTTTGCACCCGCCAAATTGGCACTTTCTAAATTAGCGCCGATTAAATTAGCGCTGGTGAGGTTGGTATTTTTCAAAGTGGCAATCACTAAACCCGCCAAACTCAAATTAGCGCGGCTCAAATCAGCACCCTCCAAATTAGCGCCGTGCATTTTAGCCCCAATTAAACTCGCACCTTGCAATTTAGCTTGTTTCAGATTTGCTTCGTTCAGTTTGGCTTCGTCCAAATTTGCACCGTTCAAATTTGCACCTCTGAGATTCGCACCGCTCAAATCTGCCCCGCTCAGATTCATACCAGCAAGTTGCGCTCCTGTCAAGTCACATTGGTTACATTTTTTAGTTTCTAATAATTGCTTGACGTGGGATACGTTTTCTGCCTTTACTCCCGAGGCCAAGCCCATCGCAATCAGCAGCCCTGTTGTTGTTAAAATTCCAAGTTTCATATACCACCCTCAGCAATATCTCTCTCTTAATAATATCCCACATCATTAAAGAGGTTAGGGTGATCAGTCTCTTTGATAAACTGTGACAATCATCACCCTATTGTGCACAAAATATGCAATAATTATTGACGTTTCAACTCCACGAAATTCTCGTAAAGAATTATTGCTTTTTCAGGAACCAAAAAGGAAAAGATTGCGTCGGTTCGAGACGGACGCCGGTGATGCTGTTCTGAGCAAAAGTATAGTCCTTATCCTGCCAAAGAGGGATGAAAGGTACATCTTGACCCAGTATGTCTTGAATTTCGGCAAACAGGGCTTTGCGGGTTTGGGGGTTTGCTTCTTTTCGTTGCTTGTCGATCAGTTGATTTACCCGATCGCTATAATAAAACGAACCCTGACCTTGACTGGCACCCTTTTCACAGCCCCCAGCCGCCGAACCCGTGGCACAATCCAAAAACGGCTGAATGTAATTGTCGGCATCGAAAAAGTCGGCGTACCAATCCACTAAAACCGCAGGATAAATACCCTTCTCTATGTTTTGAAACAAAGTCGGAGATTCAACGCTGTTAATTTCTACCTGCATTATCCCGTCCATTTTGAGTTTAGCTTGCGCCTCGATCGTACTCGCCACTAAAGCTCGTTTTGTGGAAGCTGAAGGATACCAAAGTTGCAGAACAAAAGGATTTGCGGCCGAGTATCCCGCTTTCGTCAAAAGTTCCTTAGCCTTGGCAGTGTTGCCATCGCCGTACAGTTCTTTAAAAACAGGTTTTTGAACGTCGAAGGTTGTAGGAATCAGACTGTAAAGCGGTTGTGCTTGTCCACGCAGTACGCGATCATTAATCAGGGGGCGATCCATCGCAGCAGCGATCGCCTGTCTCACTTCTAACTTGTCCAATGGTTTAGACTTAGTATTCAGCGTCATGTAACTAACCGTACTGCTTTCCCCCGCGATTTCCTGCCATTTCCCTTGTTTTGCTCCCTCGTCCAAGCTTTGAACTTGGTCTGCATCTAGAGACAAATAAGCCACATCAACTGCACCAGTCCGAAAACTATTGAACAAATTTGAGGAACTAGAAAGCAGCAAAAGGTCAATTCCTTGATTAACTGGTTTTTCGCCCCAATACTTGTCAAACACATCAAACTTGAGAGAATCGCTGCCGTACTTCGCCAACTTGTAGCGTCCCGTTCCCACAAACGTATCGGGTTTAAATTTACCCTCCCCAATCTCGTAAGCTTTTGGAGAAACTGCACAACTACCAGCAAATGTCAGCAGAGAAGGAAAAGCAGCAAAAGGCTTTTTGAGTTGAAAAGTTAATTCGTATTCGCCCGTCGCTTTCACAGATTCTACTGCATCGCTCAACAAGAAAGACGGACGACCGCCATTTTTGATAAAACGCTGCAAGGAAAACTCCATTGCTGCAGCGTTAAACGGTGTGTCGTCGTGAAAAATAACGCCTTGACGCAAGGGGATTGTATATGTCAATCCATCTTGGCTAACTTTAGGCATTGCTGTAGCTAAATGGGGGACTAACTCAGTAGTTCCCGACTTGTAAGTATAGAGAGTGTCGCCCAAATTTTGCAGCAGTTGCCCTGATATAATTTCGTAAGCGTCTGCAGGGTCGATCGTCCGCAATTTCAAAGTTGTGCCAATAGTAACGCGGTTATTAGCATTTTCGCCGCTCGCATTCACCGATCGACGTGATCCCTGTCCACAACTTGCAGTTAACAAGCAGCACAGAAAAAACAGAGCTATCGCTTTAATCACTGAAGGTTTTATATGTATTCTAGGCTGCTGCTTGTTAATTCCCATCGTCTTTTTTTGACACTCCAAATTACTGATTATATTATCAGGACTTACGCACTGTTAGACTATAAACCAATACGGTTCACTTAAGAGAGATCCCCCCTAACCCCCCTTAAGAAGGGGGGGACAAGAATGCTCTCAAAGTCCCCCTTCTTAAGGGGGATTTAGGGGGATCTCCGGGGCATAAATAATGTTAAGT
>Ga0163153_10003439_pt1 | contig 21216 bp, 6 predicted proteins | sample OliLakLV19MP6IB1_FD_148629 | JGI IMG/M metagenome (GOLD analysis project Ga0163153, IMG submission 148629) | Freshwater microbial mat bacterial communities from Lake Vanda, McMurdo Dry Valleys, Antarctica - Oligotrophic Lake LV.19.MP6.IB-1 | ecosystem: Environmental > Aquatic > Freshwater > Lake...
TGTTTTCGCGGTTTCGAAATGCTGCGCGCTTTCCAGCTATTTCGGCGATTGTAACGGCGTCCGATCGACGTCCATAGATGCGTTTCCGGGATTCTTGTCGTTTTCTACGGTTTCGGCGTCTCGATAGCCGTTGCTGCACGCGTAGCTGGGCGAACCAGGGTCACTTTGCCGGCCACGACGTCGACCGCCCCCACCGCGTCGGACGAGACGTTCTCCAGCTTAAACTCCGCGACCGGGGCGGCGCCGACGACAAACGTTTCCAAGATGCGGAAGTCCTCAGAATCCTGCATCGCGAACAGACAGTGCAACAGGGTTCCCTGTCGGACTAAGCGCAGCCGACCGGACTCGTAGTGTCCGTTCGAGTTGCGGCTGTCTTGCGTCATGGCGCCGTTGACTTGTTTGTGCGCGAAAGTGGTGCGCAATTGCTCCTGGCCGGCGCCATCCAAGTAGACCCCGACTTCCGCCCACTGGTCCGGGACGTCGAAGACGACCTTGAATGACATCCCGTTTCCCCAGCCCTCGCCGACCTTGCCCAGCACGAGTTGGGAAAAATCGAACGTGATGTCGAAGTCACCGGACGTCGGTTGTTTGAAGATCAGGCCCGGCCAACCCTCGTAGTTCGCGGCGCCATGCAGCTCGAGCCGGGCGCCCTCGGGCGTGGTCGTGATGCGCTCGGCCGGCCCCATCGGAAAGACACCCACCGCGGCCAACTCGCCCAGCGGCTTCGTGAGATTCAGTTCGAGCGTTTCGCCTTTCAACTCGGCGAGGGGCAACGCGCCGGACGGCCCGTAAGCGAGTTCCTGGTCCGCCAACGCCGGCGATTGTTTCGGCCAGTCGCCGCGATAGATCAGCTTGCGGACGCGAGACTTATCCTGATCCGCATAACGGAACAGGCCGAAGAACCGCTCGTTCGGCGTTTCCTTTAATTCGTACTTCGCCACCTCCGCGCCGTTCACGCTGAGCGTGGCGAGGTCCCCTTCGACCTGCAGGCGGAACTGGTTCCAGTCGTTTTCTTTGAGGGCCACCGAAGCGGCGGACGCTTCCAGCGGCGACTCGTTCACCGGCGAGAGCCCGGTCGTTTCCCACTCCGCGTCCGTCAGGTGGTGCAGCTTCACGCCGTCCGGACGGACCAGGAAGGCCACGCGCCCGATGGCCGGGTGGACGATGCATTCGCCGGGAGTGAAATAGGACTCGAACTCAATCACGCCGTCCTCCAGCAGCGGCCGCTGGTACATCAACAGACTTTCGCGCGGTAGGACGCCGCGCGCTTCGTTCAGGACGCCGACGATTTCATCGCCGCTCTTGCGCCACGCTGCCTCATCGGTTTCCGCGCTGAGGGAAAACGCCTCGTGGAACATGTCCGCTCGCCACCCTTGCCAGCGTTCGATCGCGATCAAATCAATGGCCTCGGGGATTTCCGGCTCGCCGACAATGCGCAAGTTATGCACGGTAGTTCGCAGGCCGGGCGAGAACGCTCGCAACACGACCCACGGATCGGCCGGCGCGGCCAGCGTTTCTTCGTGGATAAGCACGTCGTTGATGTACGTGCTGATCTTGTGTTTGTCGACGGCAATGCGGCACTGCGCCAGCCAACCGGATTGCGGAATATTCAGTTCCTTGTCCACGTCGTTGAAGCCGTGCAGCACGCTGATCACGCGTTTAGCCTTGAGGTCGTACCGTGCATCGGCGGCGAGCATGCCGTAGGCCAAGATCGCCTCGCGCCAGCTATGGAGCGGGCGTTCCACCTGGATTTCGAACTTCCCGCGCAGCGGCGACTGGAAATAGAGTTGCGAGTAGTTCTCGCCGGCCACATGTTGCGCCGCGCCGCGCATCAGCCGCCAGCTCGAGGCGCGGAATCCCTTGCCGCGCAAGTCCGGCTTCCAGTACGGCACTTCGCGCCATTGCCGCGCGGCAGTACCGGTAGCGTCTTGCTCCGGTTCCGTGCCGGCAAGCATTCGTTCCGTGTCGCCGGCGAGGCCGTCGAGCTGGCGGTGCCAGTCTTCACTACCCGAGGAGGCGCCGCCTTCCCGTTCTCGCGATTGCAGCTTGATGGCGAGATCGTAGGCCGCGAGTCGGAACGCCGGCGCTTGCATCGCCCGCCAAATGACGACGTAGTCGGCCATCCGCTCGCCGAGCGAGCTCTCCTTGGGAATCGCCTCGATCATTGCGTCGAGCTGTGCCAGCTTCGCGGGTAACCCCTGGAGATCGCCGGACTCGAGCGCCACCAGGGCCGCCATGGCGAGCTTTTCATGCTCGGCCTTTCGGCCCCGCGCCGTGACGTCGTCGACCGATTGCCGCAGTTCCGGAAGTTTGCCTAGGCGCTCGGCGAGACGGGTCAACTCGATCGCCGGGCAAATGATCGCATCGTCGATCGACGGGCGCGCCGCGATGGGTCGGCGCTCAAAGTACAGGCGGAAATTGTCGCGAGCCGGCGTGGGTAGCACCCAATCCCGCAGTCGCACATATGCTTCCGCATCCGCAAGCGACTTCGTCTCCGCCAGCAATTCGGCCGGGCGATGCAATTGTGCGAACTCTCCGATGATGTCCTGCAGCAAGCGTTCGTCGGCCACGTTTTCCGTCGGCCGCGCCGCGAGCAAGTTCTCCGCGATTTCCGGCGTTAGCGTTTCGGGCCAGGGACCGGTCAGCGTGACGTCGCGCACTTGCGACGATTGATTGCGGCGGCGGAAGAGGCCGAACGTGCGGACAATTGAAGGCTCCAACGGACGTTCGTAGACGACCGTGCCGTTGAGCGAGACGATCACCGTATCCCCTCGGATCGTGGTTTCGACCTGGTTCCAGTCGTTTGCTTTGAGCGGCAACTTCGTAGGTCCGCGGCGATACTCCGGTTCGACCGCCTCCTGCGCTTGTTGCAAGTCGAAAAGTGCCGCGTCCCAAGTGGGATCAGAGACCCAATGCGCGTCGACGCCGTCGGGGTGAAGCATCATTGCCAAGTGCCCGATCGTCGGAAACGCGGACGACTGCCCCGGGACGTAATGAAACTCGTAGCGAATGGTTTCGCCGTCCTGCAACGGACGGTGGTAGTAAATCCAACTCTGCGCATCGTCCGGCAAGTCTTGGGCCTCGCCGTGCAGAACACCATCCTTGGCCAGCCAATCGAATTCCGTGGGAATCTCATCCTGGTAATAAACGTCTGGGTCGCGATCGATTAGCGCCGCTTGTGCGATCTGGCGCTTGGGCGGCTGCTGTTCGTAATAGTTCGAGGCGTTCCAGCCATCCATCCGGTCTCCGGAGATCAGTTTCACTTCGCGCGGAATGACCGGGCTGCCTGTGATCTTGAGATTCTTGAACGCGGTCACGCGCGGACGATCGGTGTACAGCAGCAGCCAGGGACTGGTCGTCCCGGCAGCCTCTTCGTAGTTGACGTGATTGTTCACCACGTACTGCATCACGCCGTCCTGCACGCGGATCTCGACATGGTTGAAACCGTCCAGATTGCGTGCGAGCGGTCCCTCGAAGTGGATCGTGTCGTGATTGCCGACGGACCAGACGGACGAATTCGAACCCGCCTGCAGCGCTTCGACGATGATGCCGCCGTAACCGGCATCCGATTCCTTCCAGCCGGATTTGTAACAATCCACCGAGAACGTAAAGTCGCCGGCGAGCGGATAGCGGAACGCCAGGATGTCTTTGCCGGAACCGCACAAATGCGTGAGCTGCCCTTCGTGCGCGACCCACCAGGGTTGAATCAGCGTCTGCGGATGGTTCAGGGTGGAAGCCGGACGCCAATGTTCGAGCGTCTGATCGCCTGGTTGGATCGTCGTGCCGGTATCCTGCGCGGTCCGCTCGGCGAAGTCGTATTCGATATGCTCCAACAGGTGATGCAGATAGCGCTCACGGATGGCCTTGGTGAGCTCCATGCGACGCGGGCCGTAGACGGGAGCAAACTGGGGGGACTGCATACACGCCCGGTACAGCAGATAATCCGCCCAGAGTTGCTCCGCCGGTTTGTCGTCCTGCTTCGCGACTTCGCGAATCGTCTCCTGGATCGCCGGCTCGGCGACCGCAATCTCGCCAAGTCGGATCAGCGTCATCAGCCAGAGCGTGTTCGCGTTGGCCAGTTTTTGTTCGCGGGCCTGCGCGGCCTGATCACGCACCTCGGTCAGCTTCCCTACTTCGTGTGCCGCGTTAAGCAACTCGTCGAAATTGGAGATCAGTTCCCCGCCATGGTATTTCGCCTGTTGCGCAGCGGGCGAAAGAAACACCTTCGGCACATCGACCGGGCGTACCCATTCCGCGGTGAGGCGAACGGTCTGGCGCCCTGCCTGGGGCAGCGTCCACTTGCGCCACGCCTCGTAGCGTTCCTCCGGCGCGAGCTTGTTCAGATCGCGGCACACCACGGCCAGCGGCAAGGTCACGTTGGGGCGGGAGTGTTCTGGATGGTTGTAGTCCATCACCCGCCCGATGTAATCGAGCGCGATCTCGGTCAACCCGCTCTCGGCGGCCGCCTGCGCGATGCTGGCGTAGTCGTTCCACTGGATGTATTGGCCGTAGTCGCCGTCGTATTGCGAGTATTGCGTCTGCCTGCCGAGCAGGTATTGCTCGTAGAAGGCTTTCACTTCCTCAGGCTTGCTGGCGAAATGCTTGTTCACACGGACTGCCAAGTCACCCAGTGGGGACAAACCGTCGCCATTCCCGGCGTCTTGGGTTTGGCCCTGCACGGCTCGCTTCAAGATCGCGAAGGCCGCGTCCTTTAAGGCCTCGCGCTCCGAGGCGGGAATCGCCGCATGGCAGGCTAATTGCAGTTGTTGCGGCAGCGGGCCCTGGCTGAGCGCTTGGTCCAATTCCAGCAGCTGCAGATGCGCGTCGTCCAGTTTGTCACGGGCCAAAGCAATTTGAATCTGCAAGACGAGCGCCGGCACGAGCATTGCGGCGTTCGCCTTCCGCGCCTCGACGCGGCCGTGCAGATCGTCGAGTCGATCCGCCCGTTTAGCCCATTGCACCAGCGTTGCGGCAAGGCTCTTCGACTCGGCGTCCTGCAGTTTGGACGAATCGGCGAACAACAGGATCTCGGTCGCGCGCGCCGCTGGCAGCACGATCGGGTGCAGCAATTCGTAGACTTCCAGCGGCGGATAGGCGTCGCCGGTCCATTTGTCGAGCACGCGCTTCAGCATCTCCGCGACTTCCACTGCGTCGCCGCTCGCTTCCTCCGCCGCCATGCCATAGGGGGAACTCCGGATGATGCGACGGCGGGCGCCAACTTGAGCGACGGGGTCTGCTGCGGGATCCGGCACCGGCAGACCGCCGAGCATCGCAGCGCGGACCGCCTTGCGGGAAAGCTCCGGCAGGCCGTTTTCCGCGGAAACCATGGCAATCTCCATCGCCACTTGGAATTGCGAATTGGTCAGCGGTGGAACGGCATCCGCGGCGACTGCTTCCTCGACTCCCGTGGGCGGCGCGTCCTGATAGAGCAACGACACGAGCGCCACGGCGCCCATGCCGGCCGAGTTCCAGCGAGACATCGGGCGTTTCGGCGCGCGCGCCGCCGGCCGGACGCGCTGTGGCAGCGCATGGGGGGCCGACTCTTCTGTCTGCGCTTTGCGCTGGGGGCGTACCGTGACCAGTTCTAATAACTCGGACCATTTCTGCTCGGCCTGTGCGCGGTTCCCTTGGGCGAGCGAACGCTGCCCCCAGTCGTAGAGAATCGCCACCAGGTATTTTCTATCCACCTGGCGCCGCGCGGCATCCAGCGAGCGCGCGGCGAGGCGCTCGCCGATTTCCGCATACTCTGGCGTGGTCAGGCACTCCCGGGCGACTAGCCACAATGGCACGGACAACAGCGCTTCGCGCCGCTGCCGGGAATTCGGCCGGCGTCCTTCGGGCACTTCCACGAGCGGCTGCCCGGCCACCAGCACATCCAGTTCCCGCAGTGCTTCGCCTGCCGCGCCGCTCTTCGTTCCTTGCTCGAACGCCGCGAGCGTGATGCCGATTGAAACGTCCGTGGGATGCTGGGCACGCAGTTCGCGCAGGCGATCGCCAATGCTCGTCTTCAGTTTTTCCTGCTGCGCGATCGATTGCAGCAACGTCGTGAGCGGGCTGGCCATGGATTGATCGCGCAATCCTGCCACATCTGGGACCGACACCATGAGATCGAGCGCCCCACGGTCGGAGGCCATTTTCTCGTTGACGGTTAGCAATTGCGCCATCGCCTCGCTGGCGTTCGATTCATCGAGCGATGCGAAGGCCTTGCTGAGGCCGTTCTTGACTTGCGACTGAAAGTAGTTTTCGCCTCGACCGTTCCACTGCGCGGCGGCAGTCAAAGCGGCAGGATCGTCGCTCACGCCCTGGTAAATCTTCACCGCCTCGACCGGGAAGCCCAATTCCAGCATCTTGTCGCCGGCCCACACGGAGTTCTCCACGCGCTGATAAGAAGAATACTGCGCGTCGTAGCGACTGAAGTTCTGCCCCGCCAACTGCTTGACCATCAGGGCGCGGGCGTCGTCCTGGCGGCCCAAATCGACGTAGAGCTTCAACAGCCGCGCCACGGGAGAATACTGAATTTGCTGCATGGACTGTTGTTCCGTCGCCGCTCGCTCCAGCAATCGCAGGGCCAACGGGCGCGTGTCCTGAAAGGCGTCCAACTCCTGCCCGAGCAACCAGCAGGCGGCGGGTGGCATGTCCTTCACGAGTTCCTCGTCGCTCAGGAGTTTCTCCAACTTCGCTTTGGCCGTTTCCGCCTGGCCCTCCTTGATATCCATCAAGGCCAGCAGAGCCTGGCCGCCGTACCAGTTAGGAGACTCGCCGAGCGCAGCCTCAATCGACTTGCGCATGTCCTGGACATGATCGGTGCCTTGGATGCCTTCCAGCAACTGCTGGAACGCGCCATTCGCCTGGCCGTTGCCGCTGTAGGAAGTGATCTCGCCAATGCCGAACCAGGGGGCCGAGGCCACTTCTTCTTTCGTCGGCAAGATGCCGCGTTTGCCCAGCTGGTAGATGCGCGGATGCTTCCACAACTGCGGATTGTGGATCTGCGTGATCAGCTGGCCGCGATAGCTTGGCAGATCCTGATAGACGCGCTCCAGCAGATTGGCCGCGAGATCCGCGTTCTTTTCGTCCTGCATCAATTCCGAGGCGAGGTTGATGATGTAGTACGGTTGCCGGAACGACTTGAGGTTCATCGTTTCGAACGCCTTGACCAACTCCAGCGTGCGTTGGCAACGATCGAACGTGCGGCGAATGTTGTAGAGTTCGTCCGCGATCCATTCAGGGCGTTCCTTGAGGATTTCCAGGTATTGGTCGCAGGCCTCGGTCGCCTTGCCGGCGCGATCCAATTGTTGCGCCAGTTGATAGCGCAGCGCGACCGCCTTGGGACGGGCCGCGACGGCCTTTTCCAGCAGCTCCTGCATCTTGTCGCGGTTGTTCGACGCCTGATAAAGCTCGATCAACTGATCGTAGAGCCGCGGCGACTCGGGCGACTTGGCCAGCTGCGTTTCCAGCCGATCAATCAACGCCGGCAACGCGCCTGTTTGCGACAGCACAGAGAGCGCCTGAGTCCGCGTTCCGCTATCGGAAGTGCGGTAGCGCATGGGGTTCATCCCCGTCGTTTGCGAAGACAAGGGCGGCGACGTGCGGCGCAGGATCGTATGGGCGATCTGCTGCGCGAGCTCGGTTTTGCCCTGCCCCTGATAGAGCGACATCAGCGAGGCCAGGGATGAAGTCTGATTGCCGGCGCGGCGATGCACGCGGCCGAGAATCGCCTCGGCCATATCATGCAGCCCCAGGCGCCGCATTTGTTCCACGAGCGCCAGTTGCGCGTCGTTATCGAGCCGCAATCCGAAGAGCCGTTCGGCGGATTTCCGCGCTCGTTCCACGTCGCCCACGCGTTCAGCGAGTTGCAACGCCATTTGCTCGCGCCGCTGCACCAGTTGTTGATCGCGCGGCGTGATCGAATCGACGATCGTCAGCGCGTCGTCGAAGTCGCCGCGCAGCGAGTACAGGGACGCCAACTCCAGGCGCATCAGCGGATCGTTGGAAAGCTGATCGCTGGCCGCGCGGAGTTGCTCGAGGGCGTCGTCCTGCTCCTCCATCCACCACAGCATGTAGCCGAGCATCAGTTGCTCGTACAGCTTGGCTTGCGGATCCGCCTGGGCGACACGCTGCCGCAATCGATCCGACAAATCGCTGAGCACATCGTTGCGTTGGAAGACCTCATACGCCTCGCGGAGGATCATCAGCGCGGATTGTTCGACGTAAAGGTTGGTGGGCGGATACGGAACCTCCGCGTAAAAGCTTTCTTTGCCGTACTTGAGTTGCCATTGATTGGAGGAATTCTGCGAGACGGTCGGCGTGCGCGAATTGGACTTCCGTTGCGCGATCCGCTGTTGCCCTTCCGCCACGGCCAGATCGAGCGCGCCGTCCAGGATGCCCAAGATTTTCGCGTGTTCTTCCTCGGGCCCCAGTTGCCCCATCCATTGCACGATCAGATTCGTCGCGCGACCGAGAACCTGCGGACCGGCACTAGCGCCACCCCGTCCGCCGCGCGCCGGGGCGACCGTGGAGCCCTGAGCGATCTCCGCTCGCGCCGCTGCGATCCATTTTTGATACACGTCCGGCAGCCGCTCGTATTGCTCCTGGGACTGGAGCAATTGCATGGTCCCGGCCAACGCGCCGCCGTTCGCGCTCTTGGCAACGCGTTCTTCCATCATCGCATTGGCTTGATCCTCGCGGCCAGCCAACTTCAGTTCCTCCATGACGATGCCGAGGTAACCGCTCGCCATGGAGTTGCCCGAAACCATCACGTAAGACCCGCCGATGTTGACGTACATCTGTCCGTTCGAGCCATACGCAATCTGGCCTCCCATCAGCGCGTTCGAAATCTCGTCCGATTCGTCATTTTTGACCAGGTGCTGATAGCAAGTCAGCATCAGCGTCAGATCTTCTTCGCTGAGCGGCGGCTTCTTTGGCGCCTCTTGTCCCGACTGGCGAACCTGCCGTGAATTGGGATCAACGGCGCGCAATCGCAGCGAGCTCAGGAAGAATCGCTCCGCTTCATCGCCGCCGGCCTTGGCGAGGCGCACGGAGGTCTTGTACACGGAGTCGTAGTTGTTGCGCAATTGCTCGACGTACAACCAATCGTAAATCGTTTCTTGGCTCGCATCCGCCGCGGCGGCGCGGGTCGTTAGCTCATCAATCACCGATGGTTTGGCGTCCGTCGAGGCGCTCGACTCCTCGGTCGTGGCGGCCGCCAGCGCGTCCTCCTGGTACTTCAGCAGCCAGCCGTAGGCCGCCATCCGCGCCACGCCGTATGCCTCTGGCGTCCAAGTGCGCGGCTGCGACGCACCCGAGTAGTAGCCGCGATCCGGGTCCAATCCCACCGCCGACCGGACTTGCGATGAATTGCCCAACATCTCCAACGGCGATTGCCGCTTGGGCGCCGTCGTGCGAATGCCGCGGATATTCTCCGAGCGGGCTTTGGCCTGCGCTTGTTTCAATCGTTCTTCCGCGGCGGCCCCGAGCGCGTCATGCGCGACTTTGAGCGACAACAGTCGCTCGAACCGCGCCAGCGCCTCGTCACTCTTTTCCAGCGAGTGCCAGGCCAGGCCTTCGCGGTAGAGCAATTCCCAGTCGTCGCGTTGTTCGCTCAACAGCGGCTCGGTGATCGCCAGCACGCTTTCGTAGGCGCCTTGCGCCAACAAGGAGTCGAGGCTCTTCAGCAGTCGCTCCTTGTTTTCCTCACGGCGCGTGAGCTTGACGAAGATTTCGGTGGCCTCGTCCCGATCCCCGCGCGCCTGCAGTAGGTTCGCCAGGCGAAATTCCGTCTCATGGCCGGGCGCGATCGCCACCAGTTGCCGTTGATATTCGACCGCCGCGTCCGGATCGGCGCTCTCCTCGCAGAGCTTGGACAGTTGCTGCAAGAGATTCGTATCGCGCGTGTCTTCGCTGAGCAGACTCTCCAGTTCCTGCCGCGCCGTGCCGTAATCGCCCGAGGTGTGATGCGCCTGGGCCAGGCAAATCGTGATTTCGCGCCGCTGCTCGTCCTCGCGGCGGTCGCGTTCGAAGCGCTCGATTAGTTTTTCGAACTGATTGCTGAGCAAGTACAACTCGGTCAGCTTCGTGGTCAGTGAGACCTTGTCCTCAATTTCCTCGGACTTTTCGAAGGCTCGCCAGTACACTTCGATCGCTTCGTCCGCGCGGAATTGTTCCGAGAGCGCCGCGCCGAGCGCCATAATCAGGTGCGGCTCCGTGGGATTGATCCGGACCGCCTTGCGGAGCGTGTCCAGCCCTTCCTCCGCGTTGCCCAGTTGAAAGCAAAGCTGTGCGTAGAACTCGTAGTTCTCCGTATTGCCAGGGGCGGAGACAATCAAATCCTTGCCCGCTTGGAGCGCCTCGTCCTTGCGGCCAAGCTGCGCCTCGAGGCGCGCCACGTTCATCAGGTAGTCGCCCCGCGAACGCCGGTCGACGTCCGCGAGTTGCCGATTCTTTTCCGCCGCTCGGGCGAAATCGCCGGATTGTTCGGCGATCCGTGCCGCGGCGCCGAGCGCCGGAATCGACTTCGCGTCCTTGGCCAGCGCTTGTTCGACCGCTTCCGCGGCGTCTGTCCAGCGTCGATCGGCTTCGTAATAGCGCGTCAGCAGATGCCAGGCGGCGGCCGTCGCTGCCGAATCCGCGGTCACTTGGGCCGCGAGCTTCGCGGTCTCGTCATCCAGCCGATCGCCCGCTTGATAGACTTCAATCCGCTGTTGAATCACGGCGTCCTGTTCATCCGTGTTCGCGGCGAGTGATTCCGCAGCGCCGATATACGTGAGCGCCTCATCAAATCTCCCGGCGCGGGCATGCAACTCGGCGCCTTTGAGCTGCAAGCTGAAATCCTTGGCGTCCAACTGGCAGGCGTCGGCAATCTGCTCGACCGCCTGGTCGAGGTAACCGAAGCTGTTGTAAATCTCCGCCAGTCGCGCCACGTTGACGGCGGTCCGCCGAGATCCGGCGACGATCTCCTGCCACGTCGCCAGGGCCTCGTCGGAGCGCTTGAGAATGTGGTAGTACTCGCCCAAATATTCGCGATATTGCGGGTCCTCTGGCGCGAGTTCCACCGCCTGTTGGTAGAGGGCGATCGCCTCGTCGTTGATGTTCGCCTGGCGGAACAGGTCGGCGACTTGGGCGACTGTCGGCGCGTCCTTGGGATGGGCCTCGAGGATCATCCGCCAGATGCGCGTCGCTTCCGTCGTGCGGGCGTCCGGCGGCTGCTCCTTGTCGCGAACGACTAACTTGCCCCATTCGCGCAGGAAGTCGACGTTGCCGGGAGCCGATTCCACGAGCAGCGCGTACTGCTTCACGGCGTCGGCGTAGCGCTGATCGTCGACAAGTTGGTCGATAAACGTTTTGCGCAGTTCGGTCCGCGTGGGGGCGAGCTTGATCGCCTTTTCCATCCAAGTGGACGCCTCCGGCACGCGCGCGGAGGAGGCCAGGAAGTTGGCCAGTCGGGCCATGCTATCCACGTCTTCCACATGCGCTGCGATCCAGCGCTCGTAGTACTTCACCAGGCCGTCCTGATCGCCGGCGCGGAGGAACACGTCTTCGATCCGTCGCCGCACGTCGCGGTGGAGCCAGCTTTCCGGATTCAAGTCCGCCAGGAGCGCTTCGAGACTCGCCACGCCCTCGTCTTTTTGGCCTTCACGGATTTTCAAGTCCGCCGCCTGAATGCGGAACATCGTGCGGCGATAATCGTCTTCTACCATGCCGGCGAGTTTTTCGAAGCGCGGCAGCGCTTGCTTATATTCCCCTTCCTCGACGAGCGTCACGGCGATCTGCTCCTGCACGCGGGGATCGTCTGGAAAGAGCGCTTCGAGCCGTTCCCAGACCTGCATCGCCTCGGCCGAACGCTGCGCGCGTTGGTGCACGCGGCCAAGTTGCTGAAAGATCTCCAAGAGGTCGTTGCGAGGGGGCTTGCGGGTGATCGCCCGTTCGAATGCCTGGACCGCGTTCTCCGGTTCACCGACCTGCAGCAACGATTGTCCCAAGTAATACGAGGCCAGGGCGTCCTCGGCGCGCAATGCTTCGGCGCTGCGGAACGCATCCGCGGCGTTGGCGTCTTCGCCGCGTTGGGATTCGAAGAGTCCGAGCAGCATCCAGCCCGCGGAGTCGTTCGGCGCGGCCTGGACCCGCTCGCGGAGCTTAGCAAGAAATGCATCCAGCGTGCCGAACTCGACATGATGACCATAGACGCGATCTAGCGCGGTACCGCGGCGCGGCGTTTTCTCGAGTACCGTCAGAAAACGCTGGGCCACGGCGATTTGCTGCGCCTCCTCCTCAGAGGGTTCGGCAGCAGCCGGTTCCTGGGAAATCGCCATGCGAACCGAAATGGACGGAGCCGCCAGGGCGAAAGCCAGGCCGAACAACGCCGCAAGAAAACCACGCCATTCGATATGCGCCATAACCAGGGTCCTCCACGGAGGGATAGACGTAATCCGGCCCCATTTGGTTTGCAGGAGCGGATCGGCAAATCGATTTTAGTTCCGGGCTCGTTCTGGAAATACTAACCAAATTACGATAGCAAAAGCTAGACACCGCGTATTCTTTGCCCCACAATCCGCCTTGAACGACCCACACGCGACTGAATCGCGTAGGAGTAGCGAACCAACGTACTCGAGCGAGGCGCCGATGAGTGTCAGCGAGGAACTGAAGCAGCAACTCGATCAGTTTCGCCACGATTTCGCCCGACTGCGCGCGGAGATTGGCAAAGTGATCGTCGGCCAGCGTGAAATCCTGGACGACACTTTGGTCGCGCTCATCGCCGGCGGACACGTACTCTTGGAAGGCGTGCCGGGGCTGGGGAAAACCCTGACCGTCCGCACGCTGGCCGATGCGCTCGATTTGCAGTTTCATCGCATCCAGTTCACGCCCGACCTGATGCCGGCGGACTTGATCGGCACCAATATCGTGCTGGAAACGCCCGAAGGGCGCAAGGTGTTTGAGTTCCAGCAGGGTCCGCTATTCACGAATGTGCTCTTGGCGGATGAAATTAATCGGGCGACGCCGAAAACGCAGTCCGCCTTGCTGGAATCGATGCAAGAGCACTCGGTCACCGTCGCGGGGATCACGCACAAGCTGAGTGAACCGTTCTTTGTGATGGCCACGCAAAATCCATTGGAGATGGAAGGAACCTATCCGCTTCCAGAAGCGCAGTTAGACCGGTTTTTCTGCAAACTGCTCGTGAAGTACCCCAGCGCCGCGGACCTGGAATCGATTCTCGATCGCACCACGGAGTCGGAAAACCCCCGCGCCGAGGCGGTCCTCGCCGGCGCACGCATTTTGGAGATGGCCAAGCTCTCTAGGCAAATCCCGATTGCCGACGAAGTGCGCCGCTACGGCATCGCGCTGGTGCTGGCCACGCATCCCGAACACGCCCTCGCCACCGGCGCCACGCGGCAATACGTCCGGTATGGCGCCAGCCCGCGTGGCTTGCAGTCGATGATCCTGGGCGCCAAGATCCGCGCCATTTTGGACAACCGCTATCACGTCGCCCGCGAAGACCTCCGCACGATGGCCTACCCCGTGCTGCGTCATCGGTTGATCCTCAACTTCGAAGGCCAGGCCGAAGGAGTAGGCACGGACGATGTCATCCGTCAGATCATCGAAAAACTGTCCGAAGACGCGCTCGCGGCGGCGTGACGTTCGCAAAGCACTCCTTACCATTGTTACTCCGCGCCTCCGCGGTTTGAAGAACAACACACTATCGAGTTGATTTAACGCCGATCCGCATCGATATGTTATTTCCGAACGATTTTCTCACGCGACTCGAATACCTTTCGATTATTTCGAAGCGGGTGTTTCGTGGTTCGTTGTTGGCGCAGCGGCGCACGATGCAGATGGGATCGGGGATCGAGTTTTCGGACCATCGGGAGTACGCCGCGGGGGACGACTTTCGCTACCTGGATTGGAACGTCTACGCACGGCACGGCGACTTGCTCCTCAAGCGATTTCAGGAAGAGCAGGATCTCCACGTATACATCCTGCTCGATTGCTCCCGCAGCATGGGTTATGGCGATCCGCCGAAGTTCACCCTCGCGCGACATTTGACGGCGGCGCTCGCGTACATCGCCTTAGCGGATCTGGATCGCGTGGCGGTGCTGGCGTTCGCGGACGGCATTCTCAAGGAGTTTCCGCTGACCCGGGGCAAAGCGCGAATACTGCCACTGATGAAATTCCTGGAAGGGCTCGAAGTCGCCGGCGAAGATACGAACCTCGTCCGAGCCGCGCAGGGCCTGCTGCAGCGAGGGCGTCGTACTGGGCTGGTCGTCGTGATCAGCGATCTCTTTGATGAGCATGGCTTTCAGAACGGGCTGGACCAGATGCGGTTCCGTCGCTTCGACGGTCACGTGCTGCAGCTTTACGACCCTCGCGAGGCCGATCCCATGATCCTGGGGGACGTGGAGCTGGTGGACGTGGAGACCAACTCGCTGCGAAAAGTGACCGTCACTGAGAAAAACGTCCGCGTCTACAAGCAGCTCTTTGCGGAACATCAGTCTGCGGTGCGAGACTATTGTCGCGGGTACGGACTCGGTTGCACGCAGACGCTGTCGACAGTGCGTTTCGATGACTTGATCTTGAAGATGATGCGCGAGGCAGGGCAGTTGGGTTGAACGGATTGGAACACTGAAACACTGAGGCCGTGCGTCGTTCGCCATGTCATTCGCCAATCCTATCGCCTGGTTTCTCGCGCTGGCCGCCGGGCCGATCATCGTCTTTTACATTCTGAAACTGCGTCTGCGCCGGCTGCCGGTCTCGACGAACCTATTTTGGAAGCAGATTTACGACGAGAAGCCGCCACGCTCGATCTGGCAATACTTGCGTCATCTGCTTTCGCTACTCGCGCAACTGTTGCTCGTGGCGTTCCTGGCGGCTGCCGTCGCGGATCCCTTCTTCGCCTGGCAGCTGCTGGAAGCGCGCCGGATCGTCGTCGTGGTGGATAACTCCGCCAGCATGCGCGCAAGTGACATCGCACCCACCCGACTCCAAGCGGCCATCGACTCCGCCAAGGCGCTCGTGGAAGGTCTGCGCTTCCAGGACGAGATGGCGATCGTGTTGGCTGGACCGCGCCCCGAAGTGGTTGTTGGCATGAGCGGTCACGTGCCAACGCTCAAACGAGCGCTCGAGGAAATCGCACCTTCGGATAACCCGACCGACGTAGAGTCGGCGATTGAACTGGGCCGGCAGCTGATCGGCGAGCATCCCCACGGCGAAGTCGTGGTCGTCACGGATGGCTGTTGGGACGCGATGGTCAAACCGGAGGGCGGCCAGGAAGTGAAGCTGGAAACCAAACTCGCTCCGGTGACTTACCGCGTGTTCGCTACCGAGGCCGCCAACGTCGGCATCACGCAGTTTCAGGTGCGACGGAGCCTGATCGATCCGCTCGGCTACGAAGTGCTCATCGCCATGCGCAACGCGGGTCCGTCGGAAGTAAAGTGCCGCGTGGAAATGGAGTTGGCTGGCCTGCCAGTCGATATTCTCCCGTTGACGCTCAAGCCGGAAGAACACTGGAGCCGCTCGCTGGAAAAATCGTCGCTGGAAGGTGGACGGCTCGTAGCGAAGCTGACGCAGGTCGCGGCGACAGCCAGCACGAGCGGCGACAAGCCCACGGAGTCGAAGGCCGCGCTCAATTTGTTGCCGACGGACGACACCGCCTGGGCGGTGCTCCCGGAACGCGAAATTCAAAAGGTGCTGTTGATCACGGAGGGGAATCTGTTCCTGCAGAAGGTGTTCGAGGCAAACCCACTGGTGCGCGTCGAAACGCGGAAAGATTTTCCAGATCAATGGCCCGCGGATACGCTCGTGGTGCTGCATCGCCAGGTGCTGCCGCTGCTGCCCGCTGGAAATCTGCTCGTCGTCGACCCAGCCGGGAGTTGCGACGCCTGGGACCTGGGCGAGACGATCGAGAATCCCATCGTCACGGAGCTCGATTCCGCTTCTCGGCTCATGACCTACGTGCGCCTCGATAACGTGCTGATGCCGGAGTCGAAGCAGCTCAAGTACAAGTCGCCGCCGAAGGTGCTCGCCGGCGCGATTTCCAAGGACGCGATCTACGCGGAAGTGACGCGCGCCAACGGCAAATGCCTGGTGCTGACCGTCAATCTCGATCGTGGCGATCTCGCCTTCCGCACGGCGTTTCCAATCTTGGTGGCCAATGCATTAGGGTGGTACGCCGGCGAAACCGGCGAGCTGCGCGAATCCCTCGCCACGGGATCGACCGCGGAGGTCCAGCTTGACATCGCATCCCAAGGCGAGCGCTCCGCGCCGTTACTTCGCTCCCCGAGCGGCCGCGAACAGACGCTGTTTCCGCCCGCTGACGACGAGACAAAAAAGAACACCGAGGAATCGAGAAATGAAGCGCCGCAGGCCGCGTCCAGCATCAGCGTGGGGCCATTAGACGAATGCGGCGTGTGGAATGTAGTAAAGTCGGCTTCCGAAGCGGAAACGCCGCTCATGTCGCTGGCAGTCAATCTGGCGAGCGCGCGCGAAAGTGATCTTCGTCCGCCGCGGGAAATGGCCGAACAGACCACAGCGGAGTCCGTTGTCTCGAATTGGCTCGCGCGGCCGCTTTGGTTTTACTTGTTGTTCGCCGCCTGTGCGCTGTTTCTGGCCGAGTGGTTCTTGTATCAACGTCGTGTGATCACGTAACTTGGATCTGTCGGCTTAATGATGCCTTTCGAATTCACCCGCCCTTGGCTGTTGACACTGCTCCTCGTGGCGGCGCCGGTGCTGATCGCGTTTTTTGTCCGCAGCCTGAGCGATTTCCCGCGCCGGCAGCGCATCGTGTCGCTGGTGACACGCTCGCTGATTGTGTTGCTCGTCATCTTGGCCCTGGCCGGGTTCACCTTGCTCCGCCCCACGGACGAGCAATTCGTGATGATCCTCGCGGACCAAAGCCTGAGCGTCGGCGATGACGGCGCGAAAAGGGTCAACGAATACCTCGATGCTGCGTTGCGGAACACCGGGGCGAATCGCGTGGCCTATTTGCCATTCGGCGTCGCTCCTGGAATCGTGCAGAACGAACGCATCATTTACGGCGAATCGCCGTCGTTGATGGGCGAGCAAGACAAATCCCCCGGCGCGGCCAAGGCGCCCTCCACCGAAAAGAGTCCGCTACGCGACGGCACGAATCTGGCCGCCGCGATGGAGGCCGCCGCCGGATATCTGCCGCCGGGTTACGTCCCGCGAATCGTGGTCTTCACTGACGGCAATGAAACGCACGGCGACGCGCTCGCCACGGCCTCGCGGAGCCGCATGCCGATTTCCACGGTGCCCTTGCCGACGCGTTCCGAGCCGGAAGTGCAGGTGTCCGAAGTGAAGGTGCCGGCGGAAGTGCGCGAGGGCGAGCCGTTCTATGTCGAAGTGACGGTCCACTCCAATCACGACGACGAGGGGCTCATCGAGGTCTTTCGCGGCGACCACAAAGCGATTAGCGAGCAAAAAAAACTCACCGCCGGCGAGAATGTCTTTCGCTTTCAGCAATCGATCGAACGCGACCGCCTGGCCGCGTTCAGCGCGCGAGTCTCGGGCCTCAAAACAGATACGCTGCTCGATAACAACATGGATTCCGGCCTCGTCTTCGCCGCGGGCAAACCTCGCGTGCTGATTATCGAGAGCGACCCGACCCTGATCCGCGATCTGGCCTACGCGCTCGAGGACGAAGGCATTCAAGCGGACATTCGTCCGCCGCAGGGGATGCCGGAGACGCTCTCGGATCTGCAGAACTACGAATTACTGATGCTCTCCAACGTGCCTGCCACGGCGCTCACGCAGCAACAGATGGAGATCACGCGGACCTACGTGCAGGAACTCGGCGGCGGCTTCATCATGCTCGGCGGCGAGCAATCGTTTGGCCTCGGCGGCTACTACAAGAGCACGCTCGAAGAGATTCTGCCGGTGCGAAGCGACTTCGAAAAAGAAAAGGAAAAGCCCTCGCTTGGCATGGTGCTGGTGATCGACAAATCTGGTTCCATGGACGGGGACAAGATCGAAATGGCCAAGTCCGCCGCGCGCAGCGCCGCCGAGCTGCTCGGCAATCGGGACCAGGTGGCGGTGCTCGCCTTCGACGGCGATACCTACGTCATCAGCGAGATGCAATCGGCCAGCAACAAGGGGAAAATCAGCGACGAAATCGGCCGCATCGAGTCCGGCGGCGGCACCACGATGTATCCGGCGATGGAGATGGCGAACGAGATCCTGATGTCCACGCCCGCCAAGCTCAAGCACGTGATCATTTTGACCGACGGCGTTTCCTCGCCCGGCGATTTCGAGGGACTCGCTCAGCAGATGACCTCAGCGAAGATCACGGTCTCGACGGTCGCCGTCGGTGAGGACTCGGATACCACGCTGTTGGACAGCATCGCGCGCATCGGAAAGGGGCGTCACTACGCCACGACCGATCCGGCGCAGGTGCCGCAGATTTTCGCCAAAGAGACGGTCACGGCCAGCAAATCCGCCATCGACGAGCAGCCGTTCGTGCCGCAAGTGATTCGCGCCACGCACGCCCTGCGCGAAGTGGACATGGAATCCGCCCCGTTTCTGTTGGGCTACGTGATGACCCGGCCCAAGCCGACGTGCGAAGTGATTCTCGCGACGGAAAAAGGCGATCCGCTCTTAGCCTGGTGGCGCTATGGCCTCGGCATGACGGCGGCCTTCACTTCCGACGCCAAGAGCCGTTGGGCCGCCGAGTGGATGACCTGGCCCGGCTTTGGAAAATTCTGGACGCAAGTGATTCGTCAGACGATGCGAAAGAGCGACGCTCGGGGCATCGTGGTCGATACCAAGCGCCAGGGCGGCGCAGCAGACCTGACCGTCGACGCCGTCAGCGACCTGGGACAGTTCCTCAACGGCGCTGAAGTCGAACTTACGGTCATCGACCCGCAACTCAAGCGGGAGAAATCAATCCTCCGTCAGGCCGCGCCGGGACGTTACGTGTCCAGCTTTCCCACGCCACGGCAGGGTGCGCATCATCTGGAGATTGCGCTTAAGCAAAATGGCCAAGTCGTCTACCGGCAGTCCCGCGGGTTGATGGTCGGCTATAGCGATGAGCTGCGCATCAAGCCGACCAACGAGCAACTACTCAAATCGGTCGCCCGCGTGTCGGGCGGCGCTTACGCCCCGCCGCCCGAGTCGCTCTTTGCTGCGACGGATCAAACGGTCACGCGTCCCACGCAACTTTGGCCCTTTCTGGCGTCCTCGGCGCTTGCGCTCTTCATCCTCGACGTAGCGCTGCGCCGGATTGACTTCAGCCTGCACTGGCCGTTCCGGTCGCTGGGGGGCGCCGCGCCGCATTTGCGCGGCGTTTGATCTATGAGTGGACGGGCAGGCGATTCAGTGCGCGCCGCGTTTGCGGACCAGGCAATGGCGGATCCAACGCGCGCGCTGACTTCCGCGGAGCCTCGCGGCACACTACACTCAGGCCGCGAACTCTCAAACGGCTGGAGCGCCCCATGCCTGGAAGCGTACCGATACTGCTCGCCCAATCGTCCAGCATCCCGTTGCAATGGCTGGACGTGCTGATCTTGGCGGCCAGCGTGATCGGCATTACGGCGTTCGGCATGTGGATCGGCCGCAAGGAGAAGAGCACCGGCGACTACTATCTGGCCGGCAAGACCGTCGCCTGGTGGGCCGTGGCGGGTTCGATCTTCGGGACGAACATCAGTTCGCACCATATGGTCGGCATGATGGGCGCCGGGTTGAAAGAGGGTTTCGCGCAAGCCAACTTCGAGTTCGGGGCGATCTTCGGCTTGCTGGCGTTATGTTATTTCTTTCTGCCGTTTTACCGGCGGATGGGGCTCTATACGCTCTCGGAATATCTTGGCCGCCGCTTCGACGATCGCAGCCGGCTCGTGTATTCGGTCACCAACATGGCGTTCCTGCTGATCCAAATGGTCGGCACCATGATCTTGGGCGCGCTGACCATTGCCACGCTGACCGCGGATTCGCCGTATGCGATCAGCTATGAACTTGCCGTTTGCCTGCTGGCCGCCGTGGCCGCCGCTTACACGTTCTTCGGCGGCTTGAAGGCCGATATCTTCAACGACGTCGTTCAAAGCGTGCTTCTGTTGATCGGCAGTGGGATGCTCGCCGTCTTGGCGATTTGGCATCCCAACGTCGGCGGGCTCTCCGGCTTGCTCGAAAAGCAACCTGAGAAGTTTCACGTCTTCTTCGAAGCCAGCCATCCCGAGTTGCCGTGGAGCGGCGTACTTAGCGGACTGATGGTGCTGCATCTTTATTACTGGGGCACTAACCAGTTCATCGTCCAACGTACGCTCGGCGCCCGCAGCGATTGGGACGCGCGGATGGGCACCGTCGCGGCCGGCTTTTTCAAACTGTTGATTCCATTTTTGTGCATCGTGCCCGGCATGGCGGCCGGCTACATTCTGACGATTGATCCGGCCACCGAAAGCGATATGGCGTTTGCCGGGCTGACGCGCGAGTTGTTGCCGTCCGGTTATGGTCTGGTGGGCCTGGTGATGGCGGCGCTCGTGGCCGGCATTCTTTCGACGATCGACTCCATGATGAACTCGACGGCCACGCTATTCACCTTTGACATCTACAAGAAATACGTGCGGCCCGAAGCTTCTGAAATGCGGCTGATTTGGGTCGGCCGCGCTTCGATGATGCTGATGGTGGCGCTCGCGATTGGTCTCTCGCTCTATTTCGGAAAGACGCGCGGCGGCATCTTCAACCGCATGGCCGATTTCAACGCCTACCTGGTGCCAGGCGTGATCGTCGCCTATGTCGCCGGGATCTTACAGCCCCGGGTGACGCGTACCGCTTCGTTCATCTGCATACTCGCGGGTCCGTTTCTGTCGATCCTGTTCGAACAGTCGGCGCGCATCGGCTTTAATCACTCGCTGCAGGCTTTTCATCGGGCCGGCCTGGCCACCTTGGCCTGCTACGGGTTGTTGTTGGTCGTAAGCTTCTCGACGCAACACGAGCGCGACGCCGACCGAGAGCAGTACACCTGGTGGCGTTTCCGGCGCGAGCGCCCAAGCGAACCAGTTCACGTTCGGCCCTGGTGGCAACGTGACAAACTATGGGCCTGCGCGCTGGTGGCCTGCACGCTGGCCATGGTTTGGTTCTTCGCGTAGAAAAAAAAAGGTTCTTCACCCAATTCCGGGGAAAGCCTGGCGGATTTTGAGAAAGAAGTAGTTGTCGTCTCGGTAGCCGTAGGCCATACGTTTGAGGACTTTGATCTTGTTATTGATGCCTTCCAGCAGGCTGGTG
>Ga0163153_10003444_pt1 | contig 21194 bp, 12 predicted proteins | sample OliLakLV19MP6IB1_FD_148629 | JGI IMG/M metagenome (GOLD analysis project Ga0163153, IMG submission 148629) | Freshwater microbial mat bacterial communities from Lake Vanda, McMurdo Dry Valleys, Antarctica - Oligotrophic Lake LV.19.MP6.IB-1 | ecosystem: Environmental > Aquatic > Freshwater >...
CTCCCCCACCGCCCACCAGCACCTTGATTGCCCGCTGGACGTGGAGCTTCTTGAGCGCGTCATTCAGGGCGTCGGCGGCCCGGTAGCGGAGGTTCTCGCGCACCAGGGCCCGGGCGTCCGCCGCGCGGTCGATCGTCGCCAGGCCGCGTTCGGCGAGTTCCGCCCGTGCGGCCGCCTGGGCCGCGAGGGCCTCGGCGTCGATCTGCTGGGCGACGGCCGCGGACAGGCGCTGCGTCAGGTAGAGGTTCTGATCGGTCGCGAGCGTGAGCCGCTGGCGCGCGTCGTCGGCGTCGGCGGCGGCCCGTTCGGCGGCCTGTTGGGACGCGTCGAAGTCGGCCTGGAGCTTGATGTTCCACTGGGTGGACCGGGAGAGCGCGTGCTCCTGGGCGTCGAAGCGGGTCTGCAGCGTGCGCGCCGAGTCCAACGCCCGATCGAGCTCGCGCTGGAGCGAGTTGTTCCATGCGGTCGAGCGGGCGAGATCCTGATCCTGGGCGTCGAAGCGGGCCTGCAGGGTCTTGGACCAGGCGATGGCGCGATCAAGCTCTCCCTGGAGCGTGTTGTTCCACTCGGTCGACTGGGTGAGCGAGCGCTCGTGGGCGTCGAAGTTGGCCTGCAGCGTGCGGCTCAACGCCGCGGCGTGCTCACCGAGCTTTCGCGCATACTCGAGCCCGGCCCGCAGCTCCGTCTGTTCCCCGAATTCGAAGCGGAGCGTGCGCTCGGTGAGCAGCGGCGGGCGTGCGTGGCGTGCGATGATCGCGCTCTTGAGTCGCTCGTGGTTGGGAAGTCCGACGGTGGCGTACTTGGACCCCGCGTGTACGCGGTAGCGGACCAGGAACTCGGGGATGACGATGCCCGTGCGGGCGCGTCCGGCGAGCCGGCACCACACGTCCCAGTCCTCGTATGACGGCAGCGATTCGTCGTACCCGCCCGCGTCGAGCAGGTGCTCGCGGACGAACACGGTTCCGCCGCCGAGGCCGCCGGAGTTGCGGCACAGGAGCAGGTCCTCGTCGAAGCCCGGAAGGCCGAGCGGAATCCAGCGCGGCCCGGCCGTCGACGGGTCGTCCCCCTCGAACATCGCCGGGAGCGCCGACGCGTAGCTGAGATCGGGCGTGGCGCGGAGCAGCGCCACGCACTTGGCGAAGAACGCGGGCTCGGGGAGGTCGTCGGCGTCGATGACGGCGACGAGCGGGGTGGCGGCGGTGCGGACGCCAAGGTTGCGGGCCGAGCCCACGCCGCCGTTGGGCTTGCGGAGCACCGTGAGCCCGTCGTGCTCGAGGGCGGCGAGGACCTCGATGGTGATTTCGTCGGTCGAGCCGTCGTCCACGATGAGAATGGTCTCGGGAGCCAGAGTCTGCGCTCGGATGGCGGCGATTGTGTCTTGCAGGTACCGGCCCGCGTTGAAGACCGGCACGACCGCGGTGATGCCGCTGGGCATCGCGAGATCGACCGGGGCGGGGACCGACGCGGCCCGGGTGGTGGCATCCGTCACGGCTCGTGCGAAGGCCTTGGCGAACTTGCCGGGATCGGCGAAGGCGCGGGCCGCGGCCTGTGCTCCGAGCTGCAGGTCGCCCGCCCGGCTCGGATCGGCGAGCGTGGCCGATAGCTGGGCGGCGAAGGCGAGGGGATCGGTGGAGAGGCACGCCGCGGGGCCGAACACCTCGCGCATGGCCGCGTTGTCGCCCACCAGCGGCGAGTGGCCGGCAAGTGCGGCGTCGAGCATTCCGGCTTCGGGCGCGTCGGCGCGCATGGGGACGCAGACGAGATCGTCGTCGTTGGCGCGGGCGATATCCGAGAATTCGGCGTGCGTGGCGCTTCCCAGGGCACGCGCGATGAGCGGTCGCATCGGCCGCGCGTACGGGCCGGCGCCGGTCTCGGGGCCCAGGAACGCCAGACCGGGGAGCGACGGCCCGATGACGCCCGCGGCGTGGGCGAGGGCGAGGCATCCGCGCTCGTGCGCGAGCGGGCCGGTGAACGCGAGCCGCTTGAAGGGAATGGGGGCCGGCGGGTCGGTCTCGGGAGGCGGCTGGACCGGGGTGCCGACCGCGTGCAGCACGGGAACTCCCCAGATCGACCCGCGCTCGATGGCGGGCGTCAGCGACTCGAGCAGCGCGGCGGTGGGCGAGCAGACGAGGTCGGCTTCGCGCAGCACGGCGAGCTGCGCGTGGTCGAGGATCGCGGTTTCGTAGACGAGGCGCTCGTCGAGCCGGGAGGCCCGCTCGGCGCGATCGGTGATCCAGGCCCGGGCCGCGAGCACCACGCCGTTCAGCAGGCCCGTGGACCGCTTGGCGCGAACGGTGAAATACCCCTCGCCGCGCCCGGTGGAAAACTCAACGGCGTCGAGGGGCTGGGCGGCGTGCAGGCGCTCAAGGGCGGTTCGAACGACCATCGCGTGCGCGTAGGCCGGGTGGCCGTAGCCCGCGGCGACGTCGCCGATCGGGTCCAGGACGTGCACGCTCGCGCGGGGATCGAGATCGAACCGGGCGTCGAGGGTGTCGGCGTCGGCGAGAACGTGGACGCTGTGCCCCGCGTCGAGCAGGGCGGCGGCGGCGCCGCGGACGTAGTGAAGACGGTCGGGCGCCCCCGAGAGTGCGGAGTATGAACCAAGCACCAGGCAGATCTGCACACAGCCTCCTCGTCGTCAACGGCCCTTACCGGTGAATCGTCGCGCGACGGACTTCACCGGCGCGTGCAGCCCCGTGGACTTCGCGGCGACGTTCAGCCGGTCGACAATCCGGTAGCGGATGTTCTCGCGCCGCAGACGATCGGCGGCCTGCTCGTAGCTCACGCTCCCGGCCTGCACGGCGGCCAGCTCGGCCTCGACGGCCGCGAGCCGGGCCCGCGCCGCGGCGAGCTCCTGGGCGAGCCAGTCGGCGCGATCGTGCTGGCTCTTGGTTTCGCCCAGCGCCAGGCGGGCCGAGAGGCTCGGTCGTGTCGCCAGGCCCGTGTTCTTGCTGAGCATGTAGGACTTGTACCGGTAGTGGTTCGGGAGGCCGAATGTCCGGAACAGACCGTCCTCGCGCACTCGGTAGAAGAACAGGAACTCGGGGATGATCGACGACGTGAACCCGGCGGCGGCCATTGCGCACCACAGGTCCCAGTCCTCGTGCGCGGGCAGGAACTCGTCGTAGCCGCCCACGCTCAGCACGGCGTCACGCCGGACGAGGCAGCTGGCCGTGGCACCGACGTTGATGAACGGGAGGAGCTCGCGGTCGAACCCCAGCGGGATCCAGCCGGAGTTGGCGGGCCGCTCGGGAGATTCGAAGAAGATCCTGATGGGCGTGCACGCCACGGCCAGCCGGCCCGTGCGGTCGCGCTCGAAGGCCCCGAGCGTGGTTTCCAGGTAGCGCGGGTGCAGAATGTCGTCGGCGTCGACCTGGAGGATCAGTTCCGACCGGGCCGCGCGGAAGCCGGTGTTGCGCGCGGCCGAACTTCCGCCGTTGGTGCGCCGCAGGACCCGAACGCCCTGCTCGGGCAGGCGATCGAGCAGGTCGAGGCTGAGCGGGTCCGTCGATCCGTCATCAACGACGAGGATCTCGTAGTCGGTGAAGGTCTGGGCCCGGATGGAACGGAGCGTGTCGGGGAACCACGCGCCCAGGTTGTAGAACGGCACGAGCACCGTGACGCGCGGCACGTCGCCGGCGGAGCGCGCGCGCGGGGAGCGATCGACGCCCGCGGGGGCGCCGGCGCGCGGCGCGGGAGGCTTCGTGGGAACGGGGTTGATGCTCGGCAGATGCGCCACGTCGGAGCGCGCCGTGGCGCCCAGTCGGTCGCTCAATCGCGGGTCGCTCAACACCCGGTGTAGGGTCGCGGCCAGGCCGGCCGGGTCGTTGGCCGGCGCGATGAGCCCGGTGCGCTCGTGCTCGATGAGGTCGGCGGCCGGCGATCCGACGACGGCGACCACGCAGGCGCCCGCCGCCATCGCTTCCCACGCCGCGCCCGCGCACCCGGCGTCGGCGCCCGGGAAGCAGACGACCCGCGGCCCGTGCGCGAGCGCTTCGCCGATGCCGCCGGCGTCGGCCCCGGAGAATCCCGTCGGTCCCGGCGATGGCGGCGGCTCCACGCGGAAGCGGTCGGTCCACGCCGAGCCGATCTTGCGTTGCAGCCAACCGCTCATGACCTTGTCGAACGGGGCGAGGGCCAGGTCCGCACCGACAAAGCGGACGGCGAGCTCGTCGCCGGCCGCCAGCAGCCGCTGGGCGGCCGCCACGAGCGTGTGCGCGCCGCTCGAGAGCCGAAGCGGGCCGAAGGCCAGAACCACCGGGAGCGACGCCCGGGCCGGCGCGGGCGCCCGCGCGACCGTCGACGGGTCGAGCACCACTCCGGTGACGATCCGCTGGGGCGTGCGGATCCGGTCGAGCCAACCCGCGGCGTCGGCCGCGGCGTCGAGGGCGTCGAACTGCTCGCGGGTCTGCGAGACGAGCACGTCCGCCTCGCTCATCGCGTTCCATTCGGTGTGGTCGGCCAGTGCGTCTTCGGTGGTTGCCGACAGCCGCCGATCGAGGAAGCGCCTCACCACGGTGGGGCTGTGAACCGCGACGCTGATGGTCGTGTGGTCGAACTCGCCCAGCGTTCGCGCGGCCCGCAGCGTGAAGTACCCCTCGCCGTTGTCGGCGCTGATGTGGACGCGGTCGAACGGCGTCTGCGCGTGCAGGCGGCGCAGGCTGCGATGCACGGCCATCGAATGGCGCATCTGGTCGCACGGGAACGCCTCGAGGGCGGCGTCGCCGGTGTACTCGATCTCGTGAAGATGCGCAACCGCCTCGATCTGGCGGCGGAGCTCCGGCGGCATCCGGTGCGTGGCGGCCAGCACGTGGACGCTGTCGGCCCGGGCGCCGGTGAAGGCCAGGGCCCGCAGCGTGCGTCGGAACAGCGCCGGCGCGGAGTCGACCGCCTCGTCGGGGCCGCGGTGGAGCTCTCGGATGATCAGGCAGGTACGCATCGTCGGTTGCATTGCGGGCGAAACAGGGCTAGTGGCCGGTGCGGCCGTTGCGGTTGTGCTGCTGCTGGGGCATGAAGCCTCGGACCACGCGCTTGACGGCGCGCTGCACGCCCACGCCCTTGAGCACGTTGTTCACGGCGTCCGCGAGGCGGTAGCGGTAATTCTCACGCACCAGCTCCACGGCCCGCTCGTCGACGTGGATGCTCGGGATCCTCGGCCCGCCGCTCGGCGAAAGGCCGGCCGCGGCGAGCTGGCCCTTGAGCGAGTCGACCTCGCGCCGGGCCTCGGAGAGCTGCCAGTCGAGGCGCTCGGCGTGGTGACGCGCGTGCAGCGCGTCCGACCATTGGACCCGTAGCGCCAGATCGGGGTTGGGGGCGGACGCCGCGTGACGGCGGATGATGCGGGCCTTGAGGATGTCCTCGTGCGGACCGGGCACGAGTCGGCTCGAGCCGTCGGGCCGGGCCCGGTGCTTGACGAGCAACTCGGGGATGATGCACGCGCGGTAGCCGGCGGCGGCGAGCCGAGCCCACAGCTCCCACTCCTCGCACCCGAGCATCGTTTCGTCGAAGCCCCCCACCGCCAGGATCGCGGCCCGGTTGAGCACGCACGTCGTCGGGGCGCCGACGTTCATGTAGATCAGCAGGTCAAGGTCGAAGCCCAGGGGCGCCCACACCTGCCGGGGGGTAGAGAGTGTCGGGTCGTACACCATCATCGCGCTGGCGATCACGCCCGCGTCGGGGTTCCGCAGGGCGCACGCCGCGGCCTTCTCGATGAAGGTGCGGTCGATGAGGTCGTCGGGCTCGACCGTCACGACCCAGTCGGCGCTCGTCGCCCGCAGGCCGTGGTTGCGGCTCGAGCTCGGTCCGCCGTTGGGCTTGCGAACGACCCGGACGCCCTGCTCGCGGAGGTGGTCGAGCATCTGCACGCTCGCGGTCTCGGTGGAGCCGTCGTCGACGATGAAGAGCTCGAAGTCCTTGAACGTCTGGGCGCGGATCGCGTCGAGCGTGGCGGTAAGCCCGCCCCCGGCGTTGAACGCGGGCACCATCACCGCGATGGCCGGCGCGGCGCCGACGTGGACGGGCGGAATCGGGCGGCGGCCGGATCGCGGACGGTCGGCGATGTGGCGGGTCTCGGGCGGTTCGACGCCGTCGTCGGTCGCGGTGTCTGCGCGGTGCGCGATGCGACCGACGCAATACTGGGCGACTTCGGCGACCTGCTCGACGATGCGGGCCGGGTCGCACAGCTCGCGCACGCGGATCGGGGCCGCGGCCGCGACGCGCCGGCGCAGCGGCTCGTCGGCGAGCAGGCGCGCGAGCGCGGCCTCGAGCGACGCGACGCTGCCGGGCTCGAAGAGCACGCCGTTCACGTCGTGCTGGATGATCTCGCCGATGCCCCCGGAGTTGCTCCCGACGACGGCGGCGCCCAGCGACATCCCCTCCACGCAGGCCATCGAGAAGCTCTCGAACAGCGAGGGGTAGCAGCACACGGTGGCCGAACGGATGGCGCGGGCGAGCGCCTCGCGGGGACGGAACCCCTCAAAGATGAACCGGTCACGGAAGCACGCGGGGACCATCTTCTCGAGATGGGGGCGCATGAGGTGCCCCAGCGGGCTCGTGTACGTGTCACCGCCGATGAAATGGAAGTTGAGATCCAGGCCCTGGGCGAGCAGCCGCCGGCCGGCGTCCACGAGGAGCGTGACGCCCTTGACCATCTGCGTTCGTCCCACGTAGAGGACGGTCTGCTTGCCGGGTCCGACCGGGGCGTCGATCGCGTGCCCGCCCATGGATTCCAGGGACTTGCTCACGTCCAGGGGGTTGGCGATGACGAAGCGGGGCTGCTGCGAGTCGGGGAGCGCGTCGTCTGCGAGGTACTCGATCGTTCGTTCCAGCATCGCCCGGCTGGGCGATGTGAGCACGTCCGCCTCGGCAACGCTCATGCGCTCCATGTGCCAGGTGACGGCCCGTTCCCGGCTCGCGCGCGCCGCCAGGTCGATGTCGGCGCAGATGTAGTCGGGCATGTGCGTCCGCACGGCCAGCGTCGTGTCGGCAAATTCGCCCAGCGACCGCTTCGCCCGCACCGTCCAGTATGCCTCGCCGTTGTAGTCGGGGAACTCGATCCAGTCGAAGCGGTGCGCGGCGTGGAGGCGCTTGAGCTCGCGGTACACGCCCATCGAGTGCTTGAGCATCTCGCTGGGCCAGCCGTCGAGGTCGAAATCCCCGCCCGCGGGCGGCACGCTGTGCCAGGCGACGTCGCTCAAGTTCGCGGGGATTCGCCCCTGCAGGTTCTCGTGAGCGGACGTGAGGATGTGCGCTTCGTGTCCCGCGGCGACCAGGCCGTGAGCCATGAGCGGGGTGTACGTGGCGATTCCCCCGCCGCTGACGAAGGGCGCGACCTCACGCGAAACCAGGCAGATGCGCATGGAACGAACCTTTCCCGAACGCCCGGGCGAGCGGCTCAGGTTCAATGGTATTCCCCGGAGCGAGAAACACCTACCGCCCGCGCCGACGCCAGATCCGGATCACCGGGGCGTTCTCCTCGGGCGCCTGTTCGTACACCAGGTCGAACCCGCTCCCGTCGCCGGCGAGGGCGCGATCCTCGACCGAACCCTTGTACACCATCGCGAAGGCGACGGCGTCGCGCTGCTGGCGGGCCAGCCACCCCGCCTGATGCTCGATGCCGTGATCGAGATTGCTGGCCCCGGCGAACCCGTACGGCCACGGGTCGGCCGGTCGGTGCTCCACCCGGTACCGGTATCGGGCGTCATAGAACGCCGCCATTATGCCGTCGACCGACGTTGCCAGCAGCTCGCCTGGCGGCACGGCGCCGTAGAGGAATTGGAGGGTTGCGGGGGCGGGCGAGGCGTTGTTGAGCCGACCGCCAAAGAGGTCGAAGATCGCGCGGTTGCGGCTGGGTGTGAGCATCGGGAGCTGGTACCCCAACTGCCAGCGGATCCCCTGCATGAGGCTGCGAGCGCTCAGCCAGGTGTTGAAGACCACGAGGGCGAGCACGAGCACGATCCAGCCGTTCGCCGCGGGGCGCGTCGGCTCTCCTCCCTCGGACAGCTTCTGGCCGAGCCACGCGGTCGCGCACGCGCCGACGAGCAGCGCATACAGGCCGTAGCGGGGGACGTGATGCTCGGGCGTGAGCGGGACGATCCAGAACACGGCAAGCGCGAGCAGCCACGGGAAGCACCAGGACCGGCGCGAGGAGAGCGTCGCGACGCTCAGCACGGCCGCGGCGGGCAGCATGACCATCAGGAACAGCGGCCCGAGCGATCCCGGCGAATCGGCGACCACCGGCTCGAACCATCCGGTCCAGAATCGGGTCAGGCGCTCGATCAGTGGGAGCTGGTTGTCGCGCCCAAAGAGCGAGAGGTCCATCGGCCCCTTGAACACAAGGATGGGCCCGAGGCGGAGCGTGACCGGGTACGTCGGGATGCCGTAGACCACCCAGGTCTGCACGTAGGGGATGGACGCGAGCGCAAGCATGAGCCCGCCCGCGGCGGTTATGCCGACCGGACCGGGGCTCGGCCGGGGGATGCGGTCTCGACGGACGACCCACACTTCGTGGAGCGACGCGAGCCCCCGCAGGCCCAGGATCACGCCCGTCGGCACGACCGCGGCGAACTTCATCCACAGGGCCATGAGGAGCCCGATCAGGCACGCCACAAAGCTGGGCCATGACCAGGCGCCGCCCCGACCCGGCAGGGCGAAGACCAGGGCCGACGCGATGAGCACGCCGACCATGAGGTCGATGTACCCGATCGTGCTGAGGTAGAAGACGATCGGCGCGGTCGAAACGATGGCCCCGGCGAGCAGCGCGAAGCGGCGATCGATTCCGAGCCGCCGTGCGCCGCAGTACGCCGCGAGCATGAGCACGAAGCCGCAGACGCCGTTGACCGCGTGTACGCCGGCGTCGCTGCCGGTCAGGCCGATGGTCCAGTAGTAGACGATCGCGGCCCCGCGGGGGTAGGAGTCGATCCAGATCCGGTTCCCGGCGACGTGGTCTACGCGGCCGTCTTGCCACAGCTGCAGCGCCTGCGGCAAGTGGTACGCGAGCTCATCGATCGTCCAAGGAACGCAGTACGCCCCCCACGCCGCGGCCCCGGTCTGGCCCGTGACCCCCACGACGAGGGTCAGGCCGATGACGACACCCGCCGATCGCACCGCCCGCGCCCCGTTGCCGGCGCACTGGTCGAACACCTCCGCGACCTCGCGCCGAAGCGCGTACGCCGCGATCAGGCAGAGGGCGCACAGGCCCGCGTGAACACCCCGGAGGCTGTCGAGCGGGCGGTCCCACGGGATCATGCCCAGGGCCACGACTTCAATGTTGATGAAGACCGGCAGCGAGATGGCCGAGGCGAGGACGACCTCGCCGGGGGCCAGGCCGCGCCCGACGCGCCGCCAAAGGCCCGCCAGCGCGAGCCAGGGGGGCAGGATCGCACCCGCAAGAACAAGAAGTTTCAACACCAGGTCGGTCATGCGGGCGGAGTGTACAGCCGGCGGTCGCACGCGACCGGGCGCAACCCGCTGGCGTGCGAAGCCGGGCGCGAGTACCGTTGGCCATGCGGGAGACGGCCGGACGTGGCCTCACCCCGCCGGGAGGTTTGACCATCAGCGCCCCAGGCTCATCCCGATCGTCGAGCGACTCGGCCGCAACGCGGCTCGTGCCGGGGTGCATCGGCTCCGAGTCGCTCACGCGCGCGATCCGCGTGCTCGTCGATCCCTCGTTCGTTCCCGAGCAGTCCGACCCGCACGAGCGCAAGTTCCTCTTCAACTACCGCGTCCGCGTCGTGAACGAGGGCGAGCGGGCGGTTCAGCTCATCAGCCGCCACTGGATCATCGTCGACGCGCACGGGCGTCGCGAAGAGGTCGCGGGCGAAGGCGTCGTCGGGCGCCAGCCCGCGCTGCAGCCGGGCCAGGCGTTCTCGTACGAGAGCTTCTGCCCGCTCGCAACGCACTGGGGGACGATGGAGGGGACGTACCAGTTCCGCGACCTGGGCGCGGGCGAGCTGTTCAACGTCGAGGTGAAGAGGTTCCACCTCGTCATGCCGCCGCCGGTCCAACCCCTCGTGCCGACGCGCCAGACCACGGGCGCGAGCGGCGCATGACCCGGCCTCGCACGCCGGTGGTATTCGCCCTTGCCTCGGCGGTCCTGGCCGCGTCGCTCGCGGGCGGCTGCGCGAGGTCGCCGCCGCGGTTCAACGAGGACCTGCGGGCGCGGACGTTCGACCGCTACTGGGACGAGCTCGACGAGCACTACCCGTTTTTCGACGCCGCGGGTCCGCAGAACGCCGGCGTGGACTGGGCGGGTGTCCGGGAGCGGTATCGCCCGCAGGCCCTGGCGGCGGAGCACACCGATGAGTTCTACCACGTGCTGGTGGGGATGCTCAGCGAGCTCGAGGATCCGCATGTGTCGCTGAGCCCGCCCCGGGAGCGTCCCGACGAGCCCGAGTGGACTTCGCCCGGGCTCCCATTGCGGGCGATGGTCGACCGGGGGTGGTACATCACCGGTTGGGGCGACAACCCCCCGGCCCAACCGCCGGCGAGCCTCGCGGGGCGCGAGTTCGTGTACCCCCGCCTGCTCCGCGTCGAGGGGCAGCGCCCGAGCCTGACGCTCGTGGATGACCTGTTCGTGGGGCGTCCGGGCACCAGCGTGGACATCGAGCTCGCCTGGCCCGACGGCTCGCTGACGACGCACACGGTCCAGCGGCCGATACCCGAGCCCCCGCCGCCGACCGTCGACGGCAAGAACAATGACGTGCTGCGCGACCCGGAGATTCTCCGCCAGATCGCCCGCCTCCTCGCCGGCGAGCCCGTGTTCGTCAAGCGGTTCGACGACATCGGCTACCTGCGGGTCGACACGTTCGACTCCGACGATGCGCTTGTCTCCGGGTCCAAGTTCACGGCGATGCTCGACCGGGCCGTTGACGAGCTCATCGACTGCCGCGGGATCATCCTCGACCTGCGCAACAACCCGGGCGGCGAGGCGCGGATCATGAGCGACTTTGTCGGGCGGTTCACCGACCGCACTATCCCGATGGGGGAGATCCGGCTGCCGGTCTTCGGGATCTTCCCGGTGACGTTCGAGTGGGAGGTGCGCCCGCGGGGCCCGGTGTGCGTCGCGCGGCTCGTGATCCTCACGCGCCCGCTCACCGGCTCGAGCGCCGAGCACGCCGCCAAGCTCCTGCGCGAGCGGGGGAACTGCGTGATCATCGGCTCGCGCACCGCCGGGGCCGAGGCGGCGATCGAGACCGTCACGGGGCCCGACAGGTCCACCTTGAACTACGGGCGCCGACGGATCACCGACGGCCACGGGCGCGGCCTGCAGTTCGTGGGCGTCGAGCCCGACGTGCGGATCGAGATGACGCGCGAGCTACTCGAGTCGCTCGGGGCGGGCGCCGCGGGGCGGGAGCTGCAGAACCGGCGGTTCATCGCGGCGCTCGAGGCCCTCGACGCCGCGGAGCTCTGGCCCCGCGTGCAGGCCGAGCTCCCCGAACTCCGCGGCGAGCCGGCGCTCGGGCCGGCGGTCGTCCCCGACCCCGAGCCGGCCCCGCCGAAGTCGGCGTCCACGTCGCCCCAATGACCGCCGCCGGCACGGTCGTCAGACGATTTTGACCGATTCGATCACCACGGGCGTCTTGGGGACGTCGCCGTGCTGCCCGGACCGCCCCGTCGCGACGGCGCGGATCTTGTCCACCACGTCCATGCCCTTGGTGACGCGTCCGAACACGGCGTACGCCGCCCCGTCGTCCTGGGGCTGGTCGAGGAACGGGTTGTCGACCGTGTTGATGAAGAACTGGCACGTGGCCGAGTCGGGGTTGCCGCCCAGGCGGGCCATCGCGAGCGCCCCGCGGACGTTCTTCAGCCCGTTTCGCCACTCGTTCTTGATGTTGCCGCCGGGCTCTTTCTGGCGCATGTCGGGCGTGAACCCGCCGCCCTGGATCATGAAATTCGGGATCACGCGGTGGAAGATCGTCCCGTCGTAGTGCCCGGACGCGACGTAATCCGTGAAGTTCTTTGCGCTGATCGGAGCCTTCGCGGCGTCGACCTCGATCTCGATCGTGCCCAGTGAAGTGGTCATCTGGATCGGCATAGTTTCCTCCGCGCCTCGCGCGGGGCTTTGCCCGCGATCGGCCAATCGCCCCCCGGTGTCCGCCCCGGCGAACACACTACGCCTGTTCCCGCGCCCCGAGCCCGCCCATACTTCCCGGCCCATGGACCCGTTCTGGCATTTCGCGCGCCGGATGCTCAAGCACCGGCGGACCCTTGCGCTCGCGCTGGTGTTCGCATTCCTGTCAGCGCTCAGCTTCGGCGCGGGCCTGAGCGCCCTGGGGCCGATCCTGGACAACATCCTCACGGCCCCCCGGGCCGTGGACGCGGAGGCCGTCGGCAACGCCATCAGCGCGACCACCGACGTGGACCGCAAGGACGTGGACGCGCAGGACATCTCCCGGCACCTCAAGATCGACAAGGAGCTTCACAAGGACAGCCCCGAGCCCCCCGCCAACCTCCCGTCGCTGGCGGAACGGGTGAACCAGAACGTCGGCGGCATCATCCCCCCGTCATGGATCGATGCGCTCCCGACGGGGCGGTTCGCCGCGGTGTTGTGGATCGTGGTGGCGCTGGGGATCCTGACGATCTTCGGCGCGGTGTGCAACTTTCTGCACTCGTACCTCTCGCTCACGGTGGTTGCGCGCACGATCGCGGGCATCCGGCGCGACGCGTTCCACCACGCGGTGCATCTGCCGCTGCGGAGCGTGCTGGCGATGGGTCCCAGCGACGCGATCAGTCGGATCGTTTACGACACCGCGACGCTCGGCTCGGGGCTGAACGCGATGGTCTCCAAGGCGGTGGCCCAGGTCTCCAAGGGGATCATGGCCGCGTTCATCGCGTTCTACTACCACTGGGGCATCGCGCTGGTCGCGATCTTCACCGCCCCGATCCTCGCGACGATCATCCGGCGGCTGGGCAAGAAGATCCGACGGGCCTCGCGCACGGCCCTGGAGGGCCAGGCCGGGCTCTACAAACGCTCGACCGAGGCGCTCATGGGCGCCCGGGTGGTCAAGGCCTTCACCGCCGAACGCATCGAGTCGGCGCGGTTCCACCGCATCAACAAGGGCGTCGTCCTCCAGGAGTTCCGGGTGCGGACCGCGCGGGCGCTCTCCAGCCCGCTCATCGAGACGATCTCGATCGTCGTGCTCGGGGTCCTGGCTCTCATCGCCGCCAAGGCCATCATTGACGGCGCCCTGAACCCGACGAACTTCATCGGCGCCCTCGGCTCGCTCGGGCTCGCCGCCGCGCAGATCAAGCCCCTCACCGGCTTCGTCAACGACGTCCAGCAGTCCGCCGCGGCCGCGGAGCGCATCCAGCAGCTCATGGGCATGGACCGCGAGCCGGGCCACGGCATCGGCCTGCCGCGCCTCGCCCGCCACAAGGAATCCATCGGGTTCGAGAACGCGACCTTCAGCTACCCCGGCGCGAACGCCCCGGCGATCCACGGGGTGTCGCTCACAATTCCCTACGGCCACACGGTCGCCTTCGTCGGGCCCAACGGCTCGGGCAAGACCACGCTGCTCTCGCTCGTCCCACGCCTGTTCGACCCCGACGCCGGACGCGTCCTCGTGGACGGGCGTGACATCCGCGAGGTCAACGTCCGATCGCTGCGTCGCCAGATGGGCGTGGTCACGCAGGACACGGTGCTCTTCACGGGGCCGATCGCCGACAACATCGCCTACGGCTCGGGGCTCGACCCCGCGGCGGATCTGGACACCATCCGCGATGCCGCGCGCCGTGCGCGGGCCGAGGAATTCATCCTCGAGAAGCCCGGGGGCTACGCGTTCGAGCTGGGCGAGGGCGGGTCGGGGCTCTCGGGCGGGCAGCGCCAGCGCCTCGCGATCGCGCGGGCGATCCTCCGCGACCCGGCGATCCTCATCCTCGACGAAGCCACGAGCATGATCGACACCGACAGCGAACGCAAGATCGCGGAGGCGATCACGGAGTTCGTCGGGGCGTCGACGAGCCGGCGGACGTGCCTGATCGTCGCGCACCGGCTCAGCACCGTGAAGAACGCCGACGTCATCGTGATCATGGACGCCGGACGCATCGCCGACCAGGGGCGGCACGACGAGCTGCTGGCGCGTTCACCCCTCTACCGGCAGATCGCTCGGGGCCAGTTCTTCGAAGGGCCCGAGTGAGCGCCGAGCAACAACCGTTGATCCCCGGCAACCAACCACCCGGTGACGCGCGGGCCCCGCAGACATCGGGCGAGCAGTCGCCGCGCGACGCGGAGCTCGTCGTCGAGTTCGTGAAGGGTCGCAACGTCCGCTGCCCGACGTGCTCGTACAACCTCCGAGACGCCCCCAGCGCCCGTTGCCCCGAGTGCGGGTCATCCCTTCGACTCACGCTCTACGGCATTGAGCGCCGCCCGTGGGGCCATTCCGTCGCGATGTGGGGACTCGGGCTGGGCCTGCTCTCCAGCGTCGTGCTGATGTTCGTCGGATTCGTGGACGCGGGGGCGCCCGCCCTGTTGACCGGCTTGAGCATGAGTATCGCTTCATCCGTCCTTCTTTGGCTGGTCGATTCGAGGTTCTGGGTATATTGGGGCAAATACGCCGAACGCCGCACCACGCTCGTTCTGGTCTGCTGGGCCCCGCTGGCGATCGTCGTTGCCGCCGCCGCCATCATGTACGCGTTCTAATCCGCGGCATTCGCGTCGCCGCGATGATCAGGTAAACTGCAAGCGTTCGATTTCTCGCCGTCGCCCACGGCGCCAAGGGTGACACCATGCCGATCTTCCGTCGATCCGAATCCAACGCCCACGGCGCGCCGGCGCGCGGCGGCTTCCGCGGCGGGCGCCTCGCCATCGCGGGCGTCATCGCCCTGATCGCGATCATCGGGTACTACTCCAACTCGAGCGTCAACTCTGTCACGGGGCGCAAGCAGCACATCGCGCACACTCCGCCGCAGGAAGTGGCGATGGGGCTGCAAGCCGCCCCGGAGATGGCCCGCCAGTTCGGCGGGCTCTCGCGCGACGCGAAGGCGACGGCGCTGGTCAAGGCCGTCGGCAGGAAGCTCGTGGCCGTGCTCCCCGCCGATGCGCCGGAGTATCAGTACGAGTACCACCTGCTCGCCGACCCGAAGACGGTCAACGCCTTCGCCCTCCCCGGCGGACAGATCTTCATCACCGAGGGGCTGCTCGCCCGCCTCGCTACCGAGGGCCAGCTCGCCGGCGTGCTCGGTCACGAGACCGGGCACGTGCTCGGGCGCCACTCCGCCGAGCAGATGGCCAAGACCCAGCTCGCGCAGGGCCTGGTCACCGCTGCCGGCGCCGCGAGCGACCCCGCCGCCGGGCTCAACACCGGGCAGATCGCCGCGATGGTGAGCCAGATGACCCTGCTCAAGTACAGCCGCAAGCACGAGCTCGAGTCCGACGAGCTCGGCGTGCGGTTCATGGTGGCCGCGGGGTATGACCCGCGGGCGCTCATCGGCGTTATGGAAGTGCTCGCCAGCGCATCGGGGGGCGGCGGGGGGCCGGACTTCATGGCCTCGCACCCCAGCCCGGCGAACCGGTCCGAGATTATCCAGCGGATCATCGCGGAGCTGTATCCCAACGGCGTGCCTGCGGGGCTCGCCCCGTGACACGCGGTGCGGCGGATTCCTAACAATAAGCACATGAGCACGCGAGACCTCGCCCCGGCCGTCGACGTGATCGCCTTGCGCGAATTCCTCGCTGAGCGCGACGAAGCGTGCCCGTCGTGCTCGTACAGCCTTCGCGGGCTCACGACCGATCGCTGCCCCGAATGCGACGAGCCGCTCGTGCTCCGCGTCAACCTGGCGGAGGCGAGACTCGGCGCGTGGATCACGGGTCTGGTCGCGCTGGTCGCCTGCGGCGGCGCGGGGGCGATCTGCCTGCTTGTCGTCGTGGGCGTCAGCGTCGTCGAGAACGACTGGCCCACGGGCGACCGCTTCTTCATGATCGTCACGTATCCGGCGTTTGTCGCGAGCGTTGCGGTTCCCGCCGCCGTCGCCCTTGCCCTGCCGCGGGGGCGGCGCTGGTTCCGAAAGCAGGGTCGGGCGGCCCGCCTTTGGGTCGTCCTGGGGGGCTGGATGCTGCTTGGCGCGTTCGCAGGCGGGTTTTTCCTGCTCGTCCCGTGACGGCCCGGGCGCTCGTCCGCCCCGCACCCGATCCTTCCTGCCCCCGCCCGCGTAAAGACCTCCAGAGGCCCCGATAACCGGCCGATAGGTTGCCCTATGCCGCTCGTCTCCACCGACCTCGAACCCGTGTTGCTCGAACACATGCAGGCCATCAAGTCCAAGGCCCGTCAGTACGGGCTGGACTTCTTTGAGGTCGTCTACGAAAAGCTCCCGTTCGACACCATGAACCAGATCGCGGCGTACGGCGGCTTCCCCGTCCGCTACCCGCACTGGCGCTGGGGTATGGAGTACGAGAAGCTCTCCAAGCGCGACGCCTACGGCCTGGGGCGCATCTACGAGATGGTCATCAACAACAACCCCGTCTACGCCTACCTCCAGGAGTCCAACTCCATCACCGATCAGAAGCTCGTCATGGCCCACGTCTACGGGCACGCCGACTTCTTCAAGTGCAACGCCTGGTTCGCCAAGACCAACCGCAAGATGATGGACGAGATGGCCAATCACGCCACGCGCGTGCGCCGGCACGTCGAGCGCCAGGGCCAGGAGGCCGTCGAGCGGTTCCTCGACGCGTGCCTCGCCGTCGAGCACCTCATCGACCCGCACTCCATGTTCATGACCCGCTCCGAGGCCCGCGGCGGCGGCGGGGCCGGCAGCGGCGGGATCGACCCCCAGGTCGAGGCCGCCGATGCCGGGTTCGTCCCCGAGCGGCTCCCGGCCAAGGACTACATGGACCCGTTCATCAACCCGCAGGCCGAGATGCGCCGCCAACGGGACGAGTACGACAAGAAGCGCAAGGACACCCGCCGGCGCGTGCCGCTGTCGCCCACGCGCGACGTGCTGCTGTTCCTGCTCCGCAACGCGCCCCTGGAGGACTGGCAGCAGGACATCCTGGGCCTCGTGCGCGACGAGAGCTACTACTTCGCTCCGCAGGCCATGACCAAGGTCATGAACGAGGGATGGGCCACGTACTGGCACTCCAAGCTCATGACCGAGCACTTCCTCGACGCCAGCGAGATCATCGACTACGCCGAGCAGCACTCGGGCGTCGTCCACATGCCCCCCGGCGGGTTCAACCCGTACAAGATCGGCGTCGAGCTCTACAAAGACATCGAGCGCCGCTGGGACCGCGGCCAGCACGGGCACGCCTACGACCGCCTCGAGGCCCTCGGCTCGCGCGAGGCCTTCGACGACCAGTCCAAGCAGGGCCGCAAGAAGATCTTCGAGGTCCGCGCCATCTACAACGACGTGAACTTCATCGACGAGTTCCTCACCCCCGAGTTCGTCGACCGCCACCGGATGTACCAGTACCGGCGCGACCCCCAGAGCGGCCAGCTCAAGGTCGTCAGCCGCGACTTCGACCGCATCAAGCAGACCCTGCTCTACCAGATCACCAACATGGGTCAGCCGTTCGTCTACGTCGCCGACGGCAACTACATGAACCGCGGCGAGCTCTACCTCGCGCACCAGTTCAACGGCCTCGAAGTCGATGGCGCCAAGGCGAGGGAAGTTCTCAGCGCCCTGCGCCGCATCTGGGGCCGCCCCGTCCACCTGCAGATGCGCGTCGAGGACGACACCACGCTGCTGACGGTCGAGCAGCCCGACACCTTCCGCAAGCAGAAGATCAACGCTGACACGCCCAAGCCGGTGCACATGGTCGCCTGAGGAACGCGGGACGCGGGCGGGCCCGGTGCTCGTGATGGGTTGGCGGGGGGGTTCACAATGGTTTCAGCGGGCCGTTATCCACGCTGTCCGAGATGAAATCGAGATAATCGTCGCCAAGGCCGGGCGCTACCCCGCCGGAAGATGAACGCCCCGAACGCCCGCCAGGAAGGCCGTACCCCGTGATCCGGCGAGGGCCTTCTGTGACCCATCCGGCTCGGCCGGTCGCCTCCCCCCCACTTGAACGTGCAACCAACCGACGCCCGAGCACGGATCGTAATTGGCTACACTTCGCCAACCGGGCCAGTCGTTCGCCCACACGACGAACCCGATCCCGCCCGCCGACGCCGGTGAGGCCGGGCGGTTGAGAACACCCGCTGATCACACGCTGCTACCAGGAGTTTCGCTGATGCGCCACTCGAGCGACGCCAACGCCCGTTCTGCCAAGACGTACAGCCTCGCCCCGGGCGCCGGCGGGCGTGAGTTCTTTGAGCATCTCGAAGCCCGGCAGGTGTTCGCCCTCACCACCCCGCTGCCCGCCATCACGGGGATGGAAGACCAGGCCAACCCGGTCGCCCGCATCGTCACGAACTTCGGCGACATCGACATCGAGCTCTATCAGAACACCAACCCCAACACCGTCGCCAACTTCATCAACTACATCGAGGATGGCGACTACGACCAGTTCTTCTTCCACCGCCTCGTCCGCAACTTCGTCCTCCAGGGCGGCGGGTTCCGCTACGACGATATCGACCGGCTCAGCCCCGTCCCCACCGACCCGCCGCTGAACAACGAGTTCCAGCGCTCCAACGTCGCCCGCACCCTCGCGATAGCCAAGCTCGGCGGCGACCCCGACTCGGCCACCAGCCAGTTCTTCATCAACCTCCGCGACAACGGCGGCGCGTCACCCGACGGGTTGGACTTCCAGAACGAGGGCTTCACCGTCTTCGCCAAGGTCCTCGGCGAGGTCGCCTGGAGCGTCGTCCAGGGCATCGCTGGCCTGCCCATCCTCGACCTGCGCAACGACCCCAAGTTCGTCGGCCAGTTCTCGGGCAATTTCCAGAACGTCCCGGTGAGCAACACCTTCCAGCCCGTCCCTGGGGGCCCGGGGCCCACCGAGGCCACGCTCGTGCTCGTCTGGGACATCGAGCTCATCAAGCCCGCCGGCACCACCCAGTTCTACGACGAGTTCGTGCAGTACCCCGAGGGCTTCGCAGGCTCGACCATCAACGAGTTTCTCCCCATCGGCAACCCCAACAACGAGACCGTCTTCTACCAGGTCATCGCCCGCGCCGAGGCCCCTCAGGGCCAGCCCGCCACCGGCTACACCTGGTTCCGCGACAAGGTCATCGCCTCGGGCCAGCTCAACGCCAACTCCCGCGGGGGCATCACGATCTCGCACTTCGGCGAGGGCGGCGCCCCCTCCGACGACGACCTCGTCCCCCAGGGCGTGCCCTACGCGCTCGAAGTCCGCTCGACCAGGCCGGTCGCCGTCAACCTGTCCCACTACGACTTCGGCACGTCAACGGGCGAGAACTTCGTCTCGCAGACGTCGCAGACCTGGACCTTCGCCGATGCGACCAAGCTCACCGGCAACATCAACCAGTTCCTCGTCTGGTACAACCCCGACGCCGTGCCCGTCAACGTCTCTATCACGTTCATCCTCAGCGACGGCTCCACCCGTACCACCGGCGCGCAGACCGACCGCTACCGGCGCGGCGGGCTCAACATCAACGAGCTGGGCAGCCTCCCCAACGACTCGAGCTTCTCCATCAAGGTCACCTCCGACCGCAGCATCGTCGTCGCCCTCACCGGCTACGACACCCGCGGCGACCAGACCGGCTTCACCGAGCTGGGCATCGTCGGCGCGGGCTCGACCCGCGGCGTCATCCCCATGGGCAACGCCGGCGAGGACGCCCAGCAGTTCATCTCCTTCCTCAACGCCTCCGACACCACCGCGGCCGTCATCACGCTCGTGCTGAGCTTCAGCGACGGCTCGCCCGAGCTCCCGATCACCACCGCCGGCCTCATCATCCAGCCCAACGCCCGCACCGTCTTCAACCTGGCGGACATCCCCGAGGCCAACGACGGCCGGCGCTACACCATCCGGTACACCTCCGGCTCGACCCCGCTCTACGCGCACGCCCGCAACGTGCAGTTCGCCGACGAGGTGCGCTACCCCGTCGGCCTCGACGCCGCGACCCAGTGGCTCTTCGCCGAGGGCTTCATGGACCCCTCCCGCGCCGGCGACGACGTGCTCGAGACCCTGTCGATCTTCAACCCGAACACCGAGGCGATGGGTCGGGCGAACGCCGCGGCCGACGTCACGATCCGCTTCCTGTACACCGACGGGACGGTCGTCACCGAGAACCGCACGCTCAACGCCGCCGGCCGCCTGGACCTCGACATCCACACGCTCACGTCCGTGCTCAACCAGGGCACACAGAACTCCCGCTTCTTCTACAGCATCGACGTGAGCAGCAACGTGCCGGTCGTGAGCCAGTTCTGGCACCACGACCTCACGCTGGGCGGGATCCAGCCCTCCGGCGGGTTCGGCGAGCTCGGCACGCCCCGGGGCACCATCGTCCGCCTGGGCTGAACAGGATCTCCCGCACGGGCGGAAGCTCTCGGATCACACGCGCTCGCGAGTCACCGCGCGCTTGGCCCCCAGCACCAGGCGCGACAGCGGCGGGGGCATCGCCTCGATGAGCGCGTGCAGCTTGCGGCTCAGCCGGATCGCAGGCTTGCGCTCGTATTCCTCGCGCAGAGCCGCCATCTGGGCCCGCAGCGCGTCACGCTCGGTCACCAGCGACGCCGCGTGCGCACGGGCGCCGTCGCGTTCGGGCACGAGGTCTTTCACCCACGCGCGCAGGTCGCGGATCGGGATCGCCTCCAGGTTCTCGTCCAGCCAGTTGGCGTCGGCGCGGCGCATCAGCTCGTTGGAGATCGCCAGCAGCTCGCCCGCGTGCCGCGCGTAGAGCGCGGCGTGGTTGGCCATCAGCCGCCGGAACAGCTGGCCGTGCCGGCTCGTCGCATCGGTGATCATCGTGACGGCGCTGTGGCGGCGCCAGTTGAACAGGGGCTCGCGCACCCGCACGCCCCGCCACCCGCGATCGACGAACTTCAGCCACAGGTCCCAGTCCTCGTACCCGTCGCGCATCGACTCGTCGAACCCGCCGACCGCCTCGAACTTCTCGCGCCGCACCAGCGCCGTCACCGGGTGCAGGTTCGTCACCATCATGAGCAGCGGGTCCCACGCGGGCACGGCCCAGACCCCCGTCGCCAGGTCGACGAGCCGTTCCTGGCAGTACGCGTGCGACACGTCGTCGCCCGGGGCCCCTCCCTCGCCGAGCGCCGCGTGCAGCGACGACACGAACGACCGCTCGATGTAGTCGTCGCCGTCGAGGAACGCCAGGTACTCGTCACCCCCCGCCCCCCCC